>Ga0326727_10001120_pt1 | contig 102943 bp, 86 predicted proteins | sample MB2enrmetagenome_FD_207643 | JGI IMG/M metagenome (GOLD analysis project Ga0326727, IMG submission 207643) | Lab enriched peat soil microbial communities from McLean, Ithaca, NY, United States - MB29MY | ecosystem: Environmental > Terrestrial > Soil > Wetlands > Peat | place: USA: New York... | reverse complement strand
CGAGCTGGTCCCAATGGGTTGATATATGGGTTGAGGCTGGAACACTCTGAAACCTGCATGAACATTGGATCGAACCCATATTCCAATCCATTGAATGAGTTTCTTTCTGTCCTTTTAAGTCCGTTTGCGTGCTTTCAAATCTCTCTAAATTACTTAAAATAAAGGATATATACATTTTAGGAAACTGCTGGGCTCTCTCCTTCGGCCCTTTCGGGCCGGGGCCACCTGAGCTACGGGGCCACGTTGTGAATTGTACGCAGCAGTTTCAGAAAACTGCTGGGCTCTCTCCTTCGGCCCTTTTGGGCCGGGGCCACCTGAGCTACGGGGCCACTTAGAATCAAATATTTACGATAGGTTGAGGGTTCAATTTTCCCGTTTTCCTCACCTAAATTCGGATGCAACTGGCAGATCGAGGCCGACTATACGATTCGAATCTGACAAATACAACGTACTGATAGGTTAGCATCGGACAACTTCTAACAGTCAATAGGTTGTATTGGAAAGCAGGCAGACAGAGGAACGCTCGATCGCAAGGACCAAGCAAAGGCTGGCATACCCGGACGAGAGTGGCTGCCCATGGTTTGCACAGGACTCGCATAGTCGAGCGTCCGCCGCGGTCAACGCATGGGTTGGCGGTTTGCACGAAATGAGAAATACTCCTGCTTCCCGGTTCGCGAGAGCTATTGATCAAAAGTAATCTCCGAATAGCGATCAACCGCCCTGAGCCGCAAGATAGGGCCGGGGGCAATTCTGGAAATGTGCATTGGCCTGTAATCGTCAGCCCAAGATCATGCCCTGGCAGATTGACGAACACTGGCCGACCTACCGGGACCAATCCCAGAAGACGCTGCTCAACCGCTGAACGAATTTTGTTTATGGCTTCCATCTCCGCCAGCGAGGCGCGCGACTATTTTCACTGAGCAATTTCTTCATGAGCCGCCCGGTGATTCGCGCCCTCTTCACCTACGCCCACTGGTCGAATGCCTATGTGGGGCAGATTGGAGGCCTGGTTTATGCCCATTGCAATCAGGGCTACATCATGGGGGGTGCAGATGGAGACATGGTGGTAATAAGGCCTAAAGTTGTTGTCGTCCTCATGGGTACGAATTACAATGAATCCCAATCGTTCACTCATAGCTCACGCTCCGGATGCAGCAAGGTCTGCCGTTGTTGTCGGGCGGAAGTCTGTACTGCGATTCATCTGAAGGTTGCGTGGGCGCATTTCACAATTTCTAGAAAGGTTGCACGATGCGAAACCGTTGGGCAGGTCTCGCCGCAGTTTTACTAGGCGCGCTACTGGCTGGAGAGATTTTTCCGCAAGCGCAAGAGCCCGCCGCTGCGCCTCTTCTGACCGAGCTACAGGCGGTGGAAATGGCCCGAGCCACGAACCGGCAGAATCGCGAGTCTGCCCTCGGCTTGTCGCAGGCATCTTCGGCGATTCGCCAGACGGAAAGCTTCTTTTTCCCTCAGTCAAGCGTGAAGTTCCTCTCCGGGTATCCATTGAAGCCCGCATCGTTTTCCATCCCAGAGGGCGCACTGGGCACCTTTGCCGGAACCGGGCCGGTGCCGGCAAAGAACGTCATCCTTTCCGGGGGGCAGAACTACACGCTGACGACCTTTGCCAGCGTGGGCCAGCCGCTCTCGCAGCTCTACAAGGTTCATCTTGCGCTCCTGTCCTCTCGCAATCAGCTAGCCCTTGCGCAGGCGGTGAATGAAGCGCAATTGCAAACGGTCACCCAGCAGGTCCGGAAGGCCTATCACCAGATCTGCCTGCTGGAAGTCAAGGTTTCAGCCGATCGCGACCAGTTGAAGTCTCTTGAAGAGGCGCTGGCGATTGCGATCCACAACGTGGAGCAAGGCACGGCTCTGAGCGCCGACAGCCTGGATGCGAAATCCGCCGTGGCCCAACAGCGGTACGGCCTGTTGAAGGATTCCAATGCGCTGACCATGGCCCGAGAGCAACTGAATCTCCTCCTGGCCCGTAATATCGATGAGCCGTTTACAGTTGAGCCGATGGCCGCATCCAGCGGTGAGGAAACGGAGCTGGCCGAGGCGCGCACGACCGCGCTACGTCAGCGGCCGGAGATTCGCGAGGCCAAACTGCAAGTGGAAAAGGCGCAGCTTGATTTGCGCCGGGAGAAGGCCGAGTATCTTCCCGATGTGAGCGCACAAGTCACCTATGTGGGCTTTCAGAACATAGAATTTTTACCAACGAACATGGTCACCGCCGGCCTCTCGCTGGAGTGGGAAAATCCCTGGGACTGGGGCCGGCGCCGGGCCAAGCTCGCCGGCCTGCGCGACGCCAGCAAGCAGCAGAGCCTGACCGCCGAAGACGCTACGGATAAAGTTCTGCTTGATGTGAGCCAAAAGTATCGCGCACTGCAGGAGGCGCGCTTGCTGGTGGATGCGGCGACGGCTGCCAAAGAGGCCAGCGCCGAGAGACTGCGCGTCGTCACCGATCAATATAAGCAACAGAGCGCGCTGCTGGCCGATGTGCTGAAGCAAGCAGCCAGCGACAGCCAGCAAGCGGCAAACCTGAGCCAGGCGCTGGCTGCTTTCTGGAATGCGCGGGCCGATTTCGATCTTGCGGTGGGGAACGATTGATATGAGAAAGAACTTTGTTTGCCTCTATGTCGCCGGGGTTCTGCTTGCCAGTCTGTCGGGTTGCAAGCAAGGGCCGCCAGCCGCTTTGCTTCCGGTGGTCCGTCTGGGAACGCCCGCGCCGGCTTCCGAGCAGAGCGACATTCGTTACGCGCTCTCGCTGGTTCCCTTCCGGCAAGCCCAACTGGCCTTCAAATCGCCCGGTATTGTCGATCAAATTCTGGAGATGCGCGGACTCGACGGAAAGATGCGCGAGGTGACCATGGGCGACGCAGTCACCAATGGAGCTGTGCTGGCCCGCGTGCGCGTTCTCGACTATCAGCAGAAGCAGGATCAGGCAAATGCGGCAGTGCAACAGGCCACGGCCAATCTTGCATCGGTCAAGGCCAGTCAGACGCTGGCCGCGGTTACGTATGAGCGCGCGGCAAATCTCTTCCACGAAGCGAGCATGACGCGGCAGGACTATGATCGCGCCATACAGCAGCGGGACGCGGCAGACGCGGCGGTGAAGCAAGCCGAGGCAGGCGTGGCGAATGCGCAAGCCCAGCTCGCGCAAGCCAATCAGGCGTTGCAGGATACGGCGGTCACGGCGCCCTTCGACAGCGTCGTCGTCGTCCGGCAGATTGAGCTGGGGAATCTCGTCGGCAACAGCACGCCGGCCTTTACGGTGGCTGACATTCACCGCTTGAAGGCGGAGTTCACCGTGCCGGTGGAGGAATTGGGTTCGTTTCATCACGGCTCGCGAGTAGCGCTTACGCTGCCCGATGCGCCTGAGCCGGTGAGCGGCGCGGTAACCGCGCTCTCGCCCGTCGCCGATCCGCAGAGCCGCGTCTTCACCGTAGAAATCACCATCGACAATCCCAAAAACGCGTTCAAGCCAGGGATGATCGGCTCGCTGGAGTTGCCGCGCGTTAATACGGCGGCACGGCAGTTGACGGTGCCGCTGGAGGCCCTGGTACGCTCCACCTCCGGCGAATTCTCGGTTTTTGTACCCGACACGGCAGGCGTCAAGACGTATGTGCATACAGTTCCGGTGACGATTGGCGCCAGCCGGGGCAGCAGCGTAGAAGTGCTCAGCGGAATCGGCGCCCGGCAGCAAATCGTCGTTTCCGGCGCTCAAACCCTTCATGAAAACGACGAAGTCAGGGTCGTGGAATAGCCGATGAGCCACAAGAGCAATCGCGAACTGCTGGAGCGCACGCACAATACCTCGCGCTTCTTTGTCGAGCATCCGCATGTGGCGTGGGCGGCCTTCATAGCCGTGCTGGCGTGGGGCATTTATGGCTACACGCATATGCCGCAGCGCAAGGATCCGGATATTCCCATCCGCCTGGGCGTCGCCTCGTGCGCCTGGCCTGGAGCAACCGTCGAGCAGATGGAGCAGTTGGTTACGCGGCCCATCGAAGAGACCATCGCGCAGAACAAGACCATTCATCCGCCCGTCGCGAAGACTTACGGTATTCGCTCGATCACCGCGCCTGGTCAGTCCAACGTGACCGTGCAGTTGGACGAGAATGTCAAGGACACGCGCGAGCAGTTCAACGACATCGGCTCCCGATTGCAGCAGATGAATGCGCGCCTGCCCAAAGGCGCCGGGCCCATCGTCTTCCAAAGCGACTTTGGCGACACCACCACGCTGATGCTCACGGTAGCCAGCCCTCAAGCCGATCGTATGGAGATCGGTGTTCGAGCCAGCGAGATGCGTCAGGCAATTGAGGCGGAGCGCAGCAAACTGCCTGCCTCCTCGCTCTCGCCTGTCAGCATCGTCTACGCCTTTCCGCTTTCACTTGACCCTTCCAGCTCGCGCGAGATCGCCGACCGCTTTCGCCGCGCGGCCGAAGCGCAAGGCTGGCTAAGTTCGAGTTCAGTGATCAGCGGCAACGGCTTTATCGGAATCAACGGGCTCACGCGCTCGAGCGACGATCAGATTCGCACTCGGGGGAACGAGTTGGTTGCCGACAAGTTGCCGCTCGCGTCCTTCGGCCCCGATGTCTGGCCGCCCATCATCGTGCGCGATACCGCGCACATTGCCGATCAACTGGCCGCGGTGGCCGGCGCCAAGTACAGCTACGCGCAACTGGACGACTTCACCAACCTGCTCTCCCGTTCCCTGCAAGGCGTTCCCCAGGTCTCGCGCGTGGATCGCACCGGCATACTTCCCCAGCGGGTTACGATGGATTACTCGCAGGAGAGGCTGGCCGCCTACGGCTACAAGACCTCCGATCTGGGCAATCTGCTGGCGGCGCGCAACATTACCGCCCCCGGCGGAGCGGTGGAAACCGGCTCGCAGAGCCTGATTATTACGCCCACCGGACTCTATGAAGACGCGCAATCGATTGGAGACACCATAGCCGGCACGACGGCCAACGGCGCCCCCGTCTATCTCCGCGATCTGGTCACCCTCACCCAGGGTTACCGCAATCCTCCGCAACTGCTCAATTACTACACGTGGATCGACGAGCATGGCGTGGCGCACCGCGACCGCGCCGTGACCCTCAGCGTCTTCATGCGCTCCGGTGAACAGATTCAGAACTTCGGCAAAGGCGTGAACGCCACGCTCGAAGCGGCCCGCGCGTGGCTGCCTGCCGACCTCATCGTTGAACACACCTCCGACCAGCCTCTCCAAGTGAAGGAAAGCGTCGGCTTCTTCATGGAAGCCCTCTACGAAGCGATCGTCCTGGTCATCGTGATTTCGCTGATCGGCTTCTGGGACTGGCGCTCGGCGCTGCTGATGGCCATCTCGATTCCGGTTACGCTGGCCCTGACCTTCGGCTTTGCGAGCCTGCTGGGGATTGATCTGCAGCAGGTTTCCATCGCCACGCTGATCATCGCTCTCGGCCTGCTGGTGGACGATCCGGTGGTGGCTAACGATGCCATCAAGCGCGAGATGACCGAGGGACTTTCGCGTCCCGACGCCGCCTGGATCGGCCCCACCAAGCTGGCCACCGCCATCGTCTTCGCCACCATCACCAACATCGTAGCCTATCTTCCCTTTCTTCTGATGAAGGGCACTACGGGCGATTTCATTTACTCCCTTCCCGTCGTTATGACCTGCGCGCTGGTCGCCTCGCGCCTGGTCTCGATGACCTTCATTCCCCTGATAGGACGCTATCTTCTCAAAGCGCCCCCAGCCCTGCCCGAGGCGGAGATGGCCGAGCGGCGCACGCACGGTTTCTACGGCTGGTACAGAAACATGATCAGCCTCGCCATTGAGAATCGCAGGAAGGTTCTCGCGTACTCCGGCCTCTTTCTCCTGATCGGCTCGGGACTGGCCTTCACGCTGAAGACGCAGTTCTTTCCCGACGATACGCAGTACTGGTCCTACATCGATCTCTGGCTTCCGGACGGCACACCGGTCGCTGCCACCAACGCCGCTACCCAGCGGGCGGAGACGGTGGCCGCGCGCGTCGTCGCCGATTATGATGCCCGGCATGGCGACGGCGAGCCGCATCTGCTGCTCTCATTAACCTCCTTTATAGGCTCCGGCGGGCCGCGTTTCTGGACCTCCGTAAATCCGCAGCCGCAGCAGTCTAACTACGCGCAGATCATCGTGCGCGTCAGCCGAAAGGAAGCCACTCCGGAGATCGTCGGCCCCTTGGAGGACGCCCTCTCTGAAGAGCTTCCCGGCGTGGTGCCGATTGTGCATCAGTTGCAAACCAATCCCGTCGAGTTTCCCGTGGAAGTGCGCATCAGCAGTACCTCGGATGTCGATCCTGCCAACGAGGAGGCCGACAATCGCAATCTGCGCCGCTTCGCTGATGAGGCCGGAGCAATTCTGCGCCGCCTGCCTGGTGTCGCCGTGCAGGATTCAGACTGGCTCAATCAGCCCGCCGAGGCCAGCCTGAAGATCGATCCCGACAAGGCCAATCTGGCCGGCGTCACCAACCAGAATGTGGCTCAAGCCACCCAGGCCGCCACCGACGGCGTCGGCGTCGCCGTGCTGCAGCAGGGGAACAAGCAGATTCCCGTCGTCGCGCGCTTGCGCCAGGACGAACGCGCCTCGCTCTCCGATATTCAGAACATCTACGTCACCTCCTCCGACGGGAAGCAGAAGATTCCCCTCGAATCCATCGCCAGCATTGAAACCACTCTGGCCGACCGGCGCATCCGCCGTCAGGAGCACTTCCGCACCATCGGCGTTCACGCCTATCCGCAGCACGGCGTGCTCGCCTCCGAGGTTCTCAACGAAGCCATGCCCGCTCTGCTCGACCTGCAAAAGCGACTGCCCTCCGGCTATCGCATGGTAATCGGCGGCGAGCAGGCGGCGCAGAAGGACGGCTTCACCAATCTCGTCATGGCGCTGCTTATCTCCGTTTCTGCCATCTATGCGGCACTGCTGTTGCAATTCAAGAACGCCATCAAGCCGCTGGTGGTCTTTGCCGCCGTTCCCTATGGCGTTATCGGTGCGTTGCTGGCGCTGGCCATCACCCGAACGCCCTTCGGATTCATGGCCTTTCTCGGCATTGTCAGCCTGATCGGCGTCATCGTCAGCCACATCATCGTACTCTTCGACTTCATCGAGGAGATGCATGAGAAGGGCGAGCCATTGGAGGCTGCGCTGTGCGATGCGGGCATCGAACGGCTGCGTCCCGTGCTCATCACCGTGGGCGCCACCATCTTCGCACTCTTCCCGCTCGCCATGCACGGCGGCCCACTCTGGCGTCCGCTCTGTTACGCGCAGATCGGCGGCCTGGCCGTCGCCACGGCGATCACCTTGCTGTTAGTGCCGGTGCTCTATAGCATCGCTGTTCTAGATTTGAAAGTGATTGAGTGGACGGAGAGCAGCGACGAGTTGCCGCCGGAAGCGGCGGAAGAAAGCATTGCATAAGGAAGTCAGTTATGATGTCAGAACTCCGATAACGGCTGATAGCCAGCTAATCTGCCTACCGCCAGGTCGAGTCTCGATCATATCGCGTGAGCGATTTTGTGATCTCAGCGGTTTTGTGACCAAGGTCCTTTTCATAGACATTTCCGTTTTGACCTATATAACGCCGGTTGAGAAATCCGCCCTTTACACAAATGATCTGTGCGGAACGAGTGGGTCTCGTTTCCTGGAGCGGATGCAAAAAGGTCGCGCGGTGGCAAATGGAAGTGTATTGCTTTGTAGTCGAAAGACAAAATAGAAATCTGGATGAAATATCCCGTTTGACATGTACGCCACAAGTGCTGATAATGTTGGACGAATTATTTTACATTGTGGGAGGCGCCTGTGTTTGATTTGAGGAAGAGTTTCGTTCTTTCTGGTCTGAGGATCAGTGCGGTTGTCAGTCTGTTTGTTATCACCATGATAGCGGCTTTCAACCTGTCTGGTTGCGGCGGCAGTTCCGCGTCGCCGAGTGTTTCCGTAACAGCCACACAGACGACAGTGGATGGTTCAGGTGGCGCCTCAGGTTCTGGCGCCGCTCAGACGTCAACGCTGACGGCGACGGTCACCAATGACAAGAGTACAAACGGCTCGCCCGACGGCGTGACCTGGACCGTGAGCGGCGCTCCATCCTCCTCTCTCTCCGGCACATCGACCACCGGGGCGACTTTCACGGCGCCCGCGGCCACCTCGACGACGCAGACAGTGACCATCACGGCCACCTCGGTGGCTGATACCAGCAAATCCGGCACGGCTACGATTACCGTTCCGGCGCTGATAGCGAGTTCCACGACTACCGCGCAATTGACGGGCGTGGTAGGGACGGTGTACTCGCAGCAGTTGACTATCACGGGCGGCAACGGCACGAATACCTGGACCACGACCCCTGTCAGCGGCTCGCTGCCGCCGGGCTGGACCATCAGCACGTCAGGCGTATTGTCCGGCCCCACTGCGCCCACGGCCGGGCAGTCGGGAACATACACGTTCACTGTCGCCGTGAAGGACTCCGGCACGTACAGTGCGAATCTGCCGCTGACGGTGACCATCAATCCGGCCCCGACGATCACCTTCCCAACTACGACGACACTGACCGCCGGTACATATAACGTCGTATATCCAGGCTCCAGCGTGACGGCTACCGGCGGCGCGGGCGGGCTGACCTACGCGGTGACCAGCGGCTCCCTGCCGAACGGGTTGGGCCTTAACACCAGCTCCGGCGCGATTACCGGAACGACTACGGCCGTGGGCACATTCACCTTCAAAGTCACGGCATCGGACAACTTCGGCGACACAATGGTCTCGCCGCAGTACACGATTGTGGTCAGCTATCCGGCGATGAACATCACCACCAGCACCTTGCCGACTGGCTACATTGGATCGACCTACACGCAGACCACCCTGGCAGCGACCGGCGGCACGGGCGTCGCGGCCAATTACAGCTGGGTGGTGACCGGATCGAATGCGCTCCCGGCAGGTTTGACTCTCTCCACAGGCGGCGTACTCAGCGGCACACCCACCGGGTCGCCGAGCGGCCCCACCAGCATCTCCTTCAAGGTGACGGATACCGTGGCGGGCATCTCAACCACAGTGTCGCTTCCCATTACCGTGGGTGCGGCCATCAGCATCACCCCCGTCGCTGGAGCTTTGCCCGAAGCTTACGCCAACGCGGCCTATTCCAGCGGCAATCTAACGGCTTCTGGCGGCAGCGGAACGGGCTATACCTGGACGGTGGCCAGCGGTTCTTCACTGCCTTCGTGGCTGAGCCTTTCCGCGACGACCGGCTCGACGACTACCCTGACCGGCACGCCCACCGCGGCGGCAACCGCGGCCAACTTCTCGCTGAAGGTGACCGATTCTGTAGGGAACACTGCCACGATCGCCTACAACGTGACCGTCGGCGCGGGCATCAGCATCAGCCCGGTAACGGGAACGACGCTGGCCGAGGCCTACGCCAACTCGCCCTACACCAGCGTTCCATTGACGGCCTCGGGCGGCAACGGTACATATACCTGGTCGGTGGTCAGCGGTTCCGCGCCGCCTTCCTGGATGAGCCTCTCCGCGACGAGCGGGAGTTCGGTCAACCTGACCGGCACGCCCACCGCGGGGGCGAATGCCGCCACCTTCGGACTGAAGGTCACCGATACGGCAGGAAACTCGGCAACCGTAAGTTACTCGATTACCGTCGGTACGGGCATCGGCATCAGCCCGGTGACCGGGACTGCGTTTACGGCCTACACCGGCTCGCTCTACACCAGCCCCACGCTGACGGCAACGGGCGGCAGCGGGGCGGGCTATACATGGTCGGTGGCCAGCGGCTCCTCGCTTCCTTCCTGGTTGAGTCTCTCGTCGACGAGCGGTGCGACGACTACCTTGACCGGAACTCCGACCACGGTGGCGACCGCTGCCAGCTTCACGCTGAAGGTGACCGATTCAGGCAGCAACAGCCAAACGGTGACCTACTCTATCACTGTGCTTGCGGGCATCAGCATCACGCCTACGGCAGGTGCATTGCCGGAGGCCTACGCCAGATCGCCCTATACCAGCCCCACGCTGACGGCATCTGGCGGCAGTGGGACGGGCTATACATGGTCGGTGGCCAGCGGCTCCTCGTTGCCTACGTGGATGAGTCTCTCATCGACGAGCGGCGCTTCGACCACCCTGACCGGCACGCCCACATCTGCGGCATCCGCGGCCAGCTTCTCGCTGAAGGTGACCGATTCTGTTGGGAACTCTGCCACCATAGCCTATAACGTGACCGTCGGTGCTGGCATCACTATCACCCCGCCGACGATTCCGACCTTCTATCCCGGAGCGTCCTACGCGACAACGACCTATACAGCAGCCGGCGGCGCGGGCGGACCTTACACCTGGCACTGGGCTGCGGCCCTCGGCTCGGCATTGCCCTCCGGGTTGAGCCTCTCCACGACCGGCACGATCACCGGCACGCCTATTAACGCGACCAATTCGAGCGTCACGTCGCAAGTCGTCATAACGGCGCAGGACTCGGGCGGAAATATCGCCACGATCAATGCCACGATCGTCATCGAAGCCACGCTAACAGTCACCTCGCCGGCCACGCTGCCATCCGGGCTGGTGGGAACCGCCTACTCGCAACAGTTGACGGCCTCCGGCGGCCTCGTCACCACGGGCTACACCTGGTCAGTGACCTCGGGCGCACCCAGCATGGCAACGCTGGGCCTGAGCCTCTCCGGCAGCGGACTGCTGACGGCCCCAGCCTTTGGCGCCACCGGCAGTGCCACCTTTGCGGTGCAGGTCTCCGACAACGCTGGTACGCCGCACACTGCCCCGGCCACCCTCACTGTCAACGTGAGCAACTTCACCCTCACAATCACCACGCCGCCACCTGCGTTTGCAGTTAACGGGAAGAGCTATTCCTCGGGAACCTTCACCGCGACCGGCGGAACGGGTCCGTACACCTGGTCGATCTCCTCCGGCACACTTCCCACCGGGCTGAGTCTCGGCAGCGGCACCACGGCCACCAATACTATCTCCGGCACGGTCTCCTCCAGCACCGCCACCGGCGCCTATCCCTTGACGGTGAAGGTGGTGGATACTTCTACGTCTATGTTCGCCACGTATCCGTACACGCTGACCGTCTATAGCCAGCCGGTGCAGACACCAGCTCCCAATCCTCTGCCCTCCCCGGCCACCGCCGGCCAAGCCTATACGGCATCGACGATCACCGCCTCGGGCGGCAGCGGAAACTATTCCTGGGCGGTCTCCGGCAATGCCACCAGCGTATTCACTGTCAACAACAACGGCACCTACCTGAGCATCAGCGGCACACCCACCAAAGTCGGCACGTACGACCTCTACGTCACGCTGACCGACACCACCACGAGCGTCAGCACCGCCCAGATCGACTACACCATCATCGTCAATGAGACGAATCCTGTCACGCTGCCCGCACCCAACCCGACCTCGCTGCCGGCGGCAACGCAGAGTGTGCTATACACGGGTGCGATCAACGCCGGAGGCGGCACGGCGCCCTATGCCTGGACCATCAACGGCGTGACAGTGACCGGAGGGGGAATCCCGCTGTCGAATGGCCTGAGCGCCAGCACTTCTGGCGGCAACACGCTCTCGATCACCGGTACGCCCACGACGCTGACTTCGGTGTCGCTGACCGATGTCATCGTGACCGACACCTACGGATCGACGATCTCTCCTCCTGGTGTCTCCTACATCATCACCGTCAATCCCGTCGTGCCGACTGGCTACACGGTCTCCGGCACGGTCACTTATGCCGGCTCACAGACCGGCTGGGTCTACCTGCAGCTGATCCCCTTCAGCGGCTGTAGCACCTGCGGGCAAAGCCTGGGCACTGCCATCGATGGCCGTACCGCCGGCTCTCTCGCCTCCGGCAAGTCCTTCACCATCAACGGTGTGCCGCCCGGCAAATACTCCTTGTCGGCATTTATCGACAACACCATCACGTATTCTTCGATTGCTGGAGGACAAATCGGCGGTTATGGCATTTTGAACGCCCAAGATGCTACGGGTACCGGCGTCCCGACGAACTTTACCATTACCAACTCGGCCCAATCTGGCGTTTCCGTCACGCTATCAGATCCGGCGGCGACTCTGAATTTGGGTGCTCCCACCTGGAATCCCAGCCAAGGGTCGGGCGCGTTCTACGGAGGCGCCGTTTTCTCCTTCGCACCAGTCTGGAACAGCAATAGCATTGAGTTTTATCAGTACTACACAGTTGAATACAGCACCGATTCGACCTTCAACTCGGGAGTCACTACCGTGAGCTTCCCGGCGAACGGCGGAAACGCCCCCTGGGTCGTGACCGGGCTTACCAACGGCAGTACCTACTACTTCCGCGCGGCGGGCGCGAGGGGCACTGGCGGCTCCACCAACTTGAGCAGTTGGTCAGCAACCTCTCCCGGCGTAATCATCGGCGCACCTTCGGCCGGCAGCCTGCTCTCCGGCACGGTCACCTTTACCTTGCCGACCGGTGTCTCAGCCAGCGGGAAGACGCTCTATGCGGGCTGCTACGACACGAATACGGGCAAAATCTATGCCGATCCGATTACATCTCCTACAAGCGGTGTATCGTACTTGGTCTATGTGCCCAACGGAACCAACTGCCAGGTCTTCGGGTTCATCGACCTGAACAACGCCGGCCTCGTCGGCGGCCCTGGAGAAATCTTCAACACCAACGGGAATAGTGGTGCGATGGTCGCGGTGACCGTCAACGGCACGACCATTCAAAACATCACCCTGCCCAGCGGCAACAGCATAGCCCAAGTCAAAACGAACGTGAACACGGGCGGCGGCCCCAGTTACGGCATCGGCTTCCAGGTATCCGGCCAGTACAAGCTGCCGGTAGCCGTCGAGCTGCTCTCGGAAACTCCCGAAGTCACTGCAACCGTTGCGGATGTAGTGTTGCCCGCCGATATAGCCACGGGCGCCTTCAGCGGCAACTCAGACTTTTTCGACTACTGGCCAGCCGTGACCGGAACCCCGGTCGTTGGCGATTCCTATAAGTTCAACGTCACCTACAGCGATGGCACTTCGGAGCAATTGACCGCCGCTGTGACTGGCCTTCTGACTATTCCCTTCATTTCCAACATGGAACCGCAGGGAAGCGGCGTCAGCACCACACCCAACTTCAGTTGGATCGATCATGTTAGCGTCGGCAACTACGTCTATCAGTTCCAGTTGAATGACAATAGCAGCAACACGATTTGGGAGATTCCTCCGCAGCACTCCGGCTCGAACGGATTTTCCAACTCCATCACGTCCATTCCCTGGGACGTCGATCCGACCAACACCGGCGACCTGCCGAACTCTTCCTACTTGAGCAGCGGGGCGCTGCACAACAGCACCATCTACAACTGGTCGATTGCAACCTATGACAGCTACGGTAACGAGGCGCAGACGCAGGCCAGCTTCACCACCACCGCGGCCAGCCTGGCGCTGAGCATTAACGGCAAGGGTTTTGGCCCCGCATTGGCAGGTTATCCCTTCACCGGATCGATCAACGCCTCGGGCGGCAGCGGAACCTATACCACCTGGACGGTGAACGGCACACCGATCACCGCTACCAGCCTCGGCAGCGCGATGACCTTCTCCGGCAATGACGGGCTGCTGGCCTACATCTCCGGCAGCACGCTGTATGTCGTCGGCACTCCTCCCACGGCTGAGTCGTCGCTCCCGCTCAACGTCACGGTGATCGACAGCCTCAGCAACACCGTCACCCAGAACTTCTCCCTGGTCGTCAGCAGCGGGCCGGGAGCCACCGGCGCGAACGACGGCCTGCTCAGCGGAACCTACGTCTGCAAGTTCACCGGTTACTTCGACAGCGACGGCGCGCGCTGGGCTTCTCTGAGCAGCTTCGTTGCCAATGGCAGCGGCAGCATTACCAGCGGCGTGTGGGACATGAACAGCCGCGATTTTGCCACGGCGTATGGAGGCACAATCGCGTCGACGAGCAGCTACAGTGTCGGAGCGGACAACATGGGCGTAATGACCATGCATACCACGCAGACCGTTGGCGGCTCTGGAACCAATACAAGCACGTTCGCGATTGCGGTGAACGACGCAAACGGAGCAACGTCCACGGCTAGCGAGTTCCGCATGGTGGAGATCGACGACGTGGGCACATCGCCCACCGTCCAGCACGGCGACGGCGTCTGCTACCAGGCCACCACTCCCTTCACTCCCGCCGCCTCCGCCAGTTATTCCTATGGGTTGCAAGGCGAGGTCTGGTCTTCCGCGACTACCGCAATTCCGATGGCCATCGTGGGTCGCTACGACACCAACAGCACGACGCTGGCCATTTCGAATGACGTCTATGACGTTGTCGCAGCAGGCGTCGGCACGAACGGCACCAGTGCCGGAACCTACATTGCACCGGATGCCAATGGGCGTATTTTGTCAACGACGCAGCCAACGGGCGCATCCTACTACAACCATTACGTCACGTACATCATCGACTCCAACCGGATGTTCACCCTTGAAACAGATCCGATAGGCTGGGGAACACACTGGCCGCAATTGCTCGCCGGCGATGTGCGCAAGCAGCAGCAGTCCAACAACACCGCGGCGGTCCTGCTCAGCGGCTCCTCCGTACTCTATGGGCAGGCATACGCGAACTCGAACGGCGCGAATGTCTACCAGATAAGCGGCGCCAGCACCGGTACTTACACCGATACGCTGACCGTCAACGCAAGTTATGACGACAAAGGAGGCGTCTACTCGGCAGGCGGTGAGAACGGCCAAACGGTTGCTGTAACGCTCGACTCCACCAATGCTGGCCGCGCCACCTTCGCGCCGGGAAGCGGGGATTCGGCCTACTTCTATTTCTTCAACGCCGGCTCTGCCTTCTTCATGGAATTCAGTACGAGTGGCAAGCTGACTACCGGCTGGCTTGAGGCGCAGACGCAGCCGTCGACTCCTCCCTTCGCTGGTATCAACATCGCCGGCAGTTACTTGATGGGCGAGTTGCCGCGGCAGAATTTGTCAGAAAACGATAACGCAGGAGAGATCACACTCAATAGCATCGGCGGCGTAACCGGTTCCGGCACCCTGGCCAATGCCGGCATCTTGTTGTGGGACCAGCCATTCAGCGCTACGGGCGCCGCGGGCTACAGTTGGCTCTCGACAACCTATGGAGCGTTCTCGGCTTCGCAAAATGGCACGGCGATGAGCTGCGTCGATATCACTCCGGTCAAGAGCGGGGCAACGGGGAAGATCGTCTGCATGGAGAACACCTCAGGTTCGGGGCACGTGCTGATCTTCGAGCAGTAAGCAACGCAGTTACAACTTGAGAATTAAGGGCGGCCATCCAACTAGTTGGCCGCCCTTTCTATTGGGAGATTGCTTTGAAATCGGGAATCTCGTGCTATACTTTGATGGAGGTTAATCAATACCCATCAATGAACACCATCAAGCGGCTCCCCATTACCAAGGCGCGCATCAACCTCGGCCAGATCGCCCGGCGGGCGCATAACAACAACGAATACTTCATCCTGGAAAAGGACGGGATTCCCGTCATCGGCATTATGTCGGCCGATGAGCTGGAAGACTATCTCGAATTGCGCAACCCCAGGGTCAAAGCCTCAATTGCGGCCAGCCGCAAGGACCGCTCGATTGGCAAAACCCGTCCCGCCGGTGCTCTGCTGAGTGAATTGAAGCGAAGCGCTGTCCGCAAGACGGCATAGTCCGGGCTATGGGTACCCCCACCCATACTTTGGGCGCAAAATCCTTGTTTTCTTGAGGTTACAGGCAGGGTTGCGCTGTAAAATATAGAAAACAATGAAGTTCCCTGCAAAATATTCCTGGCAAAGGAGTTACGGGACGTTTTAGCCTCTGATGGCAGTTATCGGCCGTATGGAGGCGCGAAAGGACGTGCCGGGACGATTTGAGGGAGAGCTTCAGAAGATCATTGTGCAACAGATTGGGGAAATAATCTGCAAGGGACTGGCCGTCCAGGGGATTGACATTATGCTGAATAGATAGTATTACTTTTATAAGAATGTAAGGGGGTGCATGGAAACCGCACTGACCATCAAGGGGCAAGCGACCATTCCGAAGGCGGTTCGGGAACATCTGCATCTGAAACCGGGAGACCGGGTAAAGTTCTTCGTTCATCCGGACGGCAGCGTGGTGATTTTGCCCAAACTGCCCACATCGGCTTTGCGGGGCATCGTCAAATCGCGGCGCGCGCGACCGGCCACACTGGATGAGATGAAGCAAGCGATTGCTACCGGCGCGTCCAATGGCGTACGGCGCGGCAAACTGCGGTGAGGGAGCGATGAACGGGCTGGATACAAACATCCTCATCCGCTACCTCACACAGGACGACCCGATCCAATCACCCAAGGCAACGAAAATCATCGAACGGCGTTTTACGCGAGAAGACCCTGGCTTTATCAGCTTAGTGACAATGGCTGAAGTCGTGTGGGTACTTGGCAGCGTGTATGCGTTGGAAGGTCGGGAGATTGCCGATACTGTAGAGCGTATGCTTCAGGCCGATACGCTGTGGATTCAAAACGAACAGCAGGTCTTCACAGCGATGATTTCGCTGCGGCGTGGATGGGGCGCGTTTGCGGATGCGTTGATTGGAGCCTTGGGAGCGTGGGCCGGTTGCGACAGCACTCTGACCTTCGACAAGAAGGCGCTGCGGATGGCGGGATTTGAAGTTCCGGCTTGAGGACTGACCGTCCAGGCGATGACCTGTGGTACGGCAGGCGCGATTCGCGCATGGGGTTCGTGGTTTCCCACCGTTTGCAAAATTTACGAAAGATGTACTCCTACTACAGGCCGATTTCTACCTCTAAGGCGTCAATTCTCTCCACTCTGCCGGAGGATCGGCGAAAAAGCCTTCACGAGTCGTGTCATATACACGGATGACACGCCACTTTCTGTCGGATGCCACTCCGCCGTGCGCAACTGCTATTTTTCGTTCTTCCTCCGATAGCTGTTCGACCTTCTTGAACGCTGGAAGTGGATAGTCTTTGGCCGGCAAAGACGGAGCAGGGGCAACATTTCCGTTCTTCTTGGTGTGCTTGAGTACATCCTGTTCTCTCATTTTTAGTTTTCTCTTGAAATCCCCCTCGAAACACTTGTTAATCCATTCTTCAGGAACGACATCATGTTCTGTCATGCGAGCGCGGCTCATCCAGCAGGTGATCGCCTTCACTGTGCCGTAGACAGCCATTCCTGCGCCAAGAATTAAAATGAATGTTATAGAGAGATCACTCAACATTGCCATGCCGCCGTGAAAAGACATCTCAAGAAAATCAACAAAGTCCCCAGACTGCGCCTTGGCGCCGGAAGACGAGTCAAACCACGCAAATCCAGCCATTCCAATAATGAACAATATTATGCCCCATAATACTTTTATCGACGCAGAACGAATTCTATCGTTTAAGTAGTTCAGTCGCGCCCTGGGCATGCAAGAAGTGCAGATACTCATTTCCCAGACTGTCATGCTGTCCGTGTGGATATAATGCTTCAGATTGTTAGACGTCGAATACGTAGTCCAAGCAGCTACGGTGGCGCAACGGGTTTCGTGCTGACCTTTCTTTCCGCAAATGGAACAAGTCATCAAATCCTTCCTAGCGAATTCGAGACTGTCACCCATAGTGAATCTACCCACCTTACTTCTGCAGAAATTTTCAGCGGAATCTCCTCTAACAGCATCGCACGAACTGATTTTAATCGTTCCTGAAATTAATTGTCAAGACTACCGTAAAAAATGCTGACCCGCTACAGTGACGGACTTTTCGTAAAGTCAATAGAATTTCGACCGACTTTTGGACAGGGCGCAAAAACGGCTTAGTGACTAAAATCAAGCTAGCTATGGCTGAATTTACGCATTTGCATTTGCATACCGAGTACTCGCTGCTGGACGGGGCTTGCGACCTGACCAAGCTGATGGAGCGCGTGGCGGCGCTGGGACAGAAATCTGTCGCCATGACCGACCACGGGAACATCTACGGGGCGGTTCACTTTTTCGATGCGGCGAAGAAGCAGGGGATCAAGCCGATTCTGGGCTGCGAGCTTTATATCTCGAAGAAAGAGGACCATCGCGCTCCGGGCGAGGGGGATGACAACAATCACCTGCTGGTGCTGGCGGAAAACGAAGAGGGCTACCGCAACCTGATGCGGATTACCTCGGAGGCGTCGCTCAACGGCTTCTATCGCAAGCCGCGCGTGAGCAAGCGCTACCTGGCCGAAAACGCGAAGGGCCTGATTGGGTTTTCCGGCTGCCTGTCGGGTGAGCTATGCGAGGAGCTGCTGGCGGGCAACTACGAGAAGGCGCGCGGCGTGGCCGAGCAGTATGAGGACATCTTCGGCAAGGGAAATTTTTATCTGGAAATTCAAGACCAGGGACTGGAGCAGGAAAGGCAGATACACGAGGCGTTATTCAGACTTGAGCGGGAACTGAATATTCCGCTGGTGGCGACCAACGATTCGCACTACCTGTGCGGCGAGGACTCGCACGCCCACGACGTAATGCTGTGTGTGCAGACAGGCTCGAAGCTGCAGGATCGCGAGCGCTTCCGCTTCGACGGCGACCAGTTTTTTGTGAAGAGCGCGGAGGAGATGGAGCGGCTGTTCACCGATTCGCCGGACGTATTAAAGCGGACGATGGAGATTGCCGAGCGCTGCGAGTTCGCGCTCAAGCCAGTGGAGGATCCGTTTCCGTTGTTTGCCGTGCCGGAGGGGCACACAACCAATAGTTACTTTGAGCAGATCTGCCGCGAGGGCTATAAAAAACGCCTGGACACGACGGTGCGAGGCCTGGAAGCGCGTGGAGTGCTGCGCTCGCCGCTGCATGAATACGATGCGCGGCTGGAATACGAAATCAAAATCATCGAGGAGATGAAGTACGCGGGATATTTCCTGATCGTGTGGGACTTCATCAAGTATGCGCGGGACCATGGAATTCCGGTGGGGCCGGGGCGCGGCTCGGGCGCCGGCTCGCTGGTGGCGTACTCCATGGAGATTACCAATATCGATCCCATGCAGAACGGGCTGATCTTCGAGCGGTTTCTGAATCCGGAGCGCAAGCAGATGCCGGACATCGACGTGGACTTCTGCATGAACCGGCGCGGCGAAGTGATCGACTATGTGACGCAAAAGTATGGGCGCGATCAGGTGGCGCAGATTATCACCTTCAACACCATGGCGGCCAAGGCGTCGATCAAGGATTGCGGCCGCGTGATGGATATGCCGTATGGCGACGTGGACCGGATTGCCAAGCTGATCCCGGCGACGGTGGGCATGACCATCGACAAGGCTCTGGAAGATGTGGCGGAGCTGCGCAAGGCGTACGAGAAGGACGCGCAGATTAAGGAGCTGATCGACACGGCGAAAAAGCTGGAGGGGCTGGTGCGCGGCTCGGGCGTTCATGCCTCGGCAGTGGTGATTGCGCCTCGCCCGCTGATCGAGCTGGTGCCGCTGGCGAAGACCAAGAACGAGGAAATTGTCACTGCCTACGATATGACGGCCATCGAAAAGATGGGCCTGCTGAAGATGGACTTTTTGGGGCTTACCACGCTGACGGTGATTGACGATTGCCTGAAGCTGATCGAGCAAAACCGCGGAGAGAAGCTGGACATTGACGCCATTCCGCCGCAAGACGAGGAAACTTTCAAGAAGGTCTTTCACTCGGCGCTGACTTCGGGGATTTTCCAATTCGAATCGAGCGGAATGCGCGATGTGCTGCGGCGCTACAAGCCGGATACGGTGGAGGATTTGACGGCGCTGAACGCGCTCTACCGTCCGGGGCCGATCCAGGGCGGAATGGTCGACGACTTTATCGAGCGCAAGCTGGGGCGGCGCAAGGTGGAGTATCTGCTGCCTGAGTTAGAGGGAATTCTCAAAGAGACCATGGGAGTGATCGTCTACCAAGAACAGGTGATGCGGATATCGAACGTGCTCGCCAGTTTCTCCATGGGCGAGGCGGATGTGCTGCGCAAATCGATGGGCAAAAAGAATATGGCTGAGATGGCCCGGCAGCGCGATCGCTTCGTGAGCGGGGCAGAGGCGGCGGGTCATCCCAAGGCTACGGCAAACGAGATCTTCGCTCAGATGGATAAGTTTGGCGGGTATGGCTTCAACAAATCGCATGCGGCGGCCTATGCTCTGCTGGCCTATCAGACCGCATACCTGAAGACGCATTACCCGGTGGAGTTCATGGCGGCGCTGCTGACCTCGGAGACCTCGAAGCCAGATAGTGTCGTCAAGTATATCGCCGAGTGCAAGGAGATGGGCATCCGCGTGGAACCGCCTGACGTGCAGGTTTCCGGCGCGCAATTTACACCGCATGTTACCGGGGATGGGCAGTCGATCCGCTTCGGCCTGGCGGCGGTGAAGAATGTGGGAGGCAATGCGATTGAGTCGATTTTGAAAGCGCGCGCGGAGGCCGGCGGGCGATTCCATACAATATGGGAATTTTGCGAGAAGGTTGACCTTCGCGTGATGAACAAGCGCGTGCTGGAGTCGCTGATCAAGGCCGGGGCGCTGGACTCGCTGGGCAAACGCGCGCCACTGATGGCTGCTGTGGATAAGGCCATGGAGCGGGGGCAGAAGGCGCAACGGGACGCGGCGCAGGGACAAAGCGGGCTCTTCGGGCTCTTCGATGAGGGTCCCAAGACAGTGAGCGTCGACGACCTGCCCCGGGTTGCCGATTGGGAAGAGAGCGAGCGGCTGGCCAATGAGAAAGACGTGCTGGGGTTCTTTGTCTCCGGGCATCCGCTGGATAAGTACGCCGAGAAGCTGCGCAATCTGGTGGGAGTGATTCCCGTGGCCGAGGCGCTGGAGCGCAAGCCGCCGGAGCGGCGCTGGGGCCAGCAGGCGGATCCGGCAGACGAGATTCAGGTGGCGGGATTGATTCTGGGGCTCAAGGTGCAGAAGAGCAAGCGGGATCAAAAACTATATGCGCAGGCGGCGCTGGAGGATGCCACCGGCAAGATCGACCTGATCTGTTTTTCGCGGGATTACGAAAAACTTGCGGAGAAGTTAAAGATGGAGGCACCGGTGGTGGTGCGCGGCGTGCTGATGGGCGACGAGGACGCTGCGCCAAAGATTGCCGTCAACTCGATTCAGGCGCTGGAAGAGGTGCAGGTGAAGCTGCCGACGGGGGTGCGAATTCGCATCAACGTGGAGCGTGCGACTGAGGAGACGCTTGCCGGCCTGAAGAGCGCGGCGGATGCGGCGCCGGGGCCGGGCAAGGTGATGTTGCAACTGGAAAAGAAGGGCGAGTACGCGGTCATCCTGGAGCCGGAGAGCATGAGTGTAGCGGCGGATCGCGGATGGGTCGAGCGCGTCGAGGAGTTAGTGGGCAAGGGCACGGTGCAGGTACTGGCGTAACTTGAGTGATACGCCAGCACCTGAGTTCTAGCGAAAGAACGCGTACGTAGTTTTTACAGTCAGCGGATCGCTCTGGCTCACCGCCGGGGAATTACTTCGAGCAACTACACCACCCGCGCCACTGCTGGAACGCGGCGAAGGGTCGCCGCCGTGAACCAGCTCAGGCCAAGCGCGCCGATGAGGACAATCGACCACTTCACGATCGCGGGGAGTGATACGGGCAGGAGCGCGTATTGCAACCAGTTCACGAATGCATAGTGAACGATGTAGATTCCATACGAATTCGCACTAAGGCTGTCGAAGAGCCGCGAGCCGGATCGCGCGAAGCGGAGAAACAGGGCCAGAAACGCAAAGCAGGAGGCCGCGCAGGAGAACACGAATCCGGCGTCCATGGCGATGGCCAATCCCTGCGATTGACTCCCTTTCGAGATTGCAATCAGAGTGACGACGGTTGCCGCTGCGAAGATCAGCAGAGCGGCCGCCACCCATAAAAACCAGCGGCGAGCGAGTTTTCCGTCCGGCGCGAGCAGACCGCGATCCACGCCATAAGCTCCTACACCAACCGCGATCAGAAAATATGCCAGGTAATGAAGGATGCGGCTGGTCTGGAATGTGAACGGGCCGAAGGCCGTCCAGGCAAGAGGCGAGAAGTGAAGCGCCATGGGGAGGTAGGCAACCGCGGAGATGGCGGCCAGCGCGGCAAAGAAGAGCACCGGCTTACGGGCCGCGCCCGAAGTCAGCGCGCCGAGCGCCTGGCCCCAACGGGGCGCCAGTACAAACAGGAGCGCGGCGATGCCATCGAAGGCAAGCAAGACCCAGAGGAACCATCCTGGTCCGGCTGGCCAATTTCCCAGCGAGAGCCATTGATGCCAGTACCCGGCGATGCCGTCGTGGCCGGAGATCTGCAGATAGGTCGGATAGTAGGCAAGCGGGGCAAGAACAGCGGCCGCCACGACAAACGGAAGGCCGAGCCTGAGCAGGCGATCGCGCAGAAACTTCGATGCGCCCTTTTTCGCCAATCCATGCCAAACGAAAAGGCCGGAGAGGAAGAACATCAGCGACATGAAGAAGACGTCGTTGAAGCCGGCGAAGAGAGCAAAGCCAGTCCACTTGTGCGCATCGAGGACGGGAAAAGCCCCCCATAGCCGGGGCTGCGCAGCCAGTGAAACCGGCGGCGTGATTGGAATTGGATAATAGGCGAGCGCCGCGTGATGCGCAACAACCAGCGCAACGATGAAGGCGCGAAGGTAACCAATTGCATGGTTATACTTCGCCTTTGGGACGTTTGGGGCAGCAGTGGCGTGTGTTGCGTTTGTCGTAGTCATTGCGGTCTCCTTTGCATTGTTCTTCGTGTTGCACCCTCTCTGTGGTTGTTCTTCCTAATTACGACACTGTATGGCCTGCCGATTTCAGCCGTACGATCCGGTAGACGTTGATGGCGGCAACGACCAGACTTAAGACTATGGCTGCGGGGAATAACGTTGTCATCCAGCTATTGATAACTTGCACAAGCTGATGCGCTTTCTCCGAGGAGAGGTTTTCGACGGCAATTCCAGCCAGAATAGCGGCTTTCATGAGGCAGCAGAAGAGCACCGCCCCCACGGAGTCGGAGAGCAGCCGCAACGCAGCGCGCCGTCTTGTCCAATAAGGATGCAGCAGGTTTGCGACCGAAAGCGCGGCATTGAACAACGCCACGAGAAGGTAGCCCCAGAAGAACCAGAGCCATTGCGAATGGAAGGAAATGCGGAGCTCTGGGCTGATTCTCACCTCCGGGGAATGAAAGTAAAAAGCCCACCAGACGAAGAAGATGAGGCTGACCGCAAGTTCGAACGAAGAGGTCGAGCGCGGTATCAGGTTGAGGTTGCGGACAGGCGGAAGTTTGCGCAAACTCCAGCGATCGAAGAGATGCACCCTGGTTTGCTGCCGTTCCAAAGCGGCGAAAACTATGGTGACCGGACCGACAACCACACAGATGGCGAACCACAAGTAACTGAACAACGATGTGAAGGCGGTAAACCATGAGGGATGGGTCTGTTCGAAGCGATAAGTCGGGCTGAAGATCATCAGGCCGATCCATACCAGAACAGAGGGTAGAAGGTAGCCGTAAGCAAAGATCTTCAGAACAAAACGGTAAATGGGAAAGAGAACCGGCCCGATCAGCGACTCCTGCGGCAGGAAGCGGTTGGCTACCAGCAAAGGGTGGCCGCGTTGCTTGAGAAGCTCTTCGACTTCGGCCTCGTTCAGTTTGCGGCCGAGGACTGTCTCCCGCTCTTCAACCTGGGCGTAGATATCCCCGGAGAGTTCGTCGATAATGTCGTCCTTCTGCTGTTTGGGCAGCCAGAACTTGACGGCTTGCAGATAACGTTCAATCAGTTCCATGACTTTGCTCCTTCAAGATTGCGTGGATTGAGGAATCGATGTTTCGCCACTCGGCGAGCAACAGGTCGAGAACCAGGGCGCCGTCGGCGGAGAGAAGGTAAAAACGCTTTTTTCGCTTCTCTTCCTCGCGCCATTCGCTGGCCAGAAGGCCTTGGCTTTCCAACCGGCGCAGCAGCGGGTAGAGCGTGCCTTCATCGATCTCCAGGCCATACTTGGCGAGGGTTTTGCGCAGCGTGTAGCCGTACTGCTCGCGGCGCAGTGCCGCCAGAACGGCCAGCACCAGGCAACCGCGACGGAGTTCGAGTCGGAGGTTTTCAAATGGCTCTTGATTCATCGTCTGCACCATGTGTCGTATAGTGTGCTATACACACTGTGCGATACACAGTGCTATTTGTCAAGTACTATTTTTTGCTACAAAGCGGGATAGCTCAGATTATCTATTAATTTCTTTGTTTACTGTGAGTTATCTCCCGGCTAAATCACGGTTATAGCGCCAGTCTGTCCATGTGATGAAGGATAACTCCATGCAGGCAGGCGCCGGTCTGGCGATTGTATTTGCTCCAAATCAGCCTTGGTGGCGCTCAGATCAATGAGAGCATCGGGCTCCATACGTTATCGGATGAACAGACGGTGCAACGTTGCATCTACAATGGCAATATGTCCCCTTCGATGTCCAAGCGCCATATTTCCAAGGCGCCTCCGCCGGACGAAACCGGCCATGAGGCGCTCTATCTGCGCTCTCTCTGCGACCGCCAGGTCAACGTTCAGATCAAGATGCGCGACGGCGAGACGGTGCGCGGCTGGATCGAGTACTTCGACGATGGAATGTTGCGCCTGACACGCGAGGGCAAACCCAACCTCTTCATCTACAAACATCAGATCAGCACTATTACGGAAGTGGGCAAGCTGGCGCCGCGCCGTGCGAAGGCTGCAACTCAGGACGCAAAAGGATCGGCTAAGAACGGGGGGGCTTCATGAGCGGCGATCAGAAAGATTGGGTCTGGGTTCCCGCGGCATCGTCCATCGCCCGTGAGGCCGGTGCGCGGCTACGCGAGTTCTTTTCGCAGGGTGTCGCCACCGAGTACAAGGGCGACGTGGACCTGGTGACGGTGGCCGACCGGACATCGGAAAAGCTGATTCGGGAACGGCTGAGCGCAGCCTTCCCGGAGCACGGAATCTTCGGCGAAGAGGGCACGCGCGACCGGCTCGACGGCGAGTTCCGCTGGTACGTGGACCCGCTGGACGGGACCACCAACTTTGCCCACGGGCTTCCGCAGTTTTGCGTCTCCATGGGCCTTGAGCAGCGGCGCACAGGCCTTGCGCCGGGCGAAGACGGAACGATGGTGGCCGCAGTCATCTACGACCCTTTGCGGGATGAACTCTACGCCGCCGAGAGGGGACGCGGCGCGCTGCTCAACGGCAGGCCGATGCACGTTTCCCGCACGCCGGAACTGGCCGAGGCGCTTGTGGCCACCGGCTTCCCCAGCCGCAAGCGCAACGAGAGCCCCAACATCCACTTCTACCATGAGTTCAGCCTGCGCTCCCACGGAGTGCGGCGGGCCGGCTCGGCCGCGCTCGATCTGGCCTATGTCGCCGCGGGCCGCCTGGATGCCTTCTGGGAGTTCAACATCAATCCCTGGGACACAGCCGCCGGCTATCTGCTGGTTGAGGAGGCAGGCGGGCAGATGACGGGTTTCTCCGGGAAGCCTTTTCGGCTGGACAGCCGGGAGATTCTGGCCTCCAACGGGTTGATTCATGCCGAGTTGATGGGCCTCTTCGCGGATATGTTTGCCGGACGCAATCTGGCGCCGATTCCTACGCCCCGGGAGTTTGCCCAGCGGCGTACGGCGCGCGCGGCGGCAGTGGGACAAGTCTGATGAAATAGGCAACGTTGCCGAAAATGAGCCTTCACAGGCATTTCAGGGGAGTCTCCGGTTTGCCGGTGATACGTCCAGAACCGTTAGAATTCAGGATTACAGTCGCAAAGGCGACTTTTGGATACCGATTCATGAATTGAGGACGGGGAACTGTCGTATTACGTCCAGTGGTTAGCAATCAGGTAGCATGATGCTCCGTTTAGTCGAACGCTGCGAAAATTGATTTCCATATTTGATCGAGTCCCGCCCAGTCTGCGCATGCAAACAATTCAGGGTTTGCCTTACACCTCTCGACTTTCTGCCGGAACTTTTCTTGGACGGATGCTTTATGCATGACCTCGCCTTGGTAGGCCCCAACGGATTCTGAAAAGCCCTTCCATTGCACGGGATGATCCGAGCTCAAAACGTCATTGCCGAGGTACATCTCAATACTTCCTGCCAGACCGTTTACATCGAATGGCGCTGTCCCGGTGGGGCCTATTGTTGGGTAAGAGTGAAGACTCTCCAACGCCGGGTAGCGGAGCACTGCGACATTGTGGGGAAGGGCAATTCGTTCAAGAGGGCGAACCGCTTCGCGCGCCGCAGTGTCGTTGTCGAATAGACCAATCACCTTGTTCGAAATGTCGGCCGCGATGAAGGCTTTCAAGACGCTAACGACCTGATTCGCACCTCCAGCCGCACGTGACGCGTCAAAGTCGAAAAACGAGTAAAAGTCCACTAAATGGGGATACAGAAGCCCAAGTGCTTCGCGCAGGATTGCTGCATCGCTGGAACCCTCCGTCACGATGATGATCTTTGTGTTGAGCGGATAATCCGCGGTGAGTTCGCGGAGCGCATTCTCGCAGATAGGTTCGTCAGCTTCGTAGTATCCGGCATCGACGACCTCGGTTAAATCCTGCTCGACGACAGCATCCAGCGGCACAAGCGAGCACGCGACCCGAATCATAAATCTCGGATCCGAGCAGAAATAGCCCATGAGATAGTCTTCGTTATATCCGAGGATGTAACGTTCGGTATCGCTCACATCTGGTCGATTTCTATCCTCGAATGGCACTGTACGCAGCTTTCGCCGCATTACCGAACGCAAGGCATCGCCGTAGTTTTCAAAGGTCAGATGTACGATCTCGGCACGGTTTTCTGCCAAGAGGTCTTCTAGATCGCCCTCGGCGGGCTGTAGCTCTTCGATAAGTTCTAGACGTAAGTGTTCGAAATCCTGTTTCGCCTGTCGCAGAGAGAAGCCCATGACATCGAGCCGTTGAGCAACCTCCTTGGCAGACGCCCGGTACAAGATGGCCGTTTCCAATTCGTCATCTTCGGGGTTGACCCTTCCAGGGACCCTTTCCCATACCATAGGATTCCGTTCTGAGAGCTTGCGTTGAACCACGCATCGGTTCGACTCGCGAAACACCGACAGAACTTCAGGAACCGCTTCGCTCTTTGTGTGTACCAGCGGATATCCGTCAATTGAAAACTCTGTGTAGCTGCCCACACACTCCCCTTCCTAGCTAGATTATGTATCTCGACTGAAAAGACTTGCAAGCCGTAAGCAGGATTGGTCCCGGTATACGCCGCAAGGTCCAAGGACGGGGTTGTGCCTCAATTGTCGCCGATTCGGGCATTACCCCGCACCAGCAGCTCCAATTGCCCAGCCTTGGGCCTTGAAAAAACGGGGTTTGTGCGAACTACAGGGTCTGAGTGTGTTCAAACTAGCCCGATAACCCGCTTGGCGGCGAGTTTGCAGCCCAACGCGTGGCGCGGGCGGCATAGAGCGGATGAGGGCGATCGCGTTCCGTCGCGCAATGCGGTTCACTTTCGGAATCGGTACGATAAGAATCTGCATCCAATTCCCGTAACGCAAATGCTGCGAGAGGGATGGAGTCAACCTCCAGCCTCCTGTGCTACTATCAGCATCGAGGATTTTAGTTCCCCGGGAGAGATTAAAGATGGCATACGTCATTGCAGAACCCTGTATCGGCACCAAGGACACCGCCTGTGTGGACGCCTGTCCGGTCGATTGCATCCACCCCAAAAAGGACGAAGACGCCTTCGGCAACTCCGACCAGTTGTTCATTGACCCGGTCGAGTGCATCGACTGCGGCGCCTGCGTCCCAGCCTGCCCCGTCTCGGCTATCTTCGCTCAGGACGACGTGCCGGAGAAATGGGCCAGCTTTATCGCCAAGAACGCCAAACACTTCGGCCACTAAACAGCTCCGGCCGTTCGCTTACATCCCCAGCTTTCCAGACGCGCATTCCAGCATATGGGGTGCGCGTTTGTGTCTGCGCACAGGCCTGGGACGCCGGAAGATGCGATGATGGAATCGCATGAGCCTGCTCTCCTCAGAAGCCGTGATTTTGCGCACCTGGCCGGTCCACGAGGCCGACCTGATCGTGAGCTTTTTCACGCGCGATTACGGCCGGGTGCGCGGCGTGGCCAAATCGGCGCTCAAGAGCCGCAAGCGCTTCGGCGGTGCGCTGGAGCCGATGACCCAGGCCCGCGCCTGGTTTGCCGAGCGCCATGGGCAGGAGCTGGTCCGCCTGGATCAGTTGGAAATCCTCCGCTCCCCGCTCTCCGCGCCTATCGACCCGGTGCGCATGACGGTGCTCAGCTTCTTTGCAGAGCTGCTGGACGAGGCGCTGCCCGACCATGATCCCCATGAAACGATCTTTCGCCTGATCGGCTCCGTGTTGGAGCAAACCACGACAGAGCAGCCGTGGATGCCGCTGACTTATTTTCAGTTGTGGATGACGCGGCTGATGGGCCTGTTGCCGGACATTGCCCACTGCACGGCCTGCGGCGAATTGCTCTCAGCAGGCGAAACGAGCTTCGACGCGCTGGGCGACGGTTTGTTCTGTCAAATTCATCGCAACGGAAACGCCAGTGGCCTCTCCGCCGACTCCTGGCAACTGGCGCAGCGCATGTTGCGCGCTCCTGTAGCGGCCTTTGCCGCCGAGCCCTGGCCCCGCCGCCGAGCGCAGGATCTGCGCCGCTTCACGCTGCAAGCCCTGGAGCGGCACCTGGAGCGCAAACTGCGCTCGGCAGAGGCGCTGGGACGGATGGGAGGGTGAAATCGCCCGGATTCCAATCTGATATCGCGGATAATCATGTAAGGCGTAGAATCTGAATATGCAGAGACCGCTTCAAATGACCGCTATTATTGAACGCGAAGACGATGGCTTTGTCGCTTTGTGCCCCGAATTGGATATTGCAAGCCAGGGTTCCACGATTGAGGAGGCGCGCGCCAACCTCGTCGAAGCCTTAACACTCTTTTTCGAGACCGCTTCCTCTTCTGAAGTTGCGCGGCGGCTGCACAGCGAGGTCTTCGTCACACAAGTTGAGGTGCCCGTTGGGTAAACTGAGAGTCCTCTCAGGCTCCGAAGCCTGCAAGATTCTCGAAGGGCGCGGATTTGTCGCCGTGCGCCAGCGTGGCAGTCACCGAATCATGCAGTTGCAAGCGGAGGGGACAACCATCACCGTCCCCGTCCCGCTTCATAATCCACTCATGCGCGGCACTCTGCAGAGCATCATTCGCCAATCGGGTCTCGACAAGTCGCTTTTTGAGTGCGAATAATCTGTATCCATTCGAAAATCAAGGAACAACGACTTCCAAATACATCTCGGTTCCTACGATTGACTTGGCAGTGCTAAACTTTTCGCATGAAAACAGACCTCTACACCAAAGCCGTCCTTACCGTCATTGCGTTCATGCTTGTCATGATCGGTTGCCACCAGTACATCAGCCCTGCTACCGCCGTCAAAGCTGAGGGGCCGTTTGCTGGCATACAATTTACCGGGAATTCCCTTCAATTCACTTTATTCGATCCTCGGACCGGTGACATTTGGGAGTATAAAAGCTACACGAACACGAACAGAAAAGATATGTATCACACAAAAATTCCGGCCCCTGGGGTGCCGGTCTCCTCAGTTCAATGGGGCAATCAATAGTCTCAATAAGAATGAAACTTGAGACGTCTCCACAATCCTTGAAAACAAAGGGGTTGCGCGTATCAAAACTCAGTCTCGCTATGATAGGAACCCGCCGCCCTATCCCGGCAATAGTACGTTAGCCCCGCGTGCATAATATATTACTTGGCACGTATAGAGGGATTTTGCACGTATTATCAAATCGGTGCATACTAGCAATATGAGAACCAACGTCAATCTCGCCGACGATGCCCGTCAGTTCGCCGAAATCTACGCTCACGCGAACGGGATCACCCTGGGGGAAGCGATTACCGAACTGATTCGCAGAGAGCAGCAGGCCGGCAACACTCCGAAAGAACCGATGCAGTTTGAGCGAACCGAGTCGGGTTTTCCGCTTCTTCCTCGCACGGGCCGCCGCATTACAACCGAGATGGTCTTGGCCGCTTTGAATGACGACACCGAGTAAGCCAGCCTACCTTCCCGATGTGAACGTTCTGCTTGCGCTGAACGACCGGGATCACGCCTGCCACGCGCCAGCAAAGCAGTGGTTCGCCGCGATAGGCTCTTCGCGGTTCTTCCTCTGTTCTGTCACAGAGTCGGGCTTTGTCCGGCTCACGGTTTCCCCGCACCTTGCCGGCGCGTCGATGCCCGTCGCAATGACTATGCTGCGGCAGATTGCAAATCTCCCGAACTGCAGCTTTCTGCCCATGGATCAGCCTTGGCTGGAGTTAGTCTCCCCCTTTTCCAATCGCATACACGGCTACCGCCAGGTCACGGACGCCCTGCTGCTTGGCCTGGCGATTCGCAACAAAGCCGTGCTAGTCACCCTCGACCGATCCATCCAGGCCCTGGCCGGCGAGGACTACGCGACCAACCTGCTCACACTGGCCTGAATGGTGAAAGGACTCTTCGGCCCGGCTGTTAAAATCTACGCAGTCCGACCAGAGAGAGTACCCCGTGCCTTCATCCCAGGTTCTATCGCAAACCAAGACCGCTCCGCTCACCTTTCAGGAGCTTTTGTTCCGCTTGCAGAGCTTTTGGGCGGAACGCGGCTGCGTCATCCAGCAGCCCTACGACGTGGAAGTAGGCGCGGGCACCATGGCCCCGGAGACCTTCCTGCGCGTGCTGGGGCCTAAGCCTTACAAAGTCGGCTACGCGCAGCCCTCGCGGCGGCCCGCCGACGGCCGCTATGGCGAGAATCCCAACCGGCTCTTCCGTCACACGCAGTTCCAACTCATCCTCAAGCCGCCGCCGGTCAACGTGCAGGAGCTGTATCTTCAGTCGCTCGAAGCTATCGGTATCGATCTCAGCAAGCACGACTTGAAGTTCGAGGAAGATAACTGGGAAGGCCCGACCGTTGGCGCATGGGGCGTCGGCTGGCAGGTGATGATGGACGGCATGGAGATCACCCAGTTCACTTACTTCCAGCAGTGCGGCGGCCTTGATCTCGATCCCATCTGCGCCGAGTTGACTTATGGTCTCGAGCGTCTCGCGGCCTTCATGCAAGACGTAGACTCGGTCTACGACGTGGTCTGGGCACGCGATCCGGAGACCGGCGCGGTGGTGACCTATGGCGATGTCCGGCTGACCGAAGAGCTTCAGTACTCGGTCTACAACTTCGAAGACGCGGATGTGGAGCGGCTCTGGTCGCATTTCAACAGCTACGAGGCTGAAGCGCAGGCGCTGCTCCAGCGAGCCAATGCGCTGATGACGGATGAAAAGGCCAGCGCCAAGGAAAAGATGCGCTTCCCGCTCATGTCAACCTATGAATTGGCGCTCAAGTGCTCGAATCTCTTCAATCTTCTCGATGCGCGCGGAGCCATCAGCGTCACGGAGCGCGTGGGCATGATCGCCCGCATTCGTAATCTGGCCATAGGCGTAGCCAAGGTGTACGCGGCGCAGCAGGTGTGTTAGCTGCTTACGATTTTCAAATCGCAGAAAGAACCTATTATTATGGCTGACTTTTTGTTGGAGATTGGGCTGGAAGAGGTTCCCGCCCGCATGATTGCCGGAGCCGAGGCCGAGTTAGGCCGCCGCGTGAACGACTTGCTCACTCGCGAGCGGCTGCTTGCCTCCGGAGCTAATCTGACCACGTACTCCACGCCGCGCCGTCTGGCCGTGCTGGTCGAGGGCGTGCTGGCGAGCCAGGCCGATACCGAGGAACAGTTGACCGGCCCTTCGTGGAAGGTTGCCTTCAAAGACGGCGCTCCGACTCCCGCTGCCGAAGCCTTCGCCAAGAAGGCTGGCGTCGCGGTTGCGGCACTGGAGAAGATCACCAACGCCAAAGGCGAGTACGTTGGCGCAACCGTCAAACGTCCGGGCCGCGCGGCCTCCGAGCTGCTCGCTGCCGAGCTTCACAAGGAAGTTCTCGGCCTCTACTGGGCTAAAAACATGTACTGGCGCGCGGGCAAGCCGGAGCGCTTTGTGCGCCCGGTGCGCTGGGTTGTGGCGCTGCTCGACTCCGCCGTTGTACCGTTGGAGATTGCCGGAATCAAGGCCGGCAACGCGAGCCGCGGCCATCGCGTGCTGCATGGCGAAAAGCCTGTAGTACTCGCCAAGGCGGCGAACTACGCAGAGGCGCTTCGAGCCGCCAAAGTAATCGTCGATGTGGCAGAGCGCAGGCTTTCAATTCGCAAGGCGCTCGATGCGGCCACTTGCACCGTCCCCGGCGCCCGCTGGCGTCAAGACGAACCGCTCATCGAAACCGTCGTCCACCTGACAGAATGGCCGACTGCGGTCCTGGGTGATTTTGAGCCGGAATACCTGGCATTGCCCGAAGAGGTGTTGGTCACGGTGATGCGCGACCATCAGAAGTACTTCGCCGTCGAGGACAAGAACGGCAAGCTCGCGCCGCACTTCCTCGCTGTGCTCAACACGCAGGTTGACGCAGAGGGCGAGGCTATCATCCGCCACGGCAATGCGCGCGTCTTGAGAGCCCGCTTCAAGGACGCCCGCTTCTTCTGGGACTTCGACCAGAAGATTCCGCTCGCCGACCGCGTCGAGAGCCTGAAAAATGTCACATTCCAGAAGGAGTTGGGCAGCTATTACTGGAAGACCGAAGCCAATCTTGCCGTGACTCGCGCGCTGGCTGCAAAGATGAAAGCCGCAAGCGTTCCCTTTGACGAAACGGCGCTGCTCAAGACAGTCGAGCTGGCCAAAACCGATCTGACCACCGAACTGGTCAAGGAATTTACCGAGCTGCAAGGAATCATCGGTGGACTCTACGCAAAGGCGCAGGGGCTTGGTGAGACCGTCGCGCAAGCCATCTACGCGCAGTACACGCCGACATCGACTGAGGATGCGATTCCTAAAACCATCGAAGGCCAATTACTCGGCCTTGCCGATCGCATTCAAACCATCACCGCGATGTTCGGCATCGGCAATGCGCCAACCGGCTCGAAAGACCCATTTGCCTTGCGCCGCGCCGCCAACGCCATCGTCAAGATTCTGGCCGAGTCAGGATTGCCTCTGACATTTTATGCCGTTCTCGAAACATGCGATGCGGACACCATCAACAAGGAGCAGGTTGCCGCGTTCCTGCGCGAGCGTTTGAGCTTCTACCTCAAAGATGTGCGCGGCTTTGCTTACGACGTGGTCAGCGCGGTGTTGGCTGCGGACGCCGACGATGTGCGCGATGCCATTGCCCGCGCCGAAGCCCTGACCGCCGCGCGCGGATCGGTGGATTTCATCGCCATATGCGCGGCCTTCAAGCGCATCAAGAATATTCTGCGCCAGGCGGAAGAGAAGGGATTTGCCATCAGCTCGCTTATGGATGTGACGCTCGCGCCGGAGGCGCAGCAGCTTGCAAATGCCGCTGCCGCTCTTGCACCGTTAGTGATGGAATTGCGCAGGCAGAGAGCCTATGACGAGGCGCTGCTTCAAATCGCAACGTTACGCCCGGTGGTGGACACGTTCTTCGATAAGGTGATGGTGCTGGATAATGATCCGGCGATTCGCGGAGCAAACCTGGGCCTGATCGACGAGGTGCTGCGCGGCTTTTCCGGCATTGCCGACTTCAGTGAGATTGTGTCGGCATAGGAATGTTGTTCATTTCATGGGGTTTGGTTGAGGTTCTGAGACTTCCCGGATTATAAATTTATGATTTGGGAAACCCGGCCGACGGCTTCTCTTTTTAATCCTCGACCTGGCTATAATCCTCAGTCTCCTGCACAATATTCCCTGCTGATGAATTGAGGCTGACAAACGGTCCAATATAATTGCCAAATTTGGCTGGATTTAGAAATTCCAAGACAAAGGTCCCGGTCCACGGATAGTAATGATGATCATATCCATATATCTCAGTTTCCCAGTTAATTATTTTGACGGGAGATCCTTCGGTCTTGCAAGACGACGTAATCTTGTGATAGAAATGCCGCGCTTTTAGAGGGATCAGGATAGCGCCAGTAACAAACGTCCCAAGAAATAAAAGCACACCGATGGCTATTTCAATTTCGTCAACGTAGGCCGATAGCAACGGAATGCGGCTAAGTGGATGATCGAGAACATTGTGGTTAATTGCGTACAATGCTGTAAGCAACATTCCGCCAATCAGCAAAGCCATAGCCAACAATGCCGCCGTCTGTTTTACATTCTCGTTGCGCTCAATATGTCTTCTACATGGTTCACAAACTGGGAATTCGATATACCCAGTTGTTGTGATTACCTCGTAGGTAATAAGGTGATGCTTCGATCTAATTTCTTCTTTGTGGGCAACGAGTGGTTCTTCGGTCGTGCCGCAGCACGCACAACAGGCCGGCCAGAGAAGCCGTTCAAGAGCCTTCACGCGAACATAAAGCATAGCTTCACCCGCCCCGATTGTAGCCGATCCAACTTCTTTTCAAGTGGCCATCCCCGCATCCTCTCCTCTGCCCGCCCGTCTACAATCAGTAGAGATGTCCGACACGCTTTATCTGAGCCTTTGGTATCCCAATTTGCGCCTGGCCGGGCTGGCTGAAAAGCTGACGGCGGTGTTGGGTGCGTTTGCCGCGCACGGCGGAGAGAAGCGCGTCTACTCGGCGACGGTCTGGCCCATCAATTGGAATGAGCCGCCGGTCTTTCAGCAGATCTATGGCCGCAGAGCCGGAGCGGTCGAAGACGGAGCCATCGAACTGGGCGCGGAGCCGCGCTTGGCGGTCGAAGAGGCGCTTGAGCTGCTGCACGACGATTTCGCCTACGAATTCCAGATCGGCTGGAGTTTGTGGAAGCTCGAAGCCGGCGCGGGCCCCGACGCGCGCTGGGCGCGGGAGCCGCGGCTGGTGCGTGTGGTGGGCTTCGGGCCGCTCTTTGACGAGGGCGCTTACGAAGCCGACGGGCACATCCGCATCGAATTCGGCTCGGACACGCCCTTCCTGGAAGAAGATTTGGAATTGGACTCCGTTGCCGCGCGCCACGTGGAAGAAAATGTGCGCCAACTGGTGGAGTTGACCGCGGCCGTCGAGAAGGCCTCCGGGGCCACGGCGCGGCTGTTGTGGAGCGAGTTGGGCGAGAGCCTGGCTGAGCGGCTGGCTGCCCGGCTATCGACGCTGGTTGGGGGAGCGAACTGACGGTGCGACTGACCATTGAAAAGATGCGGACGTTGGTGCTCGGCGCGGCAGTTCTGCTGCTGGTGGCGCTGGGAGTGTTTTTTGCCGTGGGCAAGGTCAAGAATCCCTTCAACCGGCGCGACCTGCCCCAGCGGCTGGGCATTGAAATCCAGCAGGAAGCCAATGGAGTCACCTACACGCAGGCGCGCGGCGGCCGCACTCTGTTCAAGATTCACGCTTCCAAAGTCGTTCAGTTGAAAAAGGGCATCGCCATGCTGCATGACGTGAAGATTGAGTTGTATGGCGAAGACGGCAACCGGGTGGACCGCATCGAAGGCAACGATTTTGAGTACAACCAGCAGGCTGGCATTGCCGTTGCCGCGGGGCCGGTGGATATTACGCTGATGCGTCCGGGGGTGGCGCCGGCCATTGCGCCCAAGGCGGCGGCTGGGCAGGCGGTTAGCGAGAAGCTGAAAGGCGCGCCCGTAGCCTTTGTAGCCGAAGCGGCCGCGCGCGGCGAGATTCACGCCAAGACCCGCGGCCTCATCTTCGACCAGAAGAGCGGAGTGGCCAAGACCAGCGAGCACGTGGATTTTTCCATGGCGCAGGCGTCGGGCAGCTCGATGGGCGTCACGTATGACTCCGATCAGGGCCTGCTGGTGCTCGACCATGCGGTCGAACTGACGACCCGGCGCGGCGCGAATACGGTTCAGATTCACTCCCAGCACGCGGAGTTCGAGCGCGGCAGCCAGTTGTGCCTCCTGCGCGAGGCCGTGGCCGACTACCAGGGCGGGCAAGCGAAGGCCGGCGACGCGAAGGTGCTCTTCCGAGAAGATGGGTCGGCGGTGCGACTGGATGCCATGAACGGATTCACGCTGGCGACAGCAACCGGCGGCCATCTGGCGGCGCCTGCCGGACACATGGAATTTGACGAGCACAACCAGCCTCGCCACGGCCACATGGAGGGCGGGGTGACGATGGACTCGGTGAGTGAGGCTGCGGGACGCCGGCGGCAGATGCACGGAACTTCGCCCACGGCGGAGCTGGAATTCAATGCGCAGGGCCAGTTGCGCCACGCCCACATGGAGCAGGGTGTGAGCATGGACAGCCTGGAACTAAGTCAGGTCCAGGGCGAGCCGTCAGCCCAGCAGCTGCGATTGAGCCGCCACTGGCGTTCGCCCATCGCCGATATGGAGTTCCGCGTTTCCGGTCATGGACAAACCGAGTTGAGCATGATGCACGGAACCGGCGGCGTGGTGGTTACAAGCGAGAGCCAGCGCGGCCAGGGTCCGGTTGTGCCCTCGCGGCTTTCGGCAGACGAAGTGACGGGGATATTAGGGCCACATTCCGTGTTAACCAGCCTGAACGGGGTTGGCCACGCCAGTATCGAGGAAACCACAGAGACAGTAATCCGGCAGACCACCAGCGGCGACCGGCTTACGGCGCATTTCGCGGCTTCGACGCCAGCCTCCAGGAGCGGGACGGGGCCCGAGGCGCAGCTTCAATCGGCCACGGTCGAGGGCCATGTAGTGATGACACAGACGCCGGCGGCCAAGCCCGGCGCACCGCCGCCAGCGACCATGCGCGCTACGGCAGGCCGCGCCGACTACGAAGGCCAGGGTGATTGGCTGCACTTGACCGTGAATCCGCGCGTCGAAGACGGCGCCCTGCAGCTTACGGCCGACAAGGTGGACGTTTCGCACGCCTCGGGCGATGCCTTTGCGCACGGCAACGTGAAGGCCAGCTGGATAGATGCTGGCACTGCCGGCAACGGCCAACAGGGAAAGCCCACAAGCAGTGCGTCCGGCCCCGGCATTGTGGCTCTGGGCGGACAAGGTCCTGCGCATGCAGTGGCTGCCGAAGCGCAATTGCGCCACGCAGCTGGCGGAACGACGAACGAGACTACCTTCCGCGGTCATGCGCGCTTGTGGCAGCAGGCCAACTCGGTAGCCGCGCCGGTAATCGTGCTGGACCGCGAGCGGCAAACACTCGTAGCGCGCACCACGGATGCGGCCGAACCGGTGAGGGCCGTACTGCTCAGCGCGGGCGGAGCAGCGCCAGGCAAAGACGCCGTCAAAGAACAAGGAAAAACAACACAGCCTTCCGTGATCCGCGTGCGCGGAGGCGACCTGAAATACTCCGACGTCGAACGCAAGGCGGTCATGCACTCGGGCATTCTGGGCAATGTGGTGACCGAGACCGGAACGGCGACCTCGACCTCCAATGAAGTTGAGGTCACGCTGCAGCCGGCAGGCAAATCCGCGGCTAAGCAAAGCGGCCAGGCCTCAGGCCAGGCCCAAGTGGACAGTATGACGGCCCGCGGCCATGTGGTGTTGACCAGCGAAGGCCGGCGCGGAACCGGCGAGCAGTTGGTCTACACCAGCGCCACGGGCGAGTACGTTCTGACCGGAACCGCCGCTGCGCCTCCCCGGATGTCCGACCCCGCGCGGGGAACGGTGACCGGCAAGGCATTGATCTTCCATGGCCGCGATGATAGTGTCAGCGTCGAAGGCGGCGGAGAGAAGACCACGACCGAGACCACGGCACCGAAGTGATTACACTAGAGAGAGTTTGAAGGGGTGGTGGAAGCAAACCTGATGGACACATTGATCGCCGAAGGAATCAGCAAGAGCTACAAGGGACGGCAGGTTGTCCGCACGGTTGATCTGAAGATCTCGCGCGGCGAGGTGGTAGGCCTGCTGGGGCCGAACGGCGCCGGCAAGACCACCATCTTTTATATTATCGTTGGACTGGTGGCGCCGGAAAGCGGACGCGTGCTGGTAGACCAGACCGAGATCACCGGGATGCCGATGTACCTGCGCGCCCGCAATTTTGGCATCAGTTACCTGCCCCAGGAGCCTTCCGTCTTCCGCAAGCTGACCGTCGAGGAGAATATCCTGGCAGTGCTGGAGGCACAGTCTCTGGGCGGCAGGGAGCGGCGGGCGCGGACTGAGCGGCTGATCCACCAGCTCAACCTCGGCCACATTCGCACCACGCGCGGCTACGCGCTTTCCGGCGGCGAACGGCGCCGGGTGGAGATTGCGCGGTCGCTGTGCATCCAGCCCAGCTTCATCCTGCTCGACGAGCCCTTCAGCGGCATCGACCCCATTGCCGTGCTTGAGCTGCAAAAGATCATCTTCGACCTCAAGGCCAGCGGCATTGGCGTCCTCATCACCGACCACAACGTGCGCGAGACCTTGAGCGTAACCGACAGGGCTTATATCATCGCCGAAGGGAGGATATTCCGCTCCGGAACGCCGCACGAACTAGGCAACGACGTAGAGGTGCGGCGGGTTTACCTGGGAGAGGGTTTTACGCTGGGTGATGAGAGCCTCCGGCAGTCAAGGATGTAAGGCGCTTTGGTGGCAATTTGTTTGCCGTTTTTCTCTCTACACTCAACGCAGTACACTGCATTTCAGAGAGAGATTCCCGGATTGAGCGCCGCCCAATCCGGAACAATTGAATCGTTGTGAGGCATTTTGACCTTTAGCTTTTTTCTCGCCAAAGTACACTGTCGGTGAGTCCAAATAGGAATCGGGTCCCATTTTATGGCGTTGCTGCAACCAAACTTAAGCGTGAAGATCTCGCAACGCCAGATTCTTACTCCTGGACTGATGCAGATGGTGAGCGTGCTTGCGCTCAACAAGCTCGAGCTGAAGGAGATGATTGATGCCGAAATGGTGGAAAATCCCGTCCTGGAGGAGATTGACGAGACGGTTCCGATGCTGGATGAGGTTGCGGGCCGCGAGGAACGCCTGGAACGCGCAGTTGAGGAGAACAGGGTCGAGGAGCCCGCGGCGCCGGCCAAAGATCCTTTCAACGAAATCGATTTCGGAACCTATTTCCAGGAGTACCTGGACCCCGGTTATCGCACTCAGCCGGAGTACGAAGAGAACGAAAAGCCCTCGTATGAGAACTTTCTCTCCCAGCCTACGACTCTGGCCGATCACCTGGCGTGGCAGTTGGGAGATCTGACGCTGGAGCACAGCCTGCACGAGGCCGTGGAGTTCGTTATCGGCAATCTGGACGAGGACGGATATCTGGCCGGCAGCGAGGAAGAACTGGCCGCGGCCTTCAGCAAATCCCCTGTGAAACCCGAATCCCATGTGAAACCCGAATCCCATGTGGAACTGGAACTGCCGGCGGCGCTTGAGTTGCTGCGCCGCGGCATCGACCTGGTGCAGCATCTTGACCCGGCCGGAATTGGCGCTCGCGACCTGCGCGAGTGCCTGCTGATTCAGATTACCGCCCAGCAACATGAGTTCGCCCATTTATTTACGCGGCAGGCGGACGGCGAGGGCAAGCCGGAAGAGGATGTCCATCGCAGCTTCCGCGCCGAGGCCGAGGCGCGCATCGAGGAGCGGCGGCGCAGCATCGAGGTGGCCGCGCTGATTGTGGACCGGCATCTACACCTGTTGCAGAAACGCGACGTGAAAGATCTGGCGCGGGCGGCCCAGATCACCCCCGCGGAGGCGCATGCGGGAATCGAGTTTATCCGCACACTTGATCCCCGGCCCGGCCGCCAGTACAACCGCGAGCAGTCGCGGCTTATCGAGCCGGACGTGATGTTCGTCAAGCGCGACGACGTCTGGGTGGTCTCCATGAACGAGGAGGATATGCCCAGCCTGCGCCTTAGCCGCCGCTACCGGCAGATGCTCACCGCCGAAAACACCGACAAAGAGGTGAAGGAGTACGTGAAGGAGCGCTTCCGCTCCGCGCTGCAACTGATGCGCAACATCGCCCAGAGGAAGAGCACCATCCTGCGCACCTGTGAGGTTATCGTGCGCCGCCAGCAGGATTTTCTCGATAAGGGCATTGAATCGCTCAGGCCAATGATGATCAAGGAAGTGGCCGAGGAGATCGGCGTTCACCCCTCGACGGTCAGCCGCGCGGTGGCCAACAAATATGCGCACACCCCGCAGGGAGTCCTGGAGTTGCGTTTTTTCTTCTCCGAGGGATCGAACGGGCCCGAGGGCGCTGACACGCCGCTGTTGGTGCTAAAGCGCAAGGTTCGCAAGCTCATCGCGGAAGAAGACCCGCGCCATCCTCTCACCGACGACCAGCTTGCCTCCATGCTTCACGCCCAGGGCATTAAACTTACGCGCCGCACAGTGGCCAAGTACCGCGAAGACATGAACATCCCCAGCACCCACCAGCGCCGCCAGCGAGACGCGTAGGAAGAGTATTCAGTTTTCAGTCCTCAGTTCTCAGTTGAAGTTAGATGCCGCGTGCTGAACACTGAAAACTGACAACTGACAACAATTCGTTATAGAATCCGTAGTTCTACAGCTGAATCATCCTGCTGCGAGAACAAGAAGCGGAGGCTGACCATGGATGTGGAGTTCACCGCCAGGCAAGTTAACATTTCCAAAGCGCTGCGCACTCAGGCAGCGGAGGGCATGAACCGGATTGCCCGCATTCTGGGCAAGAGCGCGAGTGCCAGCATTGTTTTTAGCGCGCAGAAGCGTTTGCAGTTCGTCGAGGTGACCATTCAGGCCCGGCTGCACACCATTGTGGCCGAGGGCAAGGCCGGCACACAGCAATCGGCGCTGCACAAGGCCCTCGAGCACGCCGAAAATCAGGCTCTACGCCACCGGGACCGGAGAATGGCTATTAAGCGGAAGCCTAAGCGGGAGAAGACGCTCACCGCGATTCCCGTTGCCCAGCCCAAAGCCCGCCGCCTCCAGCCCGTGGCGGATGCTGCTGAAGAGAAGCCGGTGCGCGCCGGCGCAAAAGCCCGCGCGGCTATTGCCATTGCCCGCAAGGCGGTCGCTGAGCCGCGCATCCTCACTAGCGGCGAGGCCTTTGCCCTCAAGCCCATGACTATCGAAGAAGCCGTAAAGGAGGCCGAGTTCCGCGACCGCGATCTGCTGGTCTTCCACAATCTATCCGGAGATTTGTTTGTACTCCACCGCTGTCGCGACGGCCAGTTGGAGCTGGTGGAGATACCCTAGAGTACGTGGTCATTCCTGGGGGCATACGTTTGAATCTTTCCGATAATTCGGACACCGCCCAACAACGGCTGATGGAGGATGTGCTGGCCAGTATTCCCGAAGCTGTGGCCGTGGTGCGCGGAACTCAGACGATCTATGTCAATGCGGCCTTCACGCGTATCTTCGGCTACACCGCCGAGGAGGTCATCGGCCGCAACCTGCGGGAGTTCCTTGTGCCCCTGACGCTGCGGCACGAGATCACGCGGGTGCGCAATGCCGTGGATCAGTTTGGCTCCGCATCGCTTGAGACGTTGCGCATGAAAAAGGATGGCGGCCTGCTGGATGTGGCTCTCGAGGCCCGGCCGCTGGTGATGAACGGAGAATATAGCGGTTACGTCTTCGCTTTCCGCGACATTAGCGACCGCAAGCGGACTGAAGCCAAGTTGCAGCACGACGCCATGCACGACGCGTTGACGGGATTGCCCAATCGCGCGCTCTTTCTGGACCGTCTGAGCCAGGCGTTTACCAAAAGGCTGCGCCGTAGCGGCCATAATTGCGGCGTGCTCTTCATGGACCTGGACCGCTTCAAGGAGATCAACGACACGCTGGGCCACGCGGCGGGCGATGAATTGCTGATTGCCGTGGCCGAGCGGCTGCGCGGCGCGCTGCGCCCGCAGGATACGGCAGCCCGGCTGGGCGGCGACGAATTTGCCATCCTGGTGGAGAACATCTTGTCGGTTTCAGGCATGGAAATTGTAGCTACCCGCGTTTTAGAGGCAATGGCGCGCGACTTTGAAGTATGCGGGCACACTATCCACGCCGGCGCGTCAATCGGCGTAGCCATCGCTGGACCGGATCACACAGTCCCCGAGTTGCTCATCCGCGACGCCGACTTTGCCATGTATCGCGCCAAACAGGCTGGCGGAGGACGCTTTGAGATTTTCGACAAGAAGTTGGAGGTGCATGTCGCCAATCTCCACGAACGCGAGCGCGAAATGCGCCAGGTGATGGAGAAGCGCCTGTTCGAAATCTGGTATGAGCCGATTTTTCGTCTGAAAACAGGAAAACTGGAGGGCTTCGAGTCCATCCTCTGCTGGCGGCGAGCAGACGGCACGATGGCCACTCTCAGCGACCTGCTGCCCGTTGCCGAGGAGACAGGGCTTTCCATCAGCCTGGGTCGCGAGACGTTAGAGGAGGTTTGCAGGCAGTTGCATCACTGGACTGAAGTTCTGCCCGGGGCCAGCCTGACTGTGGGCGTCAATTTAACGCAGAGGCAGTTCTATCATCCTGATTTGATTGCGCATGTAAAGAAGACACTGTCGGCCAGCGGGGCAGATTCGGAGCGCCTCCTACTGGAGGTTGAGGAGAGCGCGTTGAGCGAGAATCCCGCTGCGGCCCTCGCCATTTTTGAGCGGCTGCTGGGGTGCAATGTGCGCCTGGCGGTGGACAACTTCGGCTCCGGCTTATCGCCGTTGAACCACCTGGTACGGCTGCCCATCGACGTACTGAAGCTGGACCCCAGTCTGACCCAGGCCGCAACCCAGGCCGGCCGCCAGGTGGCTGTGCTGGAATCGCTGATTCAATTGGGGTTAAAGCTGGGCGTGCAGGTGGTGGCGCAAGGCATCGAGAGCCCGGAGCAGCTGGCTGCGCTGATCGGCTTGAGCTGTGAACTGGGCCAGGGCCCGTTGCTGTCGCCTTCCTTGCAGCCCGCGCAGGCCCAGGAGCTGGCCGAACAGGCCATCTGGAAGCTTCCTCCTCAGGCCTGAACGGTATCCGGCCTTCGATCTTTGCTTGCCAGAGTGAAAATGCTCTTCGCCGATGATGAAATTAATTAGTAAAAAAATTTAGACGATTTCACCCTCAGCCTTGCCCGCTCTTCGGTGTAGGATGTTGCTCATGACGCCTTCCAAGCCTTCCCACCGAGCTGCTTCCCCGCATCAGGCCGCCAAACCTGCCGGGAAAGCCCCGCGCAAAGAGCTGGTCATCGTCACCGGAATCTCCGGCTCTGGCAAAGCCTCGGCCCTCAGGGCATTTGAGGACCTGGGCTATCACGCCGTTGACAACCTGCCCCTGGAGCTGCTGCCCGATTTTGCCTCCCTGGTGGCAAAATCCGCCGATATTCAAAGCGCAGTAATCGTGGTGGATGTTCGCGAGGGCCTGACCCTGGACCGTCTCCCGGAGATTCTCAAGGGCTTGAAGAAGCTGCTGAAAACACGCGTGGTCTTTCTGGACGCGCAGGACGCGGTGCTGGTGCGGCGCTACTCCGAGACCCGCCGGCCGCATCCCCTGGGCAGGCAGGAGACGGTCTCGCGTTCCATCGTCGAAGAACGGCAACTACTGGACCCCATTCGCAACGTCGCTGACACGCTGATCGACACCTCGAACTACAACGTGCACGAATTGCGCGACAACATCCAGGACAGGTTTAGCCACGAAGAACAGGAGACTAAGCGCCTGCTGGTCTCCTGCCTCAGTTTTGGCTTTAAGAACGGCGTGCCGCTGGACGCGGATATCGTCTTCGATGTGCGCTTCCTGCCCAATCCTCACTTTGTTCCGGAGTTTCGCAAGCTCACCGGCCTGGACCCCGAGGTGGCTGCCTATGTGCGCAAGTTTCCACAGACCAAAGAGTTTCTTCGCCGGGTCACAAACCTGCTGCTTTATCTGCTGCCTCACTACGTCGAAGAAGGCAAAAGCTATCTGACCGTGGCCTTTGGCTGCACCGGCGGCCAGCACCGCAGCGTGATGATGGTCGAAGAGATCGCCGAGGCTCTCAAGCGCGCCGGCTATCAGGTGAAGGCGCTGCACCGGGATAATCCGCGGTGACCGACAATCTCATTCTGATTACTCTGTTGGTCAAGCTGGGCGTGGCAGCCTCGGTGGCCAGTGTGCTGGCGCGGGTCACCACCTTCCGGCGTCTCTTCTTTGCCGAGCAACGCCGTCCAGCCCAGACCCTGGCGCTGCTGGCGTTCTTCCTTGTTCCGCTGACGCTGGGCGTGTGGATTCGCATCGCGGTGCCCAACTTTCTGGCCGCCGACATCTCCTTTGAAACGGTCATTTTGCTGGGCCTGCTGCTGGGTCCGGAGTGGGCCATGCTGGGCGGCGTTGTGTTGTCGACGCCGGCCGTCTTCCACCACGAGTACCTGACCTTGCCCTTCAATGCCGCGCTCGGCCTGGCGGCGGGCCTGCTGGGACGCTTTGTCGACAAGGAAGACATCTGGTCCTTCACGCCCTTCGTCGACCTGAGCCTCTATCGCTGGGTGCGCCGCAACCTGCGCCAGCCGCGCGCCGACCGCCAGATTCTGATGCTGGTCCTCATCGCTGCCATGGAGATGATCCGGGACTGGATCGCTTACGCCTATCCGCACCGCCTCTTTGCGCTGCTCGCCAGCCAATGGTGGATTCAGGCGCTGGTCTGGCTCAGCGCGCCCATCAGCGTGGGAATCGCGCTCAAGGTCTGGAACACGCTGCGCATCGAGATGAAGCTCGAAGAGCAAAAACGCCTGCTGCTCGAAGCCCGGCTCGACGCCCTGCAACGCCAGATCAATCCGCATTTTCTTTTTAATACGCTGAACTCCATCGCCTCGCTGGTGCGCGTCAAGCCGGAGCTGGCGCGGGAGATGATCGTCAAGCTGGGCAACATCCTGCGCGCCCTGCTCAAGGAACACGACAGCTACGTGCCGCTGAGCGAGGAGCTCAAGTTTACCGACGATTACCTGGACATCGAGGTCGTCCGTTACGGCGCCGGCAAGCTGCACGTGGAAAAAGATATTGACCCACGGACACTGGGAGTTTTGGTGCCCAGCATCCTGCTTCAACCGCTGATCGAAAACAGCATCAAGCACGGCCTGGAGCCGCGCATCCACGGCGGCACGGTCACGCTGCGCAGCCGCCTGGAAGGCGACCGCGTGCGCATCGAGGTGGCCGACGATGGCGTGGGCATGGGCAACCGGGCGCCCTCGGCGCTCAATCGCTCCGGCGGCGGCATCGGCATGAAAAACGTGCGCGAGCGGCTGGAAGTGCTCTACGGCAACGAAGCCAAGTTCAGCGTGGTCAGCAATCCGGGCCGCGGAACGCTGGTCTCGATTGAGATTCCGGCGGAGCTGGCAAGCACTTCGTAAATCCTCGGAAGGCAACCAGCGAAATAATCTGCAAAGGCGATGACTGAGTCTTCTAGAGAATTTTCTGCGGAACTTATTGATTCCAGGCAAGTTCATAATTATCCGCAAGGGCAATTTCATTATTTTTGCAAGGGTTGTTATCGGAAGTTATTGATTCTGTGGCAGTTCACAATAATCTGCAAGATTTCAACAACTTTATTTATTTTTCCAGGGGGGAGGGGGGTACCCCGTTTTTCAGTGGTCAGTGGACAGTGATCAGTGGTCAGCCACCCCAGCGACGAAGACCTGTCGCTGGGGACCCCGGTCCGTAACGGCCCACGAATCTGGTTCTTGTTCATGCGTTGATTGTGCGCCGAGTGAGGGTAATTATCTGCAAGCCACCTGCGGTACGGCCAACTGCCTTCGGCCACCTGAGGAGCGACAGATGCTATCGACAGAGCGCAACGACACACGATACGCCACATTCCCGCACTGAAATCATGCTATATTTCGACTATGGCCACGGCTTTAAACATCCCGTTGAATGAATACCTCGGCATCAGCTACCGGCCGGACCGCGAGTACGTGGATGGAGAGATCAGGGAGCGCAACGTGGGCAAGTGGGAACATGCACGATTACAATTGGTTTTAGGCGCATGGTTTTTCGTGCACGAGAAGCAGTGGGGAATCACAAGCAGCACGGAACAGCGGGTTCAAGTCTCCGAGAGCCGGGTTCGCGTGCCGGATGTGGTTGTATTGACAGCAGGAGCACAACCGGATGTGCTGACGGAACCGCCGCTGCTGGTGATCGAAATTCTCTCTCCCGAGGATAGCTACTCCGATACACAAGAGCGCGCGCAGGACTATCGCGCGATGGGCGTAGAGACGGTGTGGATCATCGATCCCAAGACGCGCACCGGGCGCATGTGCTCAGGAACGGAATGGGTGGAAGCCTCGCGCCTGGAAGTCAAAGGCACGCCTCTTTACGCCAATCTTCCCGAAATCTTCAGTCAGATGACCTCGACCTAAGGACCGGCCCCTTCAGGCGGACGGCGTTTGCGCGCCATGGGTTCGTGGTTTCCCAACAAGCCTCTGGGAAGATACTCTTTCTGAATGGCATGGCATAGTCTCGCCGTAAATCCAACAAAACGAAGATGTTTTTATTCCCTGTAGCGCTAAATTCGCTTTGAGTCTCGTAAAGCGAAGCTGCTGGCTGACCCGCTATGTCTCATGCCGTCAAAATAGTTGAAAATATCGCTTGACAGCTAACACTGTGTGTTATACAGTGTATATAGTACAGTGTTTGAGGTACAGCATGACTCTCACAGAAAACCTCTTCGAGAACCTTCGCATGGAACTGCGGCGCGGTTGCCTGACACTAGCTGTGTTGGCGCAACTTCGCCAGGAGCACTACGGTTATACGCTGCGCAAGGTACTGGCCGAGCGCGGCCTGGAGATCGACGAAAGCACGCTTTACCCGCTGCTTCGGCGCCTGGAGGCCCAGGGGCTGCTGACCAGCGAATGGCGCGAGGAAGACAAGCGCAATAAACGGTTCTACCGCCTTTCCAGCGACGGCGAGCAGATACTCAGCCAGTTGCTCGTGGAGTGGCGGGCCATCAACGCGGCAGTGAACGCAACCATCGACAACACGTTGTAAACACGGAAGGAAAACGCCATGGATTTACTCGCTCGCTATCTGCAAGCCGTGAAGAAGCACCTGCCGTGGCAGCGGCAGGACGACATCATCGCCGAACTCCGGGCCAACCTGGAAGCGCAGCTTGAGGACAAAGAGGCTGGGCTGGGACGGCCGCTCACCACGGGCGAAGCGGAGGATTGGCTCCGGCAAATCGGGCCGCCGATGCAGGTGGCGGCGCGCTATCAGCCGCAGCAATACCTGATCGGGCCTGTCCTCTTCCCTACCTATTGGTTCGTGCTGCGAATGGCCGCCTTCTGGGTCATGATCGCTTACTCGGTTGGCGTCGCGGTGCAGGTTGCCGTGCGGACCCCCAGTTGGGCCACCGTTTTTGAAGGGTTGCTTCGCGTGCCGGAGGTTCTTCTGACGACTGCTGCGTCCGTAACTCTAATTTTTGCGGTGATCGAGTTCATGGCCGCGCGTAACCCAGGGAGATGGCCAGCGCTCGCAGCTCCCTCCGGCGACTGGACGCCCAGCGCCCTGCCCCCGGTGGAAAAGGAAGCTGTGCGCGGGCAGAAGACGCGCAGCCGCGCCCATGCTATTGCCGAAGTGATTTTGATCTTTCTCGGTCTGGCTTGGCTGTTGCTGCTCCCTCATTATCCCTATCTTCTGATCGGCCCAGGCGCCGCCTATCTGCATGCCCGGGATCAGTATATTTCGCCCTTTCAATTGGCTCCTGTCTGGGTACAGGTTTACTGGTGGATCGTAGCGTTAACGCTGTTTCAACTGATCTGGCGCTGTATTGCCCTCTATCTCGGAAAGTGGCAACAGCAGCGGAACGCGGAGCGCATGGCGACTGCGGCCATTGGACTGATTCCTCTGGGGCTGTTGTTGAGCATCGGCGACCATGCCTACATCACACTCAAGCATCCCGCGCTGGATCAGCTGCGCTATGGCGTGTCTCTGGACTCGATCAACAAGTCGATCCACCTGTGTCTGGTGTTGCTCTGCACCATTAATGTGCTTCAATTGCTCTGGGGCATCGGGCGACTGAGCCTGGATTACTATCGCAAGCACGCGGCGGCCATGCGGTAAGCGCGCGTTTCCAATGCGCTTGCCGCGTGTCTCATCCATCCCGATATTTCCACTACCGTGCGCACCGCTTCACGCATCTGGGACGCCGGATTACGCTGGAAAGGTTGCCCGCGATCCACAGCCTATCGCGGTATCTTCAAGCTATGGTGCGATTCTATCTTTATGGGAGCTATGGCGCCTGACCTATTTGGACTTGCACTCTACCTCCCATGGATCGTTACAATTAGCGGAGATTCAGGGCCGAAAAAGGAGATTCCGGTTTCGTTATGATCGCGAAGCACGTACTTTTACCGGTGATTTTTCTGTCGCTTATGATTTCAGCATGTAAGACTGACAGCGCAACGGCCACGGCATCAACAACGACAGCGACGCCGGCGGCGCAAACCAGGAAGCCACCCGCGCCGGGAACCGTGTGGTACCTGCGCCGGTACGTGGAGCCGCGCGAGGGCGCGTTTACGATTCTCAAGCCCGAGGGATGGATTTTCGAGGGCGGGGTGGTGCGGCTGAATGCCGCCAGCGGCCCCATGAACTCGGTAGGCGCAAAAATCGATTTTGCCGAGAAGAAAGATGCGGCGGGCAGCGTGATGATGCACTGGCTGCCGAATATGTCCTACAAAGACCCGCGCCTGGTTCCCACTTTTCAGGTAGGCAGCAATTACATGGGCATGCTGGTTATGCCGGTGATGAGTTCCCAATCCTACCTTCAGCAATATGTGTTTCCGCGCCAGCATCCAAAGGCAAGCAATGTGAAGGTTGTTCGGGTCAAGCCGCTGCCCGATGTAGCGCAACAGTATACGCAAAAGAACGCATCGGCTCTTCCCACCCAATACGACGCGTCGTGCGTCATCGTCACTTACGACGAGGGCGGCATCCATTACCGCGAGGAGATGGCCGCGGTGATCGAGAATGTCCAAGGCTCCACCGGCTGGTGGACCAACCACGATACGCTTATGGTCCGCGCTCCGGCCGCCGACTTCGAAAAGATGCGCCCGCTCTTCTCCGCCATCCATAAATCGCTCCGGGGCAATCCGCAGTGGGTGAGCGGGGAAAACCGAGGCGCAGCGCAGCGAGCCAGTAACGCGCTCCAAACGCAGCGCTACCTCCAGGATCAACGCCATCAAATCGTGGAAAACCGGCGCGAGACCAACGCTGAGATACGCCACGAGCACTGGCTCGATATCACCGGCCAGGAGGAGTACGTCAATCCCCATACAGGAAAGATCGAACTGGACAGCAATGAGCCGAAGACACGCTGGGAGAGCTCGAATGGCGACCTGGTGATCTCCACCGACCCCAATTACGATCCCAACTTCGATCCCAAAGCCGCTCACACCGACTACAAGCGCAGCGACATACGCCCGCGTTGATTGCCGGCCCCAGAGTTTTAGCGGATGCAGGAACAGCGGAGAATGTGGTGGATTGCAGGTAGAGCTATATCCAGACTAGGACGATTGAGCAATTAAATAGCGTCTATCACCTGTTTCAGAATTTCAGCGGCATCCTTTAAAGCCGCCCGCTCCTTTGGGCCCAGCGCGTCGATCTGCCTGGCCAGCGCCCGTACGCGCCGCTCACGGCCTAGCATCAGCAACTTACTGCCCTGAGGCGTCGCGGTGATGTAGGTGCTGCGGCCATCCCGACCACCCTTGCTCCGGGTAACATGTCCCAGTGCCGCCAGTGCGTCCACGATGCGCGTCATGGTCGGCGGGCGAACCTGCTCGGCTGCGGCAAGATCGCCTAACGTTACCGGCCCCGCGAAGACGACGACAGAAAGAGCCGAGAGGCGCGGTGCATTCAGGCCGCTGTCCGAATCTTCGCGGCGCAGCTTGCGCAGCAGGTGAATGGCAGCGGAGTGGAGCTGATCGGCAATTTCCTGCGATTTTCCGGAAATTTTGGTTGACATGACCGTATATTCCCATGATATATCGTTAGGTGAGCTAAGTAAATGGAGGTCCCCATGGAAAATCCAGCAGGCGCCGCCCCAGCGGCTGTGCATCTCGACCTAATAAGCCAGATCGCCATCACGGTTGACGATCTGGCGCGAGCCAAGAATTTCTACCAGAACACACTGGGCATGAAATTTCTCTTCGACGCTGGCAGTATGACCTTCTTTCAATGTGGGAAGATCCGCCTGATGATTGCAACGCCGGAAAAACCGGCGCCGCGCGGCGGAACCATCCTGTACTTCAAAGTTCATGACATTCAAACAACTTATGCCGCATTGCGGCAACAGGGAGTCGTCTTTCTTCAGCCCCCACGCCTGGTCGCGCCGATGCCCGATCACGATCTTTGGATGGCATTTTTGGCTGATCCGGATGATAACAAGATCGGATTGATGTGCGAGATGCCCAAAGCTGCCTCATAGGATAAGCATTGACTTAGGGCGTTTGTCCCGCCAAACGACGGCGGTTGTCTTTTGGGTCCTGAATTGCACAGCATCTCGCGGTATCCTCAAACCATGGTGCGATTCACGGTGCTGGCGTCGGGGTCGAGGGGCAACGCGACAGTTGTCTCCGGGGGGCGCACGCGCATCCTGGTAGATTGCGGGCTGAGCTGCCGGGAGCTTTTCCGGCGCATGAAGCTGGCGGAGGAGGATGCGGAGACGCTGGACGCGATCATCATCAGCCACGAGCACTCCGACCACGTGGGCGGGGTGGCGGTGACCGCGCGCAAGCTGAACATTCCGGTGTACTTCACCGAGGGCACGCACCGCGCCTGGATGCGCTGGCTACAGCCGCGCAGACAGATGACGTATGCCCAGTGGCTGGAGCAGATTCGCCGGCAGGCGGCAGAGAGGCAGGCGGAGGCGGTGAGCGATGAGGGTGAGGCGGACGAGACGGACCTGGTGGAGGCTGTCGATATTGGAAGTGATTCAAGTGAATCCGGCGAAAAGCAAGCCGCAGGGGCTAAAGCCCGCATTGATATTGCAGCGTCTACGGCACGACTAAAGTCATGCCCTGATACAGACCCGTGCCCTGACACAGACCAGGGTATTTCCACAGCACCATCCTCTCTCAAGGCAGACCCCAGTTGGCTTCCGGCAGTGGAGTACTTCAAGGCCGGGGAGGCATTCGAGATCGGCGACATCCGCATCAGCCCCTTTACCACTCCCCACGACGCCGCCGACCCGGTGGGCTTTGTCTTCGACTCTGCGGGGGTGCGGATGGGCTTTGTCACCGACCTGGGTTACATCTCGCCCAACGTCAAGGCGCAGCTTCAGAACCTGGATCTGCTGCTGCTCGAATCCAACCACGACCTAGAGATGCTCAGGGACGGCCCCTACCCATGGGCGGTGAAACAGCGGGTAATGTCACGTGTAGGACACCTCTCCAACGAGGCGGCGGCAGGCTTTCTGGAGGACGGCTACGACGGCCAGGCGGCCTATGTGATACTGGCACATCTATCTGAAAATAATAACCTTCCAGAGCTGGCGCGGGTCACAGCCGAGCGCGCATTGAACGGCCGTAGACGATTATTAGCCAATCTGCTGCTGCTAGCTGTGCAAAATAAACCACTTTCTTCTATTTACTTTTAGGTGACGTACGTTACAATAGTAAGACACGGGAATCACTCTGTACCAGGTAGATTGGCAAGGGAGACGCCGGGGCATTCCGCCCTGGAGATGCAGAGCGGACCGGGCGGCGCATGAGAATCCTGCCCGGAAGCTTGAGCATACAGATGTTACAGCCTCCCGGGCCAGGTAAGCCGCGTAAGACGAAAGCGGTAAAACACATCCTTTGCAAAGTGAGTCTAACAATTATGGCTAAAACCCGATGCACAGATAGAGTTGTAGGTTCCATTTTGGCAAGCTGGCGGTATGACATCTCCGGGATCACTCCGGAGATGCGCAAGGACTACGAACAGCATTTTGTTGAATGTCCCCACTGCAGAGCGCGGCAGAAGTTCCATCGCAGCCTGGATGTGACGCTGACTGTTTTGACCTCGCTGGCTGTCTTCTTTTTTCTTTTCGCGCTGGCGGTTCTCAAGCACATCAAGCCGCTGGAGCATATGGCCTTCAACAACTTCGGGCTGGATATCGCCGATACTTACAACATGCTGGTTTCGGCGGGAGTCGCGGGGCTGATTTTCTCAGCGATTTTGCTGGCGCTGGTGCTGACGACTACGCCGGCTCCGTCGTACCTTGGGGGCATCGCCGTGGAGCGCGCCAAGATGCTTGAAGAGCGCGCCAGAATGATCGAAGAGCGGCTACCCGAGGCCATCAAGGCGCTGCGTCCGCGCTAGAGCAAACTTGGCAATATAAACCTCAGAGCCTCCCCGCGCGGGAGGCTCTTGTGCGTCTGGGGCAGGTTGGGGATTTTGAATGACATCCAGCAAGATTTCAAAGCGGCGGCTGCCGGGGCTCAGGGTTGGCGAGGGGTTCACGCGCCACCCGTTTGACGAAGAGTTCGGGGTGCGGACCAGCGGTTTAATTGCCGGGCGGCACCTGAAGAGCGGGCACCTGCATGACCGCCATGCAACGGCTTACTACGGGGTTGCGCCGTCGGTCTTCCGGGCGCTATTAAGGCGATGGCGGAGGAGCCGGCCGGGCTGGGCGTTGGAGGAAGTAAGCTTTATCGACGTGGGCGCGGGGATGGGACGGGCGGTGCTGCTGGCCGCGGAGCTGCCCTTTCGCCAGGTGGTGGGAGTGGAGCTGAATCCCACGCTGGTGAGAATTGCCCGGCGCAACCTGGCGCTTTGGCGAGTGTCAGGGCGGGCACGGGCGCAGATGAAAATTATCCGTGGCGATGCCGTCGATTTCCGGCTTCCCGAGGGGCCGTGCCTGGCGTTTATGTTCAATCCTTTTGGCGCGACGGTGATGCGGCGGCTGCTGGCGGCGTGGAAGAAAAATTTGGTCAGTCAGGCAGGCTTCGAGGATCCCCACCCTAGCCGCAAAAACACGAACGCGTCGAGGGTGGGGCACCCGGCTGCGCAACTCGACATTCTATATGTGAACAACGAGCAGGAACGCGTGCTGGAGCGGGAAGCCGGTTTTACCCGGCTGTTTTTGGGCCAGATCCGCCGCTCGCGGGACGATGCGATTGCCGACCATCGCATCCTGGCCAACCAGCCCGACGGGGAGTACGCTTCGGCGAATTATGAGGATTGCTCGATGTGGCGTTGGGTGGGATAAACAGGGAACAGGGATCAGGGAACAGGGAACAAAGCCTGAACTTGGGAAATTTACTTTGAAACAATCGCTGTAATGTCCAACTGATATATTTTCTATGGAATCAAGGAGGGGCAATGCGTCTGCGTGCGTTGGGGTTGATTGCGGTGATGACCGCCTGTTTTGCAGCAGGCCGGTGATGAGGACCAACCGGCCGCTGCGCAGGATAAATCAAACAAATCGGCCTAACCGGGATTAGAATAGGCGCGTCTAATGAATAGAAACGATTGAAGTTTCTTGGATTTAAGGACGCCGTTCAAGGAGGGTTCATTGCGCCTACGCTATTTATGTTTTCTTTCGCTGGTATTGGACTTCTGTTGTGTCGCGCCGCTGGTGGCGCAAACGGCCCCGGCTCCCGGCGTGCAGGATTCTGTTCCGGTCTTCAAGGTTAATGCCCGCGCCGTAATAGTGGACGTGGTGGTAACCAGGGAGAACGGCGATGCGGTGACGGCGCTGCATAAGGAAGACTTCAAGGTGATGGAGGAAGGGAAGGAGCAATCCATCGATTTCTTTGAAGAGCACACCGCAAAGACATTGCCGCCGGGCGCTCTTCCCCCGATGCCCAAGATGCCGCCCAATGTATACACCAACGTCCCGCCGGTTCCGGAGAGCGATTCAGTGAACGTACTCTTGCTCGACAGCCTGAACACGCCTGTGGAGGACCAGAGCTATGTGCACAAGCAGATTATGGACTTCCTGAAGACGATGGAGCCGGGGACGCGGACGGCCATCTTCCTGCTGGGATCAAAGCTGCGCTTCGTGCAGGGGTTCACCACGGATACCGCGTTGCTGAGCGCGGCTTTGAATGACAAGAAGAATGGGCCGGAGAAGGAAAGCCTGCTGCGCACCTCCGCGGAAAATGGGGAAATTGTACGTGAGTTGACTTCCATGACGTCGATCAATGGTCTCCCGACTGGCGCAACGGCGGCGGCCATGGATGCGAACCGTGAATCCGCCGGATATGAAGTCTCCCAGAGGATTGCGATGACGCTGGAGGCGCTGGATCATCTGGCCCGCTACCTGGGGGGTGTGCCGGGGCGCAAAAACCTGATCTGGTTTGCCAGTTCATTTCCGGTGACTGTATTTCCCAACCATGAGCAGATGGTGTCACTCAACAACCTGCGAGTGCCGGCGGGCGATGTAAAGAACACCGCCGATTTGCTGACGGTTTCAAAGGTTGCGGTCTATCCGGTGGGCGCTGAGGGAATGATGAACGATCATTGGATGGAGGCTGGTGGCGCCGGTGCCGGCGGCAGTGCCGGTATAGGCCGCGCCAGCGCCAATGGTGGGGCTCTCCTCAACCACATAGCGGGGCCTGGAGGCGAAAACGACGCCCGCGCGATACAGATTGCGGCCATGGAACAACTGGCATCCGATACGGGCGGCAAGGCCTTCTACAACATCAATGACCTGAATGCGGCGGTCAAACGCGCGGTCAACGATGGCGCGCACTATTACACGCTGGCCTACACGCCGACCAACAGCAAGCTGGACGGCTCGTACCGGCGGATCGAAGTGAAGGTGACCGCCGCGGGCAAATACAAGCTGGCTTACCGGCGCGGCTATAACGCCGACGATATGAAGACGGCCGAGGCCAGGCCGGAATCCAATCCGCTGCGGCCGCTGCTGAAATTCGGGCTGCCAGACGCCACCCAGGTTCTTTACGGAGTGCACGTTGCGCCAGCCGCGCAGCAGCCCGCGCCGAATGCCAAACGGGCCGGGATGAACCCCGCGCTGACAGGCCCGGTGTCGCGCTACACGCTGGACTTCATGATTCGCTGGACGGACGTGAACTTCGATCTGAGGCCGGATGGCATTCATCACGGCAAGATTCAAGTAGGATTGCTGGCCTATGACCGCGACGGAAAGGCCGTGAACTGGGAGGACGGCACACTGGAGATGAATGTGAAGCCCGTCACCTGGAATAGGATTCAAATAACCGGCATTCCCGCGCACATGGAGATCGACCTGCCCAATGAGGACATCTACCTGAACACCGGAGTCTATGATTGGAGGTCGAACAAGGCGGGAACGCTGCGGATTCCACTGAGTCCTTCCCATGCGGCAACTACGCAGAGCGCGCCGCCCACACCGGGAGAGAAGTGAGCCGGAAGATCTGAATCCATATCGCCGCCCCGCCTTCCTTCGCCGCCGAAAATCAGATGCGCGGATCTGAGAAACGCTCTCTGCCTTGTCACCCTGGCGCGGCATTCAATAGACTGACCTCTATGCGAAAACTATATTTTCCTCTCACTCTGCTCATCTCTTCCCTGCCCTTGAGCCTGGTTGCCCAGGCGCCCTCCCTGGCCATTCAGGTGGATCATCCCACGGCCAAAGTCAGCTCCACGCTCTATGGGCTGATGACCGAGGAGATCAATTTCTCCTATGACGGCGGACTATACCCCGAGCTGGTGCGTGATCGCGCCATCGGCAAAGGCTGGGGTGCGCTCTTCCACTGGTCGATGGTGGCGTGGGGAGACTCCGCGGTGGCGATCTCCATGGACGAAACGACCGGCCCCAGCGCCGCCCTGCCGCGCAGCATCAAGGTCAGCGTGACAGCGGCCTCCGAAGCCGCGCCTGCCGGGGTTCAGAATGACGGCTTCTGGGGCATTCCCGTCCGTCCGCAGACCACTTACACCGGGTCCTTCTACGCCAAGTCTGATAGTGCCGGCGTTCCGGTGACCGTGAGCCTGGTAAATGATGAGACGGGCGCAACCGCGGCCACGGCGACGGTTGCCGGAGTGACGAACGAATGGAAGCAATATAGCTTTACGCTCAAGACGGCGGATGTCCCTGTCACGGCGAACAATCACCTGATTCTGACCATTCCGCGTCCCGCCACGGTGTGGCTCAACCTGGTCTCGCTCTTTCCGCATACCTATCATGATCGCCCCTTTGGCAACCGCATTGACCTGATGGAGAAACTGGCGGCGATGCATCCCAGGTTTCTGCGCCTGCCGGGCGGGAATTACCTGGAGGGGAATCACATCGCCGACCGCTTCGACTGGAAGAAGACCATCGGCCCATGGGTGGACCGGCCCACGCATCCCAGCCCCTGGAGTTATCGCTCCTCGGACGGCATGGGCCTGCTGGAGTTTCTGGAGTGGTGCGAGGATCTGAAGATTGAGCCGGTTCTGGCGGTCTACGCCGGCTACTCGCTGGCGCAGGAGCACATTGAGGCGGGACCGGCGCTGAAGCCTTATGTGGACGACGCACTGGACGAGATCGAGTACGTGACCGGCGGACCGGAGACCAAGTGGGGCGCGGAGCGCATTAAAAACGGCCATGCGGCTCCCTTCCCTCTGCACTATGTGGAGATCGGCAACGAGGACCAGTTCGATCATTCCGGTTCATACGACGGCCGCTTTACGCAGTTTTTCAAGGCCATCAAGCAGCGCTATCCGGATTTGCAGTTGATCGCCACCACGCCGGTAAAGAGCGTGATGCCGGACGTGCTGGATGAGCACTTTTATATGCCGGCGCAGGAGTCGTTTGCGAGCGCCAGCCACTACGACAAGTACGACCGCAAGGGGCCGAAGATCTTTGTGGGCGAGTGGGCGACGCGCGAGGGCGTGCCGACGCCCAACCTGGAGGCGGCACTGGGCGACGCTGCCTGGATGACCGGCATGGAACGCAACGCCGACCTGATTATCATGGCCAGCTATGCGCCTCTGTTTGTGAATGTGAATCCCGGCGGGATGCAATGGGATACGGACCTGATCGGCTACGACGCGCTTTCCAGCTACGGTTCGCCCAGCTACTGGGCGCAGGTGCTCTTTGGCAAATACCTGGGCACGGAGGTTGTGGCGGCAACGCTCACGAACGCCGGCCCGCGGGTGTATGCCTCGGCCACGCGCGACGAAAAGCAGCGCAAACTCTTCGTCAAGGTGGTGAATGCTTCGTCGGAGGAGAAGGAACTGAGCATTGCGCTCAATGGCGTTGCCCGCGTGGAGCGCGATGCAATGCTGATTACCTTGAGCGGCAAGACGCCCAACGTAACCAACAGCATCACGCATCCCGATGCGGTGGTGCCGGTGGAGCGCAGAATTGAGGTCGCCGGCGCGAAGTTCAAACAGAGCTTCGCGCCCTACTCGATCAATGTGCTGGAGCTAAGCTACTAGAGCCTGAGTCAGTGGTGAATGCGGCAGACAGGGCGGGGCTTCCCGCCCTTGCCGTTTCTGGGGCTGCCGCTGTGTGCGGGCTGCCGCTGGACGGTGTAGGCTGCTCGATATGACGGTCAAATCAAGCTGGTATGCGAGTGAACTGCGGCGGGAGCTGGGGCTGCGCAACCAGCGCTGGGCACGGGGACGGGCGCATGTGGAGAGCTACGGCAATCCGCCGGTGATCGTCTATCAGTCGGAGAGCGGGCGGCACGGGAATTTTTTCGACGCGGCCTATGCGGCGATTGCGGCGCGGCCGGAGTGGATGCGGCGCTTCGACAAGATTCATGCGCAGGGGCGGGCGCTGCCCAAGGCGGAGTCGGGGCGGCGCTGGCGGGAGCTGGACTCGTCCATGAGCTCCGACGCCTTGCTGATGAACATCTTCTGCACGCCGGGCGTGGCGGAGGCGCCTGCGGTGCGGCAGACTCTTGGAGTGGATGGGGATGATCCGCCGGTCTTTGGGTGGAAGGCGCGGGTGCCGCTCAAGGGCGGGCGCTTTGATCGCACCGAGGTCGATATGCGGCTGGGCTCGCTGCTGGTGGAGGCCAAGCTGACAGAAGGTGATTTTCAGACCCGGGCTGCGGCGGTGGTGGAGGCATACCGGGACTTCGATGCGGTCTTCACGCGGGAGCTGTTGCCGCGGGTGGAACTGGCGACCAGGAGACGGAGAGAGGCAACGGAGTTTCCCGAGGATTATTCGCAGGAATTTGAGGATGCCGGCGAGTCCGCCAGGGCTGATCTGCCGGCCTCGGCCCGGCCTTCCTCACCCATGGGCGGAGCCGGTTCTTCCCAGTGCGGGGAGACCGGATTTGCGCACTACCAACTGATTCGTAACGTGCTGGCCGCGTATGCCCAGGGATGCAGCTTCTGCGTGGTGCACGACGAGCGCCGGCCTGATCTGCGGGAGGCTTGGTTTGAGGTGATGGCAGCGGTGAAGTTCGCGGAGTTGCGGGTCCGGCTAAAGGTGCTGAACTGGCAGGAGCTGGCGGCGCTGCTGCCGGAGGGGCTACAGCAGTTCCTGGATCGAAAGTATGGGATCGTGGCGCCAGGGCGAGTAGCTTCGCCGGTGAGGGAAGCAACGGAGATCGACTAGGAGTGGGTCTTCGGTTCGCCGCTTTCTGCGTTGCGCCTGCTATTTCCCTCGATAATCCGGCGCACGGATGGGGCGTAGGAGATTTATGCCCCAACAAACTAAGAAATTGCGGTTGGCGGTTCACAGAATGGGATGAATCGGCGAAAATGGAACGGACAGGAGCCGGAAGGTCGCTTCTTTACGCCAAAAACGGCTTAGAACTGGTACGTTGATTCTGAAGGGTTTTGTTTTCGACGATGGCCTCCAATCCGTATTTTTCGCTGGCTGTTCTGTTTTTTGCGGCGCTGGGCTTTGGGCTGGCTCCGCTGGGACTGGCGTGGCTATGGGCAAAGGTGTTTTCGCCGCCCAAGCCAAACGCCGTGAAGAACGCCATCTACGAGTGCGGCCTGGAGTCCAAGGGCGATGCCTGGTTGCAGTTCCACTCGGCCTATTACCTGTATGCCATCATCTTCTTGATCTTCGACGTGGAGTCGGTTTTTCTGCTGCCCTTTGCGGTGGCCTTCACAGGGCTGACCGCCGCTGCCTGCGGAGCCATGCTGGTCTTTGTGCTGCTGCTGGTCGAGGGACTGGCGTGGGCCTGGGCCAAGGGCGTACTGACGTGGGCGTAAGAACAGTTGTCAGTTTTCAGTTGTCAGTTCACAGGTCTCAAAATCGAGACCTGTGGCACCCAGACGAGAGGGCACTGGCAGCGAAAGACTGAGAACTGACAACTGATAACTGACAACTGGAGCGTAGCGACCATGGATGAGAGCTTGAAGATCGAACTGGGCAAGCAGGGGGTCTTGGTGACGACCATCCAGGAGCTGTACAACTGGGGCCGGCGCAACTCCGTCTGGCCGATGCAGTTTGGGCTGGCCTGCTGCGCCATCGAAATGATCGCCACCACCATGGCGCGCTACGACCTGGCGCGCTTCGGGGGTGAGGTCTTCCGGCCGTCGCCGCGCCAGGCTGACCTGATGATCATCTCCGGGACTGTAACAAAGAAGATGGCGCCCCAGGTGGTCCGGCTCTACAACCAGATGGCCGAGCCGCGCTACGTGATTGCCATGGGAGCCTGCGCCATCAGCGGAGGGCCGTTCAAGCAGGGCTACAACGTGCTCAAGGGGATCGACCGCTATATTCCCGTGGACGTTCACATTCCCGGTTGCCCGCCGCGCCCCGAGGCGCTGATTCAGGCGTTTATGACCTTGCAGAAGAAGATTGACGGCCAGCATTTGACCGGCGAGGACCGTCCGCGCCACTTGAACTCCGAAGCCCAAGGCGAATTTCCCGTGCCTGTCTTTGGAGAGCACGATTTGGAGCCAGCATCGAATCCCGGCGTGTGGCCGGTGCCGGTGGTGATTAAGTGAATGAGTGAAAAAGTGATCGTGGTGTCAAAGAGAGTTGACTTATGAGAGCAAAATGTCTGATGGTTTTCGCGTTGCTCGGGCTCAGCATTTCAACTTTCATAGACTGCGCGTCGGCGCAGACCGGTACACCGACCGGAACGCTGAGTGGCGTGATCGTCATAAAAGCCAATGGAAAACCGGCCAGGGGTACACATATTTGGATTCATGAGGCAAAAAGTGGCATAAGTTTCAATGTGGAGCAAGATTACACTGGAGCCTTCAGAATCTCGCTCCCTGAGGGCTATTACTTTGTTTTTATCGGGAACTTAGGACTGGTTCCTTATAGTAAAGAGATTTGGTTGGAGCACGGTAAGACTGTAAAGCTCATGGTGAAATTGGAGCCAGACTGGGACATTATGCAGGACACACCGCCGAAATGACTGCGGCAGGTTTGGGAAAATTGAAGTGAAGACAGTAGAAGAGATTAAATCGGCGATTGAGGCGGCAGTACCGGGTGCCACGGTGGAGATTGCGCCCAACCCCAACCCCTCCCTGCCGCATTCGCTGCGGATTGCGCCGGAGTGCGCGCTGGCGGTGGCCAAGTTCCTGCGCGACGATGCGGAACTCAAGCTCGATTACCTCTCCAACGTGACCGGCGTGGATTGGCCGGATTCTCTGGAGGCGGTCTATCACCTCTATTCTGTCGAGAAAAAGCATGGGCCGGTGGTTATCCGCATGCACACCATCAATCGCACCGACCAGGTGGAGTTGCCCTCGCTGACGCCCATTTGGCGCTCGGCGGAGTTTCAGGAGCGGGAGATTTTCGATCTGTACGGAATCGTCTTTACAGGGCATCCGGACCTGCGGCGGCTGCTGATGTGGGAGGGCTTCAAGGACCACCCCATGCGCCGGGATTATGTGGAGCCGGATGATTTTGAGTATGAGCCGACAGCGCACGACGAGGTGCTGAAGCGGGCGCAGGTGCACAAAGACAGGGAACAGGGATCAGCCACCCCAGCGATCAACGACCGCTCGCCGGGGACCCCGGCAGGGATCAGGGAACAGGGGCCAACGACTGCATGAGCCTGGCGGAGACCAAAATCGACAAGCCGGAAGGCTGGAATCGTCCCGCTCCGATTGCGCCGGAGAACGAGGGGGAACTGCTGGAAGTGGCCATGGGACCGCACCACCCCTCGACGCACGGCGTCTTTCGCATGGACGTGGCGTTGGACGGGGAGCGGGTGATTCGCCTGAGGCCGGTCTTCGGCTACCTGCATCGCAACCACGAGAAGATTGCCGAGGGGCAGAGCTATTTGGCCTCCATGCCCTACACCGACCGGCTGGATTACATCTGCCCCATCACCAACAACTGGGCCTATGCGCTGGCTGTGGAGAAGCTCACCGGGCAGGAGGTTCCCGAGCGCGCCGAGTACTTGCGGGTGATTCTGGGCGAGCTGACGCGCTATCAGAACCACGCATCGTCGATTGGATTTTTGACTCAGGAGATGGGCGCCACCGGCACGCCGCTGATGTACGCCTTCCGCGAGCGGGAAAAGATTCTCGACCTCTTCGAGGAGTTGACCGGGGCGCGGATGATGGTCAACTACATGCGCTTCGGCGGCTGCCGCGTGGATGCCTCGCCGGGGTGGCTCGACCGGACGCGGGATGTAGTGGCCGGCCTGACGGGATTTGCGGACGAGTTCGACAGGCTGCTCAGCACCAACGAGATTCTGATGGCGCGCACCCAGGGCGTGGGCGTGCTGCGGCCGGAGCTGGCGATCAACGCAGGGGTGACGGGGCCGATGCTGCGCGCATCCGGCGTGAACTACGACATTCGCAAGGTGGACGGCTACGGGATTTATAACCGCTTCAACTTCCACGTGCCGCTGGGCGATCATGGCGACGTCTACGACCGCTACATGATCCGCATGCTGGAGATGCGCGAGTCGATTGTGATTCTGCAACAGGCGCTGAAAGAAATCCAACCCGGCCCGGTGATGGACCCCAAGGCGAAACTGCGCGGCCTGCGTCCCAAGCCGGGCGAGGCCTACGGGCGCATCGAAGCGCCCAAGGGCGAACTGGGCTTTTATCTGATCTCGGACGGCGGACCGAACCCTTACCGCTACCGCGTGCGGCCGCCGAGTTTGATCAATTTGACGATTCTCGAAGATATGTGCCTGGGCGTCAACGTGGCCGACGTGGTGCTGATCTTCGGCAGCGTGGATATTGTGCTGGGAGAAGTGGACAGGTAGGAAACAAACACGCGCCGGAGGGCCGGCAGAAAAGGGAGGAATGAAATGAAGATGCTACATGGAATGAAATGCACTGTATTGGGATTGGCATTGATGTCGATCCTTGGCGTGCGCGGCGCCGCGGCGTCAACCTACACACTGGAGTGCCAGGCCATGAAACAAGGCAAGATCACCGCGCAGTTGAGCTCGTTCCAATTCGAGATCGTCTCGCCAAGCGATCCACAATCAGGACTGCCGACCGGCCAGACGCGCCACAAATTGATTGTTCACATGCCGGTGCAGCGGGCCTATGAGAACTTTCTACAGGCGGTGGACACCAACGAAGTGATGAGCAGCTGCAAGCTGACCGAGACAGAGAGCGGTGGCGTAGTCGTGCGGTTTGGCAATGGCGCGGGTAAGTCATTGGATAGCCTGGAATGGACATTTCAGAACGTGACCCTGGCGAACGCCACGGCGACCGGCAGCGATGGCTCCGGGACGAATGGCGGCGGCGTGCCCCAGACTGGGCTTCAGGTAACTTTGAACTTCAGGTCGTATGCCTTGGTGGTCAAGCCGTAACGCGAAGAGGAGAATCACTTGTTAGGCGAGGGAATCATTAAGGGCATGGCGGTGACAGCGAAGAATTTCTTCTTGAGCTTTGTCACGCCCGAGCGGATGACGACGGTCCAGTATCCGGAGCAGCGAATCGCCCCGTTCGAGGCGGCGCGCGTCTTTCCCTTCCTCGTTTTTGATGGCGCGGATTGGGAGGCTGGCCTGCGCTGCGTGGCCTGCCAGATCTGCGAGAAGGAGTGCCCGCCGAAGTGCATTTTCATCGAAAAAAGTATCGACAAAAAGCCTGACTTTGTCGGCAAGCCGCAGTTTTACCCGGCGCGCTTCGACATCGACATCTCAGTCTGCATGAGCTGCCAGATCTGCGTCGAGGTCTGCCCATTTGAAGCCATCAAGATGGACACGGAGTTTGAGTTGAGCACCGGCGACCGCTTCGGCGCTCTGCTGCTCGACCGCAAGCAACTGGCTAAGTCGAACGAGTACTATCATCAGATTCATTCCACTGAAGCGACCGCAGTGGACGCGCGGCTGGCGGCGGATAAGGCCAAGGCCGACGCCAAGGCCAAGGCCGCGGCTGGTGCAGTCACAGCCAAAGCTGCGGCCATCGCCGGAGAGGGAGCCTGACCGATGATCGAAACATGCGACCAGATCTTCGTCCTGCTCCAGCACTGGCTGATCAGTTTTCTTCCCGTCACGTGGCAGCCGGTGGCCGGAGTGCTGCTCAGCGTGGCGGCCATCGTCTGCCTTTTTCCCGCGCTCTTTGCCCTGACCACGGTCTTCGAGCGCAAGGGGCTGGCCCGCATACAAAATCGAATTGGCCCCAACCGCGTCGGCCCCTTCGGATTGTTCCAGCCGATTGCCGACGGCATCAAGTCGCTGACCAAGGAAGACATCGTCCCTTCGAGCGCGGACGCGGTGGTGCATTTTCTCGCGCCGGTGCTGCTGGTGGTCACCGTCTTCATGGGCTTTGCGGTGCTGCCCATGGGACGCAACATGGTGCTGGTGGATTTGGACGCCGGCCTGCTATTTTATTTCGCCATGGGCGCCTCCTCGGAGCTGGCGGTCTTCATGGCCGGATGGTCGAGCCGCAACAAGTATTCGCTGCTGGGCGCCATGCGCGCCGTGGCCCAGATGATCAGCTACGAAGTGCCGCTGCTCATGTCCAGCGTGGCTGTGGTGATGATCACCGGCTCGCTCTCGCTGACCAAAATCGTCGAAGCGCAGAACCACTACACCTGGGGCTTGCCGCACTGGTACATCTTCACTCCGTGGGGATTTGCCGGCTTCCTGATGTACGCCATTGCCACCACGGCGGAGACCAACCGCTCGCCCTTTGACCTGCCCGAAGGCGAGTCGGAGCTGGTGGCCGGCTATCACACCGAGTATTCCGGCTTCAAATTCGCGCTCTTCTTTCTGGGCGAATACGTGGCCATGTTTTCCATCTCCGGATTGGGGACGACGCTGTTTTTAGGCGGATGGTCCGCGCCGTTTTCCTTCCTGACATGGATTCCGTCGTGGATCTGGTTCTTCTCCAAGCTGATGCTGTCGATTTTCGTCTTTATCTGGATGCGGGGAACGCTGCCGCGGCTCCGTCAGGATCAGCTGATGAACTTTGCCTGGAAGTTTGTTTTGCCCATGTGCCTGATCAACCTGCTGGTCACCGGGCTATGGCGCTTTATGGGTGATGGATGGCTGCGCTGGGTTGTCTGCTCGGCGATTCTTATTGTGGCTTATGCCGGCATGGGCCTGGCGGAGATGCGCAGGCAGCGCCTCGGCCCAAGGAGTTATCGCTATGCGGAGTGAGCAATGAGCTTTGTCTTCTACCTGCTTGCGGCGATTACCGTAGCTGGCGGTCTGGCTGCCATGCTGCTCAAGAACACGGTGCATTGCGCACTGGCGCTGACCGTAGCTTTTGCAGGGCTGGCGCTGCTCTTTCTGAATCTCGACGCGGAGTTTGCCGGATGGGCACAGTTTCTGGTCTACATCGGCGCGGTCGCCATCCTGGTAGTCTTTGCAATTCTGCTTACGCGCGGCTCTGAAACTCCAAAAGATGGGGTCTTCAGCCGGAGCTGGCTGGCCGGCCTCGTCATCGCCGCTGCGGTCTTTGCGGTGCTGAGTTGGGCGGTGCTGCAAAGTGTGCGCGTTTTGCCGCATGAAACGGCCGTGCCGGATGTAACGGTGCAGCAGATTGGCGTGGCGCTCGTGGGACGCTACGTTTTGCCGTTGGAGATTGTGGCCGTTCTGTTGACTGCCGCGCTGATTGGCGCGGTGATCGTGGCCATATACGAAATAGTTGGGCACGAGAAAGAGGAACTTAAATGACGCCGCTTGCGGGTTATCTTCTGGTGGCCGCGCTGCTGTTTTCCATCGGCCTGGCCGGAGCGCTGACGCGGCGCAACGCCATTCTGGTGCTGATCGGCATCGAGCTGATGCTGAACGCGGCAAATTTGAATCTGATTGCATTTTGGCGCTACGGGCCGCATCCCGAGGCGCTCACCGGCATGATGTTTGCGATTTTTTCGATTGCCGTTGCGGCGGCGGAGGCTGCGGTGGGCTTGGGCCTGGTGATTCAGATTCATCGCCACGCCAAGACGACGGACCTGGACCAGATGAACAGGATGAAGGGGTGAGGGGTTGGTGCAGGAAGCAATTTCAGTAGCTCCGCAGTTAGCGGTTTCTCCCATCACGGAGATTCTCTGGCTAATCCCCGCTGTTCCCATCGTGGCCGCGGGCCTGTCCGCGCTGCTGAAGCAATCCGGGCGAAAAATCTCCGCGACCTTGGCTATCGGTTCGTTGATTTTCTCGCTGCTACTCTCGCTGGTTGCCTTTGCCCATGTGCTCAGCGACTGGATGGCCGGCATCGCAACCCGCGAGGTTGTCAACTTCACCTGGATTCAATTCGGCGCATCGAACGTAGACCTGGGCTGGGTGCTCGATCCGCTCTCGGCCATCATGCTGGTGATGGTCAGCTTTGTCGGCCTGCTGATCTTCATCTACTCCACCGGCTACATGAAGCATGACGAGAACTACACGCGCTTCTTCTGTTTCATGTCGCTCTTTGCCGGAGCGATGCTGGGCGTGGTCATTGCCAACAGTTTGCTGCTGCTTTTCATGTGCTGGGAGATCGTCGGACTTACCTCATACTTATTAATTGGCTTCTGGTATCAGAAACCCTCCGCGGCCGCTGCGGCCAAGAAAGCCTTCCTCACCACGCGCATCGGCGATGTTTTCTTTCTGCAGGGAATTGTCTGGCTTTTTGCGCAAACAGGCACGCTGCTTTTCTACAACAACGGCGCGGGTTCCATCGAGTCCGCGGCTCTTTCCGTGTTGCTGACGCAGCCCGCCGCGCTGGGCTTGACGGCGGCGGGCGCGATCGGCCTGCTGATCTTCTGCGGAGCGGCGGGCAAGAGCGGCCAATTCCCGCTGCACGTTTGGCTGCCGGACGCGATGGAAGGCCCCACGCCGGTCTCCGCGCTGATTCACGCGGCGACCATGGTAGCCGCAGGCGTCTATCTCATCGCGCGTGTTTATCCGCTGATGGCCGCTGGCGCGCTTGCCGGCGGAACCACGACGGCGCTCACCGTCGTCACCTGGGTTGGCGCGTTCACGGCCGTCTTTGCCGCGCTGATTGCCGTGGCGCAGAACGATATTAAGCGCATCCTGGCCTACTCCACCGTTTCGCAACTCGGCTACATGATGGCCGGCTTGGGGATGGGCGGCGTGGCCGTGGGCATCTTTCATTTAATTACGCACGCCTTCTTCAAGGCGCTCCTATTTCTCGGCGCGGGCTCTGTGATTCACGGCTGCCACGAGGAGCAGAATATTCGCCGCATGGGCGGGTTGAAATCCGACATGCCGCTGACCTTCCTGACCTATGCGATTGGAATGTTAGCGCTCTGCGGTTTTCCGCTGCTGTTTTCCGGCTTCTGGAGCAAAGACGGCATCCTCGAAGCCGCTCATCACTGGAGCGTGGCCCAAGCGCCGTTCTACATGCTGGTCGTTGGCGTGCTGCTGACGGCGTTTTATATGACGCGCCAGGTAGCGTACGTCTTCTTCGGCCACTGGCGGGGCGGCAAGCCCGCGCATGAAAGCCCCGCGGTGATGACCGTGCCGCTCGGGATTCTGGCCTTCTTCGCCATGGCGCTTGGATTCATCGGAACTCCGGCCTGGCCGTGGTTCAAAGCCTTCCTGAATGGCACGGCTGCGGACCTTGATTGGCGCGCTCTGATCGAGCCGGGACTGCTGACGCTGATGTCAGCCTCGACTGTCATGGTCTTTCTGGGCATCGGTTTTGCCTGGCGGCTTTACGGAGACCGCTCTCCTCGGCCTACTGCGCCGGATGCGCTGGAAAAGTCCGCGCCCACGGCCTGGGGTTTGCTGAGTCACAAATTTTATGTGGATGAGTTCTACAGCGTGACGGTGATTGCTTTATACGGTTGGTGGGCGCGCGTCTCCGATTGGCTGGACCGCCGGGTATGGGGCGGCGTTGTCGCCGGAGTTGCATGGGCCTTCGGCCTGTGTGCTCGGCTGAACCGCTTCCTCGACATGAATGTAGTGGACGGCGGCTTCGACAAGGGTTGCGAAGAGTTGACCGTGAGCGGAGGACTGCTGTCGCGCGCGCAAACCGGCCGCGTGCAGACCTACCTGAGAATTCTGGCGCTGGCCGTGGTTGTATTGGCAGCGATTCTATTTTGGAGCTACAAAATATGAGCGGATACCATCTATTGACGTTGTTGACGGTGCTGCCGCTGGTGGGGGCGGCGCTCGCTCTCCTTGGCGGCAAGCACGCGCGCGCCGTGGCTTTCATCACCACCTTCGCCAGCCTGGCGCTGGCACTGGTGGTCTGGACACAGTTACCCGCTAACGGCGGCATCGGGCTCGTCGAGCAGCTCGCCTGGGCGCCTTCGCTAGGCATCGAGTATCACCTCGGCGTCGATGCGCTGGGCGCGCTGATGCTGGTGCTCTCCGCCATCGTTACGCTGATGTCGGTCGATGCCGCGCACCGCGTCCATCACCAGCCGCGGCTTTACTTCGCGCTGGTGTTGACGCTGGAGGCCGGACTCTTCGGCTCCTTCACGGCGCTCAACTTCTTCCACTGGTTTTTGTTCTGGGAGTTCTGCCTGATTCCCGCCTTCTTCCTCATCAAGCTGTGGGGCGGCGCGCGGCGCGGCCCGGCGGCGACGCAGTTCTTCATCTACACCATGGCCGGCAGCGCGGTGCTGCTGATCGCATTTCTTGCCATCTTTGCCGCGACTGGCAGCATGGATTTTTACCACCTGACCCTGCTGGCATCAAATAGCGAGTTAGAGCCGATGGTGGCCGCGCACCTGGGGCCAAAGGTCATGATCTGGCTGGCCATCGGCGTGCTCGCTGGCTTTGCGGTCAAGGTGCCGATGTTTCCCTTTCACACCTGGCTGCCCGCGGCATACGCTGAAGCTCCTTCGCCGGTAACCATGCTGCTGACGGGCGCAATGTCCAAGATGGGCGTCTATGGCCTGTTGCGCATCGCGCTGCCTCTCTTCGGGGCTCAAATCGCTCGACTCCGCATACCGCTGCTGGTTCTCGCCGTGGCCACCGTGGTGTTGGGAGCCTCGGTTGCCGCGGCGCAAAAGGATCTGAAGCGCGTCTTCGCGTATCTGTCGGTGAATCACCTGGGCTATTGTTTGCTGGGCATCTTTGCGCTGGCAATTCCGGCTACCGGACCTGGAATTGACACCGCCTTGCACGCCACCCAGTCCGCGGCCCTCAACGGCGTAATGCTGCAGATGTTCAATCACGGCATCACGGCGGCGATGCTCTTCTGGTTTGTGGCCATGATCCAGCAGCGCTCCGGCGGTCATCGCGGCATCGACCAGTTTGGCGGCCTGCGCAAGCCCGCTCCGGTGCTGGCCGGGCTGATGGGCATTGTTCTCTTCTCTGCGCTGGGCCTGCCGGGGTTGAACAACTTTCCCGGCGAATTCCTCATCTTCCGCGGCGCATTCCCGCTGGCCTGGATCGCGGCCACCGTCTCGCTTCTCGGCCTGCTGGTAACGGCTGCCGTGATTCTCAACGTGAATCAGAAAGTCTTCTGGGGTCCGCTGCCGGAACATTGCACCAATTTCCCTGACCTGCACCACGGCGAGCGGTTGGCTCTCGCCCCGGTCATCGTCCTGATGTTCCTCGTCGGTTTTCTGCCTTCGTTGATTACGAACAGCGTGAACCCGACTGTTAAGTACCTGCTGGCGCACTGGAGCTTCTGATGTTTTCTGTCTGGCATCCAAACTCGGTGTCGCTATTGGCCTGGACGATCTATCTCTCATTTGCCGGAGCGCTCGCGCTGGCGCTCGTGCCCGCAAGGCGGCCAGTCTTGGCGCGCTGGCTGGCGCTGGCCTTTGCCGTGACCGGGCTGGCCGTGGCCGTGCAAGGTTTTGTCGCCGGCATGGGACAAGACCGAGTGACGCTGGTCGATCTCGCCTGGGCGCCGTCCATGGGGATTCACTTCCTGCTGGCCGCCGACGGCATCAGCCGCGTACTGGTGCTGCTCACCGGACTGGTTGCGGTCGCCGGCGTCCTCTTCAGTTGGAACATCGAGTTGCGCACCAATGAGTTCTTCGCCTTTTATCTCGCGCTGATCGGCGCGGTCTACGGAGTTTTTCTCAGCTTCGACCTTTTTCTGCTTTTCGTCTTTTACGAAATCGCCATCGTGCCCAAGTATTTTCTGATCGCCATCTGGGGCTCTACGCGGCGTGAGTACGCGGCCATGAAGCTGGTCATCTATTCCTTCGCCGGCTCGGCGATGGTGCTCATCGGTTTGCTCGCGGCCTACACTACGGCGGGCAGCCACTCCACTGGTTTGGTTGAGCTGGCCCACGCCAGCCTGCCCGCCAGCTTCCAGATGTGGTGTTTCCCGCTGGTCTTTACCGGGTTTGCGATTCTGGCCGGCATGTGGCCCTTTCATACCTGGGCGCCCACAGGTCACGTCGCCGCGCCCACCGCCGCCTCCATGCTGCTGGCCGGCGTGGTGATGAAGCTGGGCGCTTACGGCTGCCTGCGCGTCGCCATCGCTCTCTTCCCCCGCGGCCTCGACCCCTGGGGATTTTCGTTTATCGGCATCGGCTCCTGGCGCGACGTCTTCGCCGTGCTGGCGATTATCGGCATCGTCTACGGCGCGCTGGTTGCCTTGGCGCAAAGCGACTTCAAATTCGTCATCGGCTACTCCAGCGTCAGCCACATGGGCTTTGTGCTGCTCGGACTCGTCACCCTGAACCAGATCGGCGTCACCGGCGCGGTCCTGCAAATGTTCTCCCACGGCATCCTGGCCGGGCTGCTCTTCGCCATCGTCGGCCGCATCGTGTATGACCGCACCCATACGCGCCAGTTAGCGGAGCTTGAAACCATGCACCTTTCCCGGCATCTGCCCTTTGCCGCATGGGCATTCGTCATTGCCGGAATGGCCTCGATAGGAATGCCGGGCTTCTCCGGCTTCGTAGCCGAGTTACAAGTCCTGGTAGGCGCGTGGAAGGTCAACCCGTGGTGGGTGGCCGCCGCGGGTGTGGGCATCGTGGTGGGGGTGGCCTACATCTGGCGCGCCATGCAAAAGGCCTTCTTCAGCGATCTCTTGCCCAGCGCCCACGTGCTGGAGCAGGAGCAGGGCCAGCACTTCGCCGCCATCACCTGGCCTGAAGTCACTGGCGTCGTTCTGCTGGCGGGAGTCAGCCTGGCGGTTGGCCTCTGGCCGAGATTCCTGCTCGACACCATTGAGCCGGCTGTGAAGGCGCTGCTTGCGGGAGGTGCGCAATGAACTACGCAGACCTCTTCCGCGTGACGCTGCCGGAAACGGCTCTGGAAGTTGCGGCACTTGTGGTATTGGTCGTAGACCTCGCCTTCCTGCGCAAAGCCGCGCTCAAGCTGCGCGTGGTTGTCGCGGCGCTCTTGGGTGTAGCCGGCTGCGGCGGGGCGTTGTGGGCATTGCAGCACCAAGGCAAAGATATCAATCTCTTTCCCGAGAGCTTATGCTCCGCACTTCTTCTGACCGGTACTTACGTACAAGTGGCGCAGACCGGAATCCTGGTCCTTACGGCGCTTACGCTGCTATTACTCATCGATTCGGACTTCACCCGGCATGTAGGTGAGTTTGTTGCCGTGGTGCTAATGGCGGCCACAGGTGGTCTACTGATCGCCGCCGCTCAGGATTTGCTGGTCATTTTTATTGGATTGGAATTGCTGAGTCTAGGGCTCTATATCCTCACTGCCTTTGCCAAAACTTCCGCCAAGAGCGCCGAGGCTGCCATGAAGTACTATTTATTCGGCGGAATGTCTGCCGCCTTTCTGCTCTTCGGCTTCAGTTACTTTTATGGGCTAAGTGGAACAACGAATCTAGGTGGAATTCAGGATGCAATCACTCGGTCCGGGCCGAGTCCGCTATTTTATGTTGCGTGGATTCTGGTCGTCGCCGGACTGGGCTTCAAAGTCGCGGTGGTGCCGTTTCATCTCTGGGCGCCGGATACTTATGAAGGCGCACCCACTCCGGCGGCTGCATTCATCGCATCGGTTTCTAAAGTTGCAAGCTTTACATTGTTGATTACTCTTGGCTCGAACTGGTTGTTCAGGAGCCAAATAATTTCAGGCGAAGTACATTCCGTTGATGCAGGCCTGCGCCAGTACTACCAAACCTGGCCCCAGCTTGCGGCGATATTGTTGATTATTGCGGCCGCTTCGATGGTCGTTGGCAATCTGGTGGCTTTGGTGCAGGTGAGCGTGCGGCGCTTGCTTGCATATTCGGCCATCGCCCATGCGGGCTATATTCTGCTGGGTGTTGCCACACGCGCAACCTTTTCGGATCAAGGGAGTGCGCTACATTTCTTCGGAAGTACCATCGGTCCGACAATACAAAGCACACAAGCCGTCCTCTATTACGTCCTCACCTACGGCCTCACCATCATCGGCGCATTCAGCGTGGTCTCCGTCGTGGAGCGCGCCACCGGCAGCGACCGCCTCGACTCCTTCCTTGGCTTGCACAAGCGCAATCCGCTGCTCGCCGGCGTGCTATTAGTGCTGTTTCTCTCCCTGGCCGGCATTCCTCCATTGGTCGGCTTCTGGGCCAAGTTCAACCTCTTTGCTGCCGTGCTCGGCGTCTCCGCCGGCCCGGTTCCCTTCGCTTTGGTAACTTTAGCTATTGCATTGAGCGTGGTTTCTCTGTTTTACTACTTACAGGTGCTCAAGCGGGCCTATGTTATGCCCGCTACTGATGAGACACCGATTAAGGCGCATCCTGTCACGCTAGCCGTGCATCTATTGATAGCAGCAGCTGTTGTGGTGCTGGGATGCTTCCCTGAATTGCTCCTGAGGTGGATCGAGAGCTTCTATCATGTGACTTAGCTCACTTGTACAGGCGCTCGAGGCGGTTCTTGCCCCGATGGAGTTTTTGATGAGCTTCCCCCCCAGCACAAAAATGAGTCAAATGCCCAAGTAATTGGGCCTAACAACCAGGCAAAATGAACAGGAATTCTATCTTCAGACCAGAAGGTATTATTACTGTTTCCCAAATTATGCATTACTGCGGTAATGCGGTGAGTAATCTTGTGCCTCGAAATTCAATTGACGAATACTTGCTTTGTAAGAGTACGGCTCGGCGCTGTCCGTAGTGATCCTCCGGGCCATACGAGTAGTGTGTCTTGACATAACTCGCCGCACCGTAGCGAACGAATTCGCCAGGTGTGCGCGCATAACCAGAGTCCATTCAGACGATCGGACTCGCCCATGATGGGCAGGAAAGGAAAATGGAAATGAAAAAGTTTAATGTTGGTCTGGCTCTGTTGGTCCTTGCGATTTGCGCCCTGTTGTCGCTTAGCCCAGTGAATGCATACGCGGACACGGCAACCCTGACGCTTGAATCGGCCGGCCCGAGTTACGGCGGGGAACAGGTGTATCCCTACGACTTCAGCATCAACAGCAGTTCCACCTACACTCCGCTGATGTGTCTCAGCTTGAACGACAAAATCAGCTTCGGTGAGACCTGGACAGCAACGATTGAGAAGATCTCCTCGTTTACTGGAACATCACTAACTGAATACGAAGAAGCGGCCTGGCTTTTCAATGACGCCAATATAGCCATTGCGGCTAATAACCCAACGCGGCAGGAAGACGATCAGTGGGCGGCCTGGGAAGTTTTCGCCGGCACTGTTACCACACCCGATAACGGCGCTGCAACTCAACTTACCGCCGCGCAGAATGCCGTCTCTAACGGCTTGCTTCCTAGCTTCTACAATAATTTCGTTATCTACGTCCCGGTATCCGGCTCACAGCCCTCTGGAGACGGTATTCCACAGACATTCATTGGCGAGCAGAATTTCTCGGGCGGTCAGACTCCTGAGCCCGCCAGCATGGTACTGCTCGGAACCGGCATGCTCGGTCTCGCGGCCTTCTCGTACCGCAGAAAGCGCCTCGCTTGAGAAGCCTCTTCCCTGGCGCACAAAGCAGCAAATTTGCGATGTGTGCATGCACAATCAAACCCCGTCAGAAGATCGGGCTCGCCCATGAAGGGCAGAAAAGGAAAAAGGAAAATGAAAAAGTTTAATGTTGTTCTGGCTCTGTTAGTCGTTGCGATTTGCGCCCTGTTGTCGCTCAATCCGGTTAATGCTTACGCGGACACAGCATCTATGACATATGAATATCCAGGCGGACAGTCCTCCGGATCTGATTATGTATACCCTTACTACTTCAGCATCAATAGCAGTACTGCCTACACCCCTCTGATGTGCCTGAGCTTCAACCTGGAGATCTCCCAGGGTGAGAGCTGGAAAGCTACCATCACGCAGATCGCCGGCAACATCAATTACGAAGAAGCGGCCTACATCTTCTCCGTGGCCAGCGCTTCCGGCGCATCGGCAAATACCATTGCGGACGCACAGTGGGCAAATTGGGAACTCTTCGATTCAGGCGCATCGAGCAGCTTACCTGGCTCTGTAAGTCAAACTGACGTAACCAACATACTAAACAGCGCAGCGACTTATGTTGCGGATAATCCCCATTCCAGCCTCTACTCCGAATACGTGGTTTATCTTCCGGTTGCCGGCAGCCAGCCCTCTGGAGATGGCTTGCCGCAGACCATGATTGGCGACCAGAATTTCACGGGCAGTCCGACGCCTGAGCCCGGCAGCCTCGTCCTGTTCGGAACCGGCATGATCGCTCTCGCAGTCTTTTCGTACCGCAGAAGGAGAATCGCTTGAATCATAAAATTATGCGCGTGCGTCTGAAGCAGGCCTTCAGTAGGATTGATTACATGTTGGCCTGCGGAGGCGGCGGAGTTGGTCGCCTCCCTCGGTGGTCGCGAGTTTTACCAGCATGTTTTCTCTCTGGCAGACCTGGATAATGCGAGGGCGTTTAATCTCTTCTTGAGAGTGGAGCCTATTTGATATAGATCTATTCTGGTTTGACGTGGATTCCAGTGGCGTCAATGCTCCTCATTGTCGCGGCTGCGTCGATGATATTGCGTCCAGCTCGAATATTTACCCGTCTTGCATCACCGAAATCCGCTCTTGGCTGCGCTGCTGATGCTGTTATGGCCGCTGGATCGGGTTGCCACTGTTTTTTGCAGATCCGCTGGGCCGGTCACACGTCCGTGATATTTTTTTTCGATTAAAGTCCTTGTTTTCCAGCGATGAAAAGGCAAATACACCCCCTGTTTTCGGATCGATTAGACCCCTCCCTCTCCCCATTGGTAACGTAATCCGGTAATCAGGAAACTGGTAACTATATCTGAGCCCTGTAGTGACTAATTGATTAGCCAGTAATTCATTATTTATATTGACTATAAATCATACATTTCATATGATTTGTACATTACTCGAAAGTTTCAATGCGGCATGTTGTTGCTTCATCTTGAGGCTGACTTCTGCCGGGCCTACTAGCCGCGGGATTGTTGTGTAAATTTGCGGTAAATATGGCCGCCGGCAGAACTCACTTCATTTCACTCTGCCTGTAATTGGGCAAGAGGGGGAAACAAATGAAGAAGTACAAAGTTGGCACGTTTTTTTCCGCCGTTGCGTTATGCGCGTTGTTGTTCTGCCCGCTGATGGGTTATGCGGACACAGTGACACTGACGCTCGTCAGTGTGGGGGGGCAGACTTCTGGGACTAATCCTGAAGTTTACGTGTACCCCTACAATCTCAGCATTAACAACAGCACAACTCTCACTCCGATGATGTGTATCAGCTACGAAAATGAAATTTACACCGGTGAGAGCTGGACGGCAACGGAGATGTCAGTCACGGGGACGCAATACCTGGAAGCGGCTTACATCTTCTCTTTGGCTGCCGCTCACAACGCCTCGGCGACAACCATCGCGGAAGCACAGTGGGCAAATTGGGAACTCTTCGATCCCAATGATTCCAATTTGACGGGCAACTTGCCCGCTGGATATCAGGGTGACATCAACAATATGCTGGCAGCGGCGTTGGCTTTTGCCCAGGCCAATCCCGACTCAAATCAATTCACCGGTTACAGCATTTTTGTCCCTGTAGCTGGTTCCCAGTCCGAGGGAGGCACGCCTCAGACATTTTTCGGGGATCCGCCATCGCCTGAGCCCAGCAGCTTTATCCTGTTCGGAACCGGCCTGCTCGGCCTTGCGGCCATCTGGTACCGCAGACGGAGCGTCATTTTATAGCCCAGTGCGTCTGCTGCGGCCCGTCTTCATGCGGGCCGCGTATGAGCCGATGTCGGCAGCGTGGACAGGTCGATTCTGAGGTTGGTCTCATCACAAGAGGCCTAAGTATTATATATTTCATCAATTTAGAGCAGAAGACCCGGAAATTTTCCATCCTGGCGGACGAAATCGACATCCAGGCGGAAAGATCAAACTGAACATACCAAAGTAACGAGAGGAATACTTTGTAATATCGATAGCTCTTGCGCGGAATGCCTTTCCTCGGTTAAGATTCCCTAGATCGACATATGCTTGCAGGTGCAAGGTCCTGTTCTTTTGGGACTTTCACCCATGCCATGCTGGATTGTAGGAAGTCTCGGCATGGATACCGGATTTGTGTCTGGGTCCCAGACATCAACCTGGTCGCATGAGGCTCGTAGAGCAGAGGGCAAGCAAGATCACTGAGGGCGCTGGATTTAGATATGCGGGGCTCTATTCATTGCAGACTTTTACGGTCTCCGGAAAGGATTTGCATGTGACGAAGAATATTTTTAAATACAGATTAGTGTTTGGAATTTTATTCGGCATATGCGTCCCCGCCCGTGTCCTGGCATTTCACGGCCAGCCAACCCCCGAGATCGATCCCAGCCTGGCAATCAGCGCCATCACGCTGCTTGCAGGGTCTCTTGTGATTTTGCGCATTCGGCGCAACAAGTAGACGGAACCGGCACTCATAGTGGCGTCAAATCCCATTTTCGCCTCGACCGGGAAAGGACGTGCCCGGTCAATGTTGAATATTATTTGGCCGAGCCATCTCCTGGGCCGGCTCTATTTTTTATTTGGCCTCGTGATATTTGAGCTGTTGTTCTGCTTTGAAGACAGGGGAACGCCTCCCAGTCATATGCAATTGTTTGGGATGGACGCAAGCATGTATGGTCAAATTCCCATCTTTGCGTATGTGGTGTTCCTGGGTTTTGGCCATTTCAGGTTGAAAGCCCTGCGTGAAGTGATTCCCTTCAGTCCCATCTTCTTTATTTGCCATCTTGTCTGCATTACCGTGGTTCTTTCCATCACCTTGGCGGCGCGTTATGGGCTGGGCTGGCTGACCTTCGATCCCTACAGCTACATCAAGAGTGTTCTCTACATGGCAGGTACCGTCCTGTTGGCGCTGGCTTGCGCGCCGCTCCGAAGCTGGTTGGCGGCGATTCGGGCTACTGGCAGATTGTGGCTCTACGCGCTCCTTGCCGGTGTGGCGGGATGGTGGTTCAGCATCCCGGTCAAGTTGCTGTGGGGCGCAACCATGACTGCTCATAGCGGCATCTTGCAAAGAGCCACCCTCCATGCGGTTGGCGCGGTTCTAAGCCTTTTTCTTCCTGATGTCATCTCCGATCCGGCCACTTTCACGATTGGGACTCCTCGTTTTCTAATCACCATCGCGGGTGGTTGTTCGGGGGTCGAAGGCCTTGGACTGGTGCTGATTTTCACCAGCCTCTGGCTTTGGGTCTACAGAAAAGAGACCCGCTTCCCGCAGGCGCTCCTCCTCATCCCCTGCGCTCTGGGATGCAGTTGGCTGCTGAACATTGTCCGGCTCTGCGCTCTTATCCTCATCTACAATGCGGGTGGTTCCGCTGCCCTGTTGGACGGCTTTCACACGCAGGCTGGCTGGATTGCATTCATCGTAATTGCGCTGGCTTTTTCCCTGGCCACTCAGAAAATTTCATGGATGAGAAGACCGCCTGCCTCCGTTTCAGGCGCCGCCGGCAAGCTCCCCGGTGGCGGAATCGGAAACATCTCAGGCGCATCGCAGCAACCGATTGAACAATTTGAACAAGCGGGAGAATCTCCGGCAACTCGCGCTTATCTTTTCCCGTTTCTTGCCATCCTGATCGTGGCTTCAGTCTCCAAACTGGTTTCGGGAACATTTGATTGGCTCTACCCGCTGCGTTTTGTTGCAGCGGCCATCGCCCTCTGGTATTTCTGGCCGGAGCTGAAAAAACTCGACTGGCGCTTTGACTGGTTGAGTGCGGCAGCCGGCGTGGCCGTCTTTCTGCTGTGGATGGCGCCAAACTGGCTCGCGTCTCCTGGGTGGGCGCATCAACCCGCGGCCAGCCACTTGGGCGCGGACCTCGCGGCGCTTTCACCCGCTGCCCGCTGGGCCTGGATTGCCTTCCGCGTCGCAGCCGCCGTGGTCACCGTGCCTATCGCCGAGGAACTGGCCTTTCGCGGCTACCTGGCGCGCCGGTTCGTCAGCCGGGAGTTTGATCAGGTCTCCTTTACCGGCCTGACGGCGCTCTCCATCGGCCTCTCCTCTATTGTTTTCGGCCTGGAGCACATGAGGAACCTGATGGATTGGCAACACCTGACGCTCGGCACTCTGGCCGGTCTGGCCTTTGCCGCCGTTCTCCGGCGGCGGGGGCGCATGGGCGATGCTGTCGCCGCCCACGCCGTCAGCAATCTTCTGCTGGCCGCATGGGTGCTCGGCTTCGGCGACTGGGCGCAGTGGTAAATCCGGTTATCCGGCGCACACCCGGCCTTTGGCGCCAATCCGCCAACTTGCTAACTCCCCAACGCGGGGGCTAACTTGCTGGCTTTTCGCTAAACATGTGCGCTGGCAATTAGATTGGAAGCATGGGGCAATCGCAAGCCAAATGGAGGCAGGAACTCGCCGCGATGGTGGCGTTGGCGGTTCCGGTGGTGCTCAGCGAGCTGGGCTGGATGGCCATGGCCATCGTGGACACCATCATGGTGGGCAGGCTGGGGCCTGCGGCCATCGGAGCGGTCGCGCTCGGCAATGCCGCCTATTACACGCCGGCCATCTGCGGCATTGGCCTGCTGCTGGGGCTGGACACGCTTGTTTCGCAAGCCTATGGGCGCAAGGATCACGATGAATGTCACCGCTGGCTGGCCCAGGGCGTCTATCTTGCCTGCTTCGTTGCGCCGCCGCTGATGCTGCTGATTTTTCTGGCCAGCTTTGGCTTTGCCCCCTTCGGCATCAACGCGCAGGTGGCCGCGCCGGCAGCCGCTTACCTGCGCATCCTCAACTGGGGCACCCTGCCGCTGCTGCTTTACGCTGGCACGCGCCGCTACCTGCAAGGCGTCGGCGATGTGCGCGTCATTACGCTGACTTACGTCGCCGCCAACCTGCTCAACTGGTTCGGCAACTGGGTGCTCATCTACGGCAAGTTGGGGTTTCCGGCGATGGGCGTGAACGGTTCGGCGATTTCGACGTTGTTCTCGCGCATCTTCATGGCCGCGGCGTTGCTGGGCTTTGCCTGGCGCTATGAACGCAGGCGCGGCCATCCGCTCTTCCGCCGCTGGGCCGGACCTCACTTGGCCAAGCTCAGGGAGTTGGTCCGCCTGGGCGCGCCGGCGGCAGGGCAGATTCTGCTCGAAGTGGGTGCCTGGAATCTGGCTACTCTCTCCGCCGGATGGCTGACGCCCGTGGCCCTGGCCACTCACCAGATTGCCCTCAACTACGCCAGCCTCACCTACATGGTCCCCCTTGGCTTGTCGGCAGCCGCAGCGGTCAGCGTCGGCCATGCCGTGGGCGCGGGAGACCCCGCTCGAGCACGCCGCGCCGGATGGCTCGCTCTGGGGCTGGGCGCCAGCTTCATGCTGCTGGCCGCCGTGGTCTTCCTCGTGGCCCCGTGCCCGCTCATCGCCCTCTACACTCGCGACCCTCAGGTCATGGCCGTCGGCCCCAGCCTGCTCGGCCTGGCGGCGGCCTTCCAGATCTTCGACGGCATCCAGACCGTCTCCACCGGAGCCTTGCGCGGGCTGGGCGAAACGCGCGTCCCCATGCTGGCCAACCTGGTCGGTTATTGGCTGCTGGGTTTGCCGCTAGGGCTGACGCTCTGCTTCGTTCTCCACTGGGGCATCTACGGCCTGTGGATCGGCCTTTTGGCGGCCTTGTTCATCATCGCCGCCACGCTGCTGGCGCGCTGGCAGCGCGACTCGGCGCGGCTGGCGAGTCGAACTCTATAGTTTTTCACTGTTACAGAAATTTGAGTGCCCCACCCTCGCCACGCGTTTGTCTTTGCGGCTAGGGTGGGATTGCACGTTGCTAGCTTTAGAAATTGTTTGTTCTGTCCCGTCCCTATCGCGCGAACTTTCTGCGCAACACCCCGGCCAAACCCACCAAGCCGGTACTAAAGAGAAACAGGCTGCTGGGCTCAGGGGTCGCGCCCGAGCTGAAATCGGCAATGAACTCTACGTCAGAAATGCCGGTAGTTTCCCAGTCATTTCCGCTCGTAAACAATGATGTGTCGTTGCCTATACGGAGAATCGCAATGCTCCCACCCGGAATGAGGGTGCCTACGTCGACGGCAGGCATGTATGTCTCGCCGCTATATGAGTTGTAGTTTGGCTCCAAGATACTGATAAAGGCCACGTATTCATCGCCTGGAATCAACGAGAGCCCGCCGGTATTGAAGTTGAACGTCTGGTTGGCCCCGGTTACCGTGACGGGCGCGCTGGTGTAGAGGATGGTTCCCACTTCTGATCCTGTCCATGTTCCAACATATCCCTCCAGTTGACCGCTTGAATTGCTGGCTAACAGGAAAAGGCTGAAATCATTCAGGGTCGTATCCGTAAGGGGCGCGGAGAAGGTTTCGCCCATGGTTGCAACGTATGGATAACCGAAATAGCCATATTGAGTGTTGATTTCAGATGTGTTGTTGTATTCCGTATCCGCAAATGCCGCCGAAGAGGCCAGCATCAAAGCCGCAAGAACCAGGAACGTCTTTTTCATGATTGGTGCGTCCTTATATGTATCGCATGGCTGATTGGAGTGAACTACTCTGCATCGGGAAGATGAATCACATCGAGTGCAGTGACTCGATAATATGGATTATTTTCATCTAGATATGGATGCATAATTATTTTATATATTTATAAATTTTAGAATCAATAAATTGGGCAAGCCGTCAATGTCTCGTGGAGAACTGTGCTCCATTTAAGCTGAGCATTCAATAGACACTCGACAGAATGGATCGGTGTTGAAGAAGCCTGTATTCAGTCCGGGCCCTATCGCGCGAACTTTCTGCGCAACACCCCGGCCAGGCCCACCAGACCGGTTCCGAAGAGAAGCAGGCTGCCGGGCTCGGGGGTGGTTGTCTCTGTGCCGTCGAGCGTCACCTGATTGATGGCCAAAAAGTTCGGGTAGCCGTTCGAAGCGCTGGTCAGGCTGAAGGTCACCCATGTAATATCCGAGCCGGAGATGCCCAGATAGATCGCGCTGCCGTTATTATCATTGACGCCGTCACCGTTTTCGCTGAAGCAGCCATTGTTGTCGCAGATCTGGGCGGTGAAGGTGCCAAAATCTCCATCCTCAATTTGCGCGCCGATCTGGCTGTATCCTTGCGTGAAACTCAGCTTGATTGGCCCGTTACCCCCGTTATAGTTGACCAAATCGCCGGGGTTGAAGTTGCCGTGAAAGTCATATCCCTGCAGAAACACTGCGCCAGGCGAACCGGAGACCGCATTAACGTATATTCCGGAACCGGCTACGCCGTTGGTGGTGGTGAAGCTGAAGGGAGAGAAAATCTGCGTTAGATCCGGCCCGAGGTACGACCAGTAGACCGAATCGGTCCCCGCCGGTCGAACTGTTACCAGGCTGTCCGCGCTGGCTGTCAAAGCGCCCATCAAAATGGCTATCAAAGCGAAGGAAATCTGTCTCATCGTGCATATCCTCAGCAAATCTCGTTTGGCGCGAACGGTGACTTGTTCGACGCAGATGGGATACATTGACGTTCGACCAGCGCATCGCTGCCGGTTCGTCATAATAATTGGGGGATTCTAATCGAAATACTAGCACCTTTTTACTCATCTACCAAGCATTAAAATCAATCACTTGCACAGTGGCTGGTGGATTCATATGCAAGAGGTGCAGTTCGGGGGAAAATTCATTCACATGGAGCTGTCTGCGCCCTCTCCGTCCATCTCGGAGCGTGCATGAATCCATTCCATTCCGAGGGAATCAAAGAAGCACAGGTGTGGTTGCAGGCGGGGACGATGGCCCGCGCAAGTGATTATAATCACATCTGAGAGAAAGATAGATTCTATCCCGAATTTATCGGAAGGGAATCCCGCTAAATGGCGACAGGCAATCCAGCCCTGGAAGAAGCGCAGGGCGCAGCCAACTCGCGGCAGCGCGTAATCAACGATTTCAGCATCAACATTGCGACGGTGAACGGCTCCGGCTCGCAATCCGCCAACAGCGTTCTGCTCAAGAGCATCTTTGGCATGGGCGTCCCGGTCAGCGGGAAAAACCTCTTCCCTTCCAACATTGCCGGGCAGCCGACCTGGTTCCTGATCCGCGCCTGTAAGGACGGATACGTGGCCCGCAAGCGCGACTCCGAAATTCTGGTCGCGCTGAATCCGGACACCGCCCTGGACGATGTGCAGGCCCTGCCCGCCGGCGGCGCGGCCATCTACGAGGAGAATCTCAAGCTCGACCAGGCGCGCACTGACGTGTTCTGCTATCCCGTGCCCTTTGACAAGATCACGGCCTCCATCTGCCCCGAGGTCAAGCTGCGCAAGCTGGTCAAAAACATGGTTTACGTGGGCGTCGTAGCCCAACTGCTGACCATCGATCTGGGCGTGGTGGAGAGTTGCCTGCAACGGCAGTTTGCCAAGAAGCAGAAGGTCTTCGATCTCAACTTCGGCGCCGTCAAAGCCGGCTTCGACTATGCCCGGCAGAATTTGACCAAGCGCGATCCGTTCTTCATCGAGCGGATGAACAAAACCGCGGGCAAGATCATCATCGACGGCAACGCGGCCTGCGGCATGGGCGCGGTCTTTGCCGGGGTGACAGTGGTGGCGTGGTACCCGATTACGCCCTCCACCTCGGTGGTCGAGGCGACCTCTGACCTGCTCAACAAGCTGCGCGTAACACCGGAAGGCAAGGCCACCTTTGCCGTGGTGCAGGCCGAGGACGAGCTGGCCGCCATCGGCATGGTGCTGGGCGCGGGCTGGGCTGGCGCGCGCGCCATGACCTCAACCTCCGGACCCGGCCTCTCTCTCATGACAGAGTTCTGCGGACTGGGCTACTACGCAGAAATTCCCGGCGTCATCATCGACGTGCAGCGCGTCGGACCCTCCACGGGAATGCCCACGCGCACCCAGCAGGCCGATCTGCTTTCGGTGGCCTTTCTCTCCCACGGCGACACCAAGCACCCGATTCTGCTGCCCGGTTCGGTCAAAGAGTGCTTCGAGCTGACCCAGGCGGCCTTCGACCTCGCCGAGCGCTTGCAAACCCCGGTCTTTGTGCTTACCGATCTCGACCTTGGGATGAACAACTGGATCTCCGAGCCCTTTGATTATCCCGCCAAGCCGCTGGATCGCGGCAAGGTTCTCACCGCCGAGGATTTGGACCGGCTGGGCCATTTTGCCCGCTACCGCGACGTGGACGGCGACGCCGTCGGCTGGCGCACACTGCCCGGAACGCGCCACCCCAAGGCTGCGTACTTCACCCGCGGCTCGGGACATAACGACGCAGCCAACTACACCGAAGACCCTGACGAGTACCAGGCGGTGATGGACCGGCTGGCGCTGAAGTTCGAGACCATGCGCAATCTGCTTCCCGCCCCCGTCATGGTCAGGAACAGCAGCTCGAAGATTGGTTTCCTGGCCTTTGGTTCCACGGATTGCGCCCTCGCTGAAAGCCTCGACCAGATCAAGAAGCGCTACGGGATGGACGCGGATTATCTGCGCATCCGGGCCTGGCCCTTTGCCCCGGCGATTCACGAGTTTGTGGCCGCGCATGAACGCGTTTACGTGGTCGAGCAGAATCGTGACGCCCAGTTGGCCAGCCTGCTCAAGCTCGATCTTCCCGCCGCCCACGCGGCCAGGCTGCGCAGCATTCTCCACTACAACGGTATGCCGGTGGACGCCGAATCCATCACCGGGCAATTTGTTCTTCAGGAGGGCCTCTAAATGGCAACCGCCACGCCTGCTCCCAAAGTCAACCACATCGGCCTTCCCATTCTCGATTATCGCGGCGGCAAGAGCACGCTGTGCGCGGGCTGCGGCCACAACGCCATCTCCGAGCGCATCATCGACGCCTTATTCGAGATGGGCATCGAGCCGGAGCGCGTGATGAAGATGAGCGGCATCGGCTGCTCCTCCAAGAGCCCCGCCTACTTCCTGAGCCGCGCCCATGCATTTAACGGCGTGCATGGGCGTATGCCGGCCATCTCCTCCGGCGCCGTCCTGGCCAACCACACCATGACCACCATTGGCGTCTCCGGCGACGGCGACACCGCCTCCATCGGCATGGGACAGTTCGTTCACCTCATGCGCCGCAATCTGCCCATGATCTACATCATTGAAGACAACGGCGTCTACGGGCTTACCAAGGGCCAGTTCTCGGCCACCGCAGATCTCGGCTCCCGGCTCAAGACCGGCGTGGTCAACGATCTGCCCGCTATCGACATTTGCGCCCTGGCCATCCAGTTGGGCGCCACCTTTGTGGGCCGCTCCTTTTCCGGCGACAAAAAGCAGTTGCTCTCCATGCTCAAGGCCGCCCTCGCCCACAAAGGCACGGTGATGCTCGATGTCATCAGCCCCTGTGTCACCTTCAACGACCACGAGGGATCAACCAAGAGCTACAAGTTCATGCAGGAAAACGACGAGCCCATCAACGAGATCGGCTTTGTGGCCAGCTTCGACGATATCGAAGTCGATTACGACTCCGGCGAGATCTACGAGGTGGAGATGCACGACGGCTCCAACCTGCGCCTGCGCAAGCTGCTGGAAGACTACGACCCCGCCGACAAGGCCAACGCCGTGCGCACCCTGATGGAGGCCCACGAAAACGACGAAATCCTCACCGGAGTCTTCTACATCAACACCGAGCAGCCCACCTTTATCGATTTGCTGAACGTGGTGGATGAGCCGCTGGCCACGCTGCCGGAGTCCATGACACGGCCCCCGAAATCCGCCCTCGATGCCCTGATGGCCGCCCTCAAGTAATCCAGTTCAAAACAACAAAAGGCCCCGCAAATAGGGGCCTTATGCTGTCGATCTTCCTCGCTGGAACGGTTCTAGTTTTGCGGCATGGGAAGGGGCGCTACGCTGCCGCAATCCGGGCCTTTGTAGGTGGAGGTGGAGTTGACTGTCCATTCCACCGGCATCGAGTTCGGGCCAGACTGCATGGTTCCCGCAAAATGCGTCTTGCCTGTGGCGGTGTTGCCGCCTGTCCATGAGGACTGCATTTCTCCCTTGCCGTTCATCTTTCCGCTACAAATTAAGTCGGCGGTCATGCTGCTGGCGTGCATCACGACGTTGACGATCTTGCAGTCGCGCTGGTTTTGCGATACCGGGGCGCCGTACTTGTCGATCATGGCCTGGGTCAGGCAGACCTGTGTTGTCGTGGTCATGCCGCTGAAGGGCGACTTCATGCCGGGGGGCAGGTTTACACCCGGGGGCAGCGGCGATTTTTGCCAGGTCATGTTGGTGGTCATCTCCCACAGACCGGGCTTTCTGATGGCTTGCGCCCAGGCAAAGATTGCTAAAACAAACAGACAAAGACACATCGTGGCCCATACTCGTGTTTTGTGCATGATATCTCCTCTTCAATTGCGCAGACTTCTGGCCGCGCGCGTCTTCACTTTATCGCAGCGCACATAGGATAGGAAAGAGGAAAACTCAGCCCCGCCCTGCCACAGCCGCGCCTCCCAGCGCCAGCAGGGCGCCGGTCACGCGACCGGCGGCGTGGCGGACCACGCTTTCTTCGCTGGCGAAGTTGCCGGTAATGACGCGCACGCCCAGCGCCTCAATGCGCTCAATGTCAGCGACGATGGGAGCCGCCCCCTCGGCCGCGTAACGGGCCTGCGTCTCCGCGGAAAAGGTCGCCGTGTTCACCAGGGCATAGTCGAAGATGGGTGCGTGGGTGTGCTCGTAAATCCGCTCAATGTGTTGCGAGGCAGTCAATCCCAGGCTCTCATTAGCCTGGCTCATCAGGTTGCAGATGTAAACCCGCACGCCCCGGGCGCGCGCCAGAGCCGCGGGCAGGCCCTGCACCAATAAATTCGTAATCAGCGAAGTGTACAGCGACCCTGGCCCCACCGAGATCAGGTCGGCGCGCTCGATGGCTTCCAGTGTCTCCGGCAAGGGAGCCGCGACCGGAGGGTCCAGCATCAGCTCCGCGATGCGCTTGTGGCTGGCTGTGATTTTAGTCTCGCCCCGCACCAGCGAGCCGTCGTCCATGCGCGCCACCAGCGTGGCATTGGCCGTTGTCGCCGGGTAGATGCGCCCCCGCGTGGACAGAATCTTCGACGCCAGTTGAATAGCCTGGCCGAAGTCGCCGGTAATCTCGGTGAGCGCGGCCACAAACAGATTGCCGAAGTTGTGCCCTTCCAGGGCATCGCCCTTGCGAAAGCGATGGCCGAAGAGCTGGACCAACAGATCCTCCTCCTCGCTGAGCGCCACCATGCAGTTGCGCAGGTCGCCGGGGGGCAGCATATTGAAATCTTTGCGCAGCCGGCCGCTGGAGCCGCCGTCGTCGGTCACGGTCACCACCGCCGCCAGATCGGCGATCAGGCCCCCCTCCGGTACTCCCTGGCTGCAAGAGGCCACATGGCGCCGCAGCCCGCGCAGCAGCGTCGAAAGCCCGGTGCCGCCGCCGATGGCCACCACCCGCAACGGACGGGCAGGCACGCTCCCCGCTGCCGCTTGCGAGTCCGAATCCGTGCTTGATGTCGAGTTTTGTGCGGAATTCACTGAAACCCTAGGGCACCTCGGGATACAGCAGCTCGGTGAACCGGGGATCGTCCGCCATGCTCTGGAAATCGTTGTCGACGCGCGCCTGAAGCCTGTTCCTGGGATTCAGCTCAATGGCCTTGGCCAGGTGGCCAAGGCAATCCTGGGTGCGCCCGGTCATGGCGTCCAGCAGCGCCAGCCCGTAGAAGGCGTAGTCGGCCTCGGGATGGTTCGCCAGAATGGTGCCAAACCCTTCGCGCGCCTCCTCGTAGTACCCGGTATTCAAAAGCGAAACGGCGTAGTCGTAATGTTCCTCGGGCGTCGGAAACGTCCGGCCTTGCTGGTCCATCTGCCGCTGGCAGATGCTGATGTACATCTTGCACCGTTCCAGCAGCTCGGGCGGCGCGGCTGTGAGCAGCTTCTCGAATGCCGCCAGCGCTTTATCGAACTTGCCCTGCTGCAAGAGCACCATGGCGGCCTGGAAGTGCTGTAAGGCCGGTCCGGCAGCCGTACTCGTGTGGGCGACGGGTGTGCCGGATGGCGAAGATTCGTTTTTGCGGTCGTGCGCCAAAGATCGTGCCTCTTACATCATGGGTTTGCTGCGTCTCGGCATGCCTTTATGCGCGGCTGAGCCGGTTTTTTGCCGGCTGAAAGCTGCGCCTGGGGATTGGGCTGCATAGCCACTCTTTATACGCACAACCACGCCTCACGTCAAGCCAGCCGGAAAGTGCACCTCAGCCGCGGGGCAATTTTGCCTGGGAAGATGCGCGGTAAATGGCCGGATTCAGGGCAGGGTCGTTGTACATCTTCAGTTGGCGATAGAGCTTGAAACGCCGTGTCCCCTCAAGCGTTTCGCGCCACAACGCGTCCAGACAGGCGGCCAGGTCCCGCCGTTGCTCCTCAAGAATTGCCAGCCGCTCCTGGTTGTGCTTCGCGTGCCCTTGCGGCGCTCCCGGCCGCTCGACCTCTTCGCGCGTGTGATAGATCTTCAGCGCCAGAATCGAAAGCCGGTCGATGATCAGTCCTGGCGACTCGGAGTTCAACTCCGCGGCCGGATTAGGCAGCCCTTTCGGCTCCAGCCACCCCAGCAAAAGACGGTCCAGTTGCTCGGCCAGGTCATTGCGCAACTGGTTGGTCAGGTCCACGCGCCGCTTGATCCCGGCCAGATCGGCGTCGCTTGCGCCCGGAGCCCGTGCCTCGTCCTCGATGTGCCACAGTTCATAGTTGGCGCGATGCTGGCGGCGTACAGCATCCAGCCAATCTCCGTGCCCTCCACGGATGGCATCGGCCTTCGCCCCGGACGCCATCTCGTGCAGGACGCGCGTCTCCCCATCCTGCGCCTCTACAATCTGCTCTGCCGATACCATGCTGGAATATCCTTCGATAAATTCCGGAAACCGTTCCCTTTCGATGAATCTTTTGCGCAACCACCTGCACCAGGTTGCACCGTCCATGGTAAAACGATCCACGCTCAGTTGTCAGTTCTCTGAGGTCTGTGGTCTGTGGTCTGTGGTCTGTGGTATCCGAATGGTTTACCGGGAAATACGGCTGACAACTGAAAACTGACAACTGTCCACTGAACACTGATCACTGATCACTGATCACTGACAACTGTTCTTGATTCCCTTCCCCGCCCCGAACCGTCACAATTAGACGTGCCCTTTCTTAACCTCCATTCTCACGCCGGCGGCCGTCTCGCCTCCCGGCATCGCCATTCGCCGCTGGCCATGCCTGCCCTCTGCGCCGCGTTTCTGCTGGCTGCCGCGCTGCTCCCGGCGCAGGGGTACATCCCTCCAATCTCGCAGCCAGCCCCCGAGACCAACCCAACTCCACCCGGCCCGTTGGCCAACATTCACGGAGTAGTCCTGAACGCCGCCACCGGCGCACCGCTCACGCGTGCATTGGTTCAGATCGAGGGCGACGCCAACACCGGCGCATTGACCGGCGGCGATGGCCGCTTCGAGATTCCCGGCGTGCCTGTAGGGCCGCAAGCCGTGCAGGTCGTCAAACCCGGCTTTCTGGACCAGGCTTTCTTTCCCGGCGGCGATACTGGTATGGGATTTTTACCGGGTGAGAATCACAACATTCTGGTGGCCGCCCAGATGCCCGACCTGATTTTCTCCATGGCGCCCACCAACGCGATTCACGGCCGCATCCTGCTCTCCACCGGCGATGTGGCGCAGGGCATTGGTGTAACGCTTGTAATGCGTACGGTTGAACACGGACGTGCCGCATGGCAGGCGATCCGCACCGTCAAAACCAACAGCGACGGCGCATATCGCTTTGCACGGCTCGGCAACGGCGACTATGCGCTCTATACCGAGCCTGCAATGGACAGCGAACCGGCCGCTCTTCTCACTGCGGACGGCAAAGAAGGATCCATGACGCGTAATGGCTTCCCCAGCCAGTTCTATCCGGAGGCTCGCGATCTGGCCGGGGCCGCGAAGATTCATCTGGCCGGCGGCCAGGAAGCCGAGGCTAATCTCTCCCTTACCCTCCAGCCCTTCCACTCCGTAACAGCGCAAGCCACGCTGCCTTCCGGGAAACGTTATGGCGACCAGAATCCCGCCTGGGAAGGAATGGCTCTCTCCACCCTGGTGCTCGACGCCCAGGGCCATTCGCTCCCCTACGTTGCCGAATACGACCCGGCTACCCATGCGCTGCGCGCCCTTCTGCCCGACGGCGGCTACTCGTTTGCGGTCACCGTGACATTTTCGCGCTTTACCGCATCAACTGCGGGAAACAATACATTCACCTCCGCCATGGATGCAGCGCCCCTGACCGGCCAGGTGGAATTCTCCGTCTCCGGCCACGACGTTGCCAACCTGCGCATTCCGCTCCAGGCGCAACGCGCCAATCCTATTCAGGTCACCATGGTTCGAAGCGGCTTGCAGCCGGCGCCTGCCAACTCTGAATCGGGCACATTCTCCGTCACTCTGCGCGACGCTGGCGACTCGATCTCCAACGGTATGCTTAGCCTCTACGCTACTGGCTCCGGACCCGGCCAGTTGCAGACGACCTTTACGCCTTCCGGCTCCTATTGGGCGGATACCATGATCTCGCAGCATGGCCTTTGCCTGGCATCGTTCACCGCGGGCGGCGCAAATCTGGCTCACGAACCCCTGATTGTCGGACCCGCGGGCGTGACCGCGCCACTGACTCTGGCTTTGAGTAACGATTGCGCGAGCCTTAAGCTTACCCTTCCCACGGCTGGCGCCGCTCTGGCCCCCGGTGAAGAGTCGTGGTACACCGTCTATGTCGTTCCTGACTTTGAAACCACTGAAAATGCCACGCCGCAAACCCTGCGCCCCTCCTCGGGAGGAACGGTCACCCTGGAAGGCCTCTCGCCGGGCAGCTACCACGTCTACACCTTCGCCGCGCCCCTGGTCCTTGAGTACCACAACTCCGCCGCGCTGGCCGCCCTGCCAACGCCTGGACAGGCCGTCACCCTCTCGCCCGGAACCACCACCAGCCTCGTCCTCGAGGTGCCCGCGCCATGAGCAGATTTCACGTTGCTATAGAAAGACTCACAGATTTGAAAGGGAACGGCTTTAGCCGCGCCAGAAAGCAGCCAAATACGAAATCGGCATGTGCCCCATCCATTCCGCGTTCCTTGCGGAATGGGTGGGAGTCCACTCCATTTTTCACAGCCCGCCTCCTCTGCGCCCTTACGCTCCTTTTGGCCTGCCTCCCAGCCCTCTCACAGGCTGCGACCTATCGCATAGCCGGTACGGTGGTCAACGCGGTTACAGGCGAGCCCGTGCCGTGCGCCTTCGCTGCCCTGCTCTCCTCGGAGAACAGGCATCCTGTCGCCTCGGTTGCCTGCGACAGCGACGGGCGCTTTGCTTTTGAAGGGCTGCCGGCAGGCAAATTCTCGTTGACGGCCTCCAAGCGCGGTTACCTCTCGGCCTTTTATAACGAGCATAAGCAATTTAGCAGCGCTATCGTCACCGGCGACGGCCAGCAGACCGAAGATTTTGCCCTGCGCCTCAACCCCAAGGCCTCGCTTCAGGTTGATGTCACCGACGAGGCCGGTGATCCGGTCGAGAAAGCCGCAATTCACCTCTTTTTACGTCTGCACGGCTATGGGGTGGGCGAGCGAATTATATCCATCGCCGATTCCACCACCGACGACACCGGCGCCTGCGACTTTGGCGATCTCGCGCCCGGCGAGTACTTTCTCGCGGTGACAGCCCGGCCCTGGTACGCAATGCATGGCCCGGCCACGCCTGTTTCCGCCGCGGAGGGCAAGAACGTCAACCCCGCCCTGGATGTGGCCTACCCGGTCACCTACTTTGACAGCGTCACTGACGAAGCCGCGGCCACGCCCATCGTTCTGGCCGCGGGCGCTCATGAAAGGGTTTCCATCAACCTCCACCCCTTGCTTGCCCTGCATTTGTACGTGCCGGTTCCGGAAGGCCAGGAAAACGCGCTCCCTCCGCCAAAACTCCGTCAACCCCTCTTCGGCACTGCTATCTCCCCGGAGGACTTTGGAGTCCCCGCATCGATCGAGAACGGCATGGCCGAGTTCGTGGGCGTTCCTCCCGGCCACTACGAGTTGCAACAGGGCGATCCGCCGCGCGTCGCCGATCTGAACGCCACTACCAGCCAGCAGGTTCTCTCTACCGCCGGCACACCCACGGCGGCCATTCATGTCACCGTGCGAAACGCCACTGGTTCTGCCCTGCCGGACAAACTGCAACTGGCCCTCAACTGGGCCGACCCGGCACATCCCCGGACATGGATCATCGCCACATGCGACAAGGATGAAGCCAGCTTCGAGGCCGTTCCGCCCGGCGTCTATCAGCTGCTGGTCCTGAGCGATGACGAGAACGCGCTGTATCCGGTGGCTTCCATCACCGCCGGCGGCCAGACGCGGCCCTGGAACAAGATCACGGTTGGCGACCATCCGCTTTCGCTCACCGTCACGCTTAGACCGTCCGATACGCTCATCGAGGGCTTTGCCCGAAGGGGCGAAAAAAGCGCCCCCGGCGTCATGGTCGTGCTGGTTCCCAATGACCCCGCCAACCACCTGGACCTCTTCCGCCTCGACCAGTCCGACTCCGACGGCAGCTTCGAACTGCGCAATGTCGCTCCCGGCCAGTACACCTTGGTGGCCATTGAAGACGGCTGGGAGCTGGAGTGGGAGCGGCCCGAGGTCATCGGGCGCTACCTTCCCGGCGGAATCCCCGTCACCGTGACAGAAAGCTCCGGCAAGCTCGTGCGCCTCTCCGAAGCGCTTCCGGTGCAAGCCCGGTGAGCGGAATCCGGCAACAAATCAACCCCGGACTTCATGGAACCGGGCCTGAGAGGTTAGTCTAGGAGGGTAGCCGCCTGTCTTTGCGGCGGCGGCTCAGAGGGCTCCGGCCCCGGAGCCGGCAGTAGACAAAGTGATGCACTGAGGAGAGTCCCAAATTGAAGAGGAAGTTATTGCTTGCTATTCTGGCCATGATTATGGCCGTGTTCATGCCCCTGGCGGCCACCAGCCAGATCATCCACGCTCGTCATAGAGAAGCCCCTGCCGAGAAGCCTGTAGCCGCTCACAAATATGAAGTCTTTGCTGGCTTCGGCTACACCAGCATGAATCAGGTCACCGAGTCGCGCTACGGATTAATGGGCGCCAACGTCTCGGTAACCCGCGATTGGGGCAGATTCTTCGGCCTCACCGCCGACGGCGCCTTTTACAAGTTCCCCCTCTCGCACCCTGCCATACAAAACAGCGGCTCGTTAACCCCCTGGGTGGATGCAGTGATGCTGGGGCCGGTGCTGCACGCCCCCCTCTTCGGGCACGTCGATGGGTTTTTCCATGTGCTGCTGGGCGCGGAACACACCGGCTTCACAGGATCGCCGCTTGTAAGCTCGTCCGCCTATCCCAACCTCTCGTTTGCGGGTGGATACGGCGGCGGACTGGACTACAAATTAACCAGCCACTTCTCTATACGCGCCGCTGGCGACGACATCGAATCGTCGTTTGTCGGTCCCATTTATCTTGCCAATCCGCCTCCTCCGAATCCGGCTCCTCCGGCAGGAACCTGCACCACAACCTCGGGATGCTCCCCGCACGAGCACCGCAGTTCCCGCGCCCAGTTCGGCGTGGTCTACAAGTTCTGAGAGCTGAGGCCGTCGCCGCAAGCGCAAACCGGTCCACCATCACGCTCAGGCACCCGCCCGGTTATCCGGACGGGTGTCCGGTCCCCGCGACACCCACGGAATGTGACTTAACGTAGTCCCTATCCCTACTCCCTACTCCCTGGTCCCAGCACTGATGCCCTGCCAATCAGCCGCTCGATGCGCTTCTGCACCGGCGGATGGGTTGAAAACAGGCTGGCAAAAGTTTCGCCGCTGAGCAGAGGCGCAATGATGAACAGGTGCGCGCTATTCGGAGAGGCCAGCAGTGGAACCTGGCGGCTGACGGCGGAGATCTTTTCGAGAGCGCTGGCCAGCGCATACGGATTGCCGGTCAGATGCGCGCCGCTGGCGTCTGCCTCGTACTCCCGCGTGCGCGAGACCCACAACTGAATCAGCGTGGCCGCCAGCGGGGCCAGCAGCAGCATGAACAGCGCGCCAAGGCCGCCGCGCCGCCGTCCGCCTCCAAACCAGAAGGCCATGCGCGCCAGAATCGTGATCGCTCCGGCCAGCGTGGCTGCTATCGAGCTGGTGAGTATGTCGCGATTGCGCACGTGGCTCAACTCGTGAGCCAGAACGCCCTCCAGTTCTTCGTCGTTGAGCAGCCCCAGAATGCCGTGCGTCACGGCCACCGAGGCGTGGTTGGGATTGCGTCCGGTAGCGAAAGCGTTGGGTGACTCGGTGGGAATCACGTAGATCTTCGGCATCGGAATCCCGTCCCGTCCCGCCAGCCGCTCCACCACCGCATACACCCGCGGCATCTCCTCCCGCGTCACCGGCTGCGCGTTGTACATGCGCAGAGCAATCTTGTCGGAGTAGAAGTAGCTAGTGAAGTTGATCACGGCCGCAATGCCAAGAGCCAGCAGCGCGCCTTCCTCGCCGCCATAATACTCGCCGGCCAGCACCAGAATCAACGTAAGCAAGGTAAGAAGAAGAGTGGTCTTGAAGATGTTCATAGAAGTGCTCCCAATTCTCTATTTTCTCATTTGACGCAAGCAGTCACTAATTAGTGATCGTAGGGTGGGAAATCTCGATCCTCAACCGGCCCCTTCCACGCCGCGCGGTCCGTCCCGGTTACTTCTTGGGGCGCGACTCAGGCGGCACAAGTCCCGCCACCCGGTAGTAAACCACAAGCTGTCCGTAGTGCTCTCCGGAGTGTTCAAGGAAAAACCAGGCATATTCGCTGACGCGGAATTGATGGTTGCTCCATGGATCGACGATCAGATCATCCATTCCTTTGTCGCCTTTGCTGGCAATCAGCGCCGCGCCATCCGCAAAGGCCTTGCGCACGTACTCCACCACCGCCGCCTTGTTCTTGAAATCGGATCGCTTCGGATCGTCGAGTTGTGGCTTCACGCCCCTCACAAGGTCATCGTAGACGTTGATCCCATGGGCGGCATGAATCAGTTGCTCGGCAAAGCTCCGTTGCACGGGATTGGGTTTGAAATCATATTTGTCCTCGGGAAAGTCTTCGGCCATTGCGGTCAGCTTCCGGCCCACATCGTTCCAGAACCAAAGCAGAGTTTGCGAGGGGCTGGCCGCGGGCGTGGGCGCGGCAGGCTTCGTCGCCGCCTGCTGCGCGCTGGCGATTGGAATCACCACTGCAACCAACAAAATAAAAGCAAATTTCTTACCGCAGTCTTTCATGCGAATATCTCCTTGCCAACACTATACTGCTGGGTGCCCCATCCTTGCGCGTTCTTTGCGCAAGGGTGGGAAACCATAATCTGGATCGGCGGCTATATCTGAATTCCCTATTCTCGCTCCCCTATTCCCTATTCGATCTCTTCGTCAGTGGGCGCCGGTCATCATTACGGCTCCTATATGAGTGCCGGTCATGATCGCGACCCCAAGATCCATGGGCCAATGCGCGATAATCAGCGGCGACAGGCGGCGGATGCGCAGATAGACCGCCATACAGAGTACCAGGATAGGAACCATCATGAGAGAGCGATACGCCACGTAGCGCCAATCGGGAATGAAGGGGAACATGCAGTGCTGCACGGACCACCAGAACAAGACGATGGAGAAGGCGATCCAGGTGCGGCCGGTGAGCGCCTCCAGCCGGGGCAGCACATATCCTTGATAGGTCATCTCTTCGGTGGCCGACTGGATCACCCACCACACGGTCAAGCTGTATACCGTGGCCCAGAGGGGCAGGGCGTGAAATTGCAGGATGAATGCCACGGGGGTCCTGGCCGGGGAGCCGTATACCAGCACCTGCGCGAGATAACTGCCGGCCATGGCGCATGGATATGCAACAACCAGAATCCCGAGCCCTAACCACAGGTCGCGTCCCCAGCGCATGCGGATCGGCCCAATGAGGTCGCGGAGCCGGATGCCTTCCTTGCGCGTGAAATAGCGCAAGCCGAGCAGGCAGCCGAGATCGCCGAGGTTGGCGTACACAGGCCACCATTGGCCGGCAGCCTGCATCGGATGGGGGCGATGCAGAGCAAGAAAAACCAGCGCCAGCAGCGATTGCAACGTCAGCCAAAGAACGGAGCGTGCGGCTACCAGCAGCAGCGGCCCGATCCATAATACGTGTCCGGCTGCCACGCGCTTCTCGATCTGGGAACGCGCGTTGACCGGGATAGGATTTGAGGTTGTAATTTCGCGTGCGGGCGGCATGACGATCTGTCTCTAGCGAAATCCTAACATGAGCAGGACGCGAGCGGCTGCGATACACTCAAGACGTCTGCTCGCTGTGAAACCACAATTTCAGTCCGGCATCTGTTCCCTGTTCTCTGTTCTCTGTTCTCTGTTCACTGCCTTTTCAATGCTCTCTTCAACACCGTATCCAGTGCCGCCTTCAACTCCGCATACTCCGCCGCTGAAATCTTGCCAGCAACTTTGTCGCTCTCCAGCGCAAAGATCTCTTCCTTGAGCGCGTTCAGCAGCGCCGCATTTCTTGCCGCCGGAGACGCCAATGCCTGCGCCGCTCCGTCATCGAAGGCCGCTCCCGTCGTCGGCTTGCGCAGCATAAAAGCCGCCGCGGCTGCCAGCAACAGCGCCAGTCCGCTCAATATCCACCACTTGTACTTCGACAGCGGATCGGGCGTGTTGATGGGGTTGGCCATGCCGCCGCCGGGTTGCGTTCCCGGTTGCGATCCCGATCCGCCTGCCTCCTGGCCGCCCTGCGCTCCCTGATCCTCGCGCGGAATCGATCCCGTGCCGGAGACGGTAAACTCCAGCGGATTGCCCGGCGCGGCGTTTTTGGCCACATAGGTTGGCAGGCCCTCCTGTGGCGCGGAGATGAACGTCGATCCCGCGCCCGCGCTGAAGCTCATGCTCCTAGGCAGCATCACCCACACCGTTCTGGCCGGTATCGTCACCTGGTGATGAAAGGTGTACTTGCCGCTGCTGTAGGGCAGCATGTATTCAAACTGAAACAGCGTGCCCTTCTCGCCATCGTCGGGCTGTATGGGAAAGTTGAAGGAGTAGTGCCCCTTGGGGCCGCCTGAATCCAGCTTGAGTGAGGTGGGCAGTCCGCCGGGCCGCTGCGCCGACGCACCCTCCACCACCGCATCCTCCGGCAACACAATCTCAAAGCTGCGCGGGCTCCACTGCGTGCGCGGCGGCATGCTGGCGTTATGAACAACGCACCTCTCAATCACACGCAGTTGCCCATTCACCGACTCCACAATGCCCACCACGTCCTCATCGATCACCACTCCATCGACCTTGGCGGCCACGTCATAGACTGCAATGTCGCCTGCCGCGCCGCCCTCCGGCGCGCCGATAAAATACGTCGCTCCCTGATGAGTCACCCGCACCAGGTAATTGCTCTGGCCCGGCCGCGTCAGCTTGTAGTGCCCGCCGGAGTCGGTGGTGGTCTTGGACACTTCCCTCATGCTGGCCTGCACGTCCACCAGCACCACCGTATCGCCTGCTGCCGGCTTGCCGGTAGTCTTGTTGGTCACCGTGCCGGTGATTTGAGCCTGAGCCCACGCGCCCGCGAGCAGCAAGCTCAGGGCAACCGCGTGAAAAACAATCCGGATCATCTTCATCATCGTTTGTGAGTCCTTGAATTGCTGTCGATCTCTGTTCCGTTTCAAATGCTAACTCGCTAACACCGCCTGATTCAGTGATCAGACCTGTACCACCCATATATAAGTGCCAACGATATAAACATCATGATAATAAGGAATGCGCCCGTAACTATTGTGTGCTGATCGAAAAGACCGCGTCTATTCCAGGATCTTATGAATATACCTGAGTAACAGACACATGCCAGCAAACTCCATAACCCATTGCGCGAAATTTGCTTTTTCATAAAATATCTCCCTTTATTACAGTCCCAATGTAACATTCTTTGCGATTGTGGTGGGATTCATTCAAGCCCGCTGCAAAATCTCAATCTCCTCCATCAACCGCGCCGTCTCGTTTTCAAGCTGCGACCGCTGTGCTTGAAACTCCTCTTCAGGATACTTCCCCGCCTTGAACTCGAAGTTCAAATCGCGCAGATTTTCGTTGAGTTGTTCCTTGCGCTCCAGCAGGTACTCGAGGCGCGTCTTCTCTCTCTGGCTGGCAAAAACGTTCTCCGGCCAAAAGGTGTACACCAGCAGCGCAATCAGCAGCAACCCTCCGGCAATCAGTCCCATCGTTTCCGTCATCGCTCAAATTCCTCCTCCGCGCACGGCCCTATTCCCTGTTCCCTGTTCCCTGTCTTTCGGCGTCAGCGCCACCAGCGTGCCCAAAATCATCAGCAGCGCCCCGCCCCATATCCAGCTCACCAGCGGATTCAGAAATGCCTTGATAATCGGCTGCCCGGTGTCCGGATTCGCGCCCTCATACACCACATACAAATCCCATGCGACCACCGAGTGAATCGCCACCATGGTCTGCGGTTGCCCGCTGACCAGATAGATGCGTTTTCCCGGCGTCATCTGCAGCTGATTCTTCCCCGCTCTGTAGACATCCAGTTGCGCATACTCGGAGTCATAGTTGGCGTTTGTATCCTGCGTGGGTCCGGCAAATTGCAGCGTATACGGACCGATAACCAGCTTGTCGTTGAGCGCCAGCTCCTTCTCCACGCTGCGATTGAAGGCCGAGCCGGCGAGGCCTATCACTACAATCACCACGCCAATGTGAACCACATAGCCGCCGTAGCGCCGCGTGTTGCGCCGGATTAATTCGGACGTCGCCCAGAAATAATTTCGCCCGCTCTGTCGGGCGATCACCCGCGCCCCGCGCCAAAACTCCGAGCAGACAGCCGTCAGCACGCCCGCCGCCAGGCCAAACGCCACCAGCGCGTAAAAGTGGCCGCGATCAAATGCCCCGTCGTGCCATGGCCGCACGCCCGCGATCAGGCAGCCGATCACCGCAACCCACAGCGCAATCACCGGCAGCACAAAGTTCCGCCGAATGCTCCTGAACGACGTACTCCGCCACGGCAGCAGCGGCCCCACGCCCATAAGAAACAGCAGAAACAGCCCAATGGGTACGAACACGCGGTTGTACCAGGCGGCGTCGTACGTCACCTTTGCCCCCTCGATGTATTCGCTCAGAACGGGATACAGCGTGCCCCACACAATCACAAAGCAGACCGCCAGCAGCACCAGGTTGTTAAACAGGAAACTCGACTCGCGGCTCACCAGCGACTCCACCTGCTGCTCGCTCGCCAAATGGTCGCGCTGATAAATATAAGTGAAAATGCACACCGCGGCCACGATCACCATGAATGCCATGAACCAGTTGCCGATCGATGACTCCGCAAAGGCGTGCACCGAGCTGACCAGCCCGCCGCGCGTCAGCATGGTGCCCAGCATGGTCAGCAGAAACGTGGAAAAAATCAGGCCCACGTTCCAGCCTTTCATCATGCCTTTCTTTTCCTGCATCATCACCGAGTGCAGAAAGGCGGTTCCCGTCAGCCACGGCATCAGGCTGGCGTTCTCCACCGGGTCCCAGCCCCAGTAGCCGCCCCATCCCAGCACGGCGTACGCCCAGTGCATCCCCAGAAAAACGCCGCAGGTCAAAAACAGCCACGTCACCATCGTCCAGGCCCGCGTAATTTTGATCCACTTTTCGCCGGGGTAGCGCATCATCAGCGCGCCCAGCGCAAAGGCGAACGGCACCGAGAATCCCACGTATCCCAGGTAGAGTATCGGCGGATGAATCACCATCTCCGGGTATTGCAGCAGCGGATTCAGTCCATTGCCGTCGGCAGGAATCGGCCCTCTCAACAGCGCAAACGGTGGCGCGGCAAAGTTCAGCACCGCCAGAAAAAACACCTGAATTCCGGCCAGAATCGCGCCCGCATAAGCGTACAGCTTCACATCGGTTTTGTGCGTCAGCCGCAGCACAAAACCGTAAGCCCCCAGCAGCCACGCCCATAAAACTAATGAACCCTCCTGTCCGCTCCACAGCGCCGAAAACTTATATGCCGCCGGCAGCGCGCGGTTGGAGTGCTCCAGGATGTAAGTAATTGAAAAATCATTGGTAAACGCCGCCCACACCAGCGCAAAAGCCGCCGCCGTAATCGCCGCAAACCCCGCCATCCCGGCCCGCCGCGCCGTATCCGCCAGCCGCTCCGGCGAGATTTTGGCCGGCTGTCCGGTGGCCAGCAACCGCAGCGCCAAAGCCCCCGCCAGCAGGTTGTAGGCGGCCAGCGCCAACGCGATTAAAAGTGCAAAACTGCCAAAGGCTGCCATCAATTCTCCGTCATCCACTATCAATTCAGGATGATACACACACGCCGCCCAAAAGCCTCAGCGGCCTCGCCCTGCTCATTCTCAATCCATCATAGTCGCTTTTGGTGTGATCTGGCTCACATTACGTTGATGCATCAGGCTAAAATTCATCCATGCCAACCTTGTGAGTTGAAGACGGTTTCCGGTTCTTCTTCCATTCAAAGAATGAGTACAGCACCCAGAAACTGAGATAAAATTGAAAAATAAGGGGACTGGCCATGTCCAACGCCACCATCTCGATTCCACTCGATCCGCAGACAGCACAGGCCTATGGAGCGACCCGCTCGGAAGAAAAGCGCAAGATTCAGGCTTTACTGAGTCTCTGGGCGCGTGAGCTTACGGCGCATGAGTTTCCCTCCTTGCAGCAAGTTTTAGATGAAACAGGACGCAAGGCCCAGGAACGCGGCCTGACTCCAGAGATGCTCGATTCCCTGTTGAAAGACGCCTGATTGCGCTGCGTATTCGACACAAACGTCTTGGTAAGCGCCTTGCTAGCGCCGGCATCAAAGCCGAGATTAGCTCTCGATTGCGCCAGACAGCAAGGTGCGCTACTTGTCTCCTACGCCGTTCTTTGCGAGCTTTCCGAAGTGCTGCATCGCAAACGGTTCCGTCGTTATATTGACGAAGACGACATCCGGCGTTTTCTTTGGGCTTTGACGCGCGAAGCGGAATGGATCGATGATGATCTTTCATTGACCGTGTGCCGCGACCCCAAAGATGACAAGTTCCTGTCCCTTGCAGTTAGCGGCCAGGCAACGCACATCATTACGGGCGATAAGGATCTGTTGGAGCTTCATCTCTTCCAGGGAATTCAAATCCTCTCGCCCAGTGCCTTTTTATTAATTAGGCATGAAAGGATTGCATGATAAATGCTCAGTCATCCTGAGCGGAGCGCAGCGAAGTCGAAGGAACTGTGATTGTTTTTCGGCGCAAATTTCGCAATAATATCGAGCCGGATAATTACTTTCTCGGATAGCGTATTCTACACACAATTGGCTGGCTTCACCCAAACAAAAACTCCTTCTCCCTCAATTCTTTGATCGAGTCGCGCAGCTTTGCCGCCCGCTCGAACTCGAACTTCCGCGCCGCCTCCCGCATCTCCGCTTCCAGTTTCGCAATGTACCCATCGAGTTCCGCCTGGGTGGCAAACCCCTCGGGCATCCCCGCCGTCTCTTCCACATCCACATCGCCGTACTCCGCCTTCAGAATCGCGGCCAGCCCCATCTCCACCGGACTGATGATCGACTGCGGCGTAATCCCGTTCTCCTCGTTGTAGGCCCGCTGAATCCTCCGCCTTCGGTCCGTCTCGTCAATCGCCCGCCGCATCGAATCGGTCATCCGGTCCGCATAAAGAATCGCCCGCCCCTCGATGTGCCGCGATGCCCGCCCCATGGTCTGAATCAGCGACCCTGCCGAGCGCAGAAACCCCTCCTTGTCCGCGTCCAGAATCGCCACCAGCGAAACCTCCGGCAGATCCAGCCCCTCACGCAGCAGGTTAATCCCGATCAGCACGTCGAATTCGCCCTTGCGCAACCCCGCCAGCAGCTTGACTCTTTCCAAAGTCTCAATCTCCGAATGCATGTAGCGGCAGCGCACGCCCACCTCGGTGTAGTAGCCCGCCAAATCTTCGGCCATGCGTTTCGTCAGCGTCGTCACCAAAACTCTTTCTCCGCGCTGTGCCCGGTCCCTGATCTCCCCCAGCAAATCGTCGATCTGCCCCTTCACCGGACGGATCTCCACCTCCGGGTCCACCAATCCCGTCGGCCGAATCACCTGCTCCACCACCACCCCCGCCGATTTGGTCAGCTCATACGGCCCCGGCGTCGCTGAAACATAAATCGCCTGCTGAATTCGATTTTCAAACTCCTCAAACTTCAGCGGCCGGTTGTCCAGCGCCGAGGGCAGCCGGAATCCGTAATCCACCAGATTCTGTTTGCGGCTCCTGTCCCCGTGCCACATCCCGTGCACCTGCGGAATCGTCGCGTGGCTCTCGTCCACAAACAGCAGAAAATCCCGCGGAAAATAATCCAGCAGCGTCGGCGGAGCCTCGCCCGGCAGCCGCCCGCTGAAGTGCCGCGAATAATTCTCGATCCCGTGGCAGTAGCCCATCGACTTGATCATCTCCAGGTCGTAGCGCGTCCGCTGGTGAATCCGCTGCGCCTCCACCATCCGCCCCTCGGCCTCCAGTTGCGGCGCCCACTCATTCAGCTCCTTCACAATCGACTCAACCGCCTGCGCCTTCGTCTCCGGTTGCATCACGTAGTGGCTCTTGGGATAAATCGGCAGCCGCGCGTACTTCTGCTTCACCGTTCCAAACAGCGGATCGATCTGCGACAGCGACTCAATCTCGTCGCCGAATAGCTCAATCCGGTAAGCCGTCTCGTCATACGTCGGATAGACCTCGATCACGTCACCGCGCACCCGGAACGTCCCGCGCCGGAAATCCGTATCATTGCGCTCGTACAAAATCTCCACCAGCCGCCGCGTTATATCCTTGCGGCTGATCTTCTGCCCTTTCTCCAGCAGCAGCAGCATCCCGTAGTAAGCCTCCGGCGACCCCAAGCCGTAGATGCAGCTCACCGAGCTGACGATGATCGCGTCCCTTCTCTCAAACAAACTCCGCGTCGCCGAGAGCCGCAGCTTGTCCAGCTCCTCGTTCACAGTCGCTTCTTTTTCGATATACAAATCCCCCGCCGGAATGTACGCCTCCGGCTGGTAATAGTCGTAGTAACTCACAAAGTATTCCACCGCATTGTTCGGAAAAAACTGCTTGAACTCGTGATAGAGCTGGGCTGCAAGAGTTTTATTGTGCGCCAAAATCAGCGCCGGCCTGTTCGACGCCTCGATGATCTTGGCCATGGTGAAGGTCTTGCCCGACCCCGTCACCCCCAGCAGCACCTGATGCTTCTCTCCCGCCGCCAATCCTCTCATCAGCTCGTCAATCGCCCTCGGCTGATCTCCGCGCGGCGTATAGCTGGTCACCAATTGAAAGTCCATGGCAAGCATTATAACCGAGCGGCGAAGATTGAGCGAAAATAGCCCGGCCGAATCCATCTCATCGAGGCGAATTATCTGTGTGCTAGCATGTTGCAAATGAGTTCTATCAGCCGTCGTGAAATGCTCAAGCTGGGTTCTACGGGTTCGCTGGCCGCACTTGCCGGTGTTGCATCAAATGGAGTGGCAGAGGCCTACGCACAAACCGCTCATCCCGCTATCCCCAAATGGAATGTCTTTGAACTCACACTGCAAGGCCCCTCGACAGGAAACCCATTTACCGAAGTCGAGTTATCGGCCACCTTCGCTCTGGAGCACAGAAACATCCATGTGAACGGGTTCTACGACGGCTCCGGAATCTACAAGCTCCGGTTCATGCCGGATGCCGAGGGCAACTGGAGTTACTCCACAAGCAGCAACGCGCCTGCGCTGCATGGCAAGGCCGGCGCTTTCCAGTGTGTCGCGCCGGAATTCGGGAACCGCGGCCCGGTCTCGGTGCGCGACGGTTATCACTTCGGGTATGCCGACGGCACTCCCTTTGTCGAGTGTGGCACCACCTGCTACGCATGGGCATTTCAGAGCGAGGCCACGCAGCGGCAGACCATCGAAACGCTCGCTGCGTCGCCATTCAACAAGCTGCGCATGTGCCTCTTCCCCAAGTGGTACCAGCACAATCACAAAGAGCCGCCCATGTACCCGTTTCCTCGCAAGGCCGAGGTGAACGACTACTCGACCTTCAACGTGGCGTACTTCCAGCGCCTCGACCGGCTGATTCTGGAGTTGCTCCGCATTGGCGTCCAGGCCGATCTCATCCTATTCCATCCCTACGACAAGTGGGGCTACCAGTCGATGCCCGCCGATGTGGACGACCGCTATCTGCGTTACGTCGTCGCGCGCTTCAGCGCCTTTCGCAACGTGTGGTGGTCGCTGGCCAATGAGTACGATTTGCTCGAGGCCAAGACAAAAACCGATTGGGACCGCTATGCGCGCATTCTGGCCGAGTATGATGCCTTCGATCACCTGCGTTCCATCCACTACTGCTATCACCCCTACGATTATGGACGTCGTTGGTGTACCCATGCGGGCGTGCAGGATTCGCGGCTATATTTGGGCGCGAGCTGGCGCATCGAGTGGCGCAAGCCGGTGGTCTTCGACGAGTGCAGGTACGAAGGCAATATCGCATCCACCTGGGGAGATCTCTCCGGCGACGCCATGACGCGCCGCTTTTGGATGGCGGCCGTGCAGGGCTGCTATTGCGGTCACGGCGAAACCTACCTTGACCCCAACGACATTCTCTGGTGGTCGCACGGCGGCATTCTCCACGGCTCCAGCCCCGCCAAGATCGCCTTCCTGCGTACTCTGCTCGAAGAAACCATCGCTCTCGGGCCCGGACCCATCGGATTCACTAATTTCAGTGACGAGCCCATGGGCGCGCGCCGCGACAACGGCTCCGTCGTCTTCTACTACTTCGACGAGCATCAGCCG
>Ga0326727_10001119_pt1 | contig 102995 bp, 78 predicted proteins | sample MB2enrmetagenome_FD_207643 | JGI IMG/M metagenome (GOLD analysis project Ga0326727, IMG submission 207643) | Lab enriched peat soil microbial communities from McLean, Ithaca, NY, United States - MB29MY | ecosystem: Environmental > Terrestrial > Soil > Wetlands > Peat | place: USA: New York... | reverse complement strand
CTTGACTACCAACTCGGAGTGCGCGCCGGCAATCATGTCAAAGATTCCGTCGATCATTGGCTGGGTGAAGCCGAACTGCATTCCCGGCAGTTCCGCGTTGAGCTTCCGGCTCATGCGTTCAATCAGCGCCTGCTTGTCGCCTCCCCACTCGTGATATGGTTTCAGCGTCACGGCGCTTTCAATGTGCGAGAACGTCCACGGGTCCGTGGCATCGTCGTTGCGGCCGGTTTGGGAGACCACATGCGACACCTCGGGAAAGGTTTGCATCACCTTGCGATAATCGCGCGCCATTTCCGTGGCCTTCTCAATCGAAATGCCGGCCGGCAACTCGATTTGCACCCAGATGGACCCCTCGTCCAAGTACGGCAGGAACTCGCGACCGATTGTGAGCGCAAGGAGCACTGCCAACACCCCAGCCGCCAGTCCGGGAAGCAAAGCAATGCGAGGTCGAGCCACGATCCGCAGCAGCAGCGCGTCATATCTCCAGCGCAGCCACTCGAACCATGGATTCTGCCTGATCTTGCCCGCCTTGCGGTAGATCAGGTAAGCGAGTGGTGGGATGGCACCGAGCGCGAAAAGTAATGCGCCCAACAGGGAATAGCCAACGGTAAAGGCCATCGGGGTGAAGAGTTTCTTTTCAACGCGCTCGAAGGCGAACAGCGGCAAATAAGCCGTGATGATGACGAGCGTCGCAAAGAACATTGGCTTGGCTACTTCCAGGGCCGCTTCGAGGGCATCCGCTTCGGTGAGTGGCTTGTCGGGGTTGCGTTCGCGACGGCGCAAGATGACCTCCATCAGTACAATCGAGCCATCGACAATGATGCCGAAATCAATGGCTCCCAGCGACAGCAGGTTCGCTGGCACGTTGGTGTAGTGCATCAATATAAAGGCCCAGAGCAGCGAAAATGGAATCGTGAGGGCAACCAGTACAGACCCGCGTAGACTTCCCAGAAAGAGGATCAACACCAACGTAACCAGTCCCATACCTTCCAGCAGTGTCCGGCTGACTGTGTGCAATGTTGTGTGCACAAGTTCGGTGCGGTCGAGGTACGGCACCACTTTCACGTCCGGCGGCAGGACTTTTGTGTTTAATTCGTCGACCTTCTTATGGATGCCCTCCAGTACCTTGGAGGGATTTGCCCCACGGAGCAGCAACGTGATGCCCGAGACCGCGTCATCGTTGTTGTCCAGACCGAGAATACCCTGGCGTTGGAGGACGCCCATTTCCGCGTGGCCGATGTCTTTTAGAAAGACCGCCGCTCCGCCCTTTTGGGTGATGACGATGTTGTCCAGGTCTTCCACCTTGGTGATCGCGCCCAGTCCTCGCACCACGAAACTTTGCTGTCCCCGCGTGATGATGCTCCCACCGGAGTTAATGTTGTTCGCCGTGATGGCATCGGTGACGTTTTTCAGCGTGAGGTTGTATTGCGCGAGTTTGAAAGGGTCGACAAACACTTGGAACTGATAGTTCTCACCACCAAATGGATCTATATCCACGACGCCCGGCACTTGCTTGATGCGTGGCATGATGACCCAATTGTTGAGGTCCCGCAGTTCGCGCGGTGTGCGGAGGCGGGACTGAACCGTATAGCGGTAGATTTCACCAATGGGCGACGTAACGGAATCCAAACCCGCTTGGACGCCCGCTGGCAGCGTGACATTATTGACTCGTTCCAGAACGCGCTGGCGCTCGAAATAGTCTTCCGTACCGTCTTCGAAGACCAGGGTGATCAGCGACAGGGCAAACGTGCTCTTGGAACGCATGACATGCAGGCCGGGGATGCCGTTAAGCTCGCGCTCCAGTGGAATGGTGATCTGCTGTTCGACCTCTTCGGCGGCGTGACCCGGATACTGAGTGATAACTTGGGCGGTCACATCTCCGATGTCGGGATACGCTTCGACCGCGAGCTGCTTCAAGGCGTAGAGACCAAAAACGGAAATGCAGGCGAACACGGCCAGCATCAGCCCGCGACGGCGCAGACAGAAACCAACGAAGCCCGCAATCATTGGAACAACACTCCTTCTTTCGCCAGAACAGACACGCCGGCTGCCAACCCCTTGCTGATGACGGTCCGCTCTCCCTGTTGCGACCCAACAGTCACTTCACGTGGTTGTAACACCCACGGTTTGATTTGTTCAAAGACGAAGGCTGATTGGCCGACCTGCACGATGGCGGCGGTGGGCACGGTGATTTGTGTTTCGGGAAAATCTAGAAAATTTACGGTCGCAAACATCCCGGGTTTGAGCCGCCCCTCTGCATTGGGAAACGCGATACGGACTTTGGCGGTGCGAATGTCGGGGTCGATGAGGTCGCCGATGAACAGCACCTTCCCGGTAAACACCTCACCCGGGTATGCCGTGAAGGACGCGTTGATCTCCTGGCCTTTCGTCAGGAAACGAAGGTCTTTTTCCTGAATACTGGCTGTCAGCCAGACGGTGGAGAGATCGGCGACAGTCATCAGCGGCACCGTGGGGTCGTTGTGAAATTCGCCATGGGCGGACGCCATGTCCACGACCCGCCCCGCTACCGGCGAAAACACCTGGAGTGGCTGTCCAAACCTATCGCTTTCAGGATTGAAGCCGAACGCCAGCAGTCGTCCAGAGGCGCTGTCGAGATCACTTTTTGCCGAGTCGTAATCGCTGACCGCCTGTTCCACGTCCTTTTGTGCCGCAATCTTGTTTTCCAGCAATTCCCGCTGACGCGTCAAAGCTCGGCTCGTCAACTGGACGGCGCTCCTGGCCTTGAGATAATCGCCTTGTGCTGCAAGAAAATCGGGAGAGTTCAATGAGGCCAGTAATTGACCGTTGGTGACCGTTTCACCGAGTTGCACGTGCAGTTTGAGTAGACGACCGGAAAGCGGCGGGAAAATGCGCGCAAACTTCTGTGGGTCCGCTTCCACAACCGCTGGCGCGGCGAGTTCGCGCTGGACTTGATCAGCCCGCGCCGTGTCAAAAACGAGGCGTGATCGTAGTGGGGATAGTTCCGATATAACTACAACGCTGCCTTGCCTCTCAAATTCAGAGGACGATGGATCTTTCGCTTCTTGTCGGTGACAACCGGCGAGAGCCAGAGCGCCGAGGACGCCGAGGACAGTGGTTCCGAGGCGGAGTAAGGCAAGTATGGTTTTCATATCATTCGGATTTGGTTTGATTTTCGGCGTTTCCTGCACGGGGCGACCCTCCCGCGCAATCTATCGTCTGTCTGCGACCGCTAGGTACGCAATCTACCCACGCCCTACGGATTGTCACTCGAAACAACCTGAAGATTTGTTCAGGTTCGCTGGGGACACCTGCTGTCAATGTCGTGCGAACTATTCATGGCACCAGATTGCCATGCAGATCAATGAAATGCTTGGTTGCACGAAATTGGATCTGGTCTGTTATAGAGGTGATTGTTAACAGATTTTTTCCGGCGCGGCTCCACTATTTAATTATCACTCGCCGTTACTCAGGGTTATAGATGCCCAGTGTACAGTTCGGAGTGTCCGACGGACGGCGCCCATTGCTTGAGCGCCGCCTCGAACCAGCCGAGCGCGGGATCAGCTTCCCGACTTGAACGAAGAGGACCTAACGATATGGAAGAAGTGTCTTTACAGACTGACATGGGATGCAACCATGGGCATCGGCAAGTGCAGCCACTCGCCGTCGCTCGGAGGACTGCTTGCTGTGTCTGGCTGCCGATTCGGCTCTTTGCCGGATCGGACAACACCAACCTACCAAGCAAGAAAGGGATTTCACTATGAATCTCGCCATCTGGCTACCCGCGATGTTTGTGCTGGGCCTTGTGTCCCTGGGCCTGTGTTTCCTGTTTCTCAAAGCCTGTGAAAAAATCTGAGGTGATGACATGATCTATGTAACCATAGCAGTCTCCGCGTTTCTGTTCATCTATCTGTGGGTGGCCCTAATTCAGCCGGAATGGTTCTAAACAAGGCGGATTCCAAACCCTAAAGAGAAGGAATATATCCCATGACAATCTGGTTTCTCCCCATCGCGTTGCTCGTCATCACAACCATCTGCGCGATTCCGTTGAGTCGCTATTTGACCTGGATCATGGACGGAAAATACCGCGCCCCGAGAGTGCTGCGCTGGTTTGAAAGACGATTGGACACCGGCCCGCAAAATTGGAAGCAGTACACGGCGGCGTTGCTCATCTTCAACGTCGTGATGTTCATTTTCGGGTACCTGGTCCTGGCGCTCCAGCCGATCATGCCGTTGAACGCGCTTGGAAGGGGGCTATTGTCGCCGACGACCATTTTCCATTCGGTCATCTCCTTCATGACGAATACGAATCTTCAGCACTACTCGGGCGACCAGCACTTGTCCAACTTCAGCCAGGTTTTCTTCGTCATTTTCAACCAGTTTACTTCCGCCGCGGTAGGGTTTTGCGCGCTGACGGCGATCATCCGCGCGTTTCGCGGCGAAAAAACTGTCGGCAATTACTTCGTCGATATGTGGCGCGTGGTGGCTTACACGTTCGTGCCGGTCGCCTTCATCATCGGCCTCATCTTCATGCATCAGGGTATGCCGATGACGCTCAAGAGTGCCTATCAGGTTTCGACGCTGGAACCGACGGCGATGGGCACGGACGACAAGGGTCAGGCGAAACAGCAGACCGTGGTGGTCGGCCCGGTCGCGGCGGTCATTCCGATCAAGATGCTCGGCACGAATGGCGGCGGATTCTACGGGATGAATTCCGCCCATCCGTTCGAGAATCCAACGGATCTGACCAACTTCGTGACGACATTTGCCATGATGTTGTTCCCATTCTCGTTGGTGCTGATGTACGGCCGGATGCTCGGTCGATTGCGCCATGCCGGTGTGATCTTCTCGGTGATGATGCTTATGATGATGGGTACAATCGCCTGGGCGATCTACTTCGACACGCTGAAACCGAACCCGGGATTGACGGCACATCCCGCTTCCAAAGCGTACGAGATCCCCAGCGCTACCGCGCCGGGCGGAAAGCGGCCGGTATCATCTCCAGCAGTTGCTGGTCTGCCCGTTGATCAACATCTTGGCAACCTGGAAGGTAAGGAAATGCGCTTCGGCACTTCCGCGGGCGCGACGTTCGCCGCTGTAACTGTCGATGTAACATGCGGCGCCGTGAACGCCGAGCATGACAGTTTGAATCCGATCGCCGCGTTGTCCCCCATGACCGGAATGTGGTTGAACTGCATTTTCGGCGGCAAAGGGGTCGGCATGATCAACATGCTGATTTTTGTGATCATTGGCATCTTCATAGCCGGAATGATGGTCGGGCGGACGCCCGAATATCTGGGCAGGAAGATCGAGGCTCGTGAGGTCAAGCTCGCTGTCATCGCGTTACTGGTCCATCCGCTGATGATCTTGTTCCCCACCGGGTTGTTCGCCGCGACGGATTGGGGGCTCAAAGCCACCAGCAATCCCGGCCCACACGGGTTCTCACAAATGATGTACCAGTTCTCCTCTGCGTCAGCCAACAACGGGTCGGCCTTCGACGGACTGGGTGTGACCTACGGGTTCTACAATAATCCCAGTCCTTCGCCGGAAGCCATTCCCTGGGACATCGCGACAGGCTTGGTGATGCTGTTTAGCCGGTATCTTCCCATCATCGCACCCATCGCCATGGCGGCCTATCTCGGCTCGAAGAAGGCCGCGCCGTTTGGTCAGGGAACCTTGCGTGATGACACCGCCACGTTCGGCTTTCTGGTGTTCGCTACGGTTTTCATCGTGGGAGCCTTGCTCTTCCTGCCAGTGGCAGCGCTCGGACCGGTGGCCGAACACTTGGGACCAATGCCCTTTGGTGGCTGATGCTTTTGAACTCGTCGATGATTGATAAGGAGCGCTTAAAATGACAACTAATAACGTGCTTGATACCAGGAAAACCACCGCAACCGCACCCGACGTGAGCTGGTCACCAGGCCAGCGCGCACCGCGCCGTTCAAAACGACAGCCGTTGCTGACGCGGGACACAGGACTGGCGGCATTGAAACAAGCCGTTGTGATGCTCCGGCCTGATTTGCAGTGGAGCAATCCGGTAATGTTTGTGGTCGAGGTCGGCGCCTTCTTGACCCTGCTTTACATCTTGCAGGCGATTTTTGGCAAGGCCGCCAGCTCGGTGTCGTTGAGTTATTTTATTGCGCTGGATGTGTGGTTGTTCCTAACGGTACTGTTTGCGAATTTTGCCACGGCTCTGGCCGAGGCGCGGGGCAGAGCGCATGCCGAATCGCTGCATCGGACACGTGTCGAGACAGTAGCGTATCGCCTGCGCGACAAAGGCCAGGTCGAGCAGGTTTCCTCTGCCATCCTGCGGACGGGAGATCGGGTCGTCGTGACCGCAGGACAAGTCATTCCTGGAGATGGCGAAGTGATCGAGGGAATAGCTTCCGTCGATGAGTCGGCGATTACGGGTGAATCGGCACCCGTGATTCGCGAGTCGGGAGGCGACCGCTCCGGCGTCACCGGCGGGACCGTCGTCCTGTCCGACCGAATCGTGGTCCGCGTCACAGCGCAACCCGGCGAATCATTTCTTGATCGGATGATCGCATTGGTAGAGGGCGCCAAGCGCCAGAGAACCCCGAATGAAATCGCTCTGACGCTTGTCCTCTCCGCATTCACGCTGATCTTCTTGATTGTCGTGATACCACTCTTCCCCATGGCTTGGAACGCCGAGCAATACATGATGGGTTATTTGTCGATCACCGATCCACTGCACAGCTTGGGCACCGACATTCCGACGTTGATCGCTCTCCTGGTGTGCCTCATACCGACCACCATCGGGGCCTTGCTGGCTGCCATTGGGATCGCGGGAATGGATCGCGCCTTGGAGGCGAATATCATTGCCAAGAGCGGCAAGGCCGTGGAGACCGCTGGCGATATTGACGTTGTCCTGGTGGACAAGACCGGCACGATCACTTTGGGCAACCGACGAGCCGTGGAATTCATCCCGGCCAAAGGGGTGCGGTCTGAGCTGTTGGCGTCGAGCGCCCAGGTAGCGTCTCTTTCCGATGAGACGCCGGAGGGCCGCAGCATTGTGGTTCTTGCCAAAGAGAAATACGGAGTCCGTGCGTGGGATGCGGACGAGGTGCATGGGACATTCGTCCCGTTCAGCGCCCAAACTCGAATGAGCGGCATCGACCTGCCAGACGGCCACCGCATTCGCAAAGGGGCTTCGGACGCCATTGAGGACTACGTGAAGCAACAAGGCGGATCAATGCCGGCAGAGGTCAGGCAGACGGTTGAAACCATTTCCCGAGCGGGCGGGACGCCACTGGTGGTGGCCAATCAGGGCGTCGTGCTTGGCGTGGTTCATCTGAAAGACATCGTCAAAGGCGGGATCAAGGAACGGTTCGGACAGCTTCGGAGAATGGGCGTCAAGAGCGTGATGATCACCGGCGACAATGCGTTGACGGCGGCGGCAATTGCCGCAGAAGCCGGAGTCGATGATTTTCTGGCGCAAGCGACGCCGGAACAGAAGCTGGCGTTCATCCGCAAAGAACAGGGCGAAGGTAAACTGGTTGCCATGATGGGTGACGGCACAAATGACGCCCCCGCTCTCGCACAAGGGGACGTCGCTCTGGCCATGAACGCCGGCACCCAGGCGGCCAAAGAAGCGGCCAATATGGTTGATCTGGACAGCGACCCCACCAAGTTGATCGAAGTGGTGGAGATCGGCAAGCAACTCTTGATGACGCGTGGCGCGCTGACGACGTTCAGTATAGCCAACGATGTGGCGAAATATTTCGCCATCATCCCGGCGCTGTTTGCCGGGACGTTGCCGTGGTTGAAGGCCATCGACATCATGCATTTGCATTCGCCGACCTCGGCGATTCTGTCGGCTGTCATATTCAACGCGCTCATTATCCCCGCCTTGATTCCAGTGGCTCTCAGAGGCGTTCGCTACCGGCCGCTCGGGGCGGATGCGTTGTTGCGCAAGAACCTGTTCATTTGGGGACTGGGTGGCGTGATTATCCCATTCATTGGAATCAAACTGATTGATATCGCCATGGTCGGTATGCACATGGCCAGTTAAGGAGACTCGAATATGAAATACATCACCAAAAGCATCTGGTTGCTGTTCTTTGCGATCATACTCTGCTGCGGCGTTTACCCGGCCGTGCTGTGGGCCATCGGGCAGGCCGTGTTTCCCTTCCAGGCCAATGGCAGCATGGTCAAAGATCAAGACGGCAAGGTGGTCGGCTCGTTGCTGATCGCGCAGCCGTTCACGAAGGATGAGTACTTCCAACCGCGCCCGTCGGCCTGCTCGTACGACGCGTCGGCGTCGTCCTCGTCGGCCATTGCGGCGTCGAACTACGCGCTCCGCAATCGCGTTGCCACCACGCTCGGCCCGATCGTGACGTATAAGGGTGGGGCCAAGGACGGAAAGCCGGTCGCGCCCGACATCGAGACATGGTTCCTGCAGGACCAGTATCAAGGCGGCTCGAACATTGTGGCGCAGTGGGCCGACGCCCACAACAGCTTGGCCCAAGGCTGGGTGACAGCCGATCCCAGTCATGCGGCGTACGTGTCCAACTGGGCGATCGCAAATGCCCCGGTGGTTGCGCAGTTCATCAAGGACAATCCGGGCACGGCGCAGCCGCAGCCGAGCGACCTGGCAGTGGTGTTTTTTGAGAATTTCTCGAAGGCGAACCCGGGCCGGTTTCTCTCGGCGGTGACAACTAACGGCGCTGATGGCAAACCCGTCACGAACATTCAGGTGGTCAAGGACGGCTCGGATGTGCAGTCGACCTTCTTCGATATGTGGCGTCAGGACCACGCGGATGTGGCGCTTCAGGACCTGCCCGGCGACATGCTGACAACGTCCGGGTCCGGGCTGGATCCGCATATCACGCTTCAGAATGCCGAGTATCAGTTGGATCGCGTGGCCTCGAAATGGGCTGCCGATACCAAGGGTGACCCGGCAAAAGTGCGTGCTGAGATTGAACAGGTCCTTCAGACCCACGCGTTTGCGCCGTTTGGCGGGCTCGCGGGCGAGAAGATGATCAATGTACTTGAGGTCAATCTGGAACTCCGCAAGCACTACGGGGCGCCCTCGTAATAGGGAGTTTTCGAAGCAGAGGACAGGCCAATATGGTCGCGAGCGCTCCCCACAAGCGAAATCCCGCCGACCAGCGAGGGCCGGTGGCAGTCGACGCTGCGAACACTCCGCACACCGCGCTGGTCATTGATGACGAACGTGCGATCCGCCGTATGCTGCGAGTGTTGTTGGAAGTACAGGGGTATCAGGTTTGTGAAGCGGAGACAGGTAAACTGGGGCTTGAAAAGGCTGCCTCGCGCCGACCCGACATAATCGTGCTCGATCTTGGGTTGCCCGACATGGACGGACTCACGGTTCTCAAACAACTCCGAGAGTGGACCCGCACACCCGTCCTGGTACTGACCGTGAGAGACGGCGAAGCGGAAAAGGTTGCGGCATTGGACAACGGCGCCGACGATTACATGACCAAGCCGTTCGGCGGGGAGGAATTGCTGGCCCGGCTGCGGGCGTTGCAGCGGCATTCCCCCGACGCGAACGAGGAGCCGACATATGTTTGTGGCGATTTGACCGTCGACTTCAAGGCGCACAAGGTGACCGTAAAGGAAGACGAGGTGCACCTGACTCCGACCGAGTACGCGCTGCTACATGAATTGGCGCGTCACGCCGGTAAGGTCGTCATGCAGAAACAGCTTCTCCGTGCCGTTTGGGGACCAGACGCGGAGAGCCAGTTGCAATATCTGCGGGTGTACATCACGTTTTTGCGCAAGAAGCTGGAGACACCCAAGAGCGGGAGACTGATCGAGACGCAACCCGGCATAGGCTATCGTTTGATAGCCGGCAATTGAGGACACCCGCCGCTTGGTCGTTGTGGGGCTGGATGGTTCACCCTGCGCCCTTGATGTCATTTGCATTGAGAGACTCACCAACAAGACGAGCTTGGTATCGTAGCGTGGTTTTCACAGCCACTCCCTGAACTTGCGGATGTAAAGCTGTTTGAGTAACTGGGTGAGGAGGCAGTAGGACAGCACTGTGGCTATCAAGAACGGCCAGTAGCCCCCTGGCAAATGGACCATGCCGATAGAGCTCGCCACCGGCGAAAAAGGAATGTAGCAGCCGATCGCCATGATCGCGCTGGTAAGCAGCACCACGGGTAATGCCGCCGTACTTTGGATGAAGGGGATCTTCTCAGTGCGGATCATGTGGACAATCAATGTTTGCGTCAGTAGGCTCTCGATGAACCACGCGGTCTGAAACAAGTTTTGCGTGGCGACTGAATTGGCCCCGAAGAGATACCACATGCCAAGGAACGTCGTGATGTCGAAGATCGAGCTGATCGGCCCGATGAAGATCATGAACCGCGCGATGCTCCCGATGCCCCATTGACGTGGTTTCTTTAGCCAATCCTCATCCATACGATCCCACGGGAGGGAAATCTGCGAGATGTCGTACAGCAGGTTGTTAATCAGGATTTGAATCGCCAGCATTGGAAAAAATGGCAGGAACGCGCTGGCCACCACCACGCTGAACATATTGCCGAAGTTCGAGCTGGCGGTCATTTTGATGTATTTGATGATGTTTCCAAACGTGCGCCGTCCCCAGACCACGCCGCGCTCCAGGACGAGCAGACTCTTCTCCAGCAAAATGATGTCCGCGGCTTCCTTGGCGATGTCCACACCCGAGTCCACCGAAATACCCACATCCGCCTCGCGTAATGCCAGCGCGTCGTTGATGCCGTCACCGAGAAAGCCGACCGTGTGACCATTGGCTTTCAGTGCCTTGACGACGCGCGCCTTCTGCGTTGGCGTGAGCTTGGCGAACACTGTCGTCCGCTCCACCCGATCACGCAGTTCCTCGTCCTCCATCGGCTCCAGTTCAGCCCCGAGCATCACGTCGTTCACCGGCATGCCCACCTCATGACAGACCTTGCGAGCCACGAGCGCGTTGTCACCGGTGAGAATCTTGACTGTGACGCCGTGTTCGCGCAGCAACCTCAACGCTTCCGGTGTGGTTTCCTTCGGTGGGTCGAGAAAGGCAATGAATCCGGAGAAAATCAACTCGCGTTCATCGGCCACGCTGAATTCACCCGGTGCCTTGTCCTCCGCCTTGTACGCGACGGCGACAAGGCGCAGACCGTCCTCATTCCTTTCATCGCGGAGCCGATGCAACTTCTCACGCGACTCATTGTTCAGCGGTATTACAGTTCCATTATCTTCGACGCTGGAACAAATGCTCAGTATTTCATCCACCGCGCCTTTGCACACCAACAACGGAGTGCCGCCGCCGTAAGGCTTTAGCACGACCGACATGCGGCGGCGTGAAAAATCGAAGGGAAGCTCGTCAACTTTGTCGAACGACCGTCCCACTTCGCGTAGCGTGTGATCCACATGCGCGTGTTCAACCACGGCACGGTCGAGTAGGTTTTTGAGTCCCGACTGGAACGCACTGTTCAGATACGCAAGCTCCAACACCCTCTGGCTATCTTTGCCATGCATATCAAGGTGTCTAATGAGGACAACCTTGTCCTGCGTGAGCGTGCCGGTCTTGTCGGTGCATAGCACGTCCATCGCACCGAAATTCTGGATCGAATTGATGTGTTTGACGACTACCTTTTCCTTCGCCATCGCTGCCGCGCCGCGGGCTAGATTGGTGTTGACGATCATCGGCAACATTTCGGGCGTCAGCCCCACCGCCACCGCCACGCCGAAGAAGAACGCGTCGAGCCAGTTCCCCTTCGACAGGCCGTTGATGAGAAACACGACTGGCACCATGACCAGCATGAACTTGATGAGCAGCCAACTGACCCTGTTGACACCACGATCAAACGACGTGGGAGGACGCTGTTGGACGAGCTTGGCGGCCAGTGTGCCCATCTGCGTGCGAGGTCCGGTGGCCAAGACCACCGCCCGCGCCGTACCGCTGACCACACTGCTGCCCATAAAACAAAGATTGGGCAATTCGAGGATGACCTGCGCGCTGCCGTCACGCGGTATCACTCGTGCATCCTTCTCGACGGGCATTGCCTCGCCCGTCAGTGTCGATTGGCTCACAAACAAATCCCGCGACGCGAACAGCCGCACATCGGCAGGAATCATGTCGCCAGCAGAGAGCTTGACGATGTCACCGGGGACAAGGTCTTCCATTAGAATCTCGGACGCCCGATGGTCCAGTGAATGCGGCACGCGTTTGACACTCTCGTTCTGCGCCCGATACACGGTGGCTTGGTTGCGGACCAATTCGCGAAGCGACTCCGCTTTGACTTGCGATTGAAATTCCTGCCAGAAACGCAGAACCGTGGCGAGGCCGACCATGACGGCCATCACCAGGGCGGATTTCAGGTCATCGGTCAGATACGACACCACGCCGAGCAGCACGAGGATGTAGTTGAACGGATTGCGAAACGAATGCCACAGCACGACATACCACGACGCGACCTTGTGTGGTACAGCAACATTTGGTCCGAATTCTTCCAGCCGTCGCTGCGCCGCCGTCCAAGAAAGCCCGACCGATGAGGTCTGAAGTCTATCAAGCACATCGGCGATACCCAACCGGGATGCCTTCTGCAGCCAGAAGTCATCGGAACGCGCGCCCGGCATTAACGGCTCAAAGTCTTCCGTGCGCTCCGTTTGGCTCGCGTGCGGTTTCACGATAACTGGATCGACTCGCATGATTCGCGATCCTAACGTGTCTACTCGACATACCGATGTTTCAGGTTCATCACGTCGCGATACGGCACGACTCCGAGCAATTTGCCAGCCGGGTCGGTCACCGGCAAGGCCCGGAAACTGTACCGGTCGTACATCTCCGAAGCGTCTTTCAGGGTCTGGTCGGGGGCCAGCGTGACCACGGTACCGTTCATGATGTCACGCAGTAGCACGTCGTCCTGGGACCGCAAGAGTTCCGCAGCCGTCACGACCCCGAGAAGTTTTCCCTGATAGTCCACCACGTAGAGATAGGAGCGTGGCGCCTTGAGCGGCCTGCTCTGCTGATACGCGCGGCGAGCTGCGCCGACGGTGAAGTCCGGATGGAGTTTGAAGTACGACGCGGTGAGGAAATTCGCGACCTTTTCTTCCTGCTGGTGGAGAAGTTGATGGACTTTCCCTGCCAATGGTTTACTCAGCAATCCGAGGATCGGTTTGGCGTCGGCGGACGGCAGCACGGACAGAATATCTGCCGCCTGGCCCGGCGTCATCAAATCAATCAGCCGGGCCACCTGTTCTTTGGACATTGCGGCGATCAGTCCGCGCTGGGCCATTGGATCCATCTCCTCCAATGTGTCCGAGGCGTTCTCGGCTTCCAGCTTGTGGAATATCGCGAACCGCTGATCGTGAGTCAGGGTCTCCAGAATGCGTGCCGCATCGGCTGCAGGCATCTTGGCCAGTTCCTCGCGGACTACCTTCAGTTTGATGTCCCCTGCAAAGCTGCCGATGTTTTCCGGCAACGGTTCCACAAGATCCCACGCAACCGTCCGTTCGGGCAACTCGTCGCCCATCAACCTAGCCACCCATCCCAAGCCCATCTGCCGCAACATCCCGCGTTTGCTCAGATCGACGGCGATGACATAAAGATGGATTCGGATGACCGCCAGAATAACGTCGTACACCACCTCGACCTCGCGACCTCGCACGTCCAGAACCTTTTTATCGACGATGTAATCCTGCAGTGGCACCGTCCCATTTGGAACGCCTTGCAGTTCTTCCAACGCCGTATCGATGTCGAGTACGACGCCATGGTTTGTCAGGATGTGGACCTTCTGCCAGGGCAGGTACAAAGTCGGCTCGCCGAATGGCCGGCGGACACACAGGTGCGTGACCTCCGCCACCACGTCCTGGTCCACGACCATCAGGTCAGCCAGCCAACCGATCTTGCGGGCACCCACCAGCACCGGCCGCTTCCGCAGATCACTGAGTCGATAGAGTTCCTCAGCGCCAATTGCAGTGGCGTGGGTGGTCGTCGTCATGGTTAGTCCGTTCTTCCCGCCCTCGTGACGGGGGCAATTTGCACGCTGGGTGTCATCTGGGTAACGGCCGGTGCCACCGCCTGTGTCGTGGCGGTCTTGTCAATGGGACTGATTCCGCCGGAGGTCGCAGCAATGACGAACTTGAAGACCATCAGCCCGATGAGCGAAAATAGATAGACCCGCAATCCCACAAGACAGGTTTTCACGAATCGCGTGGTCGCGATTTCCGGTTTGGCGTACCGGCGGTTTACCAGACGCACCTGGCCCGCCGTACTTCGAAAGAATGCCGCGATTGGCGTCCGGAGAAACCACTCCACAAACCTGCCATGCCGGCGTCCAACCAGCATCCCTGAAACCGCAGCGCCATCGACCGGAATCCCGCGCATCCGAGCCAGCAAGGCCACCAATGGTCTGGTGAGCTTGCCCACAGGAAGCCGCCCCAGACAGGCCAACAGACCGACGCACAAGATCAGGGCTGCCGAGAAACTGACGACGATCCAAGTGCTCCAAGCCATCTGCTGGAAATAGGCCGCCATGCCCTGCCAGGCCGACAGCGGATCATTGAGGATCGCCGGGAAAATTGCGCTGACACCATAGAGTGTGGACGTCACAATCACCGCCACGACAATCGTGATGTTGGCGAAATTCTCCCACGTGGTATTCGCGTATTTGCCCATCATCTTCCGGTCGTTGAGCAGTAGGATAAGGAACACCAGCGCCGCGGGCATGAGGGTTGTCGCGATAACCTGCACGAACAGTGTGATTAGCCCCAGCGGAGCGCGGGGAATCAACACCACCGTCCCGGCCAGCAATAGGTCGAAAAAGTAATAAGCGTAGAACCACGGGGCTTCCTTGATCTTGTGGTTCAGGGAGTGGGCCCACCCGAATACCTCGCCAAACGCCCACGAACTGGCCAGCGAGATGCACACCGCCCCCAACAGTCCTGCGTCGAAGAAGCCGATGGCCATGAACGTGCCGATGAGTTTGCTCTGCGGCATGATGGCCTTGGCTGCGTCAGCGGCGCTGAAATCATCGGTCAACGTGACGCCCTTGAGCAGGAGACCGCAAACCACAATCAGTACCACCGCGCATACCACCGTCAGGACCGCTCCGATCAACGTGTCGAGCTTCCCGAAGTTGATGTCCTTTTCCTTGAGCGCCTTGTCCACCACCGAGCTTTGCTGGAAGAAGAGCATCCAAGGCGCAATGGTGGTTCCGATGTTGGCCATCAACATGAAAAACAGATCATTCGTCAGGCCGCCCGGCGGGAAGTGCGGAATGAAACTGTTCCTCAAAATGTCCCGGACCGACGGATGCACCATGAACGCCGCGGGAACATAAATGAGGTTGAGTACGCAGAGCAGGAGCGTGATCTTCTCCCATGTCCAATATCGCCCCGACATAATCATGGACCCCATGATTACCCAACAGCAAAGGACAGTCACCCACGGCGGCAGTCCGAAAATACTCATGGCGAGGGTCATGCCGATGAACTCTGTGATCATTGTCAGCCAATCCGTCAACACAAGGTCCAGGAGTGAGAACCATCCCCAGAACCGCCCGAACGAGGCAAAAATCGCCTCGGCGTGGCCGCGCTTGGTAACAGCCCCCAGCCGAACTGTCATCTCTTGGACGTAATAGGCCACCGGCCCCAACAGGATAAGGAACCACAGCAGATGAAACCCGTACTTGGCGCCCGTAACGGCGTACGTCGTGATCCCGCCGGCGTCGTTGTCCGCCACCATCACGATGATTCCCGGTCCGGCAATGGCACACAGCATCCGCAGCCACTTCTGGCCTCGACGCGAGCCGTAGAACAACCTCGAGACCAGATTCATACCAGAACGCGGAGCTTGCGCGTTCATGAGAACTGACTTTTCCATGGTTGGTGGTTCAGGAGACGTGTCCATCGGTCATCTCTGGCTTGCTCCACGCTGCCCTGCCCACGAAATGAACGCAAGGGCCGCAACCTGAAGATTTGTTCAGGTTGCCGGTGCAGTGGGCAATGTCGGCAGGTGGATGCGGAAGGTCGCGCCTTGGCCGGGCTGACTTTCAAGAGTAATGCGACCATTCATGCGTTCAATGGCTGTCTTGGCGATGCACAACCCCAAACCCGCGCCACCGTCTGGTCGCAGCCGTGAAGGTTCGATCCGATAGAATCGTTCGAAGATTCGTTCGTGATGTTCAGGGGGGATGCCCGGCCCCTCGTCACTCACCTCGATGATGAGCGCACCGTCCTCGCTGCGCCCGACAAGTGTGACAACGGACTTCGACGGGCTATGGCGAATCGCGTTGTGAAGCAGATTGATCACCGCGTGAAGCAACAAGGTCACGTCCGCCGTCGCCTCCAGCGAGGTCGGGCAATCCAGTTCGAGACGCACGCTTTTCTCCTCAGCCAGCACCGCGACACTGTCGCACGCCACCGCCAGATGTTGGCGCAAGTGCACCGTCCGCAACACCATGGGTAATTCGTCGCTCTCCAGCCGCGCCAACCGAAGCAACTGGTCGATCAGTGCGTTCATCCGTTGGGCTTCCTCCAACATACTCCCCATTCCGTCGCGCAGCGCGGCTGATGTGTTTGCCTGCCGCAGGGCCACCTCACCCACGGTCCGCAATGCAGTCAACGGTGTTCGCAATTCGTGTGACGCATCCGCTGTGAACCGGCGCAATTCCGCCAACAAGCGGTCATGTTTTTGCGCTTCCCGACGCAGCAACACCGCCAATCCCTCCAACTCTGCCGGCAGAGGACGAGGTGGTCGTTCAACGATACGCGCGCCCAGCCGACCGATTTCCGCCAGACACCAGCCGGCAACGAACCACCCCCCCACAAAGAACAACGCCAACACGGTGACCGCCGCCGGGAGAATCTTGCCTTCCGTCAGACGGTGTACGCCAATCGTCCGCGCCACAATCGCGAGAAGAAAAATCAGGGCGCCCGCCGCCAATGCCCCGAAGCCCGCTGCCAAACGTGCCTGCAAGGAGAGCCTGCCCCACCACGCCCTCACGGTCCCAGGCCCTCCACGCGCAGCACAATTCCCAATCCGCGCACCGTGTGCAACAACTTCGGTTCACGGCCTTCGTCAATCTTCCGGCGCAGCCGCGCCACGTGCACGTCGATGACATTGTCAATCGGGGTCACCCGCTTCGTCTCGCGCCACACCTCGCGGGCCAGACGGTCTCGATCCATAATCTGCCCTGCGTGGCAGATCAGGTAACCAACAAGATCAAACTCGCGGGGAGTTAAATCAATCTGCTGTCCCCCCCGCGTCACGCGTCGGGTTTCAAAATCCACCGTAAGGTCCGCCAGTGAACGTCGCAACGGTTCGGGAGGCGCGGCCCGCCGCAACAACGCGCGAATGCGCGCAAGCAATTCCTCAAATGCAAATGGTTTGGTCAGGTAATCATCTGCGCCCGCCTCCAACCCCTTGACGCGATCCGTGACCGCATCCCGTGCCGTCAGAAGCAGCACTGGCACGTGTTGACCGCGTACGCGTAACGCCCGCAGCACCTCCAGACCATCACGTCCCGGCAGCATCCAGTCCAACACTACGAGATCGACGCTTTGCGATGCCAGTGATTGTAAAGCGTCTTCGCCAGTGTAAGTCGCGCACACCTCAAACCCTTCACCCCTTAAACCACCAACCAGTCCCTGCGCTGTCTTGGCATCGTCTTCGACGACGAGAATCCTGCAGCCCTTTGATGGTATGGATTCACATGTTCCCATGCTCCAAGAGTGTGCCAGATAAGCACTCCGCGCAAGAACACTCTCATTACCAAAACCCGCCAGCCTGCTCGTTGAGCGACCACTCACTCAGCTGGTTATCGGGTCGGATGTGGGCGCTCTCATAGACATGTGCCATTGACCTCCGTGCGGCTCGATCTGCGCGGTGTCCTCAATTCGCCGGGTCGTCTGGCATGATGAGCTCACCCACAGCCACATGTGTCTCTGGGTTCTCATCAAAAACATGTCAAATGAATCGTGGCCTAACACTGACAGAACAGTGGCAGAAAAGTGCCGAATTCTGGGAGAATGGTGGTGGCTAGGGTCAGAATCGAACCTTCAACTTGGTGCTGAACACATCATTCTGTGCCCTGCTGCGCGCTCATCGGGACTACGTTGGCGGCCAGTTTTGGAACGATGCTCCACCACACTGCCGCCTCTTTCGGCGTAACAAGCTCCCTGTAGTGCCGAAAGACCATGTTGGGGGTGTTTCCCATTTCGAGCGCGACCTTGGCCGCGTCCTGGCACTGCGCCAAGCGGAACGTCGCGTAAGAATGTCGCAGGCCGTTCTTCGGCCAGCGGATACCCACCGCCTTTGCAAGCTCCAACGTCTTGCGCTCGACGCGCACCCACGGACAGACTTTCCCCGTCTTGTCGTGGTAGGGCGCAAGCCATGCCTGCAAGTTGGGCTGGATCGGCACAAGGCGGCGCTGCGCGGTCTTGGCCTTCCGCGCCTTTACCTCAACGAATCCCTGCTCAAAGCGAACGTCCTCCCATTCCAAGCGTGAAAGCTCCGCGTGGCGGAGTCCTGTAAACGCACCAAGCGCAAGGAATGGCACCAAGTCAAACTCGGCTTTGGCGATGAGCTTGGCGAAGTCTGCGGGGCGGAATATCTCAATCTCTCCGCCGTTGTCCTTGGCGCGGGCCAGCGTGTCGGCTTCCGTGGAGCGATCACGCAAGAGATACCCGCGCTGCCGCGCGAACCGCCAGAGCATTACAACGACACTCCTGTAATTGTTCCGTGAGCGGAGCGAACCCGGACGCGACCGCAGCCAGTTCTCAATCTGGCCTTGGCTTACTTGTCCGATGGGGTCTGAAAACGCAGCGGCGATATGGGGCAAGCGAGTTTTCAGATCACGTAGATACGCGGCGCTCACTCCGTCCTGTCGTTTCGCTGCCAGCAATTCGTCGGCGACTTCCTTCACCGTCTTGGCTGGCAGGTGCGTCGGATGATGCCGCAAGTAGAAGTCCACCGCTTCGTTCAAGGATGCCTTCTGTAGCTTGTGCCTGACCTTGGCGTAAGCGTCTACGGCGTCATGCAGCGTCACGGCAAACGGTTTAAGCACCTCAAGGGAGCGTGCGTAGGAATCGCGGTCTGCGCCCGTCAGGGTGAGGCCAGCGGCTTTCTGGCCGTGGATGGCGGTGGCGACTTCTTCCGCCCGTTTGGTAGCTTCCTCGCGCGTTGCGCGCGTCTCGCGCTTGCGCTGTCCGTCTTGGTAGTAGCTGAGGCACCAGCGGCCAGAAGAGAGTCCGTAGACTGGAATCTTGACCGATCCAACGCTGACCATGAAGGAGCGTTTCATTGCGCCCCCCATAGTACGGCGGTTGTCACGGATTTGTCACGCCAAAAGCAAAACCTTGCGTTTTGCTCAATAAAATTGGTAGCGGGGGTGGGATTTGAACCCACGACCTTCAGGTTATGAGCCTGACGAGCTACCGGGCTGCTCCACCCCGCAGTTAAAAGTCTGCTGCACCTTAGAGGCGGAGTGGGGATTCGTCAAGCCCTGAATCCCAGTCAATACCACGCGAGTCAAAATACATTTAGCGTTGTGGGCCGGGCATCTGCGGTGCGGGCTCGAAACGGAAGATCATTTCGTTCGGTCGCGAGAGGTTCAGCTTGTTGCGCGCCGTCCGTTCGACGTAGGTGGAGTCGGTCTTCAGCGCTTCGATCTCGGCTTCTTGTTTGTTCTCCAGCGCATCTTGTTGCTCGATCTCGTGGTCCAGTCGGGCAATGTCCAGTTGCATGGCATGCCGTTGATGAAGCAGCGGCACGAACAGCAACGCCACGCCGAATCCGACGACCGCCACGAAGACAAAAAATCCAAGCGACTGCAATCGAGCCCACAACGCCATGGTCCAACTCATGGCCTAGAGTTTGCCTCCGTACACGGCCTTCTTGCCGAGGATTTCCTCGATCCGCAGCAGTTGGTTGTATTTGCAGACGCGGTCGGTGCGGCATAGCGAACCGGTCTTGATCTGGCCGGCGTTGGTCGCCACCGCGATATCGGCGATTGTCGTGTCTTCTGTCTCACCGGAGCGATGGCTGATGACCGCCGTGTAACCGGCTTCCTTCGCCATCTCAATCGCATCCAGAGTCTCCGTCAATGAGCCGATCTGGTTGACTTTCACCAGGATTGAGTTCGCGGTACCCGTATCGATGCCTCGTTTCAGGAATTTCGTATTGGTGACGAACAAATCATCGCCGACCAGTTGCATCGTACCGCCCAACGCATCCGTCAGCTTCTTCCAGCCGTCCCAGTCGCCTTCCGCGAGGCCGTCTTCGAGGGAAACGATCGGGTACTTCCGGCAGAGGCCGCGGTAGAACTCGATCATCTGTTCGGAGGTGCGTTTCGAACCATCGGATTTCTTGAAGATGTATCTCTTGGACGCGGCATCGTAGAACTCACTTGCCGCAGGATCGAGGGCGATGAAAATGTCCTTGCCCGGCTTGTAGCCCGCTTGCTTGATCGCCGCGATGATGACTTCGAGAGGGTGTTCGTTGTTCTTAAGCACGGGAGCGAACCCGCCTTCGTCGCCAACCGCCGTGCTGAGTTTGTTGGCCTTCAACACGCCCTTCAGAGCATGGAACACCTCCGCGCCCATCCGTAGCGCCTCACGGAAACTCGGCGCGCCCTTGGGCATGATCATGTACTCCTGCAAATCAATTGGCGCATCGCTGTGCGCGCCGCCGTTGAGGATGTTCATCATCGGGACGGGCAGCACTTTCGCGTTTGGTCCGCCGAGGTATTGGAACAGTTCAAGGCCGAGTTGGGACGCCGCCGCATGCGCGGTCGCGAGCGAGACGCCGAGGATCGCATTGGCGCCGAGCTTGCCCTTGTTCGGCGTGCCATCGAGCGCGATCATCAGGTGATCAATGCCGACCTGGTCGAGCGCGTCGTGTCCGTACAACTCGCCGGCGATCTTCGTGTTGACATTGGCAACCGCCTTTAGAACGCCCTTGCCGCCGTAACGCTTCTTGTCGCCGTCACGCAGTTCCCAGGCTTCATGTTCCCCCGTGCTGGCACCGCTGGGGACAGCGGCGCGACCGACCGCACCGCCGGAGAGTTCCACATCCACTTCAATCGTTGGATTCCCGCGTGAATCGAGAATTTCGCGGGCTTGAATTCGAGTAATCTTGGTCACAAAAATCGAGCTTCCTCCTTGCCGCGCATTCTAGGACGAACGCCACACGAATCAAGAAATTAAACATCGCAGCCCCGGGATTTTGAGGAGCCGAACGGTAGAGGTGAAACTCTTCCACGAAGCGGGTGGGCGGGTGTTGACAGGCTTTCTACGGCGCGCCTAGGATGGCGGTGAACACACTATGGCACTGATTGATTGTCCCGAATGTGGAAAACAAGTTTCGACTGCGGCGGGAGCGTGTCCGTCCTGCGGTTTCCCGGTGGCGTCTCAGGTGGCACAACCGCAGGTGGTACCCGACAAACTGCTCGCCGAAGTGCGACCTTCGTGGTGGCACTTCTTCTGGTACCTGGTATTTTGCTGGCTCATCGTCCCACTGATTATCGCCTGGTGCCGTCGGAGGTCGGTAGTGCTGCGGATCTACCCGGGACGAATCACATTGGAGCGCGGCCTTCTTTCCAAAAGCTACCGGGAGCTGATCGTCCGTGACATCCGTTCGGTCGAGATTGACCAGAGTCTGCTCGCGCGGTTGGTCGGCATCGGCGACCTGACCATCTCGAGCGCAGCCCGTGTCGATGCGGATGAAGAAATCGAGGGGATTCCCAATCCGAAAGCCGTCCGTGACCTGATTCTGGCTCAGAGACAGGGGCAGTAGTTCACAGGTTTCCCGTTGGCATACTGACTGTCCGGCCTTTGCGTGCCGACTCCAGCAATGCCTCGATGACGCGCATGTTGGCGCGCGAATCGTGCTCGGCATCGACGTCCGGCGGGAATTGCGGCGCTCGATTCTCATGGACGCACCGGCAGAAATATTTCACTTCCAGTGCAAATGGGGCCAGCGGGTGTTGCGGCACATCGTCAGCCTCAACGCGAATCACATCCGTCTTGCCCTGTCGCGTAAGATAAAGCTCGGCCGGCCACGCGGGCGGCAGCCACGGGTGCGGGATCAACAGCTTGGCGTCAGTCCCGACGATTTCTGCGGGGTAGGATGGCTCGCTTTCCATGCTGCACAGAAGGTTGGCGGTAACGCCCTCGCCAAACTGGAGACAACCGCTCAGTGTCAAATCCACGCCGGTCTGGTCATCGAAATGGGCGTGGGCCGCAACGCGCTTCGGCTCGGAGCCGACCAGAAAGCGGGCGAGGTTCACGCAGTAGCAACCGATGTCCATGAGGGCGCCGCCACCGGCATCGCGCCAATAGCGTGGGTTGTCCCGGTCGCGCCCGCGGGCGGTCCGGTGACAGCGGATGTGCAGGACACGGCCGATTCCACCGGTGGCGATGATGCGTTTGGCTTCGGCAATCTGTGGATGGAAGCGATGCATGAACCCTTCCATCAACCAGCGCTCGTTCGCGTGAGCGGCGGCGAACATCTTTTCGATCTCGGCGCTGGAACAGGCAAGCGGCTTCTCGCAAAGAACGTGTTTGCCTGCTTCCAGGGCGCGAATCGTCCATTCGCAGTGCAGCCCGTTGTGCAGCGCGTTAATGACGACGTCGATTTCGGGATCGTTAACCAGTGACTCGTAACCCGCATGCGCGCGCGGGACGCCATGCTTGACACCGGCGGCCCTGGCTCGTTCGGCGTCGCGGCTGGCAACAGCCACGAGCGATGCCTCGTCAATCAGGCGAAACGCGTCCGCGAACTTGCCGAAGATCAAGCCCGTGCCCAGAATACCGTAACGGAGTTTTCCTCCCGTCGACATGCCGCCAGACTAATCACTTCGGGGCAGCGCCGCAAGTTCGGGCTGGAGGCGACACAAATCACTTCGACGGTTCTTTTTGGCCTTGGCGGGCTCAAACGAGGCTGATACCCTGCCACGGCGATGACCCAATGGGTAAAATGGTTGTACGTGCTGACGTTGGCGGTGTGGATCGGCAGTATTGTGTTCTTTAGTTTCGCGGTCGCGCCCACAGTGTTCAAGACGCTCAAACCGGAAGACGCGGCGGTGCTGATTCGGCGGATTTTCTCGAAGTACTATTTGATCGGCATCGCGTGCGCGGCGGTGGGAATCGTCTGTGTCGGGTTGCTGTTGGCAGATCGGTCGTTCGGCAAGTGGCCGGCGATCCTGACACTGTTGTTGTTGGCGGGAATGGGTGGCACGGACCTCTGGCTTCGTCAGGGTGTGATGCCTCATATGAACCATCTGCGCGACCAGCGGGCTGCGCTGGAGAGTTCGGGAAAACAACCCGACGAAGAATTGGAGCGGGAATGGAAGGGCCTCCATCGTCTCAGCGTGCAAATGAACGGCGTGGTGCTGCTCTGCGGGCTGGTGTTGGTTTTTCTCATTGTGTACGCTCGCGTTGTCTGATCGGGACTCTGACGTGAACAAATCCAGATGGAACGAACCAGTTGTCGCCACGGGCCGGCTTGTTAAACCGCTTTTGTTCCGCCGGGCCCGGGTGCTGCTGCCGGTCTTGGTGGTGATCCTCGCATCGTCGTGCGGACGCATTCCCGTCGAGCGAGAGACGAAATCCCTGCCCCAACCTCGCCCGAGAGGAGGCGTCGTTGCCACCGTGGATATCACGGCGCCCCCTGGCAACTCCGGTCGAAAAGTGTTTGCGGGCTTGGCGCGTGAAGGGCGGATTGTCGCCCGTGGCGAAGCCGTCGTGCCGAACAACGGCACCGTCCAGGTGATTATTCAAGCCATGGACGCCTCGCCGCCGGTGCCGGATGGCGAATACGAGCTTTGGCTCACAATCGGCCGTGACGCGCTGGAATCGTGCTATCCGAGTTACGGCGATCTCTTCGTGAATCAAAAATGGACCTTGGAACGGATGTCGCGCACGAAAGTGCTGGCCGATCCATCGATTTGGAAGGAACGCACACTGTCCAGGCCGGCGAACCTGATCACGATCCATTATCATCGCTACGACGAGGATTACGACAACGTCAGCATCTGGACGTGGGACGCTTATTTCAAGCGCTCGCCGGAACAAAACGAAATTCTCGAGGTGGGTCGTGACACCTACGGCTCGATTCTGCAACTGGATCGCGCCGCCTACGGCCTGAAAGGCGACTCGGACAAAATCGGCCTGTTGCCGCGCTTGGCGGGCGACTGGAACCGCAAGGACGGTGGAGGAGACAAATTCTGGAGGACAGACATGGGTAATGAGGTTTATCTGATTGGTGACAAGGGCCAGGTGTGGGCACATCCGCCCGACACGAGCCCGCAAGTGGTCGTCGCCTACATGGACACGCCGAACCGTCTCGTGGTCGAGATGTCGCGTTTGGTCAAACCAGGGGAAGTCACGGCGGACCATTTCACCATCACCGACAGCCAAAAGAAAACGCAACAGCCCGTCTCCACACGGATTGTCTTTCGCGACAAGAAACTGGCATCCAATGAAATCGAGTTGAACCTCGGCGCGCCTCTCGACATCGCGGGGCGCGCCTATGATGTCAGTGTCGAAGGGTTCGGCGGCTCCGCGCGCGTGGTGCCGCGCGGTGTGCTGGATGACGCGGACGAGTTTTGTGACGCGCATGCGGTTCTCGGGGCCACGTACCGCCCGGAAGCGACGACATTTCGTGTGTTTGCGCCAACGGCACGCACGTTGCAGGTGGTGATTTACGATGCCGCCACAGGCGACAAGGGCCGGACGCCACATGACCTCCACTTGGCGGGCAAAGGCATTTGGGAAGGGAAGGTTGACGGCGACCTCGATGGTAAATTCTATCTCTTCAAGCTCGACGAGGCGGACCGCGAGGTCCTCGACATCTACTGCGTCAATGCGGTCGACAGCAGCCGGCGCGCGCGCATCACCGACCTCTCGAAAACCAACCCGCCGAACTGGGACACCGCGAAATCCGGGCCGCCGCTCGATTCGCCCGTGGACATGGTGGTCTACGAAATGCACGTGCGCGACTTCACCATCGCCGCAAATTCCGGCGTCGAGTACAAAGGCAAATATCTCGGCTTCGCGCAAACCGGCGCGCATCTGCCGGCCGACGACGCCATCAAGACCGGCCTCGATCACCTCGCCGAATTGGGCATCACGCACGTGCAGTTGCTCCCGATCCAGGACTTCGACAACGACGAGTCGAGCACGAATTACAACTGGGGCTACGTCACGGTGGACTTCAACTCGCCCGAGGGTTGGTACGCCACGAACATCGACAACGAGAGCCGCATCCGCGAGTTGAAGCAGCTCGTCGCCGCCCTCCACCAGCGCGGCATCGGCGTGATCATGGACGTCGTCTACAACCACACCGCCAACAACGCGCCGTTCAACTCCCTCGTCCCGCGCTACTATTACCGCTTCCTGCCCGACGGCGGTTACTCCAACGGCTCGGGGTGCGGCAACGATTTCCGCAGCGAAGCGCCGATGGCCCGCAAGTACATCCTCGACACCCTCAAATTCTGGGTCCAGGAATACGGCATCGACGGCTTCCGCTTCGATCTCATGGCCCTCATCGACCTCGACACCATGAAGGACGTCGAGCGCGAGCTCCGCGCGATCAACCCGAACATCGTCCTCTACGGCGAACCCTGGGGCGGCGGCGGCAAACAGGCGCCCGTCAAGCCCACCAACAAGCAGACCATCCGCGGCACCCACATCGGCGCGTTCAACGACGGCATCCGCAACGCCCTCATCGGCTCGCCCTTCGACAAAAACCACGCCGGCTTCATCCAGGACGGCTCGAGCCTCGACAGCGTCCAGCGCGGCATCGAGGGTAGCTGGCGCGACTGGGCGCCCACGCCCGCGCAGGCCATCAATTTCCTCAGTTGCCACGACAATTGGGTCGTCTGGGACAAACTCAAGCTCTCCAAGCCCGACGCGACCGACGCCCAGCTCAAGGACATGATGAAACTCGGCTACCTGCTCCTCTTCACCTCGCAGGGCGTCCCGTTCCTCAACGGCGGCGAAGAATTCGCCCGCACCAAGTTCGGCCACGAGAACAGCTACAACGCTCCCGACAACGTCAACCAAGTCGACTGGTCACTCAAACAGAAAAACTTCGACCTCTTCACCTACACCCGCGACCTTATCGCCCTCCGCAAAGCCCATCCCGTCTTCCGCCTCCGCGCCAAGGAACAAATCGCCGCCTGGCTCACGTTCCACGACCAGCCCAACCCCGGCTCCCTCCTCTTCACCATCGACCCCGACGGCGGCCTCCCGGGCGAACCCTGGCGACACGTCTGCGTCATCGCCAACAGCGCCGACAACCTCAGCTACGACTTCGCCCTCCCCGCCGGCCCCTGGCACGTCGCCCTCGACGCCACCGGCGCCCTCACCACCGACCGCATCGTCGAAGGCACCCTCCGCGTCCGCTACAAATCCGGCATCATCCTCTACCAACTCTGACCGACCGCGGTCCCTGACTCCACTTACCTCCAGTTCTTCGCAACTGGACGCAACTACCACCGGCCCGCGACCGCACCCCTCAATTTCGTGGCTATCCCATCTACATACGGTAATCGCCGTCTGCTGCCGTGGTTGTCGGGACGCTCCTCCGCAGCGCCGATCGGGTCCCCCGACTCCAGCAGCGTTTCTTACCCCGGCCCCGAAACGGGCGCCGCGCCGCTCCTCATTGTAGGGCGCGATGCCCCGTGTCGTTTCGGGGTATCCCGCCGCGTCGTCTCCGTATTGTATGGCAGCCGGCCCGGCTGCCGTCTCCCGACGTGTAGCGTCCGCTAGCGCGATGATTCGGGACACCCCGGGCTCAGGTCCATTCATTCTGCAATTGCCGACGCGCCTCACCGCCTCACAATTCACGGACCAGACGTTTCCACAGCTTGCCCCGAGCGCAGTCGAAGGGCGCGGCTCGTCCGCCCCCAAGCTGCCAACTACCAGCTACCGACTGCTTGGCTACTGACTCGGCCTGGGTTCACATCTATAATCCGAAACGCCGGTTAACGCAGTTTCAGCCCGTTGATCCAGCCAAGCATTTCGTCCAGGAGGCGTGCATCCAACGGCAGTGACGGATCACTATAGGATGCGATTTGCCGGGCTTTGTCCGCAGGCACGTGCTTCAGGATATGGTTCATCCCCTCAATCACCACCAGCTTCGCCGCCGGATCGGCACCCGCCAACCACTGCGCGTCCTGGACGCTGGCTTGCATATCGGTGCTTCCCTGCAGGATGAGAACGGGGAGTTTGAGTTTCGCGATTTCATGCGCGGGATCGTATTTGAACAGAGAGATTTCAAACGGCTGTAGGCTTGGGCGGAACAACCACTCCAGACCGACGGGAACCGGGTCGATGGTGTGTCCGGTTTCGAGCGTTCTGACGCCGTCTTCAATTTGTTTCACCGTTTCCGCCGGCATCGACCGCGCTCTCACTTGCTGCAACAGTTTCTCTCCGAGCGGCTGCCCCGCACCGGCGATGGACACATACCCGTCCGCCGCCAGCTTGGGAGCCGCCAGCATCCCGATCAGTGCCCCTTCGCTATGGCCCGCGACGATCAGTCCGCGAAACCGACTGTCCTTTCTCAAATACTCCCCCCAGGCCACAGCGTCATCCACGTACATGTCAAAGCGCACGTCTTCTTCCTTCCAGTTGGGACTCGTGCTTTGGCCGATCAGACGCTTGTCGTAACGCAACGAAGCGATTCCATGCGCCGCCAAACCCTCCGCCAGCATTTTCGTGCCGTTGATCTTGCCGGCCAGCATGGCCGAGTTCCCGTCCCGGTCCGTCGGACCCGACCCCGCAATGAGAAGGACAACCGGATACGGCGGCTCAGACGCGGGCAACTCGATTGTCCCATACAGCCGACCATCTTTCCGGTCCAACTGGGCCGGTTCTGCTTTGACGACCGGAGTCGCATCCCTCGTCGGGGGGGCCGTCGGAGACGGCGGAATCTGTGCCGAGCTGTTTCGGACAAGCAGTAGCGCCAACAGGAATGCGGTCCCGCGAACTGCACTTACAGACATGGGGGTGGCCGTCACACGATTGTCGTTGCGGAGCCGCTGCCCTCGGACCAGCGCTCGCATGAATGTGAATACGATCAACAAAGTAGTTGTAATATTCATGGTCCACAGCTTCCCAAATAAATGTTACCACTTTGTTACCGGCTCGTCCGTTGTTTATCCAACAGCCAGGCCAGTGAACGGGCTCAACGCTTGACTTTGATACTTTCGCCTCACTCCTGCGCGCCGACCTGCCTCACCGCCTCAAAATTCACGCACCAGACCTTCCCACAGTTTGCCCCGAGCGCAGTCGAAGGGCGCTCTCTGCGTGAGACAGCCTGTCTCGTACTCATCCGTGTGAATCTGTGGCTCGCCCTTCTTGCGCCGCACGCTCGGGACGTGCGATTTAGTTGGACTCGACTGATTTCTTGTGCTTTATTCCGCTCCGTTGGAGAAGCAATGAGGCTGGCGTCTCAGATCCCTATTTGTTTTCCCGCTTTTCCAGAATTGTAGCGCACAGTAACGACCAACTGAATGGTCGGCAATAGTCGCAGGTCATAATTTAAAGGCAATTCCTATGAAGAACTGTCAACGTATTCTCATTCGCATCGCAATTGTTGCACTGCTTTTGGGCACCGCCCAATTCGCCCGCGCCGCTTGTAGTTTGAACATCGTCAGCGCCGGCCCCTGTCTGGCCGACGGCTCGGCGGGCAACCCCAACGTCGGCGATGAGTACGGCCTCAAGCTGACGCTCAATATCGTCGGCACGCCCTCCCAGCCCTTCGACGTCGTATGGACGATCGCCAATATCTCGTACACGAACACGGTTAACGAGCCTGCGGGCGACGGCTATTCGTGGTACTACGATTGGCCCCTGGATCTGGATGACGGCATTCCCTGGAGCATCAAGCTCGATCCCGCCGGCGTCAGCGGCAATACCAACGCCAACAACACGGCCAGCGGCACACTCACACCCACCCCGCCAATCACCGCGACCGACCTGTTTGATCCGATAGTGTGGAACGGGTTCGAGTCCTATCTCCTGACCTTCAGCAGTAACCCCTCGCTGCTATATGTCGTGTTCGGCGACCCCACCACGCACGGCGCCCAAACCGTTCTCTCTGTCAACGGCCCCGCCGACGCGGAACTCATCGTGACCGCGCCTTACACTTTGCCGATCTTTCAAACCACCTTCTCGAATTCGTCGAACAGCACGTTCTCGGATACGAACAATTTCGTGGTCCAAGTCAGCCGCACCCGCGTGAACCCCACCATCCTCCGCACCAACACCTGGGCCGACATGAGCGCGCTCGCGAGCAATTGGACAGTGTGGCTCGCCCCCGACGCCCGCTGCGAATCCACCAACCCGCTCATCACCAGTTTCGTTCAGGCTTCCCTGCCATCCAATTACCTGTCAACGTTGACCCCGTACGACACCGCCCGCACCCTTCATAAAGCGGTGATGAAAGCGCTGAGATACGAGGAACCACCCCCGGCGATCGATGCGGTCGGCGTATTGGAGGATGGGATCGGGGATTGCGGCGGGTTCTCGGCCCTGCTCGTCGCCTCGTTGCGTAACGTCGGCATCCCCGCCCGCTGCATCTCCGGCTTCCGCCAAGGCGAACAAATCCCGCATGTCCGGGTGGAATTTCACCTGCCGGGCACGGAATGGATCGTCGCCGATCCAACGGACGGCAATACCAACGACCCGACCGGCACCTACGCGTACAATTTTGGTGTGACCTCCGACGGTAACCGTTACGTGGCCGTGGACGCCGGCGATGCCCACATCCTGCCCTATTACACCTTCGAGTTTATCCAAATACCCAATTACATTGAATTCGGCGGCGCAGGCGGTTCGTATACCTCGTTCTACGGTCTTGTGTCGACACCATCGGTCGCCGTGGAAGCCAGTCCATCCGATGCCGCGACTGTGACCGGGGAAGGCGCCTATACCGCGGGTACGAGTGTGCAGATTGGCGCGACGGCCAACCCGGGTTGGACGTTTACCGCTTGGAGCGACGGCAATACCCAGAACCCCCGGACGGTCACCGTCCCCGAGGCTGGCACCAACTACATCGCCAATTTCACCTCGGAATCGACGAATTCATCCACGGCCACGATCACCGTGTTGGCTGATCCGACCGACGGCGGCACGGTCACGGGAGGCGGAACCTACACCGTTGGCTCTTCGCAGCAGATATCGGCGACCGCCAATAGCGGCTTTTCGTTCGTGAGCTGGAGCGATGGCGGCCCGCAAACGCACGACATCGTCGTGCCTTCGAATGGTGGAACCTACACGGCGACCTTCACCGCCATCACGTCCAATTCGTGCACCTACACCCTGAGCCCCACGAACATCACCTTGACGGCCAAGGGCGGCGCGAAAACCGTAAGCGTGAAAGCCAAGGGCACCCACTGCGACTGGACGGCCAGCACCACGAATAGCTGGATCACCATCACCCCCGGCAGCAGCAGCGGCACCGGCAACGGCAAGGTCGAGTTCACCGTCCCCGGCAACACCAACGCCATCGCCCTGTCCGGCGCGATAACAATTGCGGGCGAAACCTACACCGTCAATCAGGCCTCGGGCGGTTGCACGTACAAGCTCAGCCCCAAGGAAGGCAAACTCAAGGCCAACAGCGGCACCGCAACCATCACGGTGACCCCGAACCTCAGCGATTGCGACTGGACCGCGGTTAGTACCAATTCGTTTATCACCATCACGAGCGGCGCCAGTGGCACGGGCAAAGGAACGGTCACGTACTCGGTACCGGCCAACGCAACCTCCAACGTTCTCACCGGATCGATCGCTGTCGCCGGTGAGACGTTCACCGTTATTCAGTCGGGCGCGAAGTAGGCCTCTGGCTTACGACATACTGGGGATCGAAATTGGCTCACGAGCGGACGGCGAAGGCGGGATACTGCCGAGGAAGCTTAACCCTTGACACCCCTCCCTTTCGCATCTATATACACGCTCACGCAGGTCTTTAGGTCTCGGGCGAAGTGATGGTTCGGTTGGCGAGTGAATACTGGCGTTCATATCTTAAACAGGAGAAGGCGACTCATGAAATCTGTTCGAATTTTGGTGGCGACGGCAATTTTGGTGGCGATCGGCTGGGCGGGCAAGTCCAATGCGCAAACACTGACTACGCTCTACGATTTCTGTAGCCCGACCAACTATTTGGCCTGTGTGAACGGGAATTCTCCCGGACATCTCATCCAGGGCACTGATGGCAACTTTTACGGCGGGACCGATTCCGGCGGCACCAACGACTATGGTACGTTTTTCAAAATCACACCGCAAGGCACCCTAACTACGATCTATCAGTACGCGGCGACCAACGGCGAATTTGGAGGTGTGGATTTCGACCTGGAGCTTGGCGGCGTTTTTTACGGTACGGAACTCGTTGGCGGGTCGAACCGCGTTGGTTCGATCGTCACGATGACGACGGAAGGCACACTCACCACGATTTATCAGTTTAGTGGCACCAACGGGATCGCCGACGGCACGTACCCGGACCGTCTGATGGAAGTGGATGACAGCACGCTGATTGGCACGACACTCGAGGGTGGAACGAACAACGCCGGAACAGTTTTCAAGATCACGACGGCCGGCACGCTGACCACGATTCATGAGTTTAGCGGAACCAATGGCGTGGCCGACGGCTCCATACCCGTCTTGACGACGACGAACGGCGCCGAATTCATCGGTACCACCGAGCTCGGCGGAACCCCTGGCACGACCGGTACGGTATTCGAGATCACCGCGTCGGGCTCGTTCAACACGATCCATCAGTTTACGACCGCCGAAGGCGGAATACCGATCGTGACGATCGTAAACGGCAGCACTTTGATCGGCACAACCACGGCGGGAGGGTCGAACGGATTTGGCGCGGCGTTCGAGATGACGTCGGAAGGAACAGTAACGACATTCTATCAGTTTAGCGGAACGAATGGGGTGATGGACGGCTCCTCTCCGGGGCTGAGTTCCATCCACGACAGCTCGGGCGCGTATTATGGCGAAACGCGTGACGGAGGAACGAACGGCGCGGGCCTGGCCTTTACGTTGAGCACGTCAGGCACTCTGACACCCGTGTACGAGTTCTGCAGCGTCTCCACCAACTGCTTGGATGGCCGGTCGCCAGATGCCCTCGCAAACCTGGTGAGCGGGGACTTTTACGGAACAACCGAGAGTGGTGGTGCGAATGATGGTGGAACGGTGTTTAAGTTCGCCGCCAGTGGCGCCAGTAGCGGCGGTGGTGGCGGCGGCGGCACCAATTGCACCTATGAGCTGACTTCGTCCAGCGCGTCGCCCAGTGCGGCGGGCGGGGCCGCTACCGTCGGCGTGATTGCGCCCAGCGGTTGCGCGTGGACGGCCACCACCAACAACAGCTTCATCACAATCACCTCGGGCAGCAGTGGCTCCGGCAATGGCACCGTTCATTACACCGTCGCCGCAAATACGAGCACCAACGCGCAGGTGGGCACGATGACGATCGCCGGGAACACGTTCACGGTCACCGAATCGGGCACAACCACCAGCAGCGGCAGCTGCACCTACTCGATCGGCACCAAGACCAACGTCACCCTCGCCGCCAAGGGCGGGAAAGACAGCATCAGCGTGAAAACCACGGGCACCAATTGCTCGTGGGCGGCGGTCAGCAACGATCCGTCCTTCATCTCCATCACCAAGGGCAGCAGCGGTACCAACAAGGGCGCTGTTGTCCTTGCCGTCGCCGCCAATCCCGACGCCATTGAGCGCACCGGCACCGTGAGCATCGCCGACCAGACCGTCACCGTCATCCAGCAGGCGGCGAAATGCGCCTTTGCGCTCGATACGAACGCTGTCACCTTCACATCCGAGGGTGGCACCGGCAGTGTCGTGGTCAGCGCCAACGGTGGCGCTTGCGCCTGGAAGGTGGTCAACAAGGCGAAGTTCGTCACGATCAGCTCGGGCGCGAGCGGCTCCGGCGACGGCACCGTCACCTACAGCGTCGAGACCAACACCACCACCAAGGCACTCACCGGCACGCTGACCATTGCCGGCAAGACCTACAAGGTGACTCAGGAAGCAGCCGCTCCCTGACCTGAGCCGGAAACCCTCGATGGGCTAGGCAACCCGGACAACACAGTTGCGTTCACGACTCGGTGAACTGAACTGCGACTGCGCTCCGCTTCTTTACCACACGGCGTTGACTGATGCCTCCAGGCATCTCTGCCGTCACGACAGTCGTTCCCGGCGCCCGTTCCCCCGAGCAGGTCGCCGAGAATGTCCAGGCCGGTTTGCTGCCGCCGTTGACGAAGGAGGAGCGCCAGGTCGACGCCATCACACCGCCCGTCGGTGGCCGCAAGATCTGGCCCGCGTGAAGCCCCATCGAGTTGATCCAGCTTCCCCAGGCGGTCATCTGTTTGTTTTCGCCAGAGGAATTGGGCTCATCTCTAATCATCGCCACATTTCCCAACAATCTCCCCACCTGCTTGCCCGCCATGGCTTCAGCGACAGCGAATCAGCGTCTCTGCATGAGACAGCCTGCCCCGCGCCTTCCGTCTCCCGGATTCTGCCTCCTGAATTCTGGATTCTGCCTCTTGCCCCCGCTCACAACACCTTCGCCAACGCCTCGAAATTCCCCGCCGCATACCCCAGCATCTGCATCGACTGCCTTTTGAGATGGAAGTGCACGCTGTCCTCCAGGCACGCCTGCAAACAACCCAGCGCCTTGTACAACAGCTTCCGCTTCTCGTGCGACCGCGGGGCGGCCTCCAACTTCCCATACGCCGCCCAAAACGCCGGCCGCAAATCCAGCCCGTGCAGAATCCATTCAAAATACGGGTCGCCCCACACGCACCGGTCCCAATCCAAAATCGCCGTGATCCCATACGTCCCGTCTCGCCGCGCGATAAGTATGTTCCGCAACCACAAATCTCCGTGAACCAATCGCGGCGTCCGAATCTCGTCGAGCACATCCATCATCTCATCCAGGATCGACCCCACCGTTATCCGCTCCGGCAACGCCAAATACGGGTGACCCTTCAACTCGCCTTCCAGTGTCAGGGCGTGCCACCGCACGAACTCGCTCCACTTTCGAAACGGTTTCAGCGGGGCCGGCGCGCCAAACCACCCCTCTGCATTCTCAATCCCGTGGATCCGCCTCGCATACCCGCCCAGTTCGCCAAACACCGCGTCCTGCTCTCGCGCCGTCAGATCTTTCACCCTGTAAAACGCGTTAAACCCCTCGCAAAACTCCGTGATGACGTAGTTCCTGTTAAGAAGCCGTTTCGTCAGGTCCGCGTATAACAATCTCGGCATCGGCAGGTGATGCTTCTCCAACTGCCGCATGAAATGGATTTCCCGCTTCAGCAGTCCCGCCTCGCAAACCAGCAGCGGCTTGTCCCATGGCGGCGCAATCCGCAATACCACCGTCCGACCGTCCCCCAATCGTATCTTGTACGACGTGTTGAACAGTCCCCCGCGAATCGTCGTCACCCGCGCCGCCGTCGCATCGTCACCGAACTGCTTTCCAATAATCCGCCGGATGTCCGCCGCCGAAATCGGTTGCTTCAATCGCTCTCTCATAGGCGCTCTCGACCTTCTGCCGCTTCACTCCGCCGTCCGTGGTATGTCGAAAATTGAGAGGTCACGGCATAAACAGTGTCAAAAAGACCAGCCCGTTACAATTTACTTATCCCCTGGTGAACCACCAATCACCAGCCATTTCCCCCTGCGCTTCCCTCTTTCCGCCGGCAAAATCTTCTGCCATACTCCGCCGCATGATTTTTTCACCGAAGCGGGTTTTCGCAGTCACCGTCACGCTCGCCCTTCTCACTTCCCCCTTCGCACATCGGCTCTACGCCGCTGACCCCATCGAACCCGTCGACCCCGTCCGCCGCCAGATTGACGAGGCCGTCGCGCGCGTCAAACCCGCGTTGGTCCGCATCAAGGTCGTCGCCACGCAGTATTATCAGGGCCGCGAGGTGAAATTCGAAGCCAGCGGCAGCGGCGTCATCATCAGCAAGGAAGGCCACGTCATTACCAATCACCACGTCGCCGGCCACGCCACCCGCATCGTCGTCATCCTCGCCAGCAACGAGGAAATCCCCGCCGACCTCGTCGGCACCGACCCGCTCGCCGACATCTCCGTCCTGAAATTGAAGCCCGACGGCAAACGCGAGTTCCCCACCGTCGAATTTGGCGACTCCGACGCCATGCGCGTCGGCGATTCGGTGCTGGCGATGGGCAGCCCGCTGGCCATGTCGCAATCCGTCACACTCGGCATCGTCAGCAACATCAAAATGGTCATGCCGGAAGCGTTCTCATCCTCGCGGTTCACGCTCGACGGCGAAGACGTCGGTTCGCTCGTCCGCTGGATCGGCCACGACGCCGACATTTATCCCGGCAACTCGGGCGGCCCGCTCGTCAACCTCAAAGGCCAGGTCATCGGCATCAACGAAATCAGCTTCGGCCTCAGCGGCGCCATCCCCGGCAACCTCGCCCAGCGCGTCGCCCGCCAGATCATCGAAAAGGGCAAGGTCAGCCGCAGTTGGCTCGGCGTCGAAATCCAGCCGTTGCTCAAGGAAGACAAGGACAACCGCGGCGTGTTGATTTCGGACGTGCTGGATGATTCGCCGTCGGCCAAAGCGGGCGTTCATTCGGGCGACATCCTCCTGAAAATCGCCGGCCGGGACGTGCTCGTGCGCTACGCCGAGGAAATCCCGCTCCTGAACCAGATGGTCGCGGATTTGCCCGTCGGCCAGGAAATCGAAGTGGTGGTGCGACGCGGCGGCCAGGAGAAGACGCTGAAACTGACCACCGCTGAGCGCGAACAAAACCAGCGCCAACAATTTGAACTCAAACAGTGGGGCGTCACCGCCCGCGATATCTCCGCCCTCGCGGCCCGCGAGCTGAAACTCAAAAGCCTCGACGGCGCGATCGTGACCTCAATCCGCCCGGGGGGGCCCTCCGACGACGCCAAACCGCCCGTCCAGACCGGCGACGTGCTCACGGAAATCAACGGAACCCCGATCCGCAACGTCGCCGAAATGCAGGACGTGACCGACAAGATCACCACCGGCAAATCGAAACCCGTCCCGACGCGCCTCGGCTTTCTTCGCAAGACGGAGCAATTGCTCACCGTCGTCAGGGTCGGCATCAAGGAACTCGAAGATCCCGGTCTCGAAGCCCAAAAGGCCTGGCTGCCCGTCGCCGCACAGGCCATCACCAGCGATTTGGCCGAGCAACTGGGCAGCCCGGGCCTGCATGGCGTCCGCCTCACCCAGGTCTACGCCGATAGCACCGCGGAAAAAGCCGGGCTGAAAGTCGGCGACCTGATTCTGTCCCTCGACGGCGACCCCATCGAAGCCTCGCAGCCAGGCGACGAGGAGATTCTCGACACGATGGTGCGCCAGTACAAAATCGGCGCCACCGCGACGCTGGCCGTCCGGCGCGGCGCGGATAAACTCAGCATCCCGGTCGAACTGGTCCGGTCCCCGAAACTCGAACGCGAAATGAAGAAGTACCGCGACGAGGATTTCGAGTTTACTGCGCGCGACACGACGTTCATCGACAAGGTGCAGGAACACTGGTCGCAGGAACAGCCGGGCGCGCTGGTCACCGAGGTCAAGGAGGGCGGTTGGGCTGCGCTCGGCCGCCTGGGCATCGGCGACCTGATCACCGCGGTCGATGGCGAGCCCGTGACGGACGTGGCCTCGCTGAAGCTAAAAATGAAACACGTCGCCGCCGAAAGACCAAAGACCACGGTCTTGCGCGTCATCCGCGGCATTCATACCCTGTACCTGGAATTCGAGCCAAACTGGGACGGACACAAGGCGGTCCTGAAAGGAAACCTGTAGATGAAAAGACATAGCACGTTGATCGTATCCATCACCCTCGCCTTGGCGGGCGCAATGATCTCTCTTCCCGCGCGAGCCGACGACCTCGCCAAGTCCGGCCGGGACATCCTGGCCAAATCCCAGGGCGCTGTCGTCACTGTGAAGCTCGCGATCAAACAGAGCGTCTCGATGGGCGGGCGCGAAAACAAGTCGGAAAGTAAGACCGAGACCACGGGCACCGTCGTCGATCCGTCGGGCTTGACCGTTGTCTCCCTGGCGACCACCGACCCCAGCAGCACGGTCAAAGACGCGTACGCCCACGCGATCGCCGCCCGCGGCGGTGACATGTCGCAGTTCAAGTTCGACAGCGAACTCAACGATGTGAAAATTGTATTGGCCGACGGGACCGAGATCCCCGCGGACGTCGTACTGCGGGACAAGGACTTGGACCTCGCGTACCTGCGTCCATCCGACAAGCCTGCCAAACCGCTCGCCTCCATTGACCTGACCAAGGATGCGAAAGCGCGGATTCTCGACGAGGTGATCGTGATCAATCGTCTCAGCCAGGCCGCCAATCGCGCCCCCGCCGTCTCCATCGGCCGCATCGAAGGCATCATCGACAAACCGCGCACGTTCTATCTGCTCGGCCAATCGATGTGGGGCTACTCCCTCGGCGCGCCGGTGTTCGCCCTTGACGGTAAACTCGTCGGGATCGTGTTGCTGCGGAGCGCCAAAACCCAGACCGATCAGGATAGCGGGTTCATCTTCAGCAACCTCAACCAATGGGGCATGATGCCGGTGATTCTACCGGCGTCCGACATCGTCGATGGCGCCAAGCAGGCCCTCGAAGCCAAAGCACCCGTGGCCGAAGACAAACCGGTAACGGGAGAAAAGCCGGCCACAAACGAAGCAGCGAAACCGGCCCCCGCGCCCGCGAAATCTCCGTAACTACGGTTTGATTTCGACAAGATCGATCTTGGCGCGGTCGGATTGACCGAGGCCGAGACGGCTCGCCGTCGCGATGTGGCTGGCCTGCAGTCCGGCCAATGTCACTTTGGCTCCCCGCCGCCGCGCGTCAATGGCCTCCAGGCAGAGCGAATCGATGGCCACGGGATCCGTGCTGAAATACAGCGCGCCGTTGTTCCACGAATACTGCGGTTTGAATCCCGGTCCCCCGGCATAACCGGCAATCAGCCCATCCATAATATTGAGCACCAGCTTCCCGCGGACCTGCGGCATGGCGCAAATCTCCGCGATCATCGGATCGCCGTGCTGGCCCAACGTTTCAAACCGGCGCGTGTTGTCCACCATGCCGAGCGAGAGGTTGTACAGGCAACCCGCCAGGCCGCACACGTCGTTGTCCTGAAGAACCGGGACGTTGATCAACTTGGTGATGGTCCCCGTCACGAGTTTCGGAAGATGCGAACGCTTGCTCAGGACCTCGTCGTCCTTGCCGAACAGCAGATCCCCCCAGATCAGTTTCCCCGCGAGATTGTTCTGGAAGTAGACCTTGGCGTCCCAGCCGGTCCCGTCAATTACCGACGCGACCGTCATGGAATTCGTCCCGCGGACCGGAAGGTAGCCGGCCGCCTGCATCTGAAGCGGATCGCGGTCGAAAATATACACGTTCGTGCCCAACACGCCCGCCGCGCGCAACCCGTGCGCAATCGCCTCCACCACCGCGCGCCGCGTCGACTGGAGTGGGCCGGATGGCGTGCTGATCTTGATGCCGACCACGTCGTTGCTGGACACAAAATGCCGCCACGCCGCCGCTTCGTCGCTTTCCCCCGTGAGCGATTGGATGCCTGCGGCAACCATCGCCTGCGCCTTCGCGGGGTCCACGCTGTAATTCTTCACCGCGCTCGCATCGCGCACGAGCACCACCCGGCTCTTCACGACGATTGTGGGTGAGGAATTCGTGTCTTGCGCCCGTAAGTGCAAACACAGGAAGCACGAGAACAGAACTGTCGCCAGACAGGGGAGAGAAAGTCCGCGGCGCATAGGCAACCGTTGCCCGCGCTCAGAATTTCATCGACAGCAGGAATTCCGCGTTGGAGCGGGTCTTCTTGAGTTTCTCGGTGACCAGTTCCATCACCTCCACCGGCGGCACTCCCGCCAGCGCCTTGCGCAGGATGTAGATGCGGTCGAGTTCATCGGGATGATACAGCAACTCTTCCTTGCGCGTGCCGCTCCGCTCGACGTTGATCGCCGGGAAAATGCGTTTCTCGACCAGATGCCGGTCGAGGCACAGTTCCATGTTGCCCGTGCCCTTGAACTCTTCGAAAATGACTTCATCCATCCGTGAGCCGGTTTCCACCAACGCCGTGGCGATGATCGTCAGCGACCCGCCTTCTTCGACGTTGCGCGCCGCGCCAAAGAAACGCTTCGGCTTGTGCAACGCATTGGCGTCGACGCCGCCCGACAAGATCTTGCCGGAGTGCGGCTGCAAGGTGTTGTAGGCGCGCGCCAGGCGCGTGATCGAGTCGAGCAGGATCACCACGTCCTTCTTGTGCTCGACCAGGCGTTTCGCCTTCTCCAGCACCATCTCCGCAACCTGTGCGTGACGTTCCGGCGCTTCATCAAATGTCGAACTGATGATCTCGGCATGGACCGTCCGCTTGAAGTCCGTCACTTCCTCGGGGCGCTCGTCGATCAGCAACACGATCAGGATCGCCTCGGGATTGTTGGTGAGCACCGCGTTGGCGATCTTCTGCAACAAAATCGTCTTGCCCGTGCGTGGCGGCGCAACGATCAATCCGCGCTGGCCTTTGCCGATCGGCGTGAACAGGTCCATGACGCGGCTGTTGATCTCGTCGGATACCGTTTCGAGGATGAACCGGCTGGTCGGGAAGTAAGGCGTGAGATTATCAAACATGATCTTCTCTTTCGCCTTGTCGGGATTGTCCCGATTCACCGCCTCGACTTTCAGCAGTGCGAAGAACCGCTCCTTGTCCTTCGGCGGACGCACCTGGCCCGCGACCAGATCGCCCGTCTGCAATTCAAACCGCCGGATCTGGGAGGGCGAAACGTAAATGTCCTCGGGGCAGGGGAGATAGTTGTACGCCGGCGAGCGCAGGAAACCGAAACCATCCGGCAGGATCTCCAGCACACCCTCGCCGAACATCTGGCCGTTGCGCTCGGCATTCTTCTTGAGGATTTCAAAAATGATCTCGTGCTTCTTCAGCACCGCCACGGCCTCCACGCCGCCGTCGCGCGCCATTTTCTGCAGGCGCGGCATCGACATGGCTTGAAGCTCGGCGAGGTTCAAGGTCTCGCCCGCCGGCAACTGATTGTGGGGGGCGGGGGTCTCGTCCTTTTCGGCGGTGACTACGGCGACGCCGCCGTTCTTCTCGACATCCTCCGCTTTCGTTTCGGTCTCGGCCGGGGCGCTCAACTCGGGCGCTTTCGGTTCATCGTGCTTGCTGGTTTTTGCTCGGGGCATGGTAAATCTCCTTGATGGTGGCCCAAATGATCTCGGCCTGCTGGTGTAACACCTCCGGCACGCCGTCGTTCCAAATGACAAAATCTGCCCGGTCCATTTTCGTTGGCACCGGCCACTGCGCGCGGATCCGAGAGCGCGCCTGCGTTTCGCTCAACCCCTTCTTCGTCAGGCGCGCCAACTGTGTCGCCTCGCTGCATCCCACGACAACGACGCAATCAAATTGTGATTCCGCCGCCACTTCGTACAACAGCGGGATCGCAACGACCACGAATTCCGCCTGTCCTTCGCGCTTCAGCCGCTCGATGTCTTCTTTCCACATCCTGTCCACCGCCGGGTGTATGATGCGGTTCAACACGTCGCGCCTCCCATCGTCGGCGAACACAATTTCGCCAAGCCTGGGACGGTTGACTGTCCTGTCCGGATTCAAAATCTCGCTGCCAAACGCGCGCACAACCTCTTCCCACGTAGGCTCGTCCGGCGTCAGGGCCCCATGTGCCAACCCGTCGGCATCAATGACGGCCGCGCCGGCCTCTCGCCACTGTTTCAACGTGGTGGATTTTCCCGTGGCAATACCACCCGTGAGGCCGACCTTGGTGAGCCGTCTCATAACCCAGTTTCCCCAGTTGGATTCATTGGGAGAGGTGAACCGATTGAGTGCTAGTGATTTAGGATTGCCTAACGACCAAGGGGCCAAACAACTTCGCCTACGAAACTAAAAATAACCGCACGGACACCCCGCGTCAAGTGTCCAAATCACTTTTTTCTGGGCCGCCAATTAGCCGAAGCCCGTGGTCGATCGCCTGTTTCCCTCACGCTTTTTCTTCCCTGTCACGGGTCGTTGCGATAGATTGCGGGAATCATGCATCCCATGCGCCAGGACTTGGAAGAGGTGCTTTTGTCCGAAGAGCAGATTCAGCATCGGCTCGACGAGCTGGCTGTTGAAATCCAGCGCGACTATGCGGATAAGGACCTCACGTTGGTCGCCATCCTGACCGGCAGCGTGATGTTCATCGCGGATCTGCTCCGACGATTGCCCATGCAACTGCGACTCGATAATATTGGTGTCTCCAGTTATCACGGCGAAACGCGGTCCTCGGGGGAATTGATTGTGACCAAGGCCCTGAAGCTCGACGTGCGTGGCCGCGACGTGCTGGTCGTGGACGACATCCTCGACACGGGCCTGACGCTCATCAAAATCCGCGAGATGCTACAGAAGTTCCAGCCCCGCAGCGTGAAATTCTGCACCCTCCTCGAAAAAAACGTTCCGCATCAGGAAAATTTCCAGGCCGACTACGTCGCGTTTCACATCCCCAATAAATTCGTCGTTGGCTACGGACTGGACTATCGAGAACGGTATCGTAATTTGCCCTACGTCGGGGTGCTCCGCCCCGAGGCGATTGCCGCAACGCAGTGAAAATTACCGTCCAGCTTTTCAGTTTCCTCCGTCAACTCACCGGCCAAAACGAATTGTCTCTCGAGTTGCCCGATGGCGCCACCGTCACCGATGCACTCACGCAACTGTACGCAGAATTCCCCCGACTCCAGGAAGCCGATAAAACAACCTTGATCGCCATCGGCGTTGACTTCGCCACCCGCGCCACCAAACTCCACGACGGCGATGTGCTTTCGCTGATGCCACCGCTCCAGGGCGGGGCGGGTCCATCGACCGACGAAGTGCTCCTCACGGAGAAACCAATCGACGAGGCCGAAGCCGCTCTCGGCAGGTTCAACGGCGATGTGGGCGGCGTCGTGACATTCTGGGGCGTCGTGCGCGGTCAGGAAGGCGGTGAACCAATTCGCGCGCTGGAATACGCGGCCTACCGCAAAATGGCCGACCACCAGTTCCGCACACTCCTCGCCGAGACGCGCCAAAAATGGCCGCTCAAGCGAATTCGTGTCATCCATCGGCTCGGTGTCATTGTCGCCGGTGAGCCATCATTGCTTGTGCGGGTGGAAGCCGCGCATCGCGGCGAGGCGTTTGCCGCCGCGCAATTCATCATCGACGAGCTGAAGCGGCGTGTCCCGATTTGGAAGACAGCGGTGCCGCAGAGCTAGCAGTGCCATTGCCCATGGGTAACACAAGGGTCGAGTGAGATTGACGTGTAACAGAGACCGCAACAATGGTGTGAAATCGAGTAGGCGCTGTCGCTGAGCGCCACCGATGTGCGCGGAACGTTTGGACGAGCATGGCTCCCGCCGCAGCCTTGGGCCGCGTACTTCGTCCGGTCGGTGACACCAATCACATGAAATGCTTTTTGGCGTTCGGCGCATTTGTTGCAGCGGCCGCAGGGGAGGCCATCTTTCGGGGCGATGCAGGAGAAGCTGAGGTGGAGCGGTAGTTTGAGACGGAGACCGCGGCGGATGACCTGTTCCTTGGTGTATGTGCGCAACGGGGCGATGATTTTGATGCGGAAGTCGAGGGCTGCGCCGGCGGCGGTAGCGAAGTCGCGGAAGAATTTAAGCGTGGCGTCGGGGAACGGGTTGTGGCCGAGCGAGCCGACGGCGATGGTGTCGATTTTGTGGAGGGCGCAGAACACGGCGGCTTTCGAGAGCAGCATCAGGTTGCGGCCGGGAAGGTAGACAGCCTCGTCGGGAGTTCTTGCGCCGGGGACGCGACGGCCAGTCATGCTCCAGTGCAAACCATAGAGATCATTCGCGGGTAAATCGAGGATGGTCAACGGTTCATGGCGAATGCGGGCCGCCCGGAGATACCGGCGCAGTGAATGAAGCTCGGCGGTTTCCCAAGCGAGGTTCTGGCGGATGAAGACGGGATACACCTTGCGGTACTGGCGCGTGAGCGTGGCCAGCATCACGCAACTGTCGAGACCGCCGCTGACCAACGCGCAGACGGAGCGCTTCACTTGCCCTGACGAACCTTCTCTTTCTCGTCTTCGAGCTTCCCGCGCAGCTTGGCGATTTCGTTGCGAAGAATTTCGTCGAACTTTTGTGCGTCCTCGGCCTTGCCGGCCGCATTGGCCGCAGCGATCTTTGGCTTCAATTCCAATTCGCGTTCGGCGATCTTGGCGGTGTAGACGCGGTCGATCTCAGCGAGTTTGGCCTTCTGCTCGTTTGTCAGCTTCGCAGAGGACTTGCCGCCGGTGCGTTCGAGCGCCAGTTCCCAGGATGATTTAAGCGCCATTGAGTTTCACCTTTACGTCGTTGCCTTCCACTACGCACTCGAACTTCTCGACCTTCGCCGTAGGAATCGCGGGATTCTGCCCCGTGCACACATCGAACTTCCAACCGTGCCATGGGCAGGTGACCACGTTGCCGTCAAGCGTCCCCTCGCCCAACGGTCCGCCGCGGTGCGGGCAAACATTGTCCGTCGCGTAGTATTTCCCGCCCACATTGAAGAGAGCCAGTTCGCGTTCCCCGACGGCCACCGTCTTGCATTCGCCGGGTTGCAGGTCGCCAACTTCGGCCACTTTGATCAAATCACTCATTTATTTGTGTTCTCCTCCCGAAACACCTATTCTTGTGGCATGAATTCGAGCCGCTTTCAAGACGCGATTGCCCGGATCGACGCCGCCAATGCGCAGGATCCCCGCGGCATCGAGTTGCCGTATGCGAAACGATTGAGCGGGTGGGTCGAGCGGCTCGCGCCGGCGGCGTCCGAAGAACTTCGGCTGGCGGCGCGCGCGCAGCACATCTGCCGCTGGATGATCCCGCGCGAATCGTACCCGGCGGGCCGCATCGGCTACCTTAAGTGGCGCGAGGATTTGAAACACTTTCACGCGCAGAAAGCGGGTGAGATCCTGCGTGAGTTTGGTTACGACGAGACCACTGTGTCGCGCGTGCAGGATTTGATTCGCAAACGGAATTTCCCGCGCGTGCCGGATGGCCGCGTGTTGGAGGATGCGTTGTGTTTGGTGTTTTTGGAGACGCAATTTGCCGAGACAACGGCGAAGACGGGCGACGAGAAGATGATCGGCATTCTGCAGAAGTCGTGGCGCAAAATGACGCCGCAGGCGCAGCAGATTGCCCTGACGATTCCGATGACGCCCGAATGCCATGCGCTGGTCGAGAAGGCATTGCAACCTTCCTCGTGATTTGTCATGCTGGATGCGGTGACGAGCCCAAGGGCGTTCGTCGAATAGATTTATGAAGCTGGCCGACGTTCCGATCTCAACGACTGATCCGATCAACGCGAAGATCCTCGCCGTGTCCGAGGACCAATTGCAGGGCTTTCAACGGGACCCGCTTGGCGAGATTGCGCGGCAGTCGGGCGTGGAAATGCCGGTTGTCATCGAGCGGATTCAGGCGATGCTGCGCGCCGGGACAATTCGTCGCGTGCGGCAGACGTTGCTGGCCACGAACCTCGCGCAGGGCGCACTCGTGGCGTGGCAGGTGCCGGAGGATAAACTCGATGCCGCGTTCGACTGCATGTTTCAGCGCGACCCGTTCAGCGGTCATGTGGTGGTCCGCACGACGGACACGGCCACCGTCGGCTCGAAATACCGATTGTGGACAACGCTGAAAGTGCCGCAGGGGTTCTCGATGACCGAGCACTGCCAGTTCTTGTGTCGGCAAACAGGCGCGGAGAAATTCATTCTCCTGCCGGCGAAAAAGCTGTTTGCGCTCGGGGTCGGCCACGTGAGACGGCGGGGACTCGAACCCGGTAGTCGTGCGGACGTGCTGGCCGACGTGACGGACGTTTCCGTGACCGAACTGGACGATCTGGAATGGCGCGTGTTGGTGGCACTCAAGCGGGAATTTGCTCCCGAGGACCTCACGGCGGACATCTGGGCGGCGCGAGCGAAGGAAGCCGGAGTCCCGCTCGAACAGTTCCTCGAAATTGCCGCCGAATTGAATCGACGCAAGATCATTGGGCGCTTCTCGACATTTTTGGAGCACGTCAAGCCCGTTGCCAATGGCGAACAGGTGACGCGCTACAACGCGCTGTTCCACTGGGCGGTGCCGCCGGGCTGCGAGATTGACGCCGGGCGTGAAGTGGGCCGCCATCATATTATGACGCACGCCTACTGGCGGGAGGGTGGCCCTGAATTCCACAACGTCAATGTCATGGGCGTAGCGCACGGGACCGACAAACAGGTGCTCCTCGCCCACAAGGCCGCGATCGACACGCATTTGAAGGAAGCCGGCATCATGGTCAGTTACACGAATGTGTTCTGGGGCGGCCGGAGCGAGATCAAGCCGAGCGAGATTTCGCCGTTTGCGTATCGGGAGTGGTGTCGCAGTGTTGGCTTCCATTCTGAAGGGGCGGCGAAATGAAAATTGCCTTTCTGGAACTTCAACCCTGGGAAGAGAAGTATTTACGGGGTCGGGTGGATGGGACGCAGGAGATCGTGGCGCTTCCGGGGGTGCTGGAGGACAAGCAACTCGCCAGGATTGCGGATGCGGAGATTGTGTCGCCGTTTATTTATTCGAAGTTGACGGCGGAACGATTGGCGAAGCTGCCGAAGTTGAAGATGATAGCGACGCGGTCGACGGGATTCGACCACATCGACATGGCGGAATGCGCGCGGCGCGGGATCACGGTGTGCAATGTGCCGTTTTACGGTGAGAACACGGTGGCGGAGCACACGTTCGCGTTGATCCTGGCGTTGTCGCGGAAAGTGCACGAGGCGTTCGTGCGCGTGCGGGCGGGAAATTTCTCATTGGAGGGGTTGCGCGGGTTCGACCTCAAGGACAAGACCATCGGCGTCGTTGGTGCGGGGCGGATCGGGTTGCACGTGATTCGTATTGCGCGCGGGTTCGGGATGAAGGTGCTGGCGTTCGACGTCAAGCGGGACAATTTCTGGGCCGAAGTGCTGGGATTTGAATATGCAGAATTGGACGATCTGCTGGGGCGGTCGGACATCATCACGTTGCACGCGCCGTACAATCGCCACACGCATCATCTGATCAACATGGAAAACATCCACCAGATCAAACGCGGGGCGATTTTGATCAACACGGCGCGGGGCGGATTGGTGAACACCGACGCGCTGCTGAAGGCGCTGGACGAAGGCATCCTCGCAGGCGCTGGACTGGACGTGCTGGAAGGCGAGGAAACGATTTACGAGGAGAGCGCGTTGCTCGGCGACGCGACGAACCCCGAGAAACTGCGGACGGCGATCCAGAACCATGTGATTCTGAAGAAGCCCAATGTGGTCTTCACGCCGCACAACGCATTCAACAGCCAGGAAGCGCTGGAGCGCATTCTCGACACGACAGCGGAGAACATTGTCGCGTTTGCGGCGGGCGCGGCCAAGAACGTTGTGTGGTAGGCCGGCAGCGACTTGAGCCCGACATCCTTGCATCCATTCGTCGCTTCCGAAGATCCGTCACGGCTGCGCGAACTTCTCCATTCCGGAAGACGGGTTTACTGGATCATCAACGATCCATGGAAAAAAAGCGATCGCCCGAACTCGACACCCTGCAGCACTCGTTCCGTCTGGAGGCCCTGGCGGCCGGCGTCGCCGGAGACGGAATCAAACAACCGTTCTTTGGCCGGATGTACGAACTGTTGGAACGACATTGAGCGTGTCGTGCAGGAAGCGTTGCGTCCGACCCGGTCAAGACCGAGTCGATTGGGGACTGGTTTCCGCCTGCTGGTAGCAGCCACACCGCACCGCTGATTATCATCTTTTCGCTTCCTACTCTCCTGTGCTATCAGTCTGCGCCATGGCTTACGAGTCTTTACGGGAATTCGTGCGGAAGCTGGATGCCGCCGGTGAACTGAAGCGGATTTCGGTCGAGGTCGATCCCGTTCTGGAGATCACCGAAATCGCTGATCGCGAGATGAAGTTGCCAAACGGCGGCCAGGCGTTGTTCTTCGAGAAGTGCAAAGGCTCGCAGTTTCCGCTGCTCATCAACGCGTACGGCTCGACGAAACGCATGGCGCTGGCGCTGGGCGTGAACGACGTCGAAGACATCGCCCACGAACTCGAAAGCCTCCTCAAGGCCAAACCACCGACCTCCTTCAAGGAAGCCATCTCACTGCTCGGGACAGCGTTCGAGTTGCGCCACGCGAAACCGAAGAGCGTCAATTCTGGCGCCTGTAAGCAGATTGTTCAGCAGAAACCGAACGTCAACACGCTTCCCATCCAAAAATGCTGGCCACAGGATGCGGGGCGATTCGTCTGCATGCCATTGGTCATCACCCGTGATCCCGACAACGGCTCGCGCAATGTCGGCACCTACCGCATGCAGGTGATTGACGAGCGGACGACGTTCATGCACTGGCAATTGCACAAAACCGGTGCGCGTCATTGGCGACGGTACATGGAATTGAAACAGCGCATGCCCGTGGCCGTGGCCCTCGGGGGCGACCCAGTGTACACGTTCGCAGCTACGGCCCCGCTCCCCGACGGTATCGACGAGATGATGCTGGCGGGTTTCCTCCGCAAAAAGTCGGTCGAGATGGTGAAATGCGACACGAGCGATCTTGAGGTGCCCGCCGACTGCGATTTTGTCCTGGAAGGCTACGTCGAGCCGGAAGAAAAACTCGATCTGGAAGGCCCGTTCGGTGATCACACGGGTTATTACACCCTGCCCGAACCGTACCCGAAGTTTCACATCGAACGCGTCACGCATCGTCGCGACGCGATCTACCCGAGCACGATCGTGGGCATTCCTCCGATGGAAGATTTCTACATGGGCACCGCCAGCGTGCGCATCTTCCTGCCCGTGTTCAAAACCAACTTCAACGAAATTGTCGACATGGCGCTGCCCGCCGAGGGCGCGTTCCACAATCTCGTTATCGTCTCGATCAAGAAACAGTTTCCGTATCATGCGATGAAGGTCATGCACGGCCTGTGGGGCATGGGACAAATGATGTTCACCAAAATCATCGTCGTGGTCGACGCCGATGTGAACGTGCACGACACGAGCGAGGTGCTGTTCCGTCTCACGGCGAACATCGATCCCGAACGCGACATCATTTTTACCAAAGGCCCCGCCGACGTGCTTGACCACGCGACGCCCGTGATGGGGTTCGGCAGCAAGATCGGCATCGACGCCACGCACAAACTCAAAGGCGAAGCGAACACGCGTCCCTGGCCGCCCATCATCAAAATGGATGACGCCGTGAAAAAACGCGTGGACGACCTGTTGCGCCATGCCACGCGCTGACGAGCCGTTCATTTGCCCGAATTGCGGCGCCGAAGTTCCCGCAAAGGCCCGGGCGTGTCCCGAGTGTGGCGCCGACGAAAAGACGGGCTGGTCGGACGATACGATCTATGACGGCACCGGCATCGAAGACCCGGACGAATTCAACTACGAGGACTGGAAACGCCGCGAAGTCGATGGCCGTGGCCCGCGGCGAACCGGCAAACAGCGCTTCTGGTGGATCGTGGCGGTGTTGATTCTGGCGTTGGTGCTGTGGTTGGTCGTTTTCCGACTGTGGTGTGCCATCCCGTAGGCGGCCATTCGCTTTGAAAACCGGACCCGCTATTTTGACGATCGACAATCGACGATCGGTGGCCTTACTGAGCGTCGTACTCATGGCAGCGCTTGGGCTTCGATTGTTCCATCTCCAGGAACGTGTGCTGTGGTTCGACGAAGCCAATTCCTTGTTGATTGCCAGAGCGGGTCCTGCCGAAATCATCGACGCCGTTCGCGATGATACCCACAGCCCGTTTTATTACCTGATCTTGCATTACTGGCGATTCGCAGCCGGCGGCGAAACGGGAGCGCGGCTGCTATCCGTACTCGCCGGGGTCGCAACGGTCGCCGTTGTGTATTCAATGGGCTGCGCTCTGGCAGGACATGGCGCGGGGTTATTGGCTGCGGCATTTCTGGCGGTGTGTCCGCTCCACGTCTGGTACTCACAGGAAATCAGGATGTACGCGTTGCAGACGTTGCTCGTGGCCTTGTCGTTCCTCCTGATGGTGTGGGCGCTGCGGCAGCAACGAGGCGCGCTCTGGGCGGGCTATTCGGTTATCACCGCGCTGAGTTTATATGCGCAGTACGCTTCGCTCTATGCCGTCATTGCCCAGAATGTCTTTGTCGTGATCTATTATTGGCGGGATCATCAGAAACTGCGCCACTGGCTCATGTCGCAGTGCGCGGTGGCGCTGCTGTTTGCACCCTGGCTCCCCGTGTTTGTCTCCCAAACAAGGATGGCCATGGGCAGTTCGTGGCTGGGGCCGCTGGAGTTCAGTCGGGTACTGGCTTTCTTCTCACTCTTTAGCGGCGCGTATCTCGGAGATCCGCACGAGCGCTTTGTATCGGTTGCGATTACTGGCGCGGCCGTGATCGTTCCGTCGGTGGTTCTGTTGCGCCGCCGTGAGTCTCGTCAATTTGCTGCGTTGCTTGTCCTTTGGTTCATTTTGCCGGTGGTTCTCCTGGTGTTGCAGTCGTTGAATCAGAACCGCTTTCTGCCGCGGGTGTTGTTGTGCACGACACCACCGCTCGCCTTGTTGCTCGGATGCGCCCTGACCCAGCGGGGCAAAATGGCTACCCGTGCCGTTCTGGTTCTTACGGGGATCGCCCTCCTGGTTGCCAATCTCTATGCCTTGCAAAATTACTATTTCCTGGAGAATCGCTGGGTGAAATCCGATTTGCGCGAGGCGGCCGGCAAACTCGCGAGAGAATTTCGAGCAGGCGATGTCGTTGTGCATATAACGGAATCTTCGTTTCGACCGTTTCAGTGCTACCTCGCGGAAAGTATCGGTCAGGGCATGATCGACCCGCCCGTGTACGAGCCGCATCTGTTCGGCGTGACCGGAGACGGCCGACTGCCACAATCCACCGGTGAGATCCGGCGCATCTGGTTGGTCCTGTATCCGGACCAATTTCATCCAGACCTCGCGGAAACGACCCGCAACTGGATGAATCAGCATCACCATTTCGTTCGCGCGGTTTACGACTCCAGCACCATTTTCGTTGGTCTTTACGAACGCCAGGACCCGCAACTGGTGCCGACCGCGAAGTAAACCCCCCAGAAGTCTTGATTGCCATCGCGCTCACACTTAGAGTGGCGAGAGCGAGGCGCGACAGTTTAAATGAAGCATTCGGATTTTGTTCATTTGCATTTGCACACGGAGTACAGCCTGCTCGACGGGGCGTGCCGCATATCGGACGTGGTCGACAAGGCGCACGCGTGCAAAATGCCGGCGGTGGCGATGACCGACCATGGCAACATGTTCGGGGCCATCGAGTTTTACAAAACCGCGCAGGAGAAGGGGCTCAAGCCGATTATCGGCTGCGAGACCTACATCGCCCCCGGCTCGCGTCTCGACAAGAAATCCACCAACGCCCGCGATGCCGCCTTCCATCTGGTCTTGTTGGCCAAGGACGATGTCGGCTACAAGAACCTCGTCAAACTCGTTTCTTCCGCCCACCTCGAAGGTTTCTATTACAAGCCGCGCATCGACAAGGAGATCCTCGCCCAACACTCCAAAGGCCTCATCGGCCTCACGTCCTGTCTCAAGGGCGAAGTGCCCAATAAAATCAAGGAAGACCAGATTCCCCAGGCCAAAGCCGCGTTGGACGATTATCGCCAGATTTTCGAGCCCGGCGATTTCTACGTCGAACTCCAGAACCATGGCATCGAAGAGCAACGCACGGTCAATCGCACGCTGATCCCCTGGGCGAAGGAGTTCAATCTTCCCATGGTCGCCACCAACGACGTGCATTACGTCGAACGCGAGCATTGGGAGGCGCACGATTGCCTGATTTGCCTGCAGACGCAGTCGCTGCTCTCCGACGAAAAGCGGATGCGATACGTGAACCAGCAGTTTTATCTGCGGACGCCGGAGGAAATGCACGAATTGTTCTCCGAGACGCCCGAGGCGCTCCAGAACACCCTGGCGGTCGCGGAGAAATGCAATCTCCTGATGGAATTCGGCAAGCTGCGGTTTCCGGTTTACGAACCGCCAACGGGGTTCACGAGGGAACATTACCTGCGGCATTTGTGCGAGCAGGGGATGCGTGACCGCTACGGCATCGAGTGGAAGCAGCCCAAGAACGCACAGGAGAAGCAGATTGTTGACCGCGTGGAGTACGAATTGAAGATCATGGAGAAAACGGGCTTTGTCAGTTACTTCCTGATCGTCTGGGATTTTGTCCACTTCGCGCGCAGTAACAACATCCCCGTCGGCCCGGGTCGTGGCAGCGCCGCCGGCAGCGTGGTGGCGTACATCTTGAAGATCACGGATATCGATCCGCTCCGCTACAACCTGCTTTTCGAGCGTTTTCTCAATCCCGAGCGCATCTCGCCGCCCGATATCGACATGGACTTCTGCTACAACCGCCGCCCTGAGGTCATCGATTACGTGCGCAAGAAGTACGGTGACGACCATGTCGCCCAGATCATCACGTTCGGCACGCTCGGCGCCAAGATGGTCGTGCGCGACGTCGGCCGCGTGATGGGGCTGTCGTATGGTGAATGCGACCGGATCGCGAAGATGATCCCGCCCGACATCGGCATGACGCTGAAGAAGGCATTGGAGATCAATCCCGAGTTGAAGGGCGCCTACAATAACGAGGCGACCGTCAAACGGGTGATCGATTACGGGTTCACGCTGGAAGGCCTGTCGCGCAATGCGTCCACCCACGCCGCGGGCGTGGTCATCGGCGCCGAGCCGCTCGACAATATCGTCCCACTCACCACGGGCACGAACTCGGACGAAGTCGTCACACAGTACTCGATGAATCCGCTCGGTGATCTCGGCCTGCTGAAAATGGACTTTCTCGGGTTGAAGACGCTCACGGTCATTCAGGACGCGCTTGACATTATCGAGCAAACCACGGGGAAGCGTCTCGACATCAACAAGATTCCGCTCGATGACAAGAAGACGTTCGACATGCTGGCCAAGGCCAACACCATCGGCGTGTTTCAGTTGGAATCTCAAGGGATGCGCGACCTCTGCCGCCGCATCGGCGTGGACTCCGTCGACGTGATCATCGCGCTCATCGCGCTCTTTCGTCCCGGCCCGATGAACATGCTCGACGATTACGTCAACCGCAAACACGGCAAGGTCAAGGTCGAATACGACCATCCATTGTTGGAGCCGATCCTCAAGGAAACGTTCGGCGTGTTCGTGTACCAGGAGCAGGTGATGCAGGCCACGAACGCCCTCGCGGGTTACTCGCTGGGTGGCGCCGACGTGCTGCGCCGCGCGATGGGCAAGAAGAAGCCCGAGGAAATGGAAAGCCAGCGCGAGATTTTCATCAAGGGCTGTCACGAGAAGAACAAGATCCCGCGCGGCAAGGCCAACCAGATTTTCGACATGCTGGCGAAATTCGCCGGGTACGGGTTCAACAAGTCGCACAGCGCCGCTTACGGGGTCGTTTCGTACCAGACCGCGTGGCTCAAGGCGAATTACCCGGTCGAATTCATGGCCGCCGTATTGTCCAACGAACTGGCCAATACCGACAAGATCCAGCTATTCATCAACGAGTGCAAACGCATGGGCATCGAGGTCCAGGCGCCGGACGTGAACGAAAGCGGGGTCCGCTTCACCGTGGGCGGCGGCAAGATTCGCTTCGGCCTCGCGGCAATCAAGAACGTCGGTGAAATAGCCGTGCAAAATGTCATCCAGGTGCGCGAGGCCAGTGGACGATTCACATCTTTCGAAGATTTCTGCACGCGCGTCGATTTGCGCATTGTGAATCGCAAGGTGCTGGAATGCCTGGTGAAATGTGGCGCATTTGATTCCCTGGGGGAACCGCGAGCCGTGGTGTATGCGGCGGTCGAGTATCAAATGAACCGCGCCTCCAGTGTCCAGCGCGACAAGGAACGCGGTCAGGCCGCGTTGTTCGACGTGGAACCGGTCAACGCCCGGAAGAAAGCCACGGGTCAGGCTCCTTCCGTGGAATGGTCGCAGAGCGAAATGCTCGCGTATGAAAAAGAGCTTCTTGGTTTTTATGTGACGGGACATCCCCTGAGCGAGTACGCCGAGATTCTGCAACGATACGAACTCGGTTCGTCAGGGAAACTGGCCCAATTGCAGGACGGTCAAATGGCCCGCGTCGGCGGCATCATCAGCAAAATTGTGCCGAAGACGACGAAGCAGGGCAAACCCATGGCGATCCTGACGCTGGAAGACCTCGATGGCTCGGTGGAAGTTCTCGTGTTCCCGGAGTCGTACGCGAAACACGTCGCTGGTTTGAAAACTGATGTCGCCGTCCTCTTGTGTGGCACGGTCAACTTGCGTGAAGACAAACCGAAGATCGTGGCGGAACAGGTCATCCCGCTCAGCGAAGTCCCGACACGGTTCACGAAAGCCGTGCACATCCGTATCTCCGCGGAAACAACCGAGGATTCAACCCTGACGCGCGTTCACGACGTCATGCGCACCCACCAGGGCAGTGTGCCCATTCTATTCTGCTTCATTTATCCCGACGGCAAACTGGTCTTTCTGGAAGCGCACGAACATTTTTCCGTCTCGCCGACGCAGCAATTCGTCCACGACGTCGAAGCCATCCTCGGCGAAGATAGCGTCTGGCTCAAAGTCGACAACGAGAAGTTGGCCGCGACCAACGGCAGCCGCCGCGAGCGCCGCTACGCCGCTGCCTAAGAAGGGCCCCCTCGCCTCCACAGCACCGAGGTGCTGCTTGGCTCAAGCCAAGAGCCTCACACGGCTGTCACTTCGATGGAATGACGAGCTTCTGGCCGACCTTCAGCGAGTCGCTCGTCAGGTTGTTGGCTTTCCTCAAATCGGCAACAGTGACGCCATTATTCTTGGCGATCACCGTCAGGTTGTCGCCCTTTTTGACCTCGTATTCATTGCCATTGGCCGGGCCGGCTGATGGATTGGTGGTGGTGCCGCCGCTACCGCCGCCATGCGAACCGCTCATGGCCGCGAGTTCCCTGGCGAGTTGATCGAGGATGACTTTCTTGTCCGTCTCACGAGCGGCATCCAACGCCTTCACGCGTGCCTCTAGTGCCTCTAAGTCGTTGGCGGAGGCACTTGGTCCAGACTGATGGAGTTCTGCGAGTTGCGCCTGGACTTGTTTGAGGTCCTGCTGGATTTGCTGCTGGTTCGCTTGGATCGCATCGACGTCCGCCCGCAGCTTGCTGAGGCGCTCGTCAAGGATGGACACCTGCTGGCCGATGGTTTGGTCCTCGGCTGGCGCAGTTGGTGCACCAGCGGTGCCGAGGACAACCAGTGTGGCAAAAATGAGAAGCTCCGTGTGTTTCATGGCGGCAGTCTAGAAATCGTGCCGAAACGTTGCAAGTCCCGAATCGGCCCATGCGGAACGGCCTGGCCCGGAGGCTGATAATGACTGGCCTGAATCGTGCTCCCCTGCATGATGGACCAGTATTTCATGAGCATATCTGACCTTCAACATACCGAGGATGTCGCAGTTGAGGCCGAGTTGGGAGGACCCGTCGTACCCGAAATTCCGACGGATTCGCTCACCCCGCTCTTCGCCAATCCCGCTGACTGGTTCGTCCCCCCATTCCCCGAGAAACTGGAGGCTTTGGATGTCAGCCCCGGCTTCCTCGCCGAACTTGCGCTGAAGACCGTGCCGCTGGACTCCGACTGCAGCACCGCCACGATCGCCACCCGCATGCACCTGGGCATCATGATCACCGAGGCGCTCCTCCAGCGGTTGTGCCACGATCGATTCATAGAAATCAAAGGTGTGGTGGGCCTGCACAACCATCGCTACGCGATGCTCGATCACGGCTGGGAGGAGTTGCGACGCCTCACCAGTTTTTGCAGTTACGCCGGTCCGGCCCCCGTCTCCCTGAAGTCCTATACGGAGATGATCACGCAACAGGTGCGCAACCGTCCGCCCGCGACGCGCCAAGCCATCGAGCAGGCGATGTCGAACCTGATCCTCTCCGATTACGCCAAGGAAATTATCGGGTTGGTCATCGGCTCGGGACGCAGCCTGTTCCTCACCGGACCGTCGGGCAACGGCAAAACCGCCACCGCGCGCGCCCTCGTCGACGCGCTCCCCGGCGAAATCTGGATCCCGTATGCCATCGAAGTCGACGGCCAGGTGATCCGCGTCTTCGACGCCCACAACCATTCGCCCATTCCGCACGCGAACGACAATCATGATCGCCGCTGGGTGCGCATCCGTCCGCCACTGGTGGTGGTCGGCGGAGAGTTGACGCTCGACAGCCTCGAACTCGCCTACACCGAGACGCAGCGTTTTTACGAAGCGCCCCTCCACGTCAAATCCAACGGCGGCGTGTTGGTGGTGGATGACCTCGGTCGCCAGCGTTGCTCCGCGACGGAATTGCTCAACCGCTGGATTGTCCCGCTGGAATACCACGTCGATTACCTCACGTTGAGCACCGGCAAGAAAATTCAGGTGCCGTTCGAGCAGATCGTGGTGTTTGCGACGAATCTCGCCGAATCCGACCTCGAAGACGAAGCGTTCATGCGCCGCATGGGCTACCGCCTTCATGCGGACGCACCCAGCCCGGAAACCTACACGGAAATTTTCCTGCGGTATGCCCGCGCCCGCGGGTTGTTCGCGGATGAAAACCTGGTGACCCAGTTGTTGCAGAAATACCAGACCGAAGGCCGCATCCCCAAGGCCTGTGATCCCCGCGATCTGATCGATCGCACCATCGACCTCTGCCGGCTGCACAGACAGCCCGTCAAGCTGACAGAAGAAGGCCTCGAAGTTATCTGGAAGGGCTATTTCGGCCAACCCGGGACCGATCCCAAGCGGCGTTGACCCCCGAATTTGGGTTCGTTTTTGGGTTCGTTTCACTCAGTTTTCCACGCCGGCTTGAATAAAATTGGGTTCGTTTGGTAACCCCCCACCCCCGCGGCGTCCGCCCCTCGTTATGCCCCGCTCTTCGTAGGGTAGGGACGGCTCGCCGAGCCGTCCGCTCATCCCATCGCAGCATCTGTCGTAGCTGACCGCCAGCCGAGAACCCTGAACCGTGAACCTCGAACCGATCCCTATATCAAAGAACCTGACAACCTTCCCCGACTCTATCACACGTCCCCAACCGCGTCCAGCACGAAATATCATTGTAGGATAATCGCAATAATCCGTCAGCCGTACCCCCCACGCGGCGGCCATCTTGTAGGGCAACCGCTCCGGTTGCCGCCTTTCGAAAACCACCAAACCATTGCCACCGCCCGGGTTTTTCCCTATCGTACGGCATATGGGCAATGATCTGAAAGGAAAGGTCGCATTGGTCACCGGCGCGTCGCGCGGGATCGGTCGCGCCATCGCCGAGCGGCTCAGCCGTGACGGCGTTGCGGTGGTGGTGAACTATGCGTCTCAGGCGGCTGCCGCCCGGCAACTGGCCAGCGAAATTGAATCCGCCGGTGGAAAAGCGTTTGCCATTCAGGCCGATGTGGGGCGCGTCCCGGACGTCGTCCGGCTCTTCGACGAAACCATCGCTCGCTTCGGCAAGCTCGATATCCTCGTCAACAACGCCGGCATCATGTCTACCAAGCCGGTCAGCGCCGTGACCGAGGCGGAGTTCGACCGCATTTTCGCGGTCAACGTGAAAGGCACCTTCTTCGCCTGCCAGCAGGCCGCCACCCGCCTGGCCGACGGCGGCCGCATCATCAATCTGTCCAGTTCGACCACCGCCCGGATCATGCCGAACTACGCCGCCTATGTCGCCACCAAGGGCGCCGTGGAACAGTTGACCCGGTCCCTCGCGGGGGAACTCGGCCCGCGCCGCATCACGGTCAATGCGCTTTCACCGGGCCCGACCGAGACGGAGTTGTTCATGGACGGCAAAACGCAGGAACAAGTCCAGCGCTTTGCCCAGCAGGCCGCCCTCGGACGCCTCGGCCAACCCGCCGACATCGCCGACGTGGTCGCGTTCCTCGCCTCCGCCGCCGCCGCCTGGGTCACTGCCCAAAACCTCCGCGTCAACGGCGGCATCGCGTGACTCAAGACCGTTGTTCTCGTGTTCGGCGACGGTCTCCCGACCCCGCCGAGTCTGTGCCGCATTGTAGGGCAACCGCTCCGGTTGCCGTCGTACTGTAGCCGCGGCGCTCTGTCGCCGCGCCCGTTAGTCCCCTTTCGAACGCGCATCCTCTATAGACATTGTGCGCAGCCTTGCCACCAGTAACACGCCCCTTGAAGAAGATCACTTCCGGCTGGGTGCGGAAAGCATTGCTTTTCGTGGCAAAAGGCGAGAAAACAGCCATGTGAGGCCGAACGGCATCTTGGACGCGGCAAGCCTTGAACTCGCAACCCGCGATTGTAAGGAATCCGTATGCAAGTTGGCTCTCTATGCAAAACTGCATCTTCAAATACCCCTCGTGGAAATATCCCGGCGTTCTCGCTGACTGATTTCATGGCTTGAATCTCACCAAACATCCGGGGTTGTAAAGGAGAGGCCATTTCAAATTCGGCCCCTACCGTCTGTCCGGTAGTGCCTTAATTTGAAATCTTCACAATTCACGGTTCGCCCGTGAGTGTTGCACTACGCGGTTGATGCGGGAGGAGGAGATTTCGATGGCGGCTTCGCGTTGAATGGGATTGGGAGCAAGTAGTTACCCTCTCCCAGAAGCGTTTCCATGTACTGGCGAGAAAGAAGGCTGGCCAAGGCCTGAAAATGCCACATGTATTGAAGAATTTGTTCAGATGTAAATTCAGGCTTTTTAACCTTGAACAACATTCTGAATTTTATCCTCGCCTTGAAAATCTCGGTTGCTTGGGACTTTTTTTCAAGGGACCCTTCAAAGCCGATCAGATTCGCTTCTACATTCAAAATCATGCCCGTAGGAAGCTTCTGCTGCTTTCCGGATTCAAATTCTGGTTCACACTGCATGTTGTACCGGAAAAAGCCTGCCTGTTCCTCATGAGGCTTCGATACTTCTCGAAATTCGCTGTGAATTACCTCGATGGCAACAATTGCTATTGATTGAATCTCTGGGGGCGCAGGGTGCTCCATCTCTCTCCTTCTATGACAAAACGATGGCTACGCGAGGAAAAGTCGAACGATTGCTCATGGTGAAATACAACTTCATGTCGATGAACATGAACAACCTGCTTTGGCTCCTTTCCAACGCGCTCTTGTAGTGTTTGCTTTACGAAGTCGTTCAGCGTAAGACCAAGGCCTTTAGAGGCAACAGCCAATTCTCGGTGCAAGTCCGGGCCCACTCGGACATTAAAGGTTCCGCTGAATGGCTTTTCAGGCTCCTTCCCGGCGGCACTACAGGTCGAGATGTAATCATCAACCGCGTTCTTAAACTCGTTTTCCAATTCATCAAGCGTTGTGCCCTCATACGTCACGAGATCGCGAATGAATTCTAGTTTGCCGAAAAGGCACCTGTCTTCAACGCTGACTTCGACAGAACCAACGTAATTCTTGTAATGGAAGCAGTTCATTGTCAGATGGCTCCTTCATCTTCCAACGCGCTGATTACTTGCTTGATTTGGTAGGACTTCAAAATTTCTGATGGATGTGGCTTGTGCATGCTGATGACATGACCGGTGCTCCGGTTGATGAACTTGCGCCTTGAACCGGAGCCGGTTTGTTCCTGATAGCCAAGATGTCCCATAAGACTCACGAATTCATCCCACCTGAAATCTCTGGGCTTAGACTTGAATCTATCGAGTAGCTCTTCCTTCCGACTCATACAGTTAGCAGGGCTTGTGCCGATTGCAACTAAAAAGTAGTTGCACACTGCGCCCCTCCCACAACAGAGCAAATTTCTTAGGAATTTGTGTGATTTTTGCGCTTCTTGATGTCGCTTAGAATGGAAACCTGAACCGCTGTCTTTGCAGAAGTGACCGGGGGCAACTCCAAAACTGTCACAAATCGCTCTCCTCTTTCGTCCGGTCCTTCTGGATGGCTCCAGCCGTAAGCCCGTTTGGCTTTTGGGTGGTCTACCAGATCAAAAACCTCGACGACACCATCCCAAACCGTCTTGCCCTGAAATATCTCATGTACCGACACGGAGTCAATGTGTTTCGACCCGCACCCGTGCAATTTTCCTATGACCGCTCTGAGGTTCTCGATGTACTCAGGATTCGCCACAGCGTTCCACCAATTCCGCAACCGTCCATTGGCTCGACTCGACTCCGGCTTCCATCGCTGGAGTGCAACGGATGGCCCGGTGCAACTTGCAGAAATTATAGTATGCGAAATTCAGCGCGACCGCAGCCTTAAAATTCTCCAGCTTTTTGCTAAAACCATTGGTCAACCGGGTCAACCTGCGACAGTGCATCCGCAGCGTATGATTCTGCTTCTCGATGTGCGATGTGCAAATCCGCGTCACGTCTGGCATCCCCGTAATAACGGTCTTTTCGGTTTTGACCACTTCTGCGGGTGAATACTTACCGGCTGTCGTGTTCGTGAGATCGGTAACGGAGTAGGTCTTTACGATTTGGCCGTAGTCGATGTCACAGCCAAACCCGCGTTCAACTGCACCCTCGTAGGCCGACAGGGAATCGGACGAGAGCTGGATACGGTATTTCAAGCGGCTCGCCAGATCATCCATGAAAGCCCTCGCATGGTACATATGGCGTTTGCCAACGATGTGAGCGGGAATCAATTTCGAGTCCGAGTCGAGGGCGATGAACGTCCACACGTCACCGTAAGCGCCAGCCCGCTCAGCGTTCTTCCGTTTGGCCCCGATGAATCCCCAGATTTCATCGACTTCGATGTTGCGGCAGTCCAGCCCGCGCATCTTTTCGTCCATGATGCGAGCACACCCACTACCCACACGAAGCCCAAGGCTCATAATCGTGTTTTGGTTCACGCCCGTGATGCGTTCAATGGCGCGGATGCTGGAGCCTTCCGCCAGTGCCGCGACCACTGCGATGTTCTTTTCAGTCTTGAGGATGTTTGCCATATTGCGCTCCGTTTCCGACGTTGGTGCCAGTATAACGGGACGTGAGGGCATTGCAAGCACAATCGTAAAAATATCACTTTGTGCTTGCAAGCAGGGAACACCCATGTATATTGGTCACATGCTTGCAACACATAGGGGGTATGCCACATGTTACGGAAACGAGAAGCCCTGACCGGCGATGAAATTGAATCCATGCAGTCTATGGGCGGCAAGGCGCGGGCCGAAGCCCTGACCGACGAACAAAAGACCAACATTGCACGGAAGGCAGCAGAGGCGCGATGGGCTTTACCGAAAGCCACGCATGAAGGCGCAATCCCGCTGGCAAACAAGGCGATTCCGTGTGCCGTGCTTGATGATGGCACCCGGTTGCTGACACAGGGAGGCTTCATGTTGGCGATGGGCCGGGCCGAGAAAGCGAAAGGAGGCCAAGGATCAGCAATCGACGGAATGGTGCCTTTTCTTGCTGCTACCAACCTTAAACCGTTTATACCGGCTGACTTAGAGGGGTCGACGAAACCGATTCGTTTCCGCACGCTCAGCGGGGCAACGGCGTTTGGTTACCGGGCAGAGATTCTGCCAAGAGTCTGCGAGGTGTATTTGGACGCACGGGACGCCAAGGCCCTGCACGAGCGCCAACACAAGATCGCCGTGGCAGCAGATACTATCATCCGTGGTTTGGCGCGGGTCGGTATCGCCGCGCTAATCGACGAGGCGACGGGCTACCAAGATGTGCGCGACCGGCTCGCGCTCGCAAAAATTCTCGAACGGTATTTGATGACGGACGGATACCGCCGATGGGAACGCATGTACCAAATCGACTACTACAAGCAGATTTTCCGTCTCCGGGGTTGGACGTTCACACCCGGCACCAACGCCAGACCGCAACTGATTGGCAAACTCACCAACAATGTCGTCTATGACCGATTGCAACCGGGCGTCCTGAAAAAGCTTCAAGAACTCAACCCCAAAGATGAAACGGGTAAACGGAAGCGAACGCATCACCAGTATTTCACGGGTGACATTGGCGTGCCAGAACTGCGGGAACACCTCAGTAATGTGATCATTCTGATGAAGGCTGCGACAAACTGGACACAATTCATGGACTTGCTGGACCGGGCCAAGCCACGGCTCGGTGATACGCTACGCCTGCCGATGGACGTTGAATTGCGAGAGTCAAAGCGGGTGAACTGATGGTGTCACGTGGGGGTGTGGGCTAACTGGACAAGTCGCCGCGCCTTTACAACCCGGAGATGCCGGTCCGAACCCGGCCACCTCCACGTGACGCCATCACCATAGCACAGCCAGAATGAGCAAACAATTTCAAATTAGGACACTACCACTTTCTCGGATGGCTTGACAAATTCCGCCGAATTCGCTACATTCCTTCCGAACATGAAGTCAGTGCATCAATACATCTCCGCAGTTCGGGCGTCGTATTATTGGTTTTACTTTAGCCAGCCCTGTCTGCGGGCTGTGTGTTGATGCCTAAACGTTGACACCAAACCGTCCCGCAGACGCGGGACGGTTTTTTTATTGCCCAAAACCGCACCGCGCATCGGGAAAAGGAGAAAAGGAATGATCATCGTGTTGAAGCCGGGAACCAGTGAACAGGACATCCAGCAGGTCGCGGACGCGGTGAAGAAGTTCAATTACGAGCCCCGCCTGATTCGCGGCGTCGAGCGCACGGTCGTCGCTTGCATCGGTGACGAACGCAACCATCACACCCTCGAATCCCTGATCGTGTTGCCGCAGGTCGAGAGCGTCACCCCCATCCAGAAGAAGTACAAACTCGTCAGCCGCGAGTATCAGGGGCGCGATACCGTGCTCGACGTGGCCGGACTCAAAATCGGCGGCGGCACGTTCCACGTGGTGGCGGGCCCGTGCTCGGTGGAAAACCAGACGCAAACTTTGGAAACCGCGAAAGCGGTGAAGTCGTACGGCGCGACACTCTTTCGTGGTGGCGCATTCAAGCCGCGCACGTCCCCGTACGACTTCCAGGGATTGGGCCGCGAGGGGCTTGAGATGTTGAAGCAGGCCCGCGCGGCCACGGGATTACCCATCGTGACCGAAGTGATGTCGCCGCAAGACGTCGAAATGGTGGCGTCTTACGCCGACATTCTGCAGATCGGGGCGCGCAACGCCCAAAACGTTCCGTTGCTGGCCGAGGTCGCGGCGTCGGGCAAGGTCATCCTTCTCAAACGCGGGGTGTCCGGGTTGATCGACGAATGGCTGCTGGCAGCCGAGTACATCTGCGTGCATGGCAACAGCAAAGTGATCCTCTGCGAGCGGGGTATCCGCACGTTCGAGCACGCCTGCCGCAACACGCTCGATCTCAGCGCGGTCGCGGTCGCCAAAAAGGAAACGCATTTGCCTGTGTTCGTGGACCCCAGCCACGCCGCGGGCCGATTCGACATGGTGATCCCGCTCGCTCGCGCCGCCGTTGCGGTGGGCGCGGACGGCCTGCTGGTGGAAGTCCATCCCGATCCGGCTGCGGCACTTAGCGACGGGGGCCAGCAACTCAAACCCAAACAGTTCGGCCAGTTGATGGCGGAAATCCGCCCCATTGTCGAAGTGATGGGCAAACAGTTGGGCGGCGCTTAGCAGCCGTTGAAAAGTGGTGTAGCGGCGCTTCTGTGAAGCGCCAAGCCGTTTGTCTCTTGGGAAATTCGGTGGCTCACAAAGCCACCGCTACAACGGAACTTTGTCAGCCGTTGTGTGAGTCTTGGGACCATTTGCCGAGACACAGCCAGGCGGTTATCGCGATGCTGATGATGGTGATCGCAGCACCCAGCTTCAATGCGGGCGGCGAGAAGCTCACGACAATCCGCCCGGCGCCCGCTTGGGGAATTACGAGGCCTTGGAAGGCGCCGAAGACTTCGATCAGCTTTATACGTTTATCGTTCGGCACCCAGCCGGGGTAGAATGCTTGGGAAACGAACACGATACCGGGTCGGCTCACGCCGTAGGTGATCGAATAGCTCTCGGGCGTCAGGCTCTGGAATTGAACGGAGTCGTTACCGCCCGGTCCCGGGCTCGGCTCGTCCCCGCGCGACCCGTCGCATGAGAAGGGTTCGCTTACGGCCACCTCGCTGCGCCAATCAATATCGCCTCGTTCCAACGCGTCCAGGAGCGCGTTTCTCGAGTCGTAATGCCGGATGCGTGAAAAGAATCGCGCGCGCGGCAGCGAATTTGTGTACGCGCCCAACCAGTCTTTGCCGTTTTCATCGCGTTCCATGGTGACCTGGATATTTTGAATGCCGATCTTGGCCGCCTGATTGGTCATGGCTTGAAATCTCGCAATGTTGTCCAGGTAAAAACTCGTGTAGCCTTCCGGGACTTCCAAATAGTCATGAAAATACGGCAGGTTGCGAAACGTGGCGATTTCCTCGCTAACCCGGCCCCGGACGATCTGGCCGAATCGAAATGGGCCGCGGTGTTCACGATAATCTTCCAGAAGCGTGAGGAGGCGATTGGTCTCGGGGTAACACTCATCCGGATTGGCGTTGCCGCGATGAAAACCTTCATACGCGTAACAAAAATCGGCTGCGGCAACCAGCAACAGGCTGTACAGGCATATGGTTTGGAACACCCAGCGCTTCGGATTGCGAATCGCCCCCAGGATCGCCAGCGCACACAGGATCGCCAAGAGCAAGGCAATCAGTGTTTCATGCCTGGACCAGGCCAGCCGGTCAAAGCTCCGCAATCGGCCGCCCAGGTGTCCATCGCCCGCGTAGAGCACCGCCGCCAGGCAGCCGTAGCCGGCCGGAAAAAGCAATGCTGGCCACAAGCGCAACTGCGGCGCTCGACGACGAAGGAGGTCGACCGCGTACGCGCAGGCAGTCGCCGCGGCAAACGTGGCAACACACGCCATCCTCGCAGGGACGCGGAAAAGCGTCACGCCCGGAAGACACCAATACAGGACCTGATACAAGCCGCCATATCGACCCATCATGAACCACGTGGCCATGACCCAGGTCGTCAGGAAAAACCCGATCCCCCGCTTGTCTTCGATCCTCCGCCAATTGAAAAGAATCAGAAGAAGAGCCAGCCAGAAGATTTGTCCGGAGTAGGCGCCGAATTCCCAGTACTGCCAAAAGCCGGGTCCGCCATGTACAGAACGGTTGAGCATAACGGTTTGGCTATGCCGATCAAAGCCCCAGAACGGATGGGGAGACGTGAACGACCGCGAGACTCCGAAGAAATTGGGCACGAATAGCGTCAGCAATTGATCGTACGGCAACGAGGAGTCAGCCAACGCTTCAAAGGACCGGCTCGGTCGGGCCGTCCGCCACCAATTCTCGGCCCCCGGCACCACCATGATACCGGCCAGTCCGAAGACGAGCACGAACGTACCGACAATTCTCGGCACGTCCCTTCCGGCGACTTGGCGGGCAGCCATGCGGGCGCTGGAACCTTCCTCACGGCGAACGCCGTAGCAGCGATACAACCAGTAGGCGGTCACCAGATACCAACAGTAGAGCGTCACCTGTGGGAATCCTGCCAGCACGGACGCTACCGTGGCACCCACGAGCCCGAGCCAGGACAACCGCCTCCGGTCATTCGTGAGGCGGTGGACAAAAAGCAGTTGGAGTGGAAGCCACGCAAATGCCTGAAACATCGTGAAGCTCGCGATTCGCAGTGAAGAAAAGCCGGAGAAACAGAACACGAGCGCACCGGTGACCGCCGCGATCGGACTGAACTTCAGCCGCTTGAGAAAGGCGTACAGGAACAGAGCACCTAACAGGTAATGCAATACGATATACCTCTGGTAGGCGACGAACGGCAATCGTCCATTGTGAACAAAAGGAATCAGGAGCCATTGCGCCGGATAGAACCCGCCCACCTGAATGTCCGAGTAAAAGGGCGACCCGTCGCGGACCCCGGGGAACCAAAGCGGCAGCCGCCCCCCTTGGACCGATTTGGCGAAATAATTCACGCCCGGATAAAACTGCGTCAGGGTGTCGTCCCAGATGAAACATCGTCCGTTCAGAAAACCCCAGTAAAAGACGCCCAGAAATGCGGCCAGAAAAGCCACGGCGCAAGCATCGGGCGCCAGCCGCCTCAGGCGCGGAGCGTTGAGAAGTTTCCCCTCCATAACAATGTTACGTGTGCCGCGGCCGGTGCGTCTCAGGCCCGCGCGACACGCCAGAGCAACCACAAGCCGAGGAATTCGAAAAGGAGATTGGGCGACCAGAGGATCGCTTCCGGGAACAGCGCGGGGCGGCTCTTGAGCGTGTTGGCCAGTATCATCACAAAGTAGAACACCAGCGCGAGCCCGATGCTGAAGGCGATCCCGACCGATGTCTCGCGGCGGCTGGTCTTGATCCCCAGAGGAATGCCGATCAGCGTAAACGCCAGGCAGGCGACCGCGCCGGCGACCCGTTGATGCGCCTCGATAAGGGCCGCCGCAGGATAGATGCCGTGTGCGCGCAAATCCCGAATCTCGCCGATCAACTCGGAAAACACAAGGTCCCCCAATTGCCGCGTCGCCCGCGCCTGCCGCAGGGCGCGGCTCAGGTCCATCTCGATCGGGTAATGCTCGGCCGTGGTGTCAGGTCGAATCTTGTGGACGTTGGTGGGCTCCTTCGGATCGCGCAAGTCACCGCGGACATTGTACAGGTCGAGCAGGAGTTTGCGTTCCTCGGGCTTCGAGGAAACGATCCCCTTTTGCGCGCGCAGGCTGGACGCGACGTTGTTGCTCTCATCGAGCGTGTAAATCATCACGTCTTCAATGATGTTTCCCTTCTTCTTGCCGGCGTAGATCACGAAGCCGGGGAAATCCTTGATATAGGTGCCTTCCTCGATCAACGCCATGGGGCGTTCCGAGCCGAGCCGCACAAACAGCGTCTTGAACTCGAACCGGCACCACGGGGCGAGGTTGGCGTTGATGTACAGACAGCACACGCTCGCCACCGCGCCGAGCAGGATGACCGGCGCCACGACCTGCCCGAGGCTCATCCCGCTGGCGCGCATGGTGGTGACCTCGTTGTCGGCGCTCATCCGCCCGAAAATCAGTATCGCCGTCGCCAACATCGCCATCGGCAGGGAGAGACTCAGGACGTTCGGCGTCATCAACAGCACGAAGTATCCGACCACTTCCAGGCCAACTTTCTGGTTCACCAACATGTCGCTGAGTTGCTTGAGGATGCGGGCCAGCAGCAGCACGAAGGTGCAGACACCAATGGTCAAAAGCAGCGTGATGACCGCTTGCCGTGTGATATACTTGGCGAGGATTTTCATTCGCTGTGAGTACGACTAGCAATTTTTCCGCGTCAATGCCACGCAAAATCCACGTGGGCTCGTTTCAACCCGTGTTGGAGGCCGCCCTGGCGGACGAGGTTTCCGCTCGGAAGAAGTCGCGGGGTGCGCTGACCGCTCTGACGATTATTGTGCGGTCACGCCTGCTGGGCCTTCATCTTCAACGGACGCTCGCCCGAATGCTCCCCAACGGTCACGTCAATTTGCGGTTTCACGTCTTGGAAGACCTTTTGCCGAAAGCGCGTCAGGCCCCCCGACTCGGTCTTGAGCTTCTTTGTGACAAGATCGCCCGAAATGAAATCTCCGCCAATGGTTATTTCGCTCCCATTCGCGACACCAAAGGCTTTCGCAATTCGTTGTTGGAGACGTTCAAGGATCTCGAACAAGCCGGCGTTTCGCCGGGGTCATTCCGTAAAGCTGCCGGCAAGTCCGGCAAGCTGTCCGAATTGTCGGCCGCCTACTCGGCGTACCGCGACTGGCTGGCCGACCACGGTTTCGTCACGGAATCCAGCTTGTATCAGAGTGCGCCCGTACTGAATTTGAATTCGGAAATGTTTCTGTATGGCTTCTACGATCTTACGGCCGCCCAAAAACAGTTCGTGCGGAAACTTTCCCCCTCGACCGTGTTCTTTCCGTCAGCTTCACACAACGCCTATTCTGAGCCGCTCTTGGATTGGTTCCGAGCGCAGGACTACAAGTCCGCTCTGACTTCTCTCCGGAGGAAGCCCAAACCCGCGACGATTCTCTCGTGCCCGGGCGAGACAAGTGAAGTGCAGGAGGCCGTGCGCGAAGCGCTCGCGTTCGTGGCGGCAGAGGGTCGCTCCTTTAACGATGTCGCAATCCTCTGCCGAAGCCGGGAACAATACGACGCGATCCTGCGTGACACGCTCGCCAGCCTCGGAATCAGAGCGTACTTCCGCGGTGGCCGCCCGCTGTCTGAACAACCAGATGCCCGCCTTTTGTCATTGCTGCTGGCCACGGTCCGCTCCGACTTTAGCCGCGCGTCCGTGATGGAGTTGGCCTGTCACACCGACTCGCGCTCGCACTGGGACGCGCTCTCGGTGCAACTCGGCATCGTGGGTGGCCAACAGCAGTGGATCGAACGTCTCGAAGCCGCCTCGTGCAGTTCTGACAAAGAACAACGGGAGGCAAATGAGGGACGACATCGCGAGCGATGGCATCGTGATGCCGAACAGGTGCTGGCGTTTGTCAGGAAACTGATGTCGCTTCTCGGTGGGCTGCCCGGCGAAGCGATATGGAGTGAGTATGGCGCCACGCTCGTCACCGCGTTCCGTGGATTGGGTGGTAAGAGCGAAGCTGTCGTCGATTGTGTCCACGTGTTGGCCGAGTTGGAGGAGTTTCAGCCGCGTGTGACGTTCGAGACGTTTGCTGATTACTGTTGGAAAGCGGTCGAAGCATCTTCCGACCAACCCGAGCAATTCCAGGGTGGGGGGATCTTCGTCGGCGACGTCATGAGCGCCCGCGGCTTGTCGTGGCCGCTGGTCATCCTGCTTGGTCTCGTGGAGAAGAGTTTTCCGCGCGTCATCCGCGAAGATCCGCTCCTGACCGATGAGGAACGCGCCCGCATCAGTCCGGACCTGTCCCGCAAGCTCGATGGGCATGAGGAGGAACGGCTCTTGTTCTCGCTCACCACGGAGGCGGCGCGTGAGAAACTCGTGCTTGCCTATCCGCGGTTGGAACCATCGACATCGCGTCCGCGCATGGCCTCGTTTCTGTTGCTGGAATACGCCGGCGCGAACAACTTCCGGGCGCTCGACGAACGCGCCGTCAAGATTCCACTATCGCCAGTGCGTACAGTTGCCGAGCCGCTGAACGAGCGCGAGTTTGATTTGGCAGGACTCATGTCGGTCGCAGACAAGCACAGCTACCTCGGCCAAATATCAGGCTTATTGGCTGAAGGCGTTGACAATGCCGGCATGCGCTGGCGCGAGCGCGCGCTCACCCCATACGATGGTCTGCTGGGCAGCGCCAATGCGCGGGAGGTTCTCCGCGAGCGTTTCGGTCTGGACAAACTCGTGATAAGCGCCACTTCGCTGGAGGATTTCTTCGGTTGCCCATTCTACTATTTCCAAAAGCATGTCCTCGGCATCGAGCGATGGGAAGAGCCCGAGGCGGCGCTTTCGATCGATGCGATGGATCTCGGTTCGCTCTACCACGCGATCCTGGAGGACTATTACCGGTCGCGCGGCAACAACATCGCGACGGTTGCCGAAGGACATTTCAACGAGTTTCAGCGCCGCGGCGTGACCGGCTATCCAACGGTCTGGGAGGTCAAGAAGCAGATCATTATCGAGGAACTGGACGCGTTCATCGAGCGCGATCGGCATGCATCCGTTGGTTGGCGCCCAACGGACTTCGAAAGAGAATTTCGCAGCATCGCCGCGGCCCCGCCTGTGCGATTGCGTGGCACGATCGATCGCATCGATCGGAGCGACGACGGCGGGCGCGCGCGAGTGCTGGACTACAAGACGGGCCGGTTGCCGCGCAACATCCGAGACGACTCGCTCACGGGCGGCGAAGCGTTGCAATTACCATTGTACATTCTCGCGGCGGAAAGCCTGCTGCCGAAGGTCAGGGTCGACTCGGCCAGCTACCTTTACTTCACCCTGCGCGGGGAATATCGAACGGTCACCTTTACCCACGAGGCGCTGGACGATCAACGTCCGGCATTGTCCAACCTGCTCGACACCGCCGCCAGTATGATTCGCGATGGTGTGTTCGCGCAGTACGCCACCGCCGAAGGCTGCCGTCAGTGCGATTACCGCGCGATCTGCGGCAACGGCATCCTGAAACTGTATGAACGGAAGCGTGATGACGCTCGGATGGAAGTGTTCCGGTCAATCAAGGAGAACGTGAAATGACGCGGCCGGTCGACCATGCGGCGCGCGAAAGCGCAGCGAACGATTTGGATGCGACGTTGTTCATCGAGGCGGCAGCGGGCACGGGCAAAACCACCGCGCTGGTAGCGCGCATCCTGTCGGCCGTAAGCAAGGGTCGCGCGCGGCTCCGCGAGATCGTCGCGATCACGTTTACCGAGAAGGCCGCAGGGGAATTGAAGTTGCGGTTGCGCGAGAAACTCGAAGAGACCCTCAAGGGCGACAAGCTCGCGGAAGCCTGGAGCGATCTGGAGCGGGCGCATATCACCACGATCCATTCCTTCTGTGCGTGGGTTCTGCGGGAGCGCCCGGTGGAAGCCGTGGTGGACCCGCAGTTTGTGGTCGCCGATGAATTGCAGCGGCAACTCCTGTTCGAAGAGGCATGGGAAGGATGGTTGGAAGCCGAGTTGGCGAAGAATCCGTCAGCGTTACGACAGGCCTTGATGCGCGGCGTGGAACTGGAAAAGCTTCCCGAATTGGTGGCGCTGCTGGTCGATCATCGCGACCGCCTCGCAGTCGCGAAGCTGCCGGTGCCCGTGCCATTGGACGTTGCCAAAGCGGTGGCGGAATTGAAATCGTCCGCGCCGGCATTGGAGCGATGTCTGAAACATTTTGTGGAACGCAAGGAGAAGACGTATCTCCGTGCGCGGACTTTGCTCGATACACTGCCGGCGTTGGAACGGGCCTCGATCGAGCGCCAGGTCGCGGTGCTTCGGTCCCTGGAGATGATCACGCCACGGGCGATGGCGCATTTTGACGGCGAAGCAGCATTCCACGAGATGAAGGACGTGGTGAAGAACCTGAAATCGTTGCTGGAAGATTTCAACACCGCGGCTGACCACAACCTTCTTGTCGAATTGGTCACATGGCTACGCGGGTTCATTAATCATTTTCAAAAGGTCAAACACGAACGGGCCATACTCGATTTTGACGATCTCCTGGTGAAAGCGCGCGACTTGCTCCGTGACCGCACAGAGGTCAGAAACGATTTGCAGCGGCGGTTCAAGTTTGTGCTCGTGGATGAATTTCAGGACACCGATCCTGTGCAAACCGAGTTGGTGCTTCTGCTCGGCGAAGGTGCGTCGGGCAAGTTGTTCGTCGTCGGCGACCCCAAGCAAAGCATCTACGGATTTCGCCGCGCCGATATCGAGATGTACGCTGGTACCCGTAATCAGATCGAGCAAACGGGAAAGACGCTGACCTTTCAGCAAAATTTCCGAAGTAAGTCCACGATTCTCGATTGGGTGAACGAGGTGTTTTCAAAGATTCTTGTCAAGCCCGAGCACGGCAATTATCAGCCAGAATATATTGCACTGAAACCCCGGCCAGATCTGAAGACCACGGAAGCGGCGGTGACACTGCTTCGGCCGAAGCAGTTTCTCAAGGCGACGGCGGACGAATTGCGGCGTGTCGAAGCAGCGGCCGTCGCCCGCTACCTTTACCAACAGGTGGCGACGGGCGCCTGCCAGTGGGGCGATGTGGCGCTGTTGTTCCGCAGTTTCACAGGAGTCGAGACATACAGCGATGTCCTGCACCAGCACGGCGTACCCTGTCGCATCATCGGTGGGAAGGGGTACTATCAGCGGCAGGAAATCCAAACCTTGTCCTCTCTGCTCTCGTGTCTCGACAATCCAGCCGATAAGCTCAATCTGGTGGCCACTTTGCGATCTCCATTGTTTGGTTGGGCAGATGAACTGGTGTTTCTGATCTCCCAGAAGTCGAAGTTGGACTACCTCGCCGATGTCCCGGCCGACATGCCGGAACAGGCGAGATCGACATTCACTCTGCTGCGGGAATTACACAACCGTCGGCATGATTTCTCGGTTCCGGGCTACGTAGACCACGTGTTCGCCCGTGCCAGGATCTGCGAAGCGTTTTTTGCCAGCCAACCCGATGGCGCCCAATGCGTGGCAAACCTGTTGAAGGCCCTCGAATTGGCTCGACAACTCGAAAGCCTAGGTCTGCGTTCGGTCCGCGCATTCGTGCGGCGGTTGCATGAGACGGTGTTGGGCGGCGTTGAGGAGGAACCGTCGCCGGCCAGTGAGGAGACGGACAACGTGGTGCGCATCCTGACCATGCACAAGGCGAAGGGCCTGGAATTTCCCGTGGTCGTGTTGGCTGACCTGGCAGGACGGTCTTCCGACGCGGGTGCAAAATTGTTGTTCCGCCCTGATGGTCGATGGGAATTGCGATTTGCCGGAATGCGAACGGCGGGTTTTGATGAAGCGGACCAGGAGCAGGGCAAGCGCGAGGAAGCGGAAGAAATCCGCCTGTTGTATGTCGCGGCGACCCGCGCCAAGGAGCGGCTGGTGATTCCGTGGTTCGCGGAGAAGGGAGGGCGGATCGATTTGTTGGCGCGCGGATTCAAGCCCGAGGCTGGCGCCTTGGTGGAGGCGCCAGATTTGGAATCGCTGGGCGCCTGGGGCGTCGAGGGTGGCAAGACAGAAGCAAGAACCACCCCGGTGAAACAGCTGGCCGATAGGCGGCGTGAATGGCAGGAGTCTCGCTCCAAATTGCTCGTGCGCGCGGCCAGGCCGTTCGCGCGTGTCAGTCCATCGAAACTGGCCACGGAGGCGGAACCACGTGACGACGAGCCGGTTGGCGCCGAGCGCGAGAAGGCGATGGACTTTGGAAGTGCCGTTCACGACGCGCTGGAAATCGTCGATCTGCAGGCAACCGCCGCGCAACAACGCGGGCAAATCGAGCAGTTCGTTGCGCAGACGGGTCTGAGTGATGGAAACAAGCGCCGCGCGGTTGAACTGGTCAGCAACGCACTCGGTTCAGAGTTGCTGGCGCGCGCGCGACGCGCGGATCAGGTTTATCGCGAATTACCCTTTACCGAGGTCGTGGACGAAGGGTTGATGGAGGGAAAAATCGACCTGTTGTTCTGCGAGAATGGCCGGTGGGTGCTGGTCGATTACAAGACGGACGCGCGGGTGGAGGTTGCGAAATACGCCCAGCAATTGCGTGCTTATGAGGCCGCGCTCCGGCAAGTGGCTGGCATCGAGCTTGCTCAGAAGCTGCTGTTTTTCCTGGTCGATGGAACGGTTAAAGAAGTGAGCGAATGATCAAAGTGGACATGCATATGCACTCGGGAGAAGACCCCGAGGACGGGTTGCGCTATCCGGCGACGGCGTTGATCGACCGCGCCGTTGAACTCGGTTACAGCGCGATTGCCATCACCCTCCACTGCCGTGTGCTCGAAGATGAGCGGGTCTTCGAGTACGCGCGGCAGAAGGGGCTGCTGCTCATACGCGCGGTCGAGTGGAACATCCAGGGGCGCGATGTGTTGCTCTACAATATCACCCAGCGCGATGCGGAAAAGCTGCTCACATTCGACGATCTTCGCGCCTACAAGCGCGAACGCGGTGAGGATCTCTTGATCGTGGCGCCACACCCGTGCTACCCGAAGGGTCACAGTCTGGGTCCGGACTTCGAGCCGAACATCGACCTGTTTGAGGCGGTCGAGTATGCATCGATGCATTTTTCCTGGCTGGATATCTTCAACCAGCGCGCCATGCGGATCGCACGGAAACACCAGAAACCAGTGGTCGCGAGTTCCGACGCGCACAATCTGTGGATGTTCGGCCGCCATTACACGATGGTGGATGCCGAACCGACAATGTCATCGATCTTTCGGGCCATCCGCGAAGGGCGCGTCGAGCCGCACAGTCCGCCGGTCAAGATGTGGACGTCCCTGCGCATGTTCTTTTGGGATCCGCTGGTGGAGCGCAAACCGGGTGAGATCATGGAGAGCTTCCCAGGCGCGCCCTCCAAAGTCGGTTGAGCCGCCAGCTTCAGATGCCAAGTTTATCGTCGCGCGTGAAAAACGAGGCGACGAAGTGGAACATGGTAAAGTACTCGAGGGCGAACGGCAGAAAACCGAGGAAGCCGACAAGGGGCATCTGGAAGTACCTCGCATTCTGGCCAAGTGGAAAAATATAGACCCACTTGGTGTAGGCCCACATGTTCCAAAACTCCCACAGCACGCCGCACACAGCCCCCGCCCCGAACAATTGCAGCGTGCGCGACAGGTCACCGTATTGCCAATCGCGGTAGATGCTGGGCAGGCCCCGCCAATAGTTGAACGGTTCCAGCAGGAAGAACCAGCCCATCCACACGAACGCCCACAAATAACCTCGCGTGTGGGGTGGCATCAAGGGCGGCACGAGGACAAAGACCGCGCCCACCACGACCGATGTGACGAGCACGCCGTGACTCCACCGAATTTTCGGCATCCAGGCCCTCCCAAAGATTTCGTGACTCTGGAGAAACTCGCAGGTCAGGAATAACGCCGGCATGATCGTGGCAAAGGCCATGGCGTATCCCAACAAACGCACGGACAGGTTTTGTTCCAGATGCACGTAGCGCCAGCCCGGCATCACCCGATTGTACGCCTCGAACAAGCACCAGAAGACGATGGACAGGATGCATTGAATGACCAGCGACTCGCGCCGGTCCGTCAGCAGTGACGTGCCCTTGCGGCGGTAGATCCAGGCGTCAACGATCAGGATGTACGCCCACCAGCAGACGGGTGTGGTCCACGTGGTAATTCGCCACCACGCGACTTCCGGAAATGCATCCGTTTGCGAGCAGAAAACCGCCGTCTCCATCAACAAGAGAATAATCAGGCCGAGGGTTCCGTACTGCGGAAAGCGGTGGCGATAGCCATTCATGGGCTGTCGGCGGCGTCGTCCTCGGGATGGTCCAAATTGGAAAGCTGTCGCAACACGGCGTCCTTGCAGCTCCACGCCAGGGACAACGTCAGGGAAAACGGCAACAACAGCACGATGATCACGAGCAGGTTGGCATGGCTGAGGACGAACCGCACTTCGGAAAGCAGGTCGCCCTTCTGCAAGACGGCGCTCACGACAATGTACGCAAGGATACCCGCGAAGGGGAGAAGCAACAGCCCGATGTTGCCCGTGCCGAACACGCGCGATTCGAGCGCCATGTCCTTGCGTCTCAGGGTCGCCGCCAACACGGCGACCACGCGGTTGAAAGCAATCATGTACAGGATGCCGGCGGCGGCGAATGCAAAGACATTGGTCAGCAGGTAGTCGTTGTCCGGAACGCGCCGCCACAGGTAGACAAACAAGCAAAAATACATCATCAACCCCGCCAGGGCCAGCGTGGTCAGCGTCCGACGATGCCAGAGGTCTCCCAAACTGCGCACCTGATACAACCGCCAGGTACCAACCGTCGTCGCCAACACGCCCAGCCCAAGAAAAAGTTCCGCAAACGGTGGGATGTCGCTGAGGATCAATAACTGCGCCCCCATCAGCACGGTCACGAGCAGTCCCCAGAAAATGAAATAAAAACCTTGCCCGAGACGGACGTAATCGCGCGCGGGAACCTGGAGATTCACGCCAACCCCAGGCAACGCGGCAACAGGTTCGAGCCTCGTCGCCGCCTGCGCGGCCGCGTCAATTGTATCCGACATGTTTGTTCGGCAGTCTGCCCTGAAGTGATTTCCAGAGTTCGAACTGGTTGATTTTCCGTTGCAGCAGGGCCACGAGTTTCTCCAGCCGTTCGTTCGTGTCCAGGGTCTCCAGCATCAACTGCTTCTCGTAGTAATCGTCCAGCAGCGTGTAACTCACGAGGTCGGAAAGGTAATCCGCGTTCTTGACCGAACGCAAGGCGGAGAGGACGGATTTCGGCAGTTCCACGCCCATGCGCGCCCGCGCTCTCGCCAGTTGTGTGACCATCTTGAGCAACGGCGTGCGTTGAGTGGCCTCGGCTTCATCGGAACTTTTCAACGGCTCCACGCGCGCCACGCGGTACGGTCGCAGTTTCACGTACTCGGTCACGCGCACCCGCGCTACGCCTTCCAAAATCACATTGGCCGAGCCGTCGGGGCGCGCCACGCACGTGCGAATCACGCCGATCCCGGCAATCGGGTGGGGTGTGGGATTGTTGCCTTCCAGTTCCCAACCCTTGCGCAGCAGCGCCACCGCAAACATCCGCTCGCCGTTCAGGCAATCCGCCAGCATCTGCTTGTAGCGCGGCTCAAAAATATACAGCGGGAGCAACACTCGCGGAAACAGGATCGCGTTGGGCAACGGCATGACGGCTATTTGCTTCGGCAGCCTCACCTCTCCAGTATAACCGTTGTGGTCGCGCCCGTCAAAGCGTTCCCGTGAAACCCTTCTGTACCGGGACTATTCCAGGCTCTTTCGCAACTCGGCATACAGCTCCTCCAACGCCTGGGGAACGACGTGCGTGTCGGCCAGCACGGGCATGAAGTTCGTGTCGCCGTTCCACCGCGGGACGATGTGCATGTGGAGGTGGTCGAGCACGCCCGCACCGGCGCACCGGCCCAGATTGATGCCGATATTGAACCCCTCGGGCTTGAGCGCCTTGGCGAGCAACTGTTTGCAGCGGCGGGTCAGTGCCATGAATTCGGAAAGTTCCTGCTCGGACAGGTCATCCAGTTCGCCCGTGTGCTTGTACGGCGCGACCATCAAATGGCCCGCGTTGTACGGAAATGTGTTCAGCAGCGCGAAACAGTTCCGCTCGCGTATCAGGATCAGGTTCTTCGCGTCATCGGACTCCTGCGATTTCCGACAGAAAAAACAGCCCGTCTCCCGTTCCCCCAGTATGTACCGAATCCGCCACGGCGCCCAGAGATGTTCCATCCCGCGGTTATAGAACTGCCACGCCGACAAGTCAACGCACCTCCTTTTCACCCACGCCCTCTCGGTCAGTCAGGCCAATATCAGCCGCTGGCTCAGCGAAAGCCACGAGCCCTCCACCGACGTGCTCATCCGCATCGCGGCGGTGACGCAATCAACACCGCGCTGCTTGACACCACGCCGCACCATCCGCAAACTACCGCCATGCCTGTCGCGGCCACAAAGACCAAATCCATCTACCTCATCGGAGGCGCGGACGAGTTTTCGATCAAGGAAACGGCGGCCAAGCTGGCCGACAAGCTCGCCCCGAAAAAGGCGGGCGAATTCGGATTGGAGATCATCGAAGGCTCGGCGACGAACCAGGATGAAGCCCTGAAGGTCCTCTCCCGCCTGCGTGAGGCGTTGAGTACGGTCGGTTTGTTCGGCGGCGGCGACAAACTCGTCTGGCTGAAAAATACCGACCTTCTCGCCGATAGCCCGACAACCCGCGCCGAGGCGGTGAAGGAGTCGCTGGCCGAACTTGCCGACCTGCTCAAGGCCGGTTTGGGCGGGGGCGTAACACTGCTCATCAGCGCCATCGGCACCGACCGCCGCAAGACGCTCTACAAAACACTCGAAAAAGTCGGTGAGGTCCAATTCTTCGAGGCGCTCGAAGAAGGCAAGGGTGACGCCGACGAGGATATCGAGGCGTTCATCCAGTCGAAGTCGCGCGCCGACGGCAAGACGATGAATCCTGAGGCAGTGCAAACGTTTCGCGAACTGGTCGCGCCGAACCTGCGCGAAATCGCCAACGAATTGGAGAAACTTTTCGTCTACGTCGGCAAACGCACCGCCGTCACGAAAGAAGACGTTCGCGCCATTTGCTCGGCCTCGCGCCAGGCCGTCATCTGGGAATTGACCGACGCGCTCGGCGCGCGCCGCACGTCGCAGGCCATCCACGCATTGGAAAACCTCCTCGACGCGGGCGAGCAACCGATGGGCGTGTTGATGATGCTGGTCGCGCAATTCCGATTGATGTTGCTCGCCCGCGACCTGATGCAGCGCAAGCTGATCACCGCCCGCGACGGTCAGGGCGGCAACTTCGAGTTCGTGAAAGCCTTCGAGCGGCTGCCCGAACAAACGACCGCCCATTTTCCGCGGACGAAGGAGGGCGCGCTCCCCAACGCCTGGCGCCTGTACCGCTGCGCGCTCGCCGCGAAGAATTTCTCCACGTCCGAACTGATCCGTGCCATGGATTTGCTGTTGGAGGCGAACCACCAACTCGTTTCCACGCAACTCGACGACAGGCTTGTCTTGGAAGAAACGATTGCTAAAATCGCCATGAAGTGAGTTGTCAGGTAAGGGTCGATCTAATTCACAGTTGATCGAAGCGAGCAGGAAGTCAGTCGCATCCAAGCAACAGGCGTGTTATGGAGATTTCACGTTTACTGGCTGAACTGCATCCACGGTTGGTGCCGTTTCCGATCGTATTACTGTTGACCGCGCTCCTGTTGGACGGCGCCGGCCTGATCTGGCGAAACCAACGCGCCCATCAGACGGCCAAATGGCTGATGGCCGCGGGCACCGCCTCCGCTCTCCTCGCCTTCATCTGCGGCATCTGCGCCGAGATTTGGGCCGGCCGCGCCGGTGTCCCGCAACTCCAAATCGAATTCCACGAACTCGCCGCCACGGTCGCTGCGTGGGGATTCATCGGGCTGATGTCATGGCGCCTGTTCCTGGATGGCGCGCGACGCGGCGCGATGCTGGCCTACGTGGTGTGTGGCCTCGCGTTGTACGCCATGATCGGCGTCGCGGGGTACCTCGGCGGCAAACTGGTGACCGAATACGGCGCGTCGGTCGCCGGCGCCAACGCCAAGACGATCCTGTCGATGCACGACCTGAACACGCTCGCCGAGCGCCAGACCGATCGCAACCTCGAGTATTCCGATTTCATGCACCACAGCGCGGGCGTGTTCGTGCTCCTGCTGACGCTGTCCATCTTCGTGCGCGAGCTGTGGCCAAACTACGAGCCCAAGGTGCAGTGGGTTGGGCCCACGTTGTTGAAATTGGGCGGCGTGCTCCTGTTCTTTTGCGCGGATTTGGATCTCTATGCCTTGACCGACCCGCGGCAACTTCTGGATCGCGAAGCGCAGATGCACAAGCTGACCGCGCTGATCATGGTCGCGGTGGGATTACGGATGCTGTTGAAGCAGCGCAAGGCGCCCTCGGTGCAACGGACCGAAACACAGGCCCGATTCCAAAATCGTCTCATCGCGATCTTCGCCCTCATCGGCGGCGGCCTGCTGTTTACGCACATCCACACCGTCGCGCCCTACGCCAATGTCGCCGCCGGCGTGTACATCAATCACATCACGATGGGGTTCGTGGCCCTGGCCATCGGCGCCGTCAAGCTGCTCGACGACGCGTTGCCGAACAAGGCCCGCTGGCGCGCCCTGTTGTTTCCCTGTTTTCTGGGGATCGAGTCGTTTCTGCTGCTCACCTACACCGAAGGCATCCCGTGGTGGGCGGGCATCGGCCATTACAACCGCTGGGGTCCCGACGGCGGCACGATCGCCCCGTTCGGCAAGGAACGCGCCGAACTGGTCTTTGACCACGACACCGGTTTGATGGACGTGCGCATCCTCGCCCGATTCGCGGACATGCCCGTGCGCGTCGCCACAACCAACATCACCGTCATCGTCGCGCGCGGGTACGAGGAGACAGCCGTGCCGCTCGATGCCGTCGATGCCGAACAGGGCTCGGCCTCACATTTTCGCGGCCGCGCCTCGTTCTTGGAAGACGCGACGCAGTTTGACGCCCGTCTGACGCTGCCACTGCGTGGCAAACAGCGCACCAGCTATTTCGACCCGTGGGTGTTGCCCGTCATTTTGGGCATTCCCCCCAACCAGGTCGCCCGGTTCGTGTGCCCGATGCACGACGGAATCCGCTCAACAAACCCGGGCGTCTGCAACATCTGCGGCATGCCGCTCGTGCCGCTCCAACTCACTCCGCCTCGGGAATTGCACGACCCGAAATACACGATGAAGCTGGACCGGGTCGGAGATACGCTGCACTTCAGACCTGAATTGGCGGCAACGGGAGAGACCGTGCGTGATCTCCTGGTTGTCCACGAGCATTTGTTGCATCTGATCATCGTCAGCGAGGACCTGTCATTTTTCGACCACGTCCACCCAGTCCGCCAAACCGACGGCTCGTTCACCCTCGATTACAAATTCCCGCATGGCGGCCATTTCCTCCTCTTCGCTGACGTCACGCCGTACGGCGAACGCGCCCAGGTGTTCCGGCTGCCCGCGACCGTTACCGGGGTAGACCTGCCAGCCGCGAAGGTCGACCTGTCTCCCACGTTGGCCCGCGAGATTGGACCCTATCACGTCGAGATGATTGTCCAGCCGCGCACGCTCGTGGCCGAACGGGAAACGCAACTGGCGCTTCGGCTCGAACTGAACGGGAAACCCGTCACGGACCTGAGTCCGTACATCGGGGCGATGGGGCATTGTGTGATCATCAGTGACGACACACAATGGTATCTGCACAGTCATCCCCAGCAGTTTGTGATGGCCCTGCCGGCGAATGCGCGGGGCGGACCCGAGGTCGCGTTTCACACGATGTTTCCCAAGCCCGGCCGCTACAAGGTGTGGGGGCAATTCAAGCGCGACGGCAAAATCATCGTCGCCGACTTCGTGGTCAATGTCGAAAAACCGCTCCTGCCCCAGTGGTTTGTCAACGCCCTGCTCTTTGATTGACGAGGGAGGGCGAGGCTCCTGCCGAGCCGCCGTTCGGAGGGTCGCGCTTCCGCGCTACCAAACCGCCTACGGCGTAATCGCGAACCGGTAAAACCCCTGCGCCCCGGTCGCCCCGCCGAAATTCGTCACCGTCAACGCCGCTCCGATGCTGTTGCTCACGCACACCCCGGCCACATTCGACCAGTTCGTCGGGTTCATTGAAGGGCTGAATTGCAATTGATACGTTTCGCCCGCCACCGAAGGGACGGTGAGGACCGCATTGCTTCCCGCGGACTGAACTGCACTGATTTGATTCGCGGGTGGGTTGAGAGGAATAGCAAAACGGAATACGGAGCCGTTGCTGTAGGTTCCGCCTTGTTGAGTCGTGCCATAGAAATTGCCGTCGCTTCCCTGCATCAACCCATTAAATGCCGGTGCGGAAACCACTGACTGAAGCACTGTTAGACTTCCGCTTGCACTTATTCGGAAGACTGTGCCATTGCTGTAGGCTCCGCCCGCTCCGGTAATGCCGTAGAAGTTGCCGTCGCTGCCCAGAACCAATGCGGACGGACCTTCTCCATCAGACTGACTGAATGAGTGAACGCTCGTGAAGGTGCCGGTAGGGCTAATCCGAAACATCGTGCCGTACCCGCCGTTTGTCCCGCCGTATCCCGTCGTCCCGTAAAAATTGCCATCGGTTCCCTGAACGAGTCCGCCATTCGGGAAATACCCGTTGGATTGACCGAGGAAGGAGTACAGATTTGTAAAGACGCCGCTCGGACTAATCCGAAACACCGTGCCGGTGGCGTTGCCAGTCCACCAGCTGACCCCTTGGGTCGTCCCGTACAAGTTGCTGTCGCTCCCCTGGACCAGACCCAATTGGCTGGGGACCGCTCCATCGCTGGGAGAGTTGCTGAACGAGTAGAGGGTCGTCAGAACCCCGCTTGGACTGATGCGAAACACCGTGCCGAAACTGCCACCGGAGTAGGCATACGCTCCACCGCTTGAAGTCGTACCATAGAAATTGCCATCGTATCCCTGAACCAGTCCGGCGGTTGGGAATCCCCCGTTGACATAATAAGGGAAGGAGTACAGGTTCGTCTCGACACCGGCTGGACTTACCCGGAATACAATGCCGCATCCATCGTCGGCATCGGAGGGACCAGTTCCTCCGTAAAGTGTCGTCCCGTAAAAGTTGCCATCCCTTCCCTGAATTACCGGAGCATTTGGATCGTCTCCGTCGCTGGGAGTGGCATAGGCACCGCTGAAAGCGTAAATCCTGGCCATCGAACCGTTGGGACTTATACGAAATACGGTGCCATATCCACTGGGTACCGCACCACCCGTGACATACCCGCCGAAGATGGTCGTGCCGTAGAAATTGCCGTCGGAGCCTTGAATGAGACCAGCTAGCGGAACATCACCATCCTCGTGCCCCGTGAACGAATAAAGGTTCGTTAGCGTCTGCCCGCTGGCCCTACCCACCAGAGCCAAGACACCGACCGCGACGAGAACTCGGAATGTTTTCACGGCGCTTTCCTGCTTCTCCGCAACCCAGTAAATCCCAATCCCGCAGGAAAGTCGAGCGTATTCCGCGACCCTCGTTCCTTGTAGCCGCCCCGCTCTGTCGGGGCGCCGCATCCGTCACTAAAACGGATTCAGCAGCTGCGGCGGGACATCGGGGGCGCGGGCGGCGGTGGAGCTTGAAGGCATCGGGGTCAACTCCTGACTCTTGACGTCCACTCACTGTGATAATCCCCGGGGAATCCCCGCTAAAACGGATTCAGCAGTTGCGGCGGGACATCGGGGGCGCGGGCCGTCGTGGAGTTTGTTGGTGCGACACTCTCGTCCTTCGTCAACAACTCCAGAAGTTCGGTGGGCGTGACGTATTCGACCCGGCGCAACTCGGTGTGCTCCCGGCCATCGGGACCAATGAAGACCAGCGTGGGGACGCCCCAGATACCAAAGTCCTTGCGCAATTTCTCGACATCGGGCGAGCCTTCATGCGTCAGATCAGCTTTAAGCACCGTGAAATGTTTCGCTTCCTCCAGGACACGTTTGTCGTGGAACGTCGTGCGCTCCATCTTGCGGCATGGCCCGCACCATTCCGCCGAAAAATCAATGAACACCGGACGATGTTCGGCCGTCGCCTGTTGGACTTTCGTCACGGCATACGGTTCAAACGTAACGCCGCCTTCCTTTGACGAGGCCAGGTCCAGCCACAACGGACTCGTGATCCAAGCCGCCACCGCAATCAGCGCGACACCAAACACGCGTTTCACCGACACCATCCAGGTGCCGGATTTCGGCAGGCGGTTCAGCAATCCCGAGAATGTCCCGAGCACCACGTAGGGCAGGCCCAACCCCAGCGCGAGCGCGAAGAACAGCCACCATCCCAGCCATGGGTTGCCGATCTGGCCGACAAACGCCAGCAACGCGACCACAAACGGCGCCAGACAGGGCGCGGCAATCACGCCGATCACCGCGCCAAAAAAGAATACGCCGATGTACCCGGCCTTGGACGACAGGCCCGTGGCCCGCTGCATGAGAAACTGCGGTGGCTGCAATTCGTACAACCCGAACATGCTCAGGGCCAGGGCGACGAGCAGCACGGCGATGCCGATAAGCAGGACGGGACTTTGCAGCGCCGAGCCGAACAGCGAGCCCGTTAACGCCGCGATCAGTCCGAGCGTCGAGTACGTCAGCACGATTCCGAGGCAATAGAACGCCGACGAGACAAACGCGCGCCGCGCATTTCGTTCGCCACCCTGGCCGCCAAAGTAACTGACCGTTATCGCGATCATCGGATACACGCACGGAGTCAGGTTAAGCGCCAGCCCGCCCAGGAACACGACGAGGATCGTGACAAACCATCCCCGTTCGCGCACGAGTGTGGCGATCGAACTGTCCGCACCAGCATTGCCGGCAGTGACCAGCGGTGCCAGCGGCGCGCTTTCAGTCACGGCCCCGAAGATGTCGGCATGAACAGGCTGCGGCTTCTGCGATTCGGAAACGATTTCCGTGTCCAGGGCGACAGGAATATTTTTCGGCGCGATGCAAACACTGTCGTTGCACGCCTGGTAACGCAGCGAGCCTTCAAGTTTCACCGGCCCAGCCTTGGCATCGGCGCTCACGTGGCCTTCGGCGAAAATGATCGTCCGGCCCGTGTACAGCGCGACTGGATCATCGTTCCATGCGACCTTGGTGGTCACGCCTTTTGGGTACACGATCCGATCGATGACAATGGCCGCCGGCGGCTGGAGCGTGAGCGTGGTCGGGATCAGGCCTTCGGCGGTGGCGGGATTGGCGTTGATGTGCCAGTGCTCGGCGACATCGATCACCACCGCGAGCCGGAAGTGCGCATTCGGAGCGAGCTTGTCCACCGATAGGAGAGCATCGACCTTGAACTCGGCCTGCTGCGCGTTGCCCACCAACGGCGCGAACCAGACGGCCAGTGTTGCCAGCGCAAGGATGGACAGTTGGAGCCGTTTCATTGCTTCAAAATGGCTCTCACATCGGCGTCGAGAGCATTCGTCTCGGTGACGCCAACGAATCTGTCGATGATGTTTTGGTTCTTGTCGATGACGATTGTCACCGGAATCGATGTCAAACCGCCGAACGTCTGGACCACGTCGTAATCGGCCACGTGCAGCGCGTAGCGCAAGTGTTGTTGCTCCGCGTAGGTCTTGAGGGAGTCAGGCCCTGTCTGGTCGAGCGCCAGCGCAAGCACGGCGAGATTCGTCTCCCCGTACCGTCCAACCATGTCATTCAATATCCCCATCTGGTTCCGGCTGGGCACGTCCGACGTTGTGAGAAAACAGACGATCAGCGCCTTGTTCTTGAAATCGGTGAGCTTGATGGTCTTGCCGTGCGGTTCCTTCATGACGAACGAGGGCGCGGGCTGGGCGACCCGGACGTTGTTCTGCCCAAACGCCCGGCCCAACAGCAGAATGACCGCGACCAAAACGATTCCGCCCGAGAACAATGGATTCAAGAGCCGGCTGCGCCACGCATGGGCTTGGATGTTCATGGTTCGAATGACAGTATTAGTCCACTCTATGGCGCTACGCAAGTGCGGCCTGCCTTGGATTGCCCAGCCGACGGCGTCTTGACGCGCCACGAGTACCGGCGTAAGTTTTGAGCACCAATGCGCGAGGCTTTGAGAATATTGACAACGCTCGTGGCGATTTTGCTCGCGGGAGGCCTGCCCATGCGCGGCGATTCCTCTGAACTTGCCACGGTGCCGTGTAGCCAGGCACCTTCACAGCCGATGAATTGCTGTCGGGGCGCCCATTGCCGTTGCGATTTGTCCGCGCCATGTCAGTCGGCGTCGAACCGGATGCCGGCCCGTGCCACGCCAACGCCCGGTCAGCGGGTCGCAAAAGTCACGGTCATATCAGCGGGCGCCGCGCTACTCGCGAGTGAGGTTGCGTGCTACCCCGCGTCAACCGCGAGAGCAACCGCTTCGACGCCCGCCGCCGCCTCGTCGTACCTCTGGACGCATGCGTTCCTGATCTGAGACCGAGCGCCACGCCCGTGGTGTCTCTTGCGTCCGTCTCAGGTCAGTCATGCAACTTCACGAACAACCAGATTCCGAGGTCGTCCGCCAAATCCAGTCGGGCGCTGCCGCCGCATTTGACGAATTGATGCGCCGGTACAAACGTCCCGTGGTGAATTTCATTTTCCGCATGTTGGGGAACACCCAGGATGCCGCCGACGTCGCGCAGGACGTGTTCGTGCGCGTCTACCAGAATCTGGATACTTACCGTCCCGAAACGGAATTCTCCACCTGGCTGTTCGCGTTGGCGCGCCACGCTGCGATTGATCGGATCCGCTGGCGGTCGCGCCATCGAACGGAGACGATCGAATCGGCGCCGGAGATTGTGGCGTCCTCCGGCACGGCGGAGGAGGTGAACGCACGCGAAATCGGCGACCAGATTGCTAAGGCCATCGCCAAACTCCCTGAAGATCAAAGAACCGCCGTCGTCCTGTCCGAATACCAAGGAATGTCGTATGCCGAAATCGCGGGCGTGATGCGCTGTTCCGAGAAATCGGTCGAGTCGCGCCTGTACCGCGCCAAGCAAACACTCAGAACAGCGCTCCACCATCTGTTGGAATGACTTGTCACTGTAGCAGTTTAACCACACTGAATGATTCACCGCAGCAGATTTCCGTATTCCCGTCCGCGCCGGTAATTCTTGACGGCACGGATTCTCCTGCAACCACGGGAGTTGCGGAATATTCACACAAGCGACGCGAGCTTGGCACGCGGGATGTTAATAGTCTCACCAACCGCGCGCGATGGTGCGCGAACGCCAAAACGGTTCGGCGTTCGTCAACTCACCAACACCATCGCCAAAGGCCCTCCTTATCCCGTCGGAAGCTGAAAACCCTCGTAGGAAACTACGAGGGTTTTTTTCGCCCCCAGCGTATCACTCTGTGATGAACCAGAATGACGACAGGCTAAGGGCATTGCTCAAACAATGGCGCGACATCGAGCCGACGGGGAATTTCGAGGCCAATGTGTGGCGGCGGATTCGAGTTGCCACCGACAAGCGTCCTGAACGTATGAGCCTGATGGAGGCAGTTGGGCGGTTGCTGTGGCAACCGGCATGGTCGGTCGCCATAGCGCTGTTCGTGGCAGCCATCGTCGGGGTCTGGGGCGGCGTCGCGTCCACGTCGCGGCCAGCGGACACTTCTCGGGCCGAGCTTCAATTCCTGGCACCAGGCACGCTGGCGGGTAGCTACCTGCAAGGTGCCGCGAAGGAGTCGCCATGAAAAAAACGGTGATCGCTCTGGCCGTCCTGACGCTTTTCGTCTCGTCGCTTTCTTACGGCGTGGCCAGTTGGTGTATTCATCGCTCCGTGAGCCGTGGGATGGCCGACCTGAACGACACCCCGTGGCTCAGGCGTGAATTGAACCTGACCGACGCCCAGAGCGCCGCGATTGACAAGTTGAACCAGGAATTTCGCGCGAAGGTCGACCACTGCTGCGACACACACTGCGACGCGCGCTTTGCGTTGGGCCGGGAACTGGCCAAACCGCAGTTCGACCTCACCCGGGCCAATGCCTGCGTGGATCGCATGGCCGCCGCCCAGGTTGAGTCGGAGCGCGCCACGCTCGACCACATCCTCCGCGTGCGCGCAGTGTTGACGCCCGACCAGCAGCAACAATACGCGGCGCTCGTGAGCCAGCAGATCTGTGCCGCCGGCCCTCTCGGCATGCATCATCCCACGCCATGAAGCCCATCCTGATCGCCTTCATCTCTGTGGTCGGGACAATGGCCGCATCCGCGCAAACGAACGATTCGTTGGATGCGCTTATCGAGACCGCCCTCGCAAACAACCCCGAAATTGCCATGGCCCACAGGAAGTGGGACGCAGCGCTGCAGAAGATTCCACAGGCGCGTGCGCTGGACGATCCAACGGTTGGCGTGGACGCTTGGCGCAAGAGCGAGGAGGCCGCGTCACCGAGCCAGACCGGCCTGATGGTTTCCCAGAGCATACCGTGGTTCGGGAAACGCGACTTGCGCGGCGGCGTCGAGACGGGCACGGCGAAACAGGCGGAAATGGCGTGGCGGGTGAAAACACTGGAGGTCGTGGCGATGGTCAAGCGGTCCTACTACGATCTCTGGCAGGCACAGCGCGAGTTGGATATCAACCAGCGCAATCAAGAGTTAATGCAGCAATTTGTCGAAGTGGCCCGCTCGCGCTATGAGACGGGCAAAGCCTCGCAATCCGACCTTATCCGCGCCCAAAATGAATTGGCCCGGCTCGCCGAGGATCGCACCGACCGCACGCGGACGTATCAGGTAGCGTTGGCAGAGTTGAACCGCCTTATGAAGCGTGTGCCCAATTCGCCTGTCGAGATCAGTCCCGACGTGACCGCGCCGGTGTCGGAGCCCGTCGTGACCCTGGATCAACTGCAAGCGGCCGCCGCGTGTCGGCCCGAGTTGCAGGGACTACAGGAAGGCGCGGTGCGCAGCGCCGAGTCGGCGCTGGCGCTGGCGAAGAAGGGGTACGACCCCGATGTGCAGGTTCGGGTGGAGGCCTGGCAGTATGAGGGCAAAAGCGGCATCCAGGAGTATGACGCAGGCGTCTCGGTCAATTTCCCGTGGTTCAACGGCGGCAAGCACCAGGCGCGCATCAACGAGGCGCGCGCGAACCTCGACGCGAGCCGGGACGAGTTGGACGCCATGCGCGTGCAAACCGCGACCGAGGTACAGGAACTCTACGACGGCATGCACACGATGCACCACCATTACGAATTGTACGTGGGGAAGCTGATTCCACAGCAACAACTCGCTGTCGAGGCCGCGCGGTCGGCCTACGAGAGCGGCACTGGCGGGTTCCTCGATGTTCTGGATGCGCGGCGAATGTTGTTTGACCTGGAAATGGAAAACTTACACCACGCCGCTGAATTTCAACGGCTCATGGCGTTACTGGAACGAATGGTGGGAGGCCGGTTGCCGATGGCAATAACAGAGGAAAAGAAATGAACCGGAGCATTGGATGGATGGCAATCTCGTTGGCGCTCGCCGTCGGCATGACAGCTGTGTCGTGCTCCCCCAAGGAACGCGGCACGTCCGGCGCGGCCACGTCGGCGCCGAAAAAGACGATGTATCACTCGACGATGAATCCCAACGAGGTCAGTGACCAGCCGGGCAAAGATTCAATGGGGATGGACATGGTACCTTTTGAACCCGAAGAGTCGGCGGAGAAGACGCCCTCAGGGCTGGCAGCGGTATCGATCACGGCCGACGCGCGGCAACGGATGGGATTAACAACGAGCATGGTGGAACAGCGCGCACTCGCGCGCGAGGTGCGTACGTCGGCTCGGATCACGGCAGACGAGACACAGTTGTACCGGGTGACCGTCAAAGTGGACGGCTGGGTGGACAAGCTTTTCACCGCCACGACCGGGCAATTCGTGAAACAAGGTGACCCGCTGCTTACGGTTTACAGCCCCGATCTGCTGACGTTGCAGAATGAATACCTCACAGCATTGCGATCCGGCTCATCGAACCTGGTCGTATCGGCGCGACGACGCTTGTCGCTCTGGGATATTTCTGACGAGCAAATCGATCGGCTGGACAAAACCGGCGTTGCCGAAAAGATGATCACACTGTTCGCGCCGGCCGGCGGGTGGATTATCGAGCGCATGGTCTTGCCCGGCCAAAAGATCACGGCAGGCGAACCGTTGTTGGTCATCGCCGATTTGTCGACGGTCTGGGCCGACGCCGACATTTATCAGTCGGATCTTCTGTACGTGAAGGTCGGCATGCCGGTCGAATTGACCTTGTCCTCCTGGCCGGACAAGAAGTTTACGGGGAAGGTGACGTTCGTCTCACCGACGTTGGATCCCGAGAGTCGCACCATGAAAGCGCGGCTGGAGATTCCCAATCCGGAATTACTGTTGAAGCCGGAAATGTTCGCCACGGCCACGCTCTCGTACGAATTGGGCGAGGGACTGGCCATTCCCGAAACCGCGGTGATGCGCACGGGACAGCAGACGTACGCGTTTCGCGACGCGGGCGATGGACGGCTGGTGCCGACGCCGATCGTGGTGGGCGAACGCAGCGATGGTTACTACCAACTTCTCTCGGGATTGAGTGCCGGCGACAAGGTCGTCACATCCGCCAACTTCCTGGTGGACTCCGAGTCGTCGATGAAGGCCGCCTTGGAGTCGATGGCGGCCAGTGCGCGCCAACCGTGAGCGACGAGCCGGTATGATCAAGCGAATCATCGAATTCAGCGCGCGCAATCGTCTTCTCGTCGTCCTGCTCGTGGCTGCGGCGGTGGCGTATTCATTCTACACGATGAAGAATATCCGCTTGGATGCGATCCCTGACCTCAGCGACACGCAGGTGATCGTGTTTACGAAATGGGACCGCAGCCCGGACATCGTGGAAGACCAGGTCACCTATCCGATCATCTCCGCCTTGCTCGGCGCACCGCGCGTGAAGGCCATCCGTGGCGCCAGCGATTTTGGGTTTTCGTATGTGTACGTAATTTTCGAGGATGGTACCGACCTCTACTGGGCGCGCAGTCGGGTCAATGAATACCTTTCGAAAATCACCGGCCAATTGCCAGCGGGTGTCAGACCGGAACTCGGTCCCGATGCGACGGGTGTGGGCTGGGTTTATCAATATGCGCTGGTGGACAAGTCCGGCAAACACAGCCTCGCCGATTTGCGGAGTTATCAGGATTGGGTGTTGCGGTACGCGTTGCAAAGCGTGCCCGGCGTGGCCGAAGTGGCAGGATTGGGCGGCTTTCAGAAACAATATCAGGTGACGGTCGATCCGGTAAAACTGCAGGCGTACAGCGTTGGCGTCGTCGACATCATGGACGCCATCAAACGCAGTAACAACGAAGTCGGCGGTCGCCTGATTGAGTGGAACGGCAAGGAATTCATGGTGCGTGGGCGCGGCTACGTCAAGTCGACCGAAGATTTGGGCCTGATTGCCGTCAAGACAACCAAGGCCGGCACACCGGTGTTGTTACGCGACGTGGCCGATATCGCACTCGGGCCGCAGATTCGGCGCGGCGTTGCCGATCTAAACGGCGATGGCGATGTCGTCGGGGGCATTGTAATCATGCGGCACGGGGAGAATGCCCTCAACGTCATCGAGCGCGTCAAGGCGAAGCTGGCGGAGATAAAATCATCCATGCCAGAGGGCGTGGAGGTCGTTTCGACCTACGACCGTTCGGAGTTGATACGAAAGTCCATCGACAATTTGAAAGACGACCTGATCATGGAAATGATCATTGTCAGCTTTGTGATCCTGTTTTTTCTCTGGCACATCCCGTCGGCGATTGTGCCGATCATCACCATCCCCGTCTCCGTCGCGCTCGCGTTCATCCCGATGTATTTCATGGGGATCACGTCGAACATCATGAGTCTCGCCGGGATTGCGATTTCCATTGGCGTCCTCGTCGACGGCGCGATTGTGGAGGTCGAGAACGCCTACAAAAAACTCGAACGGTGGAAGGAAGAAGGTGGGCAGGGCGACTTTCACAAGATTCGACTGGAAGCCCTGATGGAGGTCGGTCCATCGGTCTTCTTCTCGTTGCTGGTGATTGCGGTGGCATTTCTACCCGTGTTCACTCTTGTCGACCAGGAAGGCCGACTCTTCAAACCGCTCGCGATCACGAAAACGTTGGCGATGGCGTTGGCGGCGCTATTGGCGATCACGCTTGATCCCGCCGTGCGCATGCTGTTCACGCGGATGGAGCCGTTCCAGTTGCGACCGCGTTGGCTCGCGAAGGTGATGGACGGCGTGTTTGTCGGCAAGTATTACCCCGAGGAGAAACATCCCGTCAGCCGCGTGTTGTTCTGGCTGTATGAGAAACCGTGCCGGCTCGTGTTACGGCATCCGAAGACAACCATCGCGCTGGCGGCGGTCATCGTGGCGACAACCGTCCCGGTGTATTTGCAACTGGGTCACGAATTCATGCCACCGCTGAATGAAGGCTCGATCCTCTACATGCCGACGACATTCCCCGGCATCTCCGTGACCGAGGCGGAACGGTTGATGGAAACACAGGATCGTATCCTGAAGCAGTTCCCCGAAGTCGTTTCGGTGCATGGCAAAGCGGGGCGGGCCGATACATCGACCGATCCTGCGCCGTTCTCGATGATGGAGACGGTCGTCCAACTCAAGCCGGTGTCCGAATGGCCGCCGAAGCAGCGGTTCTTTTCCTCGTGGCCGGGGCCGTTGCGCGCGATGCTGGGCCACATCTGGCCCGAACACATTTCGCAGGAGGAACTCATCAACGAAATGGACCGCGCCGTGCAGATTCCCGGCAGCGTCAATGCCTGGACGATGCCGATCAAGAATCGCATCGACATGCTCGCCACGGGAATCCGCACACCGGTCGGGGTCAAGGTCTTCGGAGCCAATCTCGATGAAATCCAGCGCATCGGCGAGCGCGTCGAGGGTATTCTTCGCAACGTGCCGGGCACCCGCAGCGTTTTCGCTGAACGCGCCGCGGGCGGTTATTTCGTGGACATCACGCCGAGACGCGAGGCGCTCGCGCGGTACGGCCTCACCATCGACGATGTCCAGAACGTCATCATGACGGCCATCGGTGGCGAGACAATTTCTACCACCATCGAAGGCCGAGAGCGTTACTCGATCAATCTGCGCTACCCGCGCGATTTGCGCGAAAACATCGATCAACTGGAACGCGTGTTGGTCATGGCGCCGATGGGACGCCAGGTTCCGCTAAAAGAAGTGGCCGACATCTCACTGGTGAATGGGCCATCGATGATTCGCGATGAGAATGGGATGCTCGCAGGCTATGTGTACGTGGACATCACGGGACGTGATGTCGGCGGTTACGTGGAAGATGCGAAACGCGCCGTAGCGGCGGAATTGAAGCTACCGACCGGTTACTCAATCATCTGGAGCGGACAATATGAGAACATGCTGCGCGTGCGCGAGCGCTTGAAGATCGTATTGCCGGTGACCATCGCGGTAATTTTCCTGTTGCTGTACGCCAACACGAAATCAAGCTTCAAGGCGCTGATCATCATGCTGGCGGTGCCATTTTCGCTGGTGGGAGCGGTGTGGCTGTTGTGGTTGTTGAACTACAACATTTCCATCGCCGTGTGGGTTGGAATGATTGCCTTAATGGGACTCGATGCGGAGACGGGCGTGTTCATGCTGTTGTTTCTCGATTTGTCCTACGACGAAGCGAAACGGAATGGAGAATTGCGCAATCGGTCGGATCTGCACGAGGCCATTATTCACGGCGCGGTGAAACGTATTCGTCCAAAGATGATGACGGTCGGCGCGGCGGTGATGGGGTTGATGCCGATCATGGGGTCGGTCGGGAGCGGCGCGGACATGATGAAACGGATTGCCGCCCCGATGGTGGGCGGATTGTTCACATCGTTCCTGATGGAGTTGCTGGTCTACCCCGCAATTTATCTGCTCTGGAAAGGGCGCGAACAGAAGACGACTGGAACTGTCGGGTAAAATGGTGGATAGTAAGGAAAGAATCGTTGGTGGCGAAATCCTGATCGGAACCGAACAATCAAACAGGAGGAAGTCTATGAAAACGTTCGTGGCATTCAGTGTGGCAATTGTTGTCGCTGGTTTGATCGTGGCCGGGAACATCCGGGCGGCGGATGCAGACAGCACTATCACCGTCAAAGGCGAAGTGTTGGACATGGCCTGTTACCTCGACCACGGCGCGCACGGCGAGAAGCACGCGCAGTGTGCCGCGACCTGCATCGAGTCGGGTTTGCCCGTGGGCATCAAGGGCGAGGACGGGAAGACGTATCTGCTGGTCGGTGAGCACAAGCCCCTCAACTCGACGCTGGCGCAATACGCCGGCAAAACGATTACCGTCAAGGGCAAGCTCGCCAGCCGTGACGGGATCAACATGATCGAAAACGCCGAGATTCAGAAGTAGTCAGGATTCGGTGCAGCATCGGGCGGTCGCGCCCAGGATGACTGAATTGCACGACTTCCTGCAGCAGCTTCGGCAGCCCGAGTATGTTCACGTGCTGCTCAATCCGATTCCGGTCTACGCGATGGCGAGCGGGATTCTGGCGTTGATTGTTGCGTTGATCCTGCGGAGTCGGCCCGCCCAGATCACGGCGTTTGTCGTCGTGATTTTCGCCGCGCTCTCCGTGTGGCCCGTGGGAGAATATGGCGAGCGCGCCTCCGACCGCGTGTACGCGATGTCGAACAAAGAAGCGCAGCAATGGCTGGATGTCCACAGGCACCGCGCCGACGTCGGGGAATGGGTGTTTTACGTGACGGCAGCCGTTGCGGCAGTGGCGCTGGCGGTGCCGCGGTTTCGTCCGCGCACGCAGTTGCCGCTCGCATTGGCCACGCTCGTGCTTGCGCTGGCCTCACTGGGCGTGGGCGCGTGGATCAGTCGCGCGGGCGGGAAGATTCGCCATTCGGAATTCCGCAACGGCCCGCCGCCGAATCCGGTGATGCACGACGAAGAGCATTAGAGGGCAACTCGCGCCGGCGGCCTCGGAGAACGTGCAAACTTCGTGGATGGAATGTTCAGCGACTTCTTTGGGCCACCGCTTTGAAAAAGGTGTAGCAAAACACACCATCGGGATGCGTGGTTCGATACAGATCCTCGATGCCCTTATCAAAGTCGGCTCGGCTGATGATTCCGGCGTCGACAGCTGAATCGCGGACGCCTTCAATCATGGCGGTGAAGGTCTTCTTGGTAAAGCCGTCCACCAACTCCGGCTTGCTGGAATCGACATAGACCATTCGCGGCGAGACGCGGATCGATCCAAATCCGGCACTGTGCAAGAGGGGGTAGAGTTCCCGTCCGATCTCGGCATTGCCACCGGCCCTTCTCTGCAGTTCGATCTGGCATTGGATCGCGTTACGAGCCGACTCGCTGTCGGGGTGAAAACAGGTCGAACCATGATCGCCTTCGATGACCGTGATGGTGCCACCGATTGTGAGGAGGTTCTTGAGCGCCTGTAACGCCTCCACTGGACGGGACAAATGCTCCAGCACAAAGCAAACAAAGACGTGGTCGAAAGACTCCGGACCGAAAGGCAAATGAAAGATGTCGGCCTGTTGGAACAGCACGTTCGTCAGACCGGCTGATGCTGCCTTCCCTTTTGCTTCGGCAAGGGAACTCTCCGATATGTCGACGGATGTAATCAGCGCGTGCGGGCTGTTTCGCGCCAGCGTGAGCGTCTGAGCGCCGACGCCACAGCCCGCTTCCAGGACCCGGCACCCGGCGGGATAAGAGGTGTCGGAGTGCAACAACTCAATCAGGGTGGTGGCCTGGTCCTGCAACCGCATATTTTCTCGTTGATGGTATCCGTGAACGTAGGGAGCATCCATGGTTTCACTTTGCCTGTTTGGGACCGAAATTACAGTGCAAAGTTCGATGCCGGGAACAACGCGATTCTGTGCGGTGCACTACGCCGGGTCAGGCGTCCGGGCGAAGGAGGTCGACATACGCGCCTTCGATCAACTGCTGCGGGGAAATGCCAAGCTTGGCCAGTAATTCATGGGCGACCCTGACTCCGGACTCGGTGGTTTCGTCTTCCGAAAGAACCACTTCCAGTTCGAGGAAATCTCCGAGTCCTTCGACACGGTCCAGGTGTACCCGTGTTCTTCCCACCATGAAGAGCGTGCGATGTTTACGGACCCGGCCACATTGTCCAAACGCGAGCGAGAGAACTTCACGGAGCGTGTTGGGCGATGCGGTCGGCGAAATGACATAAAACGACTCTTTCGGGCCGGCTCTGTCGGGGCGCTGATAGAAGATCAACTCGCCGCTGGTTTCTGAAAACGCACGGAGTTTCAGTCGCCCGTTCGGACAGGAGAAAAACGTGTCGTCTTGGACGATTTCGGTCGGCCCGGTGTCGGCGATGGCTCGGACGCGTGGCAGCAGTTTGTCGACACTCTCGACGCGCGCCTTGATTTCAACGTTTCGGGGCATTTCCTTCTACCGTCGGTGACGATCGGAATCGCGATCCCGTACCGAAATTAATCGTCGTTATCCGCGTTGGCCTTCGCGTCGCCGTGGATGACGACGAAGGCGGCGCGGGTGGGGGCGGGGGCGTGGGAATTCTCGCCGCGGACGGAGCGCCAGATGACTTCGTTGAGGAGCAGATCATCGGCGGCATCTTCCTTGGTGAAATCCATCGTGCGGGAGATTTCCGTACCCCAACTGACCTTGGTGTTGAGCTCATTGAGGTCGATGCGCGCGGGAAGGGCGGTGTAGCTGGTCAGGTCGGGCTTGCCCTGGAAGGCGGCAAACATCGGCACGGCAGCGGCATCGAATTGCGACATCGGCTTGAGGCCGAGGATCAACTCGATCGTGCGCAGCATGCTGCTGGTGGAGTACATGGTGGAATCGACCGTGTGGCGTTTGATGTACGGACTGGCGATGAAGGCCAGCGTGCGATGCGCGTCCACGTGGTCGGCCCCGTTCTGCGCGTCGTCTTCGAGGATGAAAATGGCGGTCTGCGGCCAGAATTTGGAGCGGCTGATGCCTTCGACGATGCGGCCGAGCGCGGCGTCGTTGTCGGCGATGTACGCGCTGGGTGTTCGTTTGCCCTGGCGCACGCCGTTGGTGTGGTCGCCGGGCAGTCGAACCACCTGCAAGCGGGGCATGTCGCCGTCGTCCTCGAATCGCTTGAGTTCATGGAGGAAACGATCAGCGCGTTTGGCGTCCGGATAATCGAGGTCGAACCCGCGATACATTTCGTCGAGATGACCGCGCAACGCTTTGACGCGCGGGGTCGACGGGTCCATGGGTGTTTTTCCATTGGCAACAAATTCGCCATAGCTGCGATAGCTCAGGCCGGCATCCGCGGCCCGGTCCCAGAGATAGCCACCCGCCGGTGTGGCCATGGGGAAGACACCTTCCGCGGGGTAGACGTATTTCCTGCTCTGGTTGTGACCGTACTGGAGCCGCCACATCTTTTGGACGAAATCACTTGCGTACGCGCCCATGGTCCACTCGTGTCCGTCGGCGCTGATTTCGGCGTCGGCGTAAAAGTTGTCGAGCAGAACGAAGTCACGGGCCAACTGGTGCTGGTTCGGCGTCACTTCCTCGGGGAACAGACAGAGGTTCGTGTCGCCGTTGCCCTCCTTCATGTCGCCCAGGACCTGGTCGTACGTGCGGTTCTCTTTGATGACGTAGAAGACATACTTGATGGGGCTCGGGTCGCCGGGCGTCTGCGGAATCGGGTTGTCATCGGGACGCGCGGCGGTCACCGAGGTGTCCGCCTTGAGTGGACTGCAACGGTAGGCGGCGGCGGTGTAGACCACGAGTTGATTATCAAGTTCGTCGCGCGAGCGCGGCAAATCAATTACGCTCAGGGCGCCCTTGAGAAGTTGGGCAATATACTGTGGAAGCGTTTCCGCGCGACTCTTGCGGCCGGGTTGCGGGCCATTCGGGTTGGCCATCGGGAGGATGCCTTTGCCGTTGCTGACAAGCAGGTGCCGGCCGTCGGGCGTCACGCGAACGGAAGTTGGATACCAACCGACAGGGATGAAACCGAGCGAGTGGCTGTGGCCGGGCGCGCTAACGTCGAACACGGCGAGATTGTTGTTGCCGGCGTTGGCCACGAAGAGGATTTTCCCGTCGGGCGTGAGGGCCAGGCTGTTGGGGGTCGAGCCGGAGGGCGCATTGGGATAGAGCGCCGCGGTGAGCGTTTCCAGGGTCTTGCCGGTTTCCGTGTCGAACACGGTGACGGTGTTGCGGTTGGCGTTGGCGACGAAGAGCGTATTGCCATTGGCGGTCAGGACCAGTTCATTGGGATGTTCCTGGGTGGGCCAGCGGGCGATTACTTTCTGCGAATCCAAATCGACCACGGCGACCTCGGCGTTACCCCACAGGCTGACGTAACACCGGTGGCGTTTCTCGTCGATGCGGCAGGCATACGGGAACACGCCCAGGTGATTGAGTTCGATGTCGACCGAATGCGCCGCCTTGGTGACGGTTTCGAACGAGTTGGTCAATGAGTCGGGCGTCAAGGGGAGGTCGACGACGGTGTTCGTGTGTAAATCGACGAGCGAAACGCTCTGCCCATAGAGATTCGCGACGCAGAGTTCTTTCGAGTTGGAATCGACGGCCAATCCAGCCGCGATCCCGACGTTATTGGTGCTGCGCAGTTGGATGTCGTGTGGATCTGTAAGAAGGCCGTCCTGGAAATGATAACTGTGGATGACTTCGTCGCTGGCGCCGCTGCAAAACAGTTGTGAACCGTCGCGGGAGAACTCGACCCCGTAGAAGCCTTCGTGGAGCGGGACGTTGGCGACCACTTTCTCCGTCTTCAAATCCACGATCCAGAGCCCGTGCTGGCTGTCGCCCGTGTGCAGGATCGCGGCGAACCGGCTCGTGGGATCGACGGCGATATTAATGGGAAAGTCGCCCAGTTGTATTTGCCGTCCGACGGGACGAAGCGACCACTGGTTTGGCAACAGGACGGAGCCGTCGGGCCGTTGGCCGGGCAATGAAACCGGCGTCCTGGCTTCCCGGGCCAGTGAAAAGGCCGCGCTCCCCAACAGAACCGCAACACTCAGCATGAGCCTGTACATAATCCCGCGGCGGATTATGACGGTCTTTCTTCGGTTGTAAAGTCGGGACAAGGTCCGGGGGTACTCTCGGCTTCTCCGACATTGACAGGTCTTCGAAGTGCGCTGGCTCATGGTTTTTCTCTTGTTTGGTTGAATGATTCGATTTAATCGGCGTAGCCGTCGGCCTTCGCCGGCCAAGCCGCGGCGAAAAGCAGTGTCCCCAGGATCGTCGCGATCAGGAGCACCCAGAAAGCCGCGTCCCATCCGTGGTCCTCTACCAGCTTGCCCAGTCCCCATCCCGAAAGCACTGTGCTCGCATAACCAAAAATGCTGGTCAGCCCGACAGCCGTACCAGCAGCCCGTTTGGTGGCCAGATTGGCAGCCGTAACCGCCAGCAGGCATTGTGGGCCATAGATGAAAAAGCCCACCGCGCCCAGCATGGCTGTTGTCAGCAACTCGGATTTCACCGGCACCTTCCAGAAGACCAGAACCGAAACGCCTGCCAGAATCATATAGATGAGGCACATCCGCGCGGCGCGTCCCGCCAGCCAGCGGTCCGTGAGCCGTCCGCCGATCAAAGCGCCCATCAGCCCGCAGGCTTCGAATGCCACGACCATCCAGGCCGCGTGCCGAATCTCGATGTGCTTGGCCTGCATCAGCATGGTCGGACCCCAATCCAGCACGGCGAAACGGACTGTGTACACGAAAAAATTGGCGATGGAGACGAGCCAGATATATTTGTTCTTGAAGACCCGCTCGATCACGAATGCCCGGAACTCCGCGCGCGAGTGCTCTTGCGATCCTGCCATGTGCGTGCCCTCTACTTCAGGCAGTCCAACGGACGGAGGCGTGTCCGGGGTGTTGAACCAGATGAACACCGCGCAAACCAGGGCGATACCCGCCGGGACAAAGAAGCACGATCGCCAGCCGAAGCCGAAATAGACCAGGTTGCTGCATAACACCAATATCAGGCCGCCCCCGATGCAGTGCGACGAATTCCAGATCGAAAACTTCGTCGCCATTTCCTTCGGCGGGAACCAGTTCGCCATCAACCGCGCACAGGGCGGGAACCCCATGCCTTGAAACCAACCGTTAAGCATCCAGATGATGCCCATCGTCAACACTGCGGAACTGAAACCGAACAAGACGTTCATCAGCGCCGACGCCACGAGGCCGACCGTCAGAAACGCGCGGGAACTCGAGCGGTCGGCGAGAAACCCGTTCCCGAATTTTGAGACGCCGTACAGCAACCCGTGCACCGTCAGAAACAAGCCGAGGTGGGCCTTATCGATGCCGTCCTTTTCCATGTACGGCATGGCGATACTCAGGTTCTTGCGCACGAAATAAAACGTGGCGTAGCCGATGATGGAAGCAACCAGGACACGGTTCTGCCACGAGTGGTACTTCGCCGAGATCTCCTGCGGATCGGTCAACATCACCGCCGCAGGGGGGGCGGGTTGGAAAATTCCCAGCAACCGGCCGACGACCGGCCGGGACGCCGCGCCTGATTCAGATTCGGTTGGCAAGCTCTGGTGCCTCGCTAAGAAAAACAGGTTTCTCTAACCCTTCGTCGAACGCTGACGTCAACCACGTCCACGTGGGATCTCGCCCGCCGAAGCGTGGGCAAGTGGTAACAGAGTGAACGTAGTTCCGCAAGTTCCGAACGCGGAGAATGTCGCGCCCTCGATTTGCTTGCGCGGGGGCGCAAACGTGGCATAACGCCTGATGCATTTTGTCTGGTGTGATCCTGCGCCGACTTCAATCCCGGGATGTTTCGCCGTGGGGTTACTTTTCCGGGTTGCTTTTTTTGAGGGGGATTTTCGGACCGTTCTCCTCAAAACCCGGTCACGTGTTTACAAGCACTCGCGAATAGAGCAACGATGCACATCACCACTTGCTCCACCGAGTTTCGCCCAATCCGCTCTGCCTTGCGCCTGTCGAACTCCGTTATCCCCTCGACTACCAGGGCGCCTCCGTCCCGCTCCTTTCACCCGGTCACACCAACATGGCTGCCGATGGTCTTCACCATCGCAAGCTCCGGCAAGTCGACGAGTTCACCGAGTGCCTTCTTCTCGGAAATGCGCACACCCCCGGGACGAGCGAAGCGATTTGTAGCGGCAGCTTCCTATCTGGATACGGGCACCGGTTCCAACTCGTCCGTGGTTCGCCAGAACCACAGGTACGCGAGTATGACCAGAATGAACCAGGTCAGGTAGCCATAGTCCAGCAACCAGTTGGCAAGCTGTCTACCGACCAGGTTTTTCGTCAACACTCCGACGCCAACGCCGATAACCAGCCAGCCGATGCTGGCCGCTGATTTTGGCGCGCGAACCGCACGCGCGGTCAGCAGCAGGATTGGCAAGATCAGCGAGCAGAGATGGGCCTTGCTCGTCTTGGGTGAAAACAACAGCATCAGACAGAGCACGACAGAGGCATCGTAGCCCGTCAGGATCAGCGGCGCTTTTGGCCAGCCGTACCAGTGCCCTTGTCGGACTGTTGCCGCGACAATCATCAACAGCGCGGCGATGGCCAGAAACACGATTTGCACACCGCGATGACCCAGTCCCCACAGCAGCGGGCCATGGTCTTCGGCGCCATTAATGAATAACCTTGCCAGTAGCCCGCCCAGGGATTGGTTCAGCTGGGTGAATTCCTTCCACACGCCCGGCCGCGCGGCGGCGGGGCCATTGGCGACGGCGGGCTTGGCTAACGATTCGATCCACTCGACCGCGTGGAGTTTCGGCAAAGGACTCGGGAAAATCATCGACGGCGCCAGGTTGAGCACGACGGCGGCAACGACCGCCGCCGTCGCCGCCTTCCATTGCCTCCAGCGCAACAGGAACGGCACAAACAATAACGGCGTCGCCTTCAGTCCGATGGCCGCGCCCAGGAGGACCCCTGCGGCGATTGGCCAGCCCATGCCAATCCAGTAGACGGCGGCAAAGCACAGCAGTGCGATCATCAGGTCGGTCTGCGCGTTTTCCAGGGGCGACAACAGATGGCGTGCCCCGATCAGCACCGCTGCCCCGACCAGACACACCTGCTGTCGCGGTGTCAGCGCCGCACGTTCGCGCCGGCTCAACAGCAGCGCCAGATGGATGACCAACACCAGCGCGATTGCCTGCAGACCGCCCCAAACCCATTGCGCTGCGCGCTGCGGCATGAACGTCAGCGGCACGCAGACAAAAGCGGCAAAGGGCGGATACGAATACACTTCGTCCGGCACAATCCGGTACAGGTCATCGCCGTTGCGCAGCCGTTGCGCGGCCAGGTAGTACACCGGGAAATCGCCGCTGCTTCTTCGTCCACCGATGAGCAGCGTGGCACTGACCAACAGCGCCATCAGGACGAGTTTATACCAAGGGGAGTTCACGAAGGCGGTCTGATCGGTGTCAGTAGTTTTTTTGACGTGAGTTGTTTTAGGCAACCGCGGGACAATTCTGCGCCAGCGCTCGAATCTCGTCAAATGCGAAATAAACCTCCTGGCCACCGCGCCCGTCCCCGCTCGTCCGGTGTGGGCGCCGCGGTCCACCAAGCTCTAGATTTGGGCGAAGCCCGATACAGCACCGATTATGACCACTTGCTCTACTGGGGTGAACACCCCATATCATCTCTTCATTGTTCCGCATATCTTCCAGGACAATGAAAGCCGAATTGACAGCAGAAGCCATTCACGTTAACAGCATAGCTCGGTCACGGTTTGACCGTTTATTTGCCGGGAATTGCTTTCTCGAACCAGTCATCGGCAACGAAATGGAATGGTTCGTGGACGGCTCGGAGAATTTGCTTGGAACGATTGCGGATGGGCTGTTATTCGACCGTTGGATATATGTCCTCCTGGCAAGGGGCGGCATAACCGGGTTTCGTATTCTGAGGATGGAATTCGGGGTGTCGACCCGGGATGAAGCAACGGTTCGGTTGCTGCGCATCATGAAGGCATGCGCAACGCCGACCGCGATAGCGTCGCCGGTATAAACCAAGACCGCGCAGCGATCCGCCGCGACAAAAGCAGCACAGGGCAGTGTGCCGCTTCAGTTTCCCTCTCGACGCCTTTCCCTCACCCGAGGCACGGCTGCGCAGATGGATCGCCCTGGTCCGCACGCACTGGACTCCCCTATGCCCCTTCGGCCCTTACGCTATGCCCCGCGCATTCGGCCCATACCGACCAACTGCGCCTTACGCCGTCAACAACAACGCTGGCGAACCGCTCAAGACGGCTCCCCGCGCAGGACTCGAGCCGCTCATTCCGAATCTGTGGAAACTGGTGCCCCCATTTGGCGTAGCGCCCGAATGCGCTGGAAATTGCCGTCGGCAAGCATTCGGCGCGTTTGCGACCCAGCACGACATGGTCCTGTATCAGTTGCGCCCAAAACGGCGTGGGTGCGGCTACCATCAAAGGGGCTTTTTGTTTCGGGCTCTTACGGCAACAGGACGCGGACGCGGTAGAACCGGGTGGGACTGGCCAGTATGTTGGAGTCGGTCATGCTGGTGATGGTGCCGGAGCCGTTGCCGCCGCTGAGGATGTTGGTCTGGCCCGTATCCTGCCAGCCGCCGTTGGTGTAGCTGCCGTTGGCGGTGCCGGTCATATAATCCAGCACATTCGTCCGTGATTGGACGCCCGGCACGTAGTTGGTATCCCCGTTGGCGCCAAGGTAGGTCACGACGACGTTGGTATTCCCCGGCACCGACTGCCTTACGATACTGATGACGTGCAGGTAGGCCGCCGCGTTGGTGGGGTTGAAGCCCGCCATGAACTTGTTGGTGTTGCTCATGCCGTCGCCCGTGTAAGAGGCGTTCGGACCACTTAACGGGCCGGTGAGGCTGTAGGCTTGTTGCCACCACGCGAACGGGTCATAAGCGTTGATCATCTGTGTAAACGGACTGCTGGCTCCGCCCGCATTGGAAGCGATCAAAGATGCTGTCCACGTGCCTGGATTCTGATACGTGTAGGACGGGTTCTCGCTCGTTGAGGTTCCGCCATCCCCAAACGTCCAGAACCAATACGCGGGAGAACCAGACGACGTGTCGGTGAAGTTGACCGTCAATGGGGCAGCCCCGCTGAGGGGACTGGCCATGAAACTGGCTACTGGCGGCTGCAGGGCGATACCGACAAACAGATTCACCTGGCCGATGGTGTTCGTGGAGATGGTGTACGTGAAATTCGTATTGGGCGTCGTGCCGATCGAGAGACCGTTGTACGACAGAGTGCCGCCATACGTGAACAACGTGTAGGTGGTATTGGTGAACCCACCAGCATTGGCGATGTTGAGTGTGCCGGCCAAAGTCAGATTGCCGCTGACCACCGCCAGATCGCTGCTGGTGCCGAGTTGATATTGCAAGGCGGCTCCACCGCTGGTCACCAGATTGTTGCTCACGGTCAATGTGCCGGCGCTTCCGCCGGGAGCCAGGGCGCCATTCACGGTCACCGGTCCGGCAATGATTCCGGTGCCGCCCAACGTCGCGCCGCTCACGACCGTGACCGCGCCCGTGCCCGTACCGCTGCCCGTGGGATTGTTGACCAGCAGCGTGCCGCTGTTGGATACGATGACCCCACCGGCGAAACTGGTGTTGTCGACGGGCAACGTGAGCGACGTGTTCGCGGGGATATTGAGCACCAGGCTCCCGGGGCCGCTCAGCGGACCATTGAGCGTATTGACGCCGCCGGTGACGGTCAGCGTGCTGGGCGAACTGACGGTGAGATTGTTCGAGGAATTGAGCGAGCTTTGTTTGAAGGCGACAACACTGCCTCCCAGCGCAAGCGAGCCCGTGCCGAGCGCGTTGGTGTCGATGGTGGCGGTCGCATTGAAGAAGGCCATGTTGTTGTTGGTACCGGGTCTCACCAAACCGGTAAGCGTCACCAGGTTGGTGGTCGCCACACTGTTGGTGACCGTGAACTGGGCATTGTACAGCGTCAGTGTATTGGTGCTGGTGGGACCGCCGAGGATCGAGTCGACAATCTGCATGTTGGTCGCATTGTAGATGCAAAACGTCCTCGTTGGGGCTGCGATGTTCACATTTTGCAGGGTCATGTTCGTGACGGGCATCTCTTGTCTGGCCCAGATGATCCCGCTGACGTGACTTCCGGTCAGCGCAGTCGCCGTCACATTGCTGATGAGAATGTTTTGCCAGATGGGTGTCGTGCTGATCACCGGCTGGGGCGCGTCGTTGGCCGCCGTTGTGGGCGTAATGTTGTCGGGCGTTCCAACCGTGTCGTAGAAGTCGTAGAGAATGATGGCGTAACCGACGTTGGTCATCGTGATGTCGCGGAACTGGATGTTCTGAACCAGGCCGCCGATGTCGCGATCGGACTTGAACCGGATGCCCTGGTCCGTGCCGTTGAACGTGCAGTTGCTGACAAGCACGTCATGCACGCCCCCTTGGATCTGGCTGCCAAAGGATACCCCGTGTCCTGTGCCAAACGTGCAGTTGGAGACCGTGATGTCCGCGGAAACGTCCGCGCTGCTTCCGATTTCGATGTTGTCGTCGCCATCGTTGATCGTGCAGTTCTGAATGAGCACGTTCGTCGAACCCAGATCCATCCCGTCCGTGTTGGGAGAACTCCCCGG
>Ga0326727_10001118_pt1 | contig 103038 bp, 85 predicted proteins | sample MB2enrmetagenome_FD_207643 | JGI IMG/M metagenome (GOLD analysis project Ga0326727, IMG submission 207643) | Lab enriched peat soil microbial communities from McLean, Ithaca, NY, United States - MB29MY | ecosystem: Environmental > Terrestrial > Soil > Wetlands > Peat | place: USA: New York... | reverse complement strand
CGCTGGCTTTCTTCGATCAGCGCTTCATGGGCGCGATTGATGCGGTTCTCTTCCTCGGTTCGTCGCCGGTCGGCTCTACGCGCGGCCTCAGCCGCGCGTTGTACTTCGGGCATGTCTTGCTCATGCTTGGTTCGCTCAACTTCTCTGGCTTCTGGATGGTCCATACTCCTCCTTGAAAAAATGGGACCGGGGCTCACTTCCCGGTCCCTAACCAGATTATCTGCGCTCAGCTCTTCTTTTTTTCTGGCTGCATAGTACGCTTCTTTATTGGACCTGTACTGTCCAATTTTGAACACTTCTCCTTTGCCGCGCCTAACGCGATCTGCGCCGCATAGAGCAGCTGACTCCCTTCGCGGCCATTGAACATGCCCAGGGCAATGCCCTGGGCAATGTGTTCGATGAAGTCCTTGATTTCCGGCACAGAGCCTAGCCCTGGCAGCGCAAGTTTGAAGGCTAGCGTGCGTTCTTTGCCCGTCGCACTTTTCGGGAACTCTGTTACAGCGTCTACAATGCGCTTGGCTGCTCTCAAGCTATTTTCTTTGTCGATTCGTCTGCGTTCTCCGGTGGGCTTTCCCATGATGAGCTCCTTTCGAGGTCTGCGCTGGTGAGATCGATTCCGGCATTCCCGAGGTACCACCAGCTTTGGTTTGGTTGGGCGTGGCCGAGCAGACGCTGGACCTTGCGGATGTCGCCCGTGCGCTCGTAGAGCGCACGGGCAGCTGTTCGGCGCAGGTCATGCAATCCCCATGGCGTGGTGACTTTGGCTAGTTTCTTCGCCCGGCTGAGGGCACTCGTGAGGCTGTTGTAGTGGGGCTTTTTGCGCTGCCGGTTGAACTGGCAGAGCAAAGGCTCCCTGGCATCCTGCGCGCCGGCGCAGGCAAAGAGCAGCCGGTTGTAGAGCCGGTTGGTCATGGGCACGGTGTAGCTGGAGTAGGCCTTCGATCTGCCACTCACCATGCGCGTTTCGAAGTTGCAGTTGGCTGCTGTGAAGCTGAGGATGGTCGCATGCCTCAGACCCGCCTCCCTGGCTAGCAGCATGATCAGCTGCAGCATCGGTCCGGCCACGCGGAAAACGAATTCAAACTCAAGATCAGAGACAATCGTTTCGCGTGGCCGGACCGGCTTCAACGCCGGGAACCCGGCGAAACAGGGAAACCCGGCCCCGATGGACCGGAGTACGTTCCGTGTGTAGCTGTGGAGGGTTCGCCGGTAGCCGGGGGTCCAGCCGTGGGCTTGGAAGTCAGCGCAGACAGCCGCGACGTGGCTTGCTCTAATCGCTCCAACTGCGAGATGTCCACAATGTTTGAGGAATGCTTCTCGGACGCGGGGATTGACTCTGAGCGGGCGGATTGCTTGCGCCGTAGTTTCCGGAATTCCGCCCGCTGCTGAGGGTTTGGAGTCAGCGCGGCCGCAGCCGCGCGGGCTTCTGCTTCAGTTTCACACTGCCGTCTGATGCGCGTTCCTTCGGCGGTGCGGACGTCTACCTGCCACTTGGTACCGCGTTTCCTGATTGGCATCGGTTAACCTTTCTTTTGGTCACCGATGTGAAGAACCTCGACATCTAAGGCAGGCCGTTCCTTCCGCGAATTCCGCAATTGGCAGGTTGTGCCCAGGCTGCGCGCAACGGTTTAGACTGGTTGCGGAGAATAATCCCATGAGATCGAATCTTGTCCGCAGCGCCGGAATCCTCGCCGCTCTGGCTGTTTTCTTTGCCGCGCCCACGCGGATATACGCGCAATTCGGCTGGAGCGCGCCGCCGCCCGAAAGCGCCGCTTCCATTCCCGCCGCGCAATTGCTTCAGCCCGACGAGCTCAACCGCCTGTTGCATGCTCCGGGCGCAAACAAGCCGCTCATTTTTCAGGTGGGCTCGCACATGCTCTTTGCCCAGGCGCATATTGCCGGCTCCGAGTATGCCGGGGCCGGTTCGCAGTCTGAGGGCCTGAAGCAATTGCAGGCAAGGGTCGCGCCGCTCGCCCGCAAGACCTTCATCGTGCTCTATTGCGGCTGCTGCCCGTGGAGCCGCTGCCCCAACGTCGGACCGGCCTTCAAGCTGCTGCGCGATCAGGGATTCAACAACGTAAAGGTTCTCTATATCGCCAACAACCTCGGCGCCGATTGGGTCGACAAGGGGTATCCGGTTGAGCGCGGTTACTAGGACGAGGGCCGCATCTTGCGCGATTCTGGCCAGCTTGCTGTTGGTCTGCCTCATCGCCAGCGCACAAACCGAATCCCTCCTCAACAAGCAGGCTCCGGAATTTGCACGCACGGATTTGAACGGCGCACGAATCGATCTCGCCGGCTTCCGTGGCAAGGTTGTTCTGCTCGACTTTTGGGCCACATGGTGCGCCTCCTGCCAGGTGGAAATGCCCGCCTTCGTCCAATGGCAGCGGGAGTACGGCCCGCAAGGCTTGCAGGTCCTCGGCATCTCCATGGACGACGACCCCGCCTTGGCGCACAGGCTCGCAGCCAAACTCCGGCTGAACTATCCCGTGGCCATGGGCGATGAAAAGCTCGGAGAGCTTTACGGCGGGGTTCTTGGCCTGCCCCTAACCTATCTCATCGACAGGAAGGGAATCGTCCGCGCCCGCTTTCAAGGCGAAACCGATCTGAAAACCATCGAGAAGCAGTTGAAGGCGCTGCTGGCCGAGCATGAACCAATGCGCTGAGCGGCAACCTACCATTGACACGCGATAATGGTGAACGTCATACTGCAATTTGTCCAATCGCCGGGAAGAAACATTACGGCCGAAGCGCCAAGACAATTGAAGAGAAGAGAGTATGACGCATTTTCAAAGACAAATCGTGTCAGCAATTGTATCCACAGGGCTTTTTCTTGCAACATCCGCGGACGCTGAAAAGGACAAATTGCAATCCCGTCAAATCGATTTGGATGTCTCCCAGGCTGCCCATCCGGTTGACCGCTTCTTTAATTTTTCGGTGGGCTCTGATTATCCGGGCACTCTGATTCGCGACGACAGTCAAGCCCAACTGAAGACAGCCGTCGATGAACTAGGCTTTCGCTATATTCGCTTTCACGCAATCTTTCATGATGTTCTCGGCACTGTTCGCCTTGAAAACGGCAAGTACGTCTACAACTGGAGCAAGATCGATCAGTTGTATGATGACCTTCTTGCCCGGCATATCCGCCCCTTCGTTGAACTTGGCTTCTCGCCTCAGGCGATGGCGACCTCCGGGAACAAGATTTTTTATTGGAACGGCAATACCTCTCATCCGAAGCCAGAGGCCTGGAAGGATCTGGTCGATGCCTTTATTCGCCATATCGAGGCTCGTTACGGGCAGCAGGAAATTCGCGCGTGGTATTTCGAAGTTTGGAACGAACCGAATCTTTCCGGCTTCTGGGAAGGCGCCGATCAAAAGGCATATTTCGAGCTTTATGATTTGACGGCAAACACCATCAAGGCAGTTGACCCGGCATTGAAAGTAGGAGGACCGTCCACCGCTGGCGCCGCCTGGGTGCCGGAGTTTCTCAATCACGTGGCCCAAAGCGGCGCGCCAATCGATTTCGTTACGACTCATTCCTACGGCGTAGATGGCGGCTTCCTCGATGAAGCGGGCAAGGAGGACACCAAGCTGTCGCCTTCGCCGGACGCCATTATTGGCGATGTCCGCCGGGTGCGTCAGCAGATTTCCGCATCGCAATATCCTCATCTGCCGTTGTATTTCACCGAATGGAGCACGAGTTACACGCCGCGCGACCTGGTGCACGACTCTTACATCAGCGCGCCCTACATCCTGAGCAAGCTGAAGGCCAGCCAGGGATTGGTGCAGGGTATGAGTTACTGGGTCTATTCAGACCTGTTCGAAGAGTCTGGTCCGCCGCCAACTCCGTTTCATGGCGGCTTTGGCCTGTTGAATCGCGAGGGCATTCGCAAACCTGCCTATTTTGCATACAAGTACTTGAATACCCTGAAAGGTAACGAAATCCCGGTCAAGGACCCGCAAACCTGGGCAGCATCGGACGGCTCCACGGTTTCCGCTCTTGTCTGGGACTTCCAGCAGCCGCATCAAACGGTCAGCAATCGTCCGTTCTATCGTCGCATCGTTCCCGCGGAAGAGGCCGCGCCTGCCGAGCTAACGGTGACTCACCTTCATCCAGGAACCTATCGAATGAAGGTGTACCGTACCGGCTTTCATGCGAATGATGCCTATTCTGCCTATATCGAGATGGGCTCCCCTGACGCGTTAACGCCATCGCAACTCTCGCGCCTCAACGAGCTGACCCGCGACTTGCCGGAGACGGAGCGTGTGATCACCGTGGGGCAAAGCGGGAGTTTTCAGCTCACCTTGCCGATGCACAGCAACGATATCGTGCTTGTGAACTTCGAGCCTCGCTTGCCGTGATAAGCGCTGCTCCGAAGGACCACTCCCCGTACCGCAGGTGCCCGAATGCGGCTGCCTGGACGGCTACTCCCGTCCGCCTGGACGGCCAGTCCCCTCCGCTTGGACTGCAACTCCTCCCAGCCTCGTCACGCTGAACTGCGCTCCGGCAAAAAGGATCAACCCGGAAACATAGGCCCAGAACAAAAGCCCTACCGAAACATGGAACGGGCCGTAAAGATCAATCAGATGCATATGTGGCAGCAGAAGCTGAAAGATATACTTGGACACCAGCCAGATAACTCCGGTATAGATCGAGGTGCTCAGCACATGCCTCCAGGGGACCTTGCGGTTGGGGAGCAGCCAGTAAATGGAAAAGAAAAACGCGATCGAGGCTACGCCGGTGGTTGCAGCCAGCAAGATAAAACTGATTCCTTGGTTAGTAATTTGCAGTACAAAATCGATGAAATGGATATTTGTCTGGTGATCTAAAACCAAGGACAGCACTTTGCGCAAGCCTGTGTTCAGCAGGACACTGCCAATGCCCAGCACCACCATCAGGAACGCCAGGACAAAGGAGATGAGCTGATTGTGCAGGTAGTTGCGGCTTTTGGTCACGCCCCAGGCCTGATTCAAAGCCACCTCCAGAGGAAGAAAGATGCCCGTACAGGCCACCAGAATCATAATAAGCGAGAAGATCTGCATTCCCACGTGCGATGCGATTAGAGGCAGATTCCGGATCAGAAAATCCTGGTCTGAGGGAAAAAAATAATTCACCATGGCGTTGACGACCTTCACCATCATCTCCGAATTGAAGTATTTCTGGGAGAGCGCGTAAAGCAGCACAATAAAGGGAATAAACGACAGAATCGCGTTGGCCGCCACGCTGAAGGCAAAGGTGTGCACCTCGCTGTCCAGCAGGTAATGCACCAGCGCCGTGCCGTCCTTGCGCCAGCGGTACCACTTGGATTGCTTAACCGGTTGCTCCACATCAGTGGCTCGGGGAGCCTCTACTGCGGCATCGTTTTGCTCATCGGAATTAAATAGTTCAGCCACGGGTTGCGTCCTTTCTGATGAAAACTCTTCGCAGTCAAATTGCGCGCGAAGCAAAGTTGCTGACGGGTCTTTCTTCAAGAATAGCCGCTGGGGTTAAGCGCCGCGCAGCTTTTCCAGCGCCCAGCGCGCCGCCGTGCGCAGACCTTCATCCGAGTCATCTCTCCATATTTTCAGAAACGGCGCAAACCGGCTCATCCTGCTGTTGCCCATGGCGATGGCCACATTGCGCTTGAGCCCCCAAAAGCCCGCCCTGCGCACCGGCGAGCCGTTGAATGTTTCCTCGAAATTCGCCTCGTCCATTGCCGCGAGGCTCTCAAGCGCCGGGTTCACCAGCTCCGGACGCGCTTCAAGCTCCGAATCTGTGCTGATGGGCGCCTTGCGATTCCACGGGCAGACATCCTGGCAGATGTCGCAGCCGAAGACCTGCCGCCCCATTCCCTGCATCAAAGCCGGCGCAATGGCCCCGCAGTGCTCGATGGTCAGATAAGAGATGCATTTGGCCGCATCCATCTTGTAAGGAGCGATCAATGCGCCGGTCGGGCAGGCCTCCAGGCAGCGGCGGCAGCTCCCACAGCGATCGGGCAGCGGCGCAGGAACCGCATCTTCCTTTTTAACCTCAAGGGAAGTCAGCAGCACCGCCAGAAATCCAAACGAGCCCAGCTTGGGATGGATCAGGCAAGTGTTTTTGCCCGTCCAGCCCAATCCAGCCGCAGTGGCCAGCGCCCTTTCGACCACCGGCCCGGTATCCACAAAACAGCGAGACGCAAACTCGCCGAAGCGCTCATCCAGCCGCAACTCCAGCGTTTTCATGCGCTTGAGCAGAACTTTGTGATAGTCGCTGGGTCGCCGTTTGCCGCTTGCATCCACCCTGCTCGACCACGCGTAGCGCGCAATCCACCCCGCTCCCTCGTCTGCCGGCTTAGTCGAGCGCGGCTGCGCGCCGTTGTAGTTGGCAAAGCAGACCACCGCCGACCGCGCCCACGGAAACGGAATTCCTACGCGAGAGCGCAGCAGCCGTCCGTCCTCGCCGACCCGCTCCAGCCAGCGCATCGTTCCCGCGCGTCCCGCTCGCACCCACTCCTCGAATCGCGCCGCATCCCGCTCCTGGTTTGCGTAGGGAAGCGCGACCAGCCCGGCTTCGTTGAATCCAGCCTCCAGCGCCAGCGCGCGTGCCTGCTCTTTGGACAGTCCATGAGCGGTGTCAGGATTAACATCGGGTTTCGGCGGCGGATGATCCACACTTCAATCATCTATCAGGAGAATGAAAGCCCCACCCTATCGAACGACATCTCGTTTCAAATGGAGGCTTGGCGCCTCATACCTGTTCTGGTATAATAAACGTGTGCATACCTCCATAAGGCCGCTTTTCTGGGTTGGGAGCAGCAAAAGGGAATTGATGGCGCTTCCGGTTGGCGTACGGAAGTTCTTTGGTCATGCCTTGAACTTTGCGCAGGAAGGCGAACAACACGACTCCGCCAAAGTGTTGAAAGGCTTCGGAGGCGCAGGAGTGCTGGAGGTGGTCGAGGACGATGCCGATGGAACGTACCGGGCCGTCTACACCGTCAAGTTCCAGGAGGCGGTCTTCGTCCTGCATTGTTTCCAGAAGAAGAGCAGGAGAGGAATCTCCACGCCGCAGAAAGAGATGGAGATCATTCACGCCCGGCTCAAAGTAGCCGAGGCAATGGCAAAGGAGATACGAGATGGCAAAACGCGTTCTTGACGATATCGCAGTCGAACTCAGCTCTGGCAATGTCTTTGCGGACCTTGGTTTGCCTGATGCAGAGCAACTCAAAATCAAGTCCGGTCTGGTCATCGAAATCACGCGCGCCGTGCGCCATCTCGGGCTGACCCAGGAGGAGGCGGGCCGCCGCATGGGTATTTCGCAAGCCAAGGTATCCAGCTTAATGCGCGGCGATTTTTCTAACCTGTCGGAGCGCAAGTTGATGGAGTGCCTGAACCGGCTCGGCTACGATATCGAAATCAAGTTGACTCCTGCCGTTGATCCCGTTGGACGCCGTACTCTGGCCGTGGCTTAAACGAACCTGCGACATTTTAATCGCCGTCCGGTGCATGCTCGTGATGCGCGCATGGAACCGGAACCCCTCCTGTTTGCGTATAGAACTTCAGCGTGTTCACTAGCGGGCGGCGACAAGCGCAAATGAACACCCGGAACGGCGCACGGATTCCGGAAATGCTTCTATCCCCTGCGATTTCAGCATATTCCTTTCTCTGTGGCTTTGGCCGCCCGCGTGCTCCTTCAAAACAGCGTGGCCAAGCACCGGAAATATGCAACCCAAGCCGCAAAACGGCTGTCCAAGCGAGTAAGACCGCTTTCCCTGGAGGTTTTTTATGACAACGGCAATTTTCAACCCGGCGGCATCACCTAATCGTCAACCCGAAGTGCTGGAGCTGATTAGCGGCCGCGAGCAGGCGTTTCTGGCCTGGCTTGCGCCCCTGGTGCGCCGGCAGAGCGTGACGCTCGACATGGGCTCGGTTCAGCGCATTGATGCGGCTGGCATCTCCGCACTGGTTTCGCTTTATTTGAGCGCCGAAAAATCCGGCCACCGCTTCACCGTAACTAACGTAACTCCGCGTGTGGCCGAAGTCCTGAAGCTGTTTGGTCTGGAGCGGGTTCTCATCTGCCGTGGCGCTGCCTGGAAAAACCATTCCAGCCTGCGCCTGGCGCAGACCGCCGCGTAAAATGCCCTTTACCCTCCATTTTGAGGCCTATTTTCGTCTAAAAATGCACTGATTTCAGTGCCGGAATGGTACGCGGCTCTATGCTCGCAGGCATCGGATGTGACCTTCAACACAGGCAACTGTATACTAGAGAAGATATTCGTAGTAATGACGAATTCAATGCCGCGCAGCGCTCTCCGAAGCCTGGATGACCCGTACGCGCTCAGCCTGAAAAACCTCACTTCCTTTGAGCGCTGAGCCTTCGTCCGGCCACCCTGTCCAGTAGACCGCCCCGTGCGGAATTGTGGGGTCCCCGGAGACAGGTCTTCGTCGCTGGGGTGCAAAATTCTAAAGTAGGAGGCTTCATCCCATGACGCAGGGCGTTCTGGATCAGGCGTCTGCTGGAAAAGCAGGCACGACTTCAACTCAACACGTGTTTTTCTTCGGCGGAGGCAAGGCCGAAGGCAACGGAAGCATGAAGGATGTGCTGGGCGGCAAGGGCGCCGGCCTGGCGGAAATGACCAACGCCGGATTGCCGGTTCCCCCCGGATTCACCATCCAGACCGAGGCCTGCCGCGAGTATATGCGCGGCGCGCTTTCGCCCGCGGTCAACACCGAGATGTACGCCGCCCTGGAGCGGCTGGAGAAGCTGCAAGGCCAGAAGCTGGGCACGGGCGAAAATCCCCTGCTGGTCAGCGTACGCTCCGGCGCCAAGTTCTCCATGCCCGGCATGATGGACACCATCCTCAACCTGGGCCTCAACGACCAGGCCGTGGAAGCGCTCGCCAGGCGCAGCAACAATCCCCGCTTTGCATACGATTCCTATCGCCGCCTCATCCAGATGTTCGGCGACGTGGTGCTGGATGTTCCCAAGAAGCACTTCGAGCACATCTTTGACAGCGTGAAAAAGCGCGCCAAGGTCAAGTACGATTACGAGCTCAAGCCAGATGCGCTCAAAGAGATCATCGGCGAGTACAAGAAGCTGGTGAAGAAGGAGACGGGCAAGGAGTTTCCGCAGGCCCCGCTGGATCAGCTGGTGCAGGCCCGCGACGCCGTCTTCAGGAGCTGGATGAATGAGCGCGCCAAGACCTATCGCCGCATCAACCGCATCGATGATTGGCTGGGCACAGCCGTCAACGTGCAAGCTATGGTCTTCGGCAACTTGGGCGAGAGCTCGGGCACCGGCGTGGGCTTCACGCGCAACCCGGCCACCGGCGAGAAGATCTTCTTCGGCGAGTACCTGATGAACGCGCAGGGCGAGGACGTGGTCTCTGGCGTCCGCACGCCGCTGCCCATCAGCGAGCTGGAGCGCGTCATGCCCGACTGCTACCAGCAACTCAAGACCATCACCGGCAAGATGGAAAAACACTATCGCGATATGCAGGACTTCGAGTTCACCATTCAGGATGGCAAGCTCTACATGCTGCAAACCCGCAACGGCAAGCGCACCGGTCTGGCCGCCGTTCGCGTGGCCATCGACATGGTCAAGGAAAAGCTCATCACGCAAGAAGAGGCCATCCACCGCGTCGAGCCGAATCAGTTGTACGACTTCCTGGTTCCCCGCCTGATCGAAAAGGGCGAGAAGATCGAAGTACTCGCCACCGGCCTGCCCGCCTCGCCGGGCGCGGCTGTGGGCCAAATCGTCTTCTCCGCCGAGGACGCCGTCAAGCAGCACCAGAGCGGCGCTTTCAAGACCATCATCCTGGTGCGCGGCGAAACTACCCCTGAGGACATTGCCGGCATGGAAGTGGCTGCCGGAATCCTCACCTCGCGCGGCGGCATGACCTCGCACGCCGCCGTCGTCACCCGCGGCATGGGTAAGTGCTGCGTGGCCGGCGCGGGCGATTGCACAGTGGATGAAGCCAAAAAGGAGCTGCGCGTGAAGGGCAAAACCTTCAAGCACGGCGACTGGATCTCGCTCGACGGCACCACCGGCCGCGTCATCGCCGGCAAGCTCAAGACGCTGGACGCTCAGCCCGACGATCCCGATCTGGTCACCTTCATGAGCTGGGTCGATCCCGTTCGCCGGCTGCGCATTCGCGCCAACGCCGACATCCCGCGCGACGCCAAGAATGCTCGCATGTTTGGCGCGGAAGGCATCGGTCTCTGCCGCACCGAGCACATGTTCTTTGCCGAAGACCGCATCGGACACATGCGCGCCATGATCCTCTGCGACAACGAGAAGGACCGCCGCGCCGCCCTCAAAAAGCTCCTGCCCATGCAGCGCGCCGACTTTGTCGGCCTCTTCAAGGCTATGGAGTCGCTGCCCGTCACCATCCGCACCATCGATCCGCCGCTGCACGAATTCCTGCCCAAGCGCGAGGATCTGATGGTCGAGATTCAGCACCTCGTTGACACCAAGCCCCGCTCGCCCAAGCTCAAGGAACTGCGCACGCTGCTCGAGCGCGTTGAAGAGCTGCACGAGCAGAACCCCATGCTCGGTCTGCGCGGCTGCCGCCTCGGCATCGCCTTCCCCGAGATCACCGAGATGCAGGTCCGCGCCATCCTCGAGGCCGCGTGCATCGTCAAGAGCAAGGGCGCCGATCCGCATCCCGAGATCATGATTCCGCTCGTCGCCACCATCGAGGAAACCCGCAACCAGGCCGCTGTCGTCCGCCGTGTCGCCGCTGAAGTCTTCAAAGAGAAGGGCGTCACCGTCGATTACATGGTGGGCACCATGATCGAACTGCCCCGTGCCGCCCTCACCGCCGACCAGATCGCCGAAGAGGCCGAGTTCTTCAGCTTCGGCACCAACGACCTCACGCAAACCACCTACGGCATCAGCCGCGACGACATCAACCAATTCCTCCCGGCCTACATGAAGGCGGGCATCTTCAAGCAGGACCCCTTCGCCACCCTCGACCAGGCGGGCGTCGGCCTGCTGGTCAAGATGGCCACGGAAAAAGGGCGCAAGACCCGGCCCACTCTCAAGGTAGGCATCTGCGGCGAGCATGGCGGCGATCCCGAGTCCGTCAAGTTCTGCCACAAGATCGGCCTCAACTACGTCTCTTGCTCGCCCTTCCGTCTGCTCACCGCTCGTCTGGCCGCCGCCCAGGCAGCCCTCGAGGAAAAGCAGTCCGGCCCCGCCCACACCACCAGCTAACCCGGATTGGCTCAAACCAATCCAGTCTAGCCACGATCAGCCTGTGCCCCATCCATTTCACGTTCTTTGTGAAATGGGTGGGAAACAAGGAATTCCGAATCAACACTAAAGCTGCCTGTGCCCCATCCATTTCACGTTCTTTGTGAAATGGGTGGGAAACAAGGAATTCCGAATCAACACTAAAGCTGCCTGTGCCCCATCCATTTCACGTTCTTTGTGAAATGGGTGGGAAACAAGGAACTCCGAATCAACACTAAGGGCGTCCATGCCCCATCCATTTCACGTTCGTTGTGAAATGGGTGGGAATCAGGAAAGTCAAACAACAAGGGCGCAGCCATTTGGTTGCGCCCTTGCCGTTTCTGGGGGAAGCCGCGGTGTGTGAGTTGCCGGGCCGGGTGCAGTCTCTATAAATCGTGTTCCGGTACTGCCAACCGCCAGGAGGGAAGGCCAGAGCGGGGATTCACTATGACCTCTACTGCACCCGTTCCGGGGGTTGAGGGTACTTGAAGCGTATCAAGGAAATATAGGCCGGACAAGTGGAAAATAGATAAAATTTATCTAATTTTATATCAGGCTGATTATAAAGGAGTTACAGCAGTTCTTTAATAGCTATACTCTGGAAGCACAACGCTGAGTGGCTTTTTCCTCAACCGGGATCCCCGCGGACTCGGGGTCCCCGGCAAGTGATCTTTGCTTGCTGGGGTGAAGGGACAGGTCTTCGTCGCTGGGGCGGAAGTAAAAGCCACCTTTCACCGGGCTTGCTGGAGCACGTGAATTGGAGAACCGCTCTGGAATGGGATCGTGAGTGCGGTTCGTGCCATTCTGGTTTCCGCATGGCAGCGTTGAAGGAGAAGATGACGGGTGCGGCGCACTCCTTCAACTGGTCAGTACGGCCGGCTCAAACAACAAGGGCGCAGCCAATCGGTTGCGCCCTTACTTTCTCTAGCGGCAAATGAAGACCCACCGGCGGCAACAGCGTTTATGATGACCAAACCCAATTAACCTTATTGATGACCATCCGTTTGCGCACTGTATAACCGCAGTACTTAGGGTGCTATTCTTAAGTATGAAAATGGGTTAATCTTTATTTGAGTGACCGGAGACCGTGTTGGGAGCTTCTAAGACAGTAGGTGTTCGCGCCATTTCGCTCTTCAGCGGCTGCGGGGGGTCGGACCTCGCATTGGTTGACCGAGGTTATGATGTCGTCTGGGCCAATGATGTCTGGGAGCCGGCTTGTCAAACATACGAATCGAACTTGGGTTCAGGGAAAATCGAGTGTGGCGATGTTGCCAAATACGATAAATTTTCCATGGCTGAGCTGCTCGTTGGTTGCTATCCGTGTCAGGGCTATACCCAGGGAGGAAAGCGCGATTGGGGAGCGCCGGTCAATTTCCTTTATCGGCAGTTCGACCGGGCATTGCGAAGTGTTAAGCCTATCGCATTCATCGTCGAGAACGTGAATGGAATGGCATATGGAGAGAGCCGGGGGTTGCTCGACAATCAGCTTCGACGCTATCGGTCAGCAGGGTATCGGGTCAAATGGGCTGTTTTGAACGCGAGGGATTATGGCGTCCCTCAAAACAGGCGGCGCGTGTTCTTGGTTGGCGTGAAATCCGGCTTGGACTTCGTATATAACTTTCCAGATCCGACGTACGGCAAATCAAACTCACTACTTCCATTTGTCACCCAGAAAGCCGTTCTCGGTGGGTTCCCTCAATGGCCTGCGGGAGAGTTCAATGACGAGCCTTTTCATTGGTACTACTTGTCTCGGCGGCGGCGTCATGATTGGGACGAACCGAGTCCTTGCATTGTGGGGCATTGGAGGCATGTTCCATTACATCCAATGAGTCCCCCGCTCAAGAGAATACATACTGATAAATGGGAATTTATGTATGAAGGTAGGGCTAGACGTCTTGCATACCGTGAGTGTGCTGCGATTCAAGGTTTTCCAGACACTTTCATCTGGGATCACGGGACGGTAAGAGACAAGTTCCAGATGATTGGGAATGCGGTACCGCCACCGCTCTTCGCGGCCGTTCTGAGTGGTCTTGACAATCTATGGATTAGGCCAACGCGAGATTCATCGCATTCGCTCGCTGCTCGGTGACCCAAGCAGCTGCATCGGCAACAGAGTTCGGTGCAAATTCACAAATGCGGAACCTATCGAATGTTAGGCTCGTTGATGACAGTTTCCTCAAGCGCGCGTCTTCGTCCATGAGAAATGGCACAGCGAAAAATACTATATGTACACTTCGATGGTCGTGGCGGAAAAATGACCACCAAAGCGTAGGCTGGACTTCCATTCCCTTACGCTTCCAGTCATGTCTTCCAGTCGCGCAATTGCCCAAGGCAATGAACCGGGGGTAAAGTTCGTCTTTAAATGACTTGACAATGATTACGTCCCATCCTGCATCGCCGCCGCCCGGTGCGGTGTCTGTTAATCTTCCGCCAAGGTTAGGTATAAGGTCGATCACTTTGTCGAGTAGGTCTGCATAGGAGGGAATCTCATTTGTGCGCCAAGGCGCGCCAATTCTTAAGCCCACACCTCCAAAGAACTTTGTTGCAGCATCCTTGACGATGGTTTCGAACTGCTGCGCCCTCTGTTCGTTCTCGATCTCTGATGCGGGCAGGTGACTTAGGGCAAGACAAAACAGGTAGGTCGTGTTTTGTGGTGCTTGATGGTCGACATCCAGCTTGTTACCGTCACATGCGAATGGATAAGCCTCACCCAACAGTCGTTGCCTTGCCACAAACTCGTCAATGATATTCTGTGCGAGGTCTTCTGGATCCTGCTCGGAGTCGTTGTCCAGCACAGCTTCTAATTCATCCTTAATGGAACTCACGGAAGCGGGCTTTCCACTCGCCCAGGTCTGCAACTCAACTATATCCGCGATGTCTTCAATATTTTTCATATCTCTCGAGGCATCCGTCCGGTGTTGAGTTTAAGCTTCACAACAGCTCCGTCCAGTGCGTCAATAGCCGATACGATCTTTGGGTCGTCTTTCACGTCGTATATCTTCGGGAGGCATTCCTCAATCGTGAATGCCGCGCCCGAAAGTTTCTCGCTTATCTCACCTGCGTTATATTCCGTGTAAAGAAGGGCCGCGTCGAGATTTCCCTTACTTCGGAAATGCTGAAGGCCGCCCGGACTCGATAGAACAGCATCCAGTTCCTTCTGTTTCCGACTGTTCACTAACGGTGGCAATTTCTTAGTGCCGATTGTCCAGCGAACGAACTCTGCGAGTTCACCAATGTGATCATTCGGCACTGGTGTATCGGTCAGATTCTCCGATTCAAGTGCGAGGAACTTCTGCACCTCCTGGCTACCAAGCAGCGTGTAAAACGTGCCAAAATACCTTTTCGTAGCAGCTTTAGAAGGATCGAACGCGCCAATCTGTTCCGCTTGCCTGAGAGTCCAGAACGCTACCAACCATCGGCGCAAAGTTGGCAGAGTTGTTCCCAGCCGCTTCGCAAATTTCGTGAGGTTTTCGTTGGAGAAGTCACTTTTGCACCGATTCAGCACAAACCGAGCCTTAGCTTCCGGGGACCACTCACGCGTTGCTGTCACATGCTTGTAGCCCAGATAGGCTTCGAGTTGGTCCTCGTCCCAACCAGTTTGAATTGTTATCTTTTTGACTGAAGCAGCAATATCTGCCGAAATAGTTGGGACGTTTGGCTCGGTCTGACCGTCAGCAATCTTCTGTCCGTTGATTATCTTTAACGCGGCGAGGCGGCGATTGCCTTCGATGACGTAAAATTTCCCAGCGATTTCGGCAGGCCTCGCGATGATTGGATCGCCTTCAATGACACCCGACGATGCAATGGAATTGAGAAGATCATCGACTCCAATCTCATCTACAAGATATCGGAAAATCTCCTTTTCGGAATTGCCGATTTCGCTTGGTAAGCGAGGGTTATGCGGGTCGAATAGGAGGTTCTGGACTTCAACGGGTTGGGTTTTGATAGGCATGGTATCGCCACGATTGTATACTACTGGTCGATGTCTAGACCATTCGCGCACACGCCGAATTCGCGCCGCAACAATATGCGTGCTATCCGCTCATGCGGCAACCGCTCCACGGAAGGCCGGCTGCGCGCGGCAGTGGTGCGAAGAGGGATTCGAAACTGGACTCTTCACGCGAAAGATGTGTTAGGAGTGCCTGATTTTTTCTTTCAGGATTGTAAGGTCGCTATTTTTGTAGACGGCTGCTTTTGGCATGGATGCCCTCGATGCGGTCACGTACCGAAGACAAACGCCGATTATTGGGCAGGGAAGATAAAGCGAAACAGGGCTAGAGACAAGGCCGTGAATGAAGCTTTGAAGAGAAGTGCTATTAGTGTTTTGCGATTCTGGGAGTGCGAGATTGGGACAGCACTCCCAACCTGTGTGGATCGAATTGCAAATGAGATCAGATTAAAACGACGGCAAATGAAGAGTCGAACGAAGAATTCCCTGTAATAACGAAACATATTAGTACTGGAATGTCGGCGAGCGTCCATGAACGGGCCAACAGAACCTCAACTCACTCCGCCAACTCTTAATTCGAGGCAAAGACGTGCATCAACCAGGTGCCTTAGAGCCGGGGTCCCCGTGGACTGGTCATCGTCCGTGGGGTGGAGAGCCTGCCCTGATCTCTGACCACTGACAACTGACGGCTGACAGCTGACAGCTGATAGCTGACGGCTGATAGCTGTATCTGACTAGGTCCTGACTAGGTCAAGTCGCCGGAATTTCCTGCAAATAATTGACCTAACCTGTACATAAAAAACAGGATACTTCGTTTAGGCGAAAACATGGCAAAACACCGCATTTTACGCGGAAAAGTGCGCCCAAAAACCAGAAAGACATGTCCTTATATGCACGCGTTTTTCTCTCCAAAAGGACCAATAAGTGGCCTTATAACGCCACTTTTTACCTCTTCGGGGTCATTTCTTGATGCGCCGCTTGGCCGCGTCCACCACATCCAGCCGGGAGCACGCATACACACTACTCCTGCTTGGGCGGTGCTTTTGGCTTGTCGGGCGGGTCGGCATTCCCCGTAACTCCAGTCACGGCTTGGGTTTGTGGGTTGCGCTGGCCGCGCCCATCCGGCCCAGCCGCTTCGCCTCATACAGGGTCAGCAGAAAGAGCACGGCCAGTTGGCAGGTGAAGCTCTTGGTGGCCGGAATCGCCTTTTCCACGCCCGCCGCGAGGGGCATGGAGACGCCTGCCTCCAGCGCCATGGTGGACAGGTCCGCGTTGGTGATGGCCAGGGTCTTTTCGCCGCGCTGGCTTACCTCGCGCAACGCCGCCAGCGTGTCCGATGTCTCGCCGGACTGGGAGATGACGATCACCGCGGGCCGTCGCGAATCGCTTCCGCCCCGGCAACTGTACTCACTTGAGTACTCCACATCCACGGCTAGGCCGCATAGGTCTTCAAGGAGGATCTCGGCGGCCAGGCCCGAGTGGCGGCTGGAGCCGGATGCTGCAATCAGCACCTCGCCGGCTGGGTTTGCCCACCCCGCCAGCTGGTCCGCCATGTCTTGGCGCAGCCGGTTGCCGTCCAGGTACAGGGCCAGGGTGCGGCGCAGGGCAGCAGGCTGTTCGTAGATTTCGCGCAGCATCTCGTGTGCAAAACTCTTGAAAACGCTCATTTTGGCACAGGACCTTCTTGGATGCCGATCTGTTCCTAAAATCGATCATATACGAATAAGTTGGTCAAATCCTTGAGTGAATTTCCGAAAATATTTACAGACCGCTCAAATAAACACGTTCAGGCCTTCCTTTTTTAATCTCCGAAAGGGTAGAATCGGTGCGATATGGCCGATACGCTCAATCGCCGCCGTGAACAGATCATCAAATTCCTGCTCCGTGCCGGAACTGCCACGGTGGAGGAGATTCTTGAGGTTGCAGGCTCGTCGGCTCCCAGCATCCGGCGCGACCTGGCCAAGCTGGAAAACCGCGGGCTGATTCGCCGCACTCACGGTGGGGCAACGCTGGTTGAGCCTCTGCTCTACGAGCCTTTCCGCTACGACAGCTCATTTTTGGCCCGCGAACAGCGCTTTGCCGAGGAAAAACGCCGCATCGGCCTGGCCGCCGCCGAGCTCATCCAGCCGAACGAGACGGTGGGCCTGACCGCGGGAACCACCACCACGCACATCGGCCGCAGCCTGCGCCATCGCGAGAAGATTCAGGTGGTCACCAACGCCATCAACATCGGCATGGAACTGTGCAACCAGCCCGGCATACGCACTTACCTTACAGGCGGCGTGGTTCCCTGGGCATGGTCGTTTTCGCTCACCGGAAATGCCGCCATCACCTTTCTCGAAAACATCTACATGGACAAGGTGTTTTTGAGCGTGACGGGGCTGGATGACGAGCGCGGGGCCACCACGCTGGAGTCCGACGAGGCGCTGGTCTACCGCAAGATGCTAAAGCAGGCCAAGCAGGTGATTGTGGTGGCAGATGCCAGCAAGCTGGGCATAGTGAGTCCGGCATTCATCTGCCCGGCCAGCGAGATCAACATCTTGATTACCGATACAGGCGCGCCGGCAGAAGCGCTGGCGCCCTTTGAACGCCAGGGAATCCGCATTATCCGGGCATGAGGGGCAACCACTTGCCGGACTTTTTCGCAAGGTACGTAAAACGGATGGGAAATCCAAACCGCCTCAATAATCCTGCGACTTGTTTCCCCTCCATTCCATCCAATCACTGCAACCAGCATTTGCCCGAGTGAGGTCGCTTCATGCTCATCGCCAAGCCGCCCGAGATTCCCTCATCGGAGATTACGCCGCGAGACCAATACCTTAATCGCCGCCGCTTCCTGCGCTCGGCCGTATCCGGCGCGGTTACCGCTGGAGCCGCCGCCCTTGGCGCCAATCGCCTCGCTGAAATTCTTTCTCCATCTGTCTCCGTGCTGGCCGGCACAAAACTCGAAACCGTGCAAAGCCCTCTCACCACTACCGGCGAGCAACTTACCAGCTTCGAGGACGTCACTCACTACAACAACTTCTACGAGTTCGGCGTGGATAAGGACCAGCCCGCTAAAAACGCCGGCTTGCTGCCCGTCCGTCCCTGGACTGTGCGCGTGGAAGGCCTGGTCAAGCGGCCCAAAACCTTCGACATCGACGATCTGCTCAAGCTGCGCGCGCTTGAAGACCGCGTCTATCGCCATCGCTGCGTCGAAGCCTGGAGCATGGTCATTCCCTGGGTCGGCTACTCGCTCTCCGAATTCATCCGCCAATGCGATCCGCTGCCCAGCGCAAAATACCTCCAATTCCTCTCCTACTACGACAAGAGAATTGAGAAGTGGGGCTCTGAAACCTCCATCTCCTGGCCTTACTCCGAGGGGCTACGCATGGACGAGGCCATGAACCCGCTCACCCTGCTGACCTTCGGCCTCTACGGCGAGGTGCTGCCCAATCAGAACGGCACGCCGCTGCGCATTGTGGTGCCATGGAAGTACGGCTTCAAATCGGCGAAATCCATTGTTGCCGTGCGCTTCCTCGACCGTCAGCCGCCCACCACCTGGAACGACCAGGGCCCCAACGAATACGGCTTCTACTCCAACGTCAATCCCAGCGTGGACCATCCCCGCTGGAGCCAGAAGGTAGAGCGCCGCATCGGCCAGCCCTTCTACTCCCAGCGCCGCGCCACATTGATGTTCAACGGCTACGGCGATCAGGTTGCGAGCCTCTACAGTGGAATGGACCTGAAAAAGTACTACTGATACAGGACAAAGCCCATGCCGAAAGAAGAAACCGCCGAGCAGCAGTTAGCCTCTTTCATGGCAAAGTTCACGCCAGAAATCGCCCTTCTTGCCCGAGTCATTCGCAGCGAAATGCGTCACCTCTATCCCTCGGCCCTCGAACTCGTCTATGACAACTACAATGCTCTCGCCATCGGCTACAGCCCTACCGAGCGAACCTCTGAGGCCATCTTCTCCATAGCGCTCTATCCCCGCTGGGTCAGTCTATTTTTCCTCCAGGGCGCGGGTCTCCCTGATCCTGGCAAGATCCTCCGCGGCAGCGGCAATGTTGCAAAGCACATCGTTCTGCCATCCCCTGACGCACTCCATACCCCGCCTGTCCAGGCTCTCATGCGCGAAGCCACCGCGCGGGCCAAAATCTCCTTCGATCCCAGCGCGAAACACCGCCTTATCATCAAGTCCATCTCCACAAAGCAACGTCCCCGTCGCCCCGCTGAAAAGCCTGCCGCACCCGCAAGACCGCATTCGTAAAGAAAGGCCCAAAAGGTAGGAACCCACCCATAATGAAACGATCGCTCCTCATCACACTCAAGACACTCACCTGGCTTACCTGCCTGTGGCCGCTAGTCTGGTTGATTTGGGGCGCAGCGACCAATCATCTCGGCGCGGATCCCACGGCCACTATCACCTTTACCACCGGGCTGGAAACGCTGTGGTTGCTTACCGCCTCGCTGGCCATCACCCCTTTGCGCCGCCTCTCGCCGCGCTTGAATTGGCTGATTCAATTCCGCCGCCTGCTGGGCCTCTTCGCTTTTTTCTACGCCTCGCTGCATCTGCTGACGTATGTCGCGCTCTACGCCGGCTTCGACGTGAACGCCATGGCCGCCGACATCGCCAAGCGCCGCTACATTACCGTTGGCGTAGCCGCATGGCTGCTATTGCTGCCGCTGGCCGCTACATCCACCAATTGGGCCATCCGCAAGCTTGGCGGCAAGCGCTGGAACCGGCTGCACAAGCTGGTTTACGCCGCCGCCGTCTGCGGAGTGATTCACTACTGGTGGCAGGTGAAGCCCGGCGTGCGCACGCCGTTGACCATCACGGTTGTGCTGGCAGTACTGCTGTTGGCGCGGCCTTTTCAGGCATGGATGCAACGCCGGAAGCCACGCCCAGCCTGAGAACCTCTTCTTATTCGAATCGCAGCATCGCCTGCGCCACCGGGCCGTAACTCCTGCGGTGCAGCGGCGTCGGTCCCAGCCGTTCCAGCGCCGCCATGTGCTCGGGCGAGCCGTAGCCTTTGTGCCGAGCCAGGCCGTAGCCAGGAAACTCTCCATCCAGCGTCACCAGCAACTGGTCGCGATAAACCTTGGCCAGCACGCTGGCCGCAGCGATGGAAAAACTGGTTCCGTCGCCCCGGATGACTGCCTGCTGCTCGCACTCCCAGTCAATCGTGTCGCGGCCGTCGATGAGCAGATAATCCGGGTTGAGCGCCAGTTGCTCCACTGCACGATGCATGGCCAGCAATGACGCGCGGCGAATGTTGATGCGGTCGATGGTTTCCGCGTCCACCTCGGCGATGGCCCAGCAAACCGCATGAGCGCGGATTGCCGCGTCCAGCTCGTTGCGTTTCTTCGCTGATAGTTTCTTTGAGTCGGTCAGGCCTTCGAGACGGCAGCCTTTGGGAAGAATGACTGCGGCAGCCACAACCGGCCCGAAGAGCGGCCCGCGCCCCGCTTCATCCACTCCGGCAATGCGCCGTGCGCCGCGACCGCGCGCGGCCTCCTCCAGCGTCCATCCGCAAATCGGAGTCTTGGCCATGTTTTCAGTATAGAAAGATGCCTGGCAGGGCCGCGGACTGTTGCCCGGCGCGGCCCGGTCCCTGTCCTGCGCCCGCCCTGCTGGAGTAATCTGATTACTCAGGAGATTGTTGCCGAAATGCTGAAGCCGTACCGCTGTTTCTTCGCTGTTCTGGCAGTTTTTGCTGTTCCCACCGCACTCTGTGCCCAGCCCGCGGCGCCTGTTGCGCCCCAGGAAGACTACGTCCGCGCCCATTACACCAAGTACGAGTTCCGCATCCTCATGCGCGACGGAAAGCGGCTTTTCACGGCAGTTTATGTGCCCAAGGATGCAGCCGCCGGGCCATATCCTTTTCTGATGGACCGCACTCCCTACAGCGTCGGCCCCTACGGCGAGGACCAGTATCCACGCCATCTGGGCCCATCCGAGGAGTTCGAAAAAAGCGGCTACATCTTTGTCTACCAGGATGTGCGCGGCCGCTGGATGAGCGAGGGAGAGTTTCAGGAGATGCGTCCGCACATCGACGACAAAAAATCGCCCGCCGACGTGGACGACTCCTCGGACACTTACGACACCATCGAGTTTCTCCTCCATCACGTCGCTAACAACAACGGCAAAGTTGGCATCTGGGGAATCTCCTATCCCGGCTTTTATACTTCGGCGTCTATCATCGACTCGCACCCCGCGCTGGTGGCCGCCAGCCCGCAGGCGCCCATGACCGACCTCTTCCTGGGCGACGATGCCTATCACGGCGGCGCCTATATGCTGAGCGCCATGTTCGGCTTCTACACCTTCTTCAAGCCGCAGGAGAACCCGCTTACCCCGAAACCATCTATTCCCTTCGACTACGGCACGCCCGACAGTTACAAGTTCTATCTCCAGGCCGGTGACATCGCCAAACTCTATCCCAAGAGCTCCAACTGGCTTTTCAAGGATCAGGCCAGTCACACAACCTATGACAGTTACTGGCAGGCCCGCGACCTTTCGCGCCACATGAAGAACGTGCGCTGTGCTGTTCTGGTGGTGGGCGGCTGGTACGACGCCGAGGATTTAAGCGGCCCTTACAATACCTTCTACGCCATCAGCAAGTTCAACCCCAAGACGCCCGCGACGCTGGTCGAAGGCCCCTGGGTGCATGGCGGCTGGGCGCGCAGCGATGGCTCCCATCTGGGCGATGTGCAGTTCAATGCAAAGACCTCTGAATACTTCCGCCTGCACGTGCAGTTTCCGTTTTTTGAGCATTACCTCAAGGGCAAGGGCGAGGCGCAACCCAAAGCGGTGGTCTTTGAGACCGGCACAAATGTGTGGCGCAGTTTTGATACCTGGCCGCCCAGGGCCGCCCAGCCCCGAATGCTCTACTTCCACGCCGGCGGCAAGCTGAGCTTCGATCCACCCGCCGATCAGAGCGGCGTGGACGAGTATCTCAGCGACCCCAACCACCCCGTCCCGTTTGTGGGCTACACCACGGATACCGTTCCCCAGCGCTACATGGTAGACGACCAGCGCTTCGCCAGTTACCGGCCCGATGTGCTGGTCTACCAGACCGAGCCGCTGGAAGAGGATGTGACCATTGCCGGTCCTATCTCGCCGAAACTCAAGATCGCCAGTTCCGGCACGGACGCGGACTTCGACGTGAAACTCATCGACGTTTATCCGGAAGATTTCCCCGACCCCGAAGACACCACGCACGGCAGCAAGCGCATCCTCGACGCGCCGCCGCTGCACATGGGCGGTTACCAGCAACTGGTGCGTGGCGAGCCCTTCCGTGTAAAATTTCGCTCGAGTTGGGAGAAGCCCGAGCCGTTGACGCCGGGCAAGCAAACTGGCGTCAACTTCACCATGCCTGATCTATTCCACACATTCCGCCGCGGACACCGTATCATGGTGCAGGTGCAGAGTTCATGGTTTCCGTTAACCGATCGCAATCCGCAAACCTTCACCGACATTCCCAACGCAAAACCGGAGGAATTTCAGAAGGCCACCCAGCAAATCTTCCGCCAGAAGGACGCTGCGTCAGGCGTGGAAGTGCTGGTGTTGCCGAATAACTAGCTTATTATTTCACTCCATGAGGACTTATATGTTGGCTCGCAAAATTTGTTCCGTTGTGCTGCTGCCCGCCGTTTTGTTGCTGGCCGCCGCGCCTGTGATCCACGCCGAAGAAGGCATGTGGACCTTTGACAACCCGCCGCTCAAGCAGTTGGCGGCCAAATACAACTTCCATCCCAGCCAGGCATGGCTGGACCATGTGCGACTCTCGAGCGTGCGCTTCATGGACGGCGGCTCGGGATCGTTTGTCAGCCCCAACGGCCTGGTGCTCACCAATCACCACGTCGCCCGCGGCCAGTTGCAGAAAAACTCCACCGCCGAGCACGATTATCTGCGCGACGGCTTTTATGCGGCCACGCCGGACCAGGAGATGAAGTCTCCCGATCTCGAAATTAATGTGCTGGTCGGCATGCAAGACGTGACCGCGCGGGTTCAGGGCGCGGCCAAAGAGATCCGTGACGAGGCCAAGGCGCTCAAGGCACGCGATGCCGAGATTGCGGCCATCGAAAAGGAAAGTAAAGACAAGACCGGCCTGCGCTCCGACGTGGTCTCCTTCTACCAGGGCGGCGAGTACTGGCTCTACACCTACAAGGCATACAACGATGTGCGGCTGGTCTTTGCGCCGGAACAACAAGCGGCCTTCTTCGGCGGCGACCCGGATAACTTCACATATCCGCGCTACGACCTGGACATGGCCATCTTTCGCGTCTATGAAAACGGCAAGCCGCTCAACTCCGCCAACTTTCTCAAGTGGAGCGCCAAAGGCTCCGCGCCGGGCGAGTTGGTCTTCGTCTCAGGCCATCCCGGCGCCACCGAGCGCGACGACACCGTGGCCCAGTTGCTGCTGGAACGAGACGTGGTCGGGCCGGCAGTAACCGAGTATTTGCAGCGCCGCATTGACGCCGCCCTGGCCTTCACCGCGCAGGGCGAGGAGCAGGCGCGAGAAGTGGGCAGCACGCTTTTTTACTTGCAAAACAGCATGAAGGTCTACATAGGCCGCCGTGATGCGCTCGCCGACCCCGCTATCCTGGCCAAGAAGCAGGCCGAGGAAGCAGATTTCCGCGCCAAGGTGAATGCCAATAAAGATTGGAAAAAAGCCTATGGCAAAGCATGGGACGAGATTGCCAGCGCGGAAGAGAAGATGAGGCCGGAGATCAAGGGACAGATGTTCCGCCGCACCGGCGGCCAGATGCTCAGCACGGCGATTGAGATCGTGGAATATGTGGCCGAGGTCGAGAAGCCGGATGGTGAGCGTCTGCCGCAGTTCCACGAGGCGGGCCTGGAGTCGCTCAAGTACCAACTGCTCTCGCCCGCGCCGATTTATCCTGCGACAGAGAAGCTGTTCATGACCACCGCACTCAAGCTGTGCCAGGAGAAGATGGGCAAAGACGATGCATTTTTGCAGGCTATTCTGCAGGGCGGCGATGTCGAAGTGACCGTGAACAAAATGGTCGACGGAACCAAGATGGGCGACGCGGCCTTCCGCAAATCGCTGCTTGATGGCGGCGAGGCCGCCGTGGCCGCTTCCACTGATCCCATGATCGTGGCCGCGCGCCGCGTTGAACCCATCCTCCGCGAGACCAACCGCCGCATCCGCGACACCATCAGTAGCGTACTCACACCCGCCGGCGAAAAGCTGGGCAAGGCTCGTTTCCTGATCTATGGCAAGGACGCCTATCCCGACGCCACCTTTACCCTGCGGCTGAGCTACGGCTCTGTCGATGGCTATCCCTATAACGGCACCATCGCTCCGCCCTTCACCACCTTCTATGGGCTCTACGACCGCGCCGCCAGCTTCAGCAACAAGCCTCCCTTCAACCTGACGCCAAAGGAAGCCGCCGGACTCGGCAAGCTGGATCTCTCCACTCCGTTCGACTTTGTCACCACCAACGACATTATAGGCGGCAACTCCGGCTCGCCCGTCGTCAATCGCGAAGGCGAACTGGTGGGCCTGGTTTTCGACGGAAACATCGAGTCCATGGCCGGCGATTTTGTCTATGACGGCACAAAAAACCGTACCGTCGCCGTCCACTCTGCCGGCATGATCGAAGGGCTGCGTAAGCTCTACAGAGCTGATGCCCTGGCCGACGAACTGCAAGGAAAGAAGTAACAACTCATCATCATCAACAAAACAGGGAGCCGCTCCGGCTCCCTGTTTTGTTGCTTTTTCGGTCCCTCGCAACCAAATCCTGACGGGAGAATCCTCTTTCGACGTGCAATCGAAGAAGGCAGCCAGGATGTGATGCGCGGCCTTGTCAAACGCCGCCGCAAGACATAGCATTTCGTTTGAAAGATTCTGAAGAGGTTTCGATCATGCGCTTGTTTTTCTCACTTTCGATTGCCGTTCTCGCCGGGGCATCTGTTGCCGCATCCTCACAACCGCGCGTTGCGCCGATGTCGGCGCCTGTCGCAGCTCAAGGGGTGGCGCAAACTCCGCCCATGGGCTGGAACAGTTGGAATTATTTTGCTGAAAAAATCGACGACAAGGGGGTGCGTGCGGCCGCCGATCAGATGGTTGCCTCGGGCATGAGGGACGCAGGCTACATCTACGTCAACATTGACGACACCTGGGAGGGAGAGCGCGATGCCAGCGGCACGCTGCACAGCAACGCGAAGTTCCCCAACATGAAGGCGCTGGCCGACTATGTCCATTCCAGGGGGCTCAAGCTGGGCATTTATTCTTCGCCGGGGCCCAGGACCTGCGCCGGCTATGAGGGATCCCTGGGTCACGAATTGCAGGACGCCCAACTGTACGCCAGCTGGGGCATCGACTATCTCAAGTACGACCTGTGCAGCTTCATTCGCGCGGTCATGCAGAAGCAAGCCCCCAACGACAAGGCGGAGCAGATGCGCCTGATGGTGGCCGCTTACGAGAAGATGCATCAGGCGCTGCAATCGACCGGCAGGCCCATGGTCTACTCCTTCTGCCAGTACGGTTTTGACGCGGTGTGGGAGTGGGCGCCTTCGGTGGGGGGAAATCTATGGCGAACCACCGACGATATCGCGCCCGACATGTACCACATTTACACCAATTTGAGCACGCAGGCGGGATTGGAAGATTACGCAGGTCGCGGCCACTGGAATGATCCAGACATGCTGGAAGTGGGCAATGGCAAGTTGACGCTGGCGGAAAATCGCGCGCATTTTTCCATGTGGGCGATGCTGGCCGCGCCCCTTCTGGCGGGCAACGACCTGCCCCATATGAAGCCGGAGATTCGCGCCATCCTGACTAACCGCGAGGTGATCGCCATCGATCAGGATCCTCTTGGCAAGCAGGGCTCGAGGGTTTATTCTGAGGGCGAAGTCGAGGTCTGGACGCGGCATCTGGCGGGAGGCGCGCTGGCCGTGGCTGTGCTGAATATGGGAAATAACCGCTATTCTACCCATCCCTTCCACCTGAGCCTGGCTCGTTTGGGACTGCACGGCGCGCAACAGGCCAAGGATCTGTGGAGCGGAAAAGAGTTGCAGTTGACCGAGGGAACGCCCCTGGAGCTGGCCAGTCACGACGTGTTGCTGGTGCGGATCGCGACGCCGAAGTAGTGTGGGCAGCCAACCTTGTCCGGGACAATGATGTTGATGGCGTTGACCGGCGAAAGGCTGTAAAACAACGCGATTCCGGCGCGCGTTGCCCGTCTATTCTATCCGGCGGCCCGGCGGGAATAACAGCGGCCCACGGTGTAATTAGATCATCAGAGTCCAATTCACTTTTGAGCGGTTCTGCGTACATGCGCGTACAGTTTTTGGCGGAAATATGCGTCATTGCGCGTAATTTTGGTTGATTTTGCGCGTAGTTGCGCGTAGTTACCGCGAATTTTATGCGTAGTTGCGCGTAAACCCGGCAAGAGAAATGCGTAATTGCGGGTGTGATGGCAGTTGTCAGTGGTCAGTGGTCAGAGATCAGTGGTCAGTACCCGGCCACCTGCGGTGCGGGACTGGCAGACTATCCAGGCGGACGGCGCTTACGCGCCATGGTATTCATTGATTCCCACCCTTGAATCAAAGAACGATTCAAGAATGGGGCACCCGCAGATTTTGTAGAGTAATTATAGGATGGACACCAGTCATTTTTTTGTGATGGGCTGAGATGGAAGTGTACCGCCGTGATCTCGCCGCCAGCCGGTCCAAAAAGATTCAATCTCTACTATGCCTTCGATGCCTGTCGCATAATGGCGGAAGCTCGACCACGTCCATTGCTCGGGCTTCTCGACCAGACCGCGGACCACGGGGTTACGATGTATATATTTCAGTTTCTCGACGCGCTTCTTTTCGTTATGCACGTTGAAATCATAGTAGCGCGGTTGCCAGAAAGGCCGTTCCTTGCTTTGAACAGAGACAGATAATTTCAAAGCCTGAATCGCCTTGGACAAAAGTGCCTTCTTCGGTTCGCTGACCAGTAGATGAACATGTTCTGGCATGACAACATAGCCACAAACAACAAAGTCATAACGGACGCGCATGACTTCCAGAGATCGCTCGAACAACTCACGCGCCGCTACCGTGCCGAGGTGCGGAAGCCGGCGATAACAACTAAAGGTGAGGAAGTGAAAACAGCCAGCTTGCTGATAACGAACAAGACCCTTTGGCATGACAACATCCTACATCTTTGTGTTTTGAAATGTCGATCACTGGTTCCTGAGATGGGGCGCCCCAGGTCTCGCTTTTGTGACCTGGGATATTGGATCACGCAAAATTTTGAGTTTTTCCAGACTTAAAAAAACCGAAAGGCAGATCATCTAGATTCATCGTTCCCACATCTCAAAATCGAGATGTGGGCCACCCATTCATTTGTGGATGATCAGATCTGAAACTTACGGACTTCCGACTCCCGGAAAGAAAACTCTTTGGAAACCGGAAACGAACAGTTGGAGTTCATCGTTCCCACATCTCAAAATCGAGATGTGGGCCACCCATTCATTTGTGGATGATCAGATCTGAAACTTACGGACTTCCGACTCCCGGAAAGAAAACTCTCCGGAAACCGGAAACGAACAGTTGGAGTTCATCGTTCCCACATCTCAAAATCGAGATGTGGGCCACCCATTCATTTGTGGATGATCAGATCTGAAACTTACAGACTTCCGACTCCCGGAAAGAAAACTCTCCGGAAACCGGAAACGAATAGTTGGAGTTCATCGTTCCCATATCTCAAAATCGAGATGTGGGCCACCCATTCATTTGTGGATGATCAGATCTGGGCTACCCGCCAGTACCTGGGTCATTCAGCAGTTGCGCGAGGCCTTCCCATACGACTCTGCGCCCGGATATTTGATCTTTGATCGTGGCACACAGTTCAATGAGGAAGTGGTCGACACAGTAAAGAGCTTCGGCACGCAGCCGAAGCGAACCAGCTTCCGCAGCCCGTGGCAGAACGGTGTTGCGGAACGGTGGGTTGGCAACTGTCGCCGCGATCTGCTCGACCATGTGATCGTTCTGAATGAACGGCATCTGAAACGGCTAATGAACGAGTACGTCCGCTACTACCACGAGGACCGGACGCATCTTGCACTGGCCAAGGGAACGCCCGGCGGACGTGAGGCAGTGACCAACTCCGGCGTGGGCAGCAGGATTATAGCGATGCCAAGGCTCGGCGGCCTGCATCATCGCTACGACCTGGCCGCCTGAACTGCTACCGCAGAAATTTCTCCTCAAGGTTGAAGATGAACTGCGGGAGAGCTGCGTCCACCGACCTTTTATCGCACACTTTGCGGTGTCTTCATGACAATTGCGATCTCCAATTGCCACTCTCCTCAGTCGAGTAACCCCCTCCAAAACGGCCATCCTGCTCAAAATCGATCCGCCTTTTCGCCCGAACGGAGTTTTGGCGAGGGACAGCCCATGCGGAGCATGGCGCTTTTCTGCCGGTTGTGCCGACGACGCCGGAACAGGTCTGCTCAGTATTCAACGTGGCTAAAACTCCCGAAGCTACACACGTCGATCCCGCCGACTTTCATGTGAAGTTCGAGGGCTTTGCTCGAACGCCCGAGGCCACCTGATTCAACGATAAGGGGCACGTTCGCCGTACAGAAAGCAGGATGCTTTGCGACAAGACGATACCTGCCAGCCCGAACGCTGGCGAAGCTGAACTCGCCCTTTTGATCGGTCTCGGTTTGAGCTATGAGCAGATGATCCTTTTCGGTAAACAGTCCAACAGCCATCGATTGGATCGGATAACCATTCTCACCTCTCGCAACTCCAAAGACCTTACGCATCTTGAGTGGATTTGGGTCAACCTGATTGTGGCTTTCATAAGCCATCGCTCCGTTGGGTTGCTGCGCATGAACGGCTTTTACCGTAGTTCCAAAGCCCGCCAACAGCACTACTCCCAAGCTACTCCATACCAGACTCTTGAACATGGCAGCACCTCACTGCTTCTGCTGTAGTTCGTTGTTGATCTTCTTTTCTTGCTGCTGCGCAAACCGTTCGGTCGGTTCAAGTGCCTTATTCATATTGGTGACCTTTTGGAGAACATCTGGGGGAATCGGCTGTCGCGCACCGTTGACTGCTCCGTTCGCGTCGTTTACTAACCGTTGGATATTTACCCCTTGTGCCGGATCGTTTTGGGCGAATACTCCGTGACTCGCCTCGTGCCCAAACGTTTCTGCGAGGCGCAAAACGAAGCCGTTCTTGCCGAACATTCCAGCGTACTTTTGGAACGACGGGTCGTAGTCTCCCTGCGTGGTGGAACTGATGTTTTTGATTACTCCGAAGTTAAGCTCGACCTTGGCCTCCGAAAAATCGTTAGGGCCATTGAATTTTGTGATTTCAAATCGACCAGCTGTGGAAGCTCCGAGGCTCTTGTCGTCTTCGATCCTGAATGTTCTGGAGTCGCTGTCCAGTGCGCTGTAGGCACTGTGTAGAACAGGATTGACGTAATTACCATCGGCATCCTGCTTGTTTGCCAAGGTGGCGATCTTCGCCCAGAGAGCTTTGTCCTTGTCGTTCAGGTCGTCCGTGTTGATTATCATCCCCGAAGGGTCTGTAAGCATGAACGGATTGTTTCGTACATAAGCATACAGATTGAGTTGCTGAGGATCGACCTGACGAGCAGAAGTCACCGTGATCGGATCAGGCGACATGAACCTTCCCATGCTGCTTGCGTAGTACCTGGCCTCGAAGTAATCATTCCCTGATTCGGTATCGCGTTCTTTGCCGGTGTACCGGGATGGTGGTAAACACACTGCGGATGCGCAAGTGCCGGAGGCCGTCATAAGCGTGGACCTCAATCGTAAGTCAAATCTATGGTCTGAAAACTAGACCAGGTTCTCCAGCATCACTTCTTCTCCGCTGTGCACCTTTGCGGACCTTTCCGAGGGGAGATTACAACCTCGCTCAGTCTCCAGCCATCCGAGAAATGTCTTGCGGTGATCTCAGCATCGACCGTCCTTGCATCAACAACGGCGAAATCGAAAACCGCGCACCCGTCGATTCGCCAGTCGGCAGACGGCGGGATGTATGTGACTGCTGTAGGTCTGAACTCAACGAGCTTAACCTGTTTATTCATGTCACGGGTGAACTGCTGGAGGGTTATGCGCTTTTTATTGTCATACAGCTTGTACATCTCCGCCCATTCGCGATTGATTTCATATGACACGACCTTCGAGGATGCGTCTCTCAGCGATTCTCGATTCGCTACAGGAACCGCATCGAACAGCTTCGACGCGGCCTGTCCCCTAACCACACCTACCGCCAAGCCAAGCAAGACCAAGGTCGAAACGGCCAAAATGAGGATTCTCATCATTGCCCCCTATTTCCCGGATACCGACACCAACAGCCGTCCATTCTTTGCACCTTCGCCAACTCCGGCGGGATTCAGAGAAAAGATGGTCTTTAAAACCCTTTGGTCCGGCTCAGTTGTACAACCGTGCGTGTATGTTCTACCCGTGGTGTAGTAGAGATCTTTCCCGTGCAGATAGTAATGAGTAGCATTACCGTTCAAATCATTAAGATTTGCACGATAATCTCCCCACTCGTCTTTGAAATTAAATGGCGCCGTCGCACCGTTGGCATCAACCTTCGAGGTAAAGTCGCCCATCTTCTGAAGTCCTGAAAATGCACCCAGTTCCCAACCGAGATCTTTAGCGGACCAATAGGCCCATTCGGACGAAGGACCGCCACGCTTGTTCAGGTTCATTTCATAGTCCCCATTCGGTGTGGTCATCAAGTGGAAGACAGAGCTTCCCGTGTATCCCGTTCCACTTGCAAGCACATCATCCTCACCATGCCCAAGCAGCGTAAGATTCTCTATCTCAGCTCCGTTTTTGTATTGCCCTGTCTTCTGAATTCTCAAGAGCATCGTGTAGTCGCTTTCTTGACCATTCCACGTGTTCCCATCGTGCCACTGCCAATTGCCGTTCACGTTAAACCAGTTGGTTCCGGTTGGATCTGTCCTCGTAAGCGGGTAGTTGTCGACATATGCATAGAGGTTCCAACTCTGTGGGTTGGTCTTCTCCGCATACTTCGGATTATCAGGACTCATGAACCTGCCCATCGCACTGCTGTAGTAGCGGGCTTCGAAGTAGTCGTTTCCTGATTCGGTATCCCGTTCTTTGGCGGTGAAGTGGTGTTCGGTGGGGGCTTGGAGGTTGCCGCCGGAGCAACTCAATCCGTCGCCGAAGGGCAGGCTCTGGCAGGTCTGCTCCAGCACGCCGGCGTAGTCGGTTTGGGCGCGGCGGGTGCCGAGCGGGTCGTTGAAGTAGAAGTGCAGGCCGTCGTTGTCGTAGGTGGCGATGAGCGAGCCGGCGGCGTAGACGTTGGTGTGCTGCCAGGCGAGGCCGCTGGTGGTGACGCCGTCCGTCGAGTTGCTGCTGGCTGCACTGCCCATACCCATCTCGGTCATCTGCTCGCCGCTGGGGCCGAGGATGTAGTCGTTGGTGGTCTGGAAGCCGTTGACGGCGGGATCGCAGGACCAGGCGGAGATGGCGCCCTTGGCGACGCGTGTGCCGTTGGCGTCGTAGAGGTAGCCGGTCATAATCGTCATGCCGGTGATGGGGGTGCTGGCCACGGCGCAGATGCGCCCCTCGCCGTCGTAGAGGTACTGGTTGCCGGTGCTGGAATCCGCAACCACATTGCCCGAGAGATCGTAGGTGAGCGTTGAGGGCGAAGGTTGCACGCCGCCCGGCGGGATGACGCCCGTGAGCTGATTATTGGCGCCATAGACCCATGTGGATCCTGACTGGACCGTGCAAGGACTGGCTTGCAAGCTATTTACCGTGCGGTTGCCGTAGGGGTCATAACCGAAGCAATCAAAATCGTTGGCATACTGGATGGACGTGGAAGTGGTGGCCGTGTTCTGGGAGGTCACCAGCCGGTTGAGGTTGTCGTAGGTGTAGTTCCACGTGCCCATCACCGAGTCAGAGTGCGACAGTATGTTGCCGTTGGGAGCGTAACCGCCACTGGGAATCTGATATGAGTAGATTGTACCATAACTCGTGTCGGCAGCGGCCCCGCCGGTCATGCTATACGTGTCGAGCGAGAAGGAGGTGTTGGTGAGGAAATAGGGATAGAGCAGGCCCATGCTATCCGTGACCGAGACGGAGATATTGAAGTCGGCTGCGGCGCCGGTGGAGTTGCTATAGAGGTTGATGGAACCGGTGTTGGGAGTGGCCGTAACCACGCTGCCGGCGGTCGAGTTGATGGCCGAGGCCAGCTTGGCGGCAAGCGTGGCGGCGGTGTCGTTTTGCGACCAGTTGGCCGAGGCGACGTAACTGAACGGAGTGTAGCCGGAGGCGTTGGCGATGGTTGCGGTGACCGTTCCTTTATCGTAGGCCAGGCCTATTGGCTGATTTGGGGCCATCGATTGAGCCGGCTATTTGAGTGAAAAACGCTCCCCAGGAGGGGGTGCATCAGTTCTTCAGGCCCAGCGCATCCACCACCGCCGCATCCACTTTGGCCGGCTGGCCGTCTTCCTTCCACACCACGCCGAATCCGCCGCGATAGTCCCACATCGTCCAGCCGATTCCGTCTGCCTCGAGCGCGGTCCTCACATCGCGGATCCAGTTCATGCGCGAGCCGGCGTCGGAATACTCGCGGTAAACACCGAATTCGTTGCACAGCAGCGGCACGTGATGCTGCTGGCCCCAGGCCGCAGCCTGGTCAATGCTCAAGCGAATGCGGTGAGCGTTCCATTGATCCAGCCAGTAGTTTTCCAGCTCAAAGCGATTGGCCGCATCGGGAACCTGCTCGAGAATCTCGCGCATCGAGTCTTCCGTGGCGGGATAGGGAATTCCATGCGTATAACTCCACCAGGGCAGGCCCCATCCCGCGCCCTGGTGAGTAAAGGTGTGCGGATCGTAGAAGTGGAAGGTATAGATCACGTTGCCGTCGGAGAGCGGATACTGGGTCAGCAGGTCGACAATGTCGGAGTAATTCGGCCCGGTGGCGATAATGGTGTGTTTCGGCGCAACGCTGCGAATGGCCGCCGCCAGCCGCGCCTGGATGCCCGCCCAGCGGTAAGCGTCGTTGACCTCCGGCTCGTTGAGAATCTCGAAAAACACCCGCTCCGGATCGCGCGTGGCATAGTGCGCGGCCAGCCGCCGCCAGAGCATGGCCAGCCGGTCCACCGCATCGTTGCTGGAGCGCAGTTGCAGCTTGTAGCTTTCCTCCGGATGCAGGTCGATCTGCACCGCCAGGCCGTTGGCCAGCATGGCGTCCACCGCCCGGTCCAGCCGGGCCACAAACTCGGCGTTCAGACCGTCCTGGCCGCGCGGATTCTGTTCCAGCGGCGCCGCATCGATGCTCAGCCGCACATTGTCGAAGCCCAGCCTGGCGATCAGCGCAATGTCCTGGGCGTCGGTGTAACGGTTGGTGCGCGCCGCGGAATAGTCGCCCGCCGACTGGGCAAACCATTCCGAGGCGTTGATGCCCCGCTTCAGATGCTGGACGCGAGCGAAGGCTGTCTGCACGTCCGCGGGACGATCCTGCGCAAGCGCGGGCAGGGCGATCAAAAGCAGAGCGGCAAGATAAGAATGCAAAGGACGCATGAGCGGAAACTCCAGGGTGAAATCTGCGACGCAAATACAATCTTACCAACTCGCCGCGATTCCAACCCCAGCCTGCAAAATGACTTTCTGAGAGAAACCCCGCGAAAGCGGAGCATTTCTCTGATAATTTGGTTGTAGCGGAGAGCTGGCCGAGTGGTTGATGGCTCCGGTCTTGAAAACCGGCATACCTGAAAGGGTATCGGGGGTTCGAATCCCTCGCTCTCCGCCAGAATTTAGAATCAATAAGATACGGACACTGTTACGATAATCTGTTAAGAATCGCCGACCTCTGAGTATTAACCCTCGGAGGATTTCATGGCGAACACTACTGCACGACTCTACATTCGCTGTGCCACTGGGTAGACGGCCGGGCGTGGTGCTGGTTGATAAAGTCGCGATTCCTCATTTCATCTTTCGCGTAGACGATAAAATGGTAGTCTCCCCTTATCTGCAGCATGGCACGGGAAACTACAGTCCAACAATCTATCTGAAAAAGGGCGATCGCTGGTTTGATATTTATAAGAGTCAGTTTGAGTCCTGTTATACCATGCACTCCGACAACCTATATCCGTCTGACGAGGAACTGAATGAGTCAATTCGGGACTAAGCGTGGGCCAATTGCGTCCCGATTCTGGATGGATTTTTGGAGGTGTGGTATAATCCGCTAAGTCATTGATAGATAATGACATCTGACTGATCCGCGTGGTTCAGACAGGGCCGTGAATTCAATCATCTAGAGGGGTAATTCACATGTCGAGCGACTTGACCCAAATCTGTGAACTGCTTGCCAGCAAGTACGCGGACCAGAACCAGGGGAGTTCGGCTGCCGGCCGGCTGCGTTCCTGGATTAACGGCGAGTTGCCATTCACGTACCCCGAGGTTCTCAAGCAACACCTGGCCAAGGAGCATGTCGACTTATTGTTCGATGCTTTTTGGCAAGTTGTTCCCTTCGGCACTGGCGGCCGGCGGGGGCGCGTGGGCTATGGTTCAAATCGTATCAACCCGGCAACCATCGGGATCACTGTGCAGGGACATTGCAATTACCTGCACGCCACCTTCGGCCGCGAGCGAGAACTATCGGTCGTAGTGGCGAACGATGTGCGGGTCTTCAACGATCTGGCGGGCGCCTACCGATTTCTTGGGACCCAACACCCCCTGCTGGGACTCTCGTCGCGCCAGTTGGGTCGATTGGCGTGCGAGATTTACGCCGCTAACAGCATCGTCGCCTACTTCGCTGAACCGAACCAGGAGTTCGCGGTCCTCAGTACGCCGGAGCTTTCTTATCTCATCAGCCAGCTTCATGCATTAGGCGGGGTAAACCTCTCGGCTTCTCATAATCCGCCAGACGACAACGGGATAAAACTCTATGACGAGTTTGGCAGTCAACCCATTGCGCCCAACGACCAGCGATTTGTAGATATCATTGATCGCGTTCACACTATTGAGCGCATGCCATTCAAGGAGGCGGTCGCGGCAAATATGGTGCGCCCCGTGCCCGCCGGCCTTCACGAAAGTTACATTGGCACTTATATAAGCCTGTTTGGCGATCAGACCCGCGTGGATGCTGACTTGCCGCTCGTCTACACGCCGCTCTGCGGTTGCGGCCTGACGACGGCAGGAGAGGTGCTGACAAGGCTGAAGTTTCCAGTCTTGATTCCGCCGGACCAGGGCCCTGACGGAACCTTCGCAGCGATTCCATTTCGAGCTCCAAACCCCGAAGTCCCTCAAGCCACGGAACCCGCAAAGGAGTTTGCGGATCGTCAAGGCTCCGGCATCGTCTTATCCTCCGACCCGGATGCAGACCGCATAGGCCTGGAGGTGAAGTTGGCAAATGACTCCTGGCATCATTGCGACGGAAACCAGATAGCTGCAATTCTCTGTTACTACCTGATGCTGGATCCCCAGGGCCCGAGGCGAAAGGGCCTGGTTATAGAAACACTCGTAACCACAAGGATCGTCGGCAAGATCGTGGAGCGCGCCGGCGATTCCTTCCTGGTTGATGACTTGCTCGTAGGGTTCAAGTATGTCGCGGACGTACTGAAGACGCTCAAGAAAGGAATTCCTTACAAACAGATCACGTGCTCCCCGGATCGGCTTGTCATTGCAACGGAGGAAAGTAACGGAGTGATTGTTGTTCCGACGATTCTCGACAAAGACTCCGCGCCTGCGTGCATGTATCTGGGCGCACTATACCAAAGACTCAGGCGCGACGGGCGCAACCTGCTGGATTACTACATCGATGTCCTCGACGACGTGGGACCGTATGCGGACTCTAACCGCTCCATCATGATGATTGGAGCCGACGGCGTCGGCACGCGCGACAGAATTATCGCATCGCTCCGGAAAACTCCCCTGCAATCCATCGACGGGCTTGCTCTGCGAAACGTAATCGACCATTGGGACACTGACCGCTTTGGGCCATTCGTCAGCGAGACCGATAAACTGCCGCGCAATGTGATTCAATTTGTTTATGACTCTTTGGTGGTCACTGTGCGCCCCTCGGGCACTGAGCCCAAGTTGAAGTTCTATTGCCAGGTGCTGCCCGACTCGACGCTGATGAAAACCAGGGGACAGCAGCGCTTCGCAACCGTGATGCAGCGGGCAGAAAGAGTGGCGCTCCTGGTTTATGGGCAATTACTCGCGCGAATCAATATACATTTGGACGAGCCGGCGCTCATGCTTCCCGATATTGTTGACCTGGAGCGTAAGAAAGAGTTTCAAGCCAGCACTGTGCCAGCGCTTTATGCAGCGCTTACAAGCGGTAAATTCGCCCATTTGGATCAGGTTCTTGGATGGTTGAAAGAACAGGCTAGCCTCATGACGCCGGGCGCTGATCCGCTCCCTGCGTTGAAGGCGCCGCTAAGCTACCTTTGCCGCAAATGGGAGAAGGATATCCAGAGTAACCTCGCTCTGGTGTCTGATTTGGCTAAATGGGCGGGCCGAGGCGAGGAGGTCAAGGCTTGAAATCTGGTACTGGCGCAGGTGCATTTTTCTTGGGAATATGAAATCCCCTCGCGCACGGACTCATGGCCAAACATTCATTGTCTCCCGGGTGAAGCTATGCCTGCGCTTTCAGCTCCGCCGCGCGTTTCCGCGTCTGGCTCACAAATGCCTGGTCCTCGGGCGCGTCCGATTCGATCGACTCGATGTTGATCTCGACGTTTGCCAGGGCCCCTTCGAGTGCGGCTTTTGCCAGGGCGATCGCGGCCGTCAGATCGGAGCTCATCTTCGGATTCGTGCACGGTTTCAACCGGACTGCAACCTGCTGCACCTCGAAGGCCCGCTCGGCCACTCCGAGAGGTACGCTGGTCGCTTGTTGAAGCGCGTCTGCAATCGCCCGGCCGCGGGCTGTGGATTCCTTCGCCGGCTTGTAAGCCTTCATCACCACGTTGTAAGACTCGGCGTCGGCGTCGATGGAGCGTTTCAGTTCTTCGCGTAGTTGCGCGAGGCGGGCAATGGCTTCGCTGAGCTGGCCTTCATACTGCAGGTAGGCTTTTTTGCCGCGAGACATGGACGCGACCATTCCGGCAAGACCGGCGGCCATGGCCCCCGCAGCCGCGGCCGCGCTGCCGCCGCCGGGAGTCGCGGTGGGAGCAGCCAATTGTTCAATGAAAGGTTCAACCCCTGCGCGCAGGCCGCCGGCGGCCGGTTTGCCGCCCATCACCGCGGCCAGGCGGTTTTCAAGAATGAGCGAGGAGTCAAAGTTCTCCACTTGCAAAAACCACTCCGCCGCTTGTTCTAAAGCCAGTTTAGGAATCAGCCCGACAATCTCGCTGGAAACCGGAACGCAGCCGTACCGCTCGGCCTCGCGCTTGACGAATTCAAAAACCAGATGAATCGGCGTCTGCTCGAAGTCCGTCAGGTTCATTGAAACCTGGGCCATGCCGCGCACTAAAAATCCCGCGCCCTTCACGTAGCGCAGGCCGCCGGAAGAAAAGCGCACCGCCTTGGCGATTTTCCTGGCGATCTCCACGTCGGGCGTGTTCAGGAAAATGTTGTAGGCGATCAGCGGCTTGCGCGCGCCCACCACTGTGGCCCCGGCCGTCGCATGCACGCGCGGCTCGCCAAAGTCGGGCTTCCGCGCGGGATTCGTGGCAATTTCGTCGCGAATGCCTTCGAACTGGCCGCGGCGAATATTCTCCAGATTCTGCCGTTCAGGCCTGGTTGCGGCTGCCTCGTAAAGATAGACCGGAATCTCAAACCGCTTCCAGATTTCTGCTCCCACGTGCCTGGCCATGGCCACGCACTCTTCCAGGGTTACGTTGTCGATAGGAATAAAGGGAATCACGTCGGTCGCGCCCATGCGCGGGTGCGCGCCCTGGTGCCGGGTCAGGTCAATCAACTCGGCTGCCTTGCCGGCCCCGCGGATGGCTGCTTCCTGAATGGCTTCCCGCTCGCCAACCAGCGTGATTACGCAGCGGTTGTGATCGGCATCCATTTCCCGGTCAAGCAGATAGACCCCTGGGATTCTCATGGCTTCGACAATGGCGTCGACTTTGGCCGCATCGCGGCCTTCGGAGAAATTGGGCACGCATTCAACAAGAGTGTTGGGCACGGGATTAAGGATAAAGAGTGCGGCTCGATCCGGCAACTGGGCTAGCGGATTGCACAAGCGCCGCTCGTGCTCCGGTAGTATGCTGTGTATGGCTTTTTGAGGTCTGCGAGCAGGCGCGAAAGCAGTTTTTCAAAGGGAATAATCTATGACGACGACCACGGCTCCCACAATTCGCGCGCCCCGAGGCAGCCAGTTGCGCTGCAAGGGATGGCAGCAGGAGGCAGCTCTGCGCTGCCTGATGAACAACCTCGATCCGGAGGTGGCCGAGCGGCCGCAGGACCTGGTGGTCTATGGCGGCATCGGCCGCGCCGCCCGCAACTGGGAGTGTTTTCACGCCATCGTTCGCGAGCTGGAGCGCCTGGGCAGCGAGGAGACGCTGCTGGTGCAGTCGGGCAAGCCGGTTGCGGTCTTTCCCACGCACGAAATGGCGCCGCGGGTCATCATCGCCAACTCAAACCTGGTGGGCAAGTGGGCCACGTGGGAGCACTTCAACGAGCTGGACCGCAAGGGCTTGATGATGTACGGGCAGATGACGGCGGGAAGCTGGATCTACATCGGGACGCAGGGAATCTTGCAGGGAACCTTCCAGACCTTCGCGGCGCTCGCCGAGCGGCACTTCGCCAAAGCAGGCGGATCTGGCTCGCTGAAGGGCAAGCTGGTGGTGACCGGCGGCATGGGTGGCATGGGTGGAGCGCAGCCATTGTCCGTGACGCTGAACGGCGGAGTCGTGCTGGTCATCGAAGTGGACCGAAGCCGCATCGAGCGCCGCGTGGCCACGCGCTATTGCGACGCGATTGCTGAAAATCTAGATGAAGCGCTGCGGCTTTGCGAGGCGGCGCGCCGCGAGGGGCGTGCGTTGTCGGTGGGTCTGGTGGGCAATTGCGGAGACGTGCTGCCCGAAATCGCGCGGCGCGGCGTCCTGGTAGACGTAGTGACCGACCAGACCAGCGCGCACGATCCGCTCAACGGCTATGTTCCGCAGGGACTCACGCTGGAGGAGGCCGTTGAGCTCCGGCGGCGCGATCCCGGCGAGTACGTGCGGCGCTCGACGGCGACCATGGTGGTCCACGTGAACGCCATGCTCGCTTTGCAGCGCGCCGGCGCGATTGTGTTTGATTACGGCAACAACATTCGCCGCTTTGCCTTCGATGCCGGATGCGTGGATGCATTTCTGATTCCCGGCTTTGTGCCGGAGTACATTCGTCCGCTCTTCTGCACGGGGCAAGGGCCCTTTCGCTGGGTGGCGCTCTCCGGCGATCCGCGAGACATTGCCCGCACCGACGAGCTGGCTCTTGAACTTTTTCCGGAGAACGATATTCTCACCCGCTGGCTGCACCTTGCGCCTGGCCGCTTCGCCTTCCAGGGACTGCCGGCGCGCATCTGCTGGCTGGGCTACGGCGAGCGCGCGCGCCTGGGCGAGGCGATGAACGATCTGGTCCGCAAGGGAGAGATTTCAGCTCCGGTGGCCATCGGTCGCGACCATCTCGACACCGGCTCGGTCGCCAGCCCCTATCGCGAGACGGAGAAGATGCTCGACGGATCCGACGCCGTCGCCGACTGGCCCGTTCTGAACGCGCTTCTCAACACCGCATCGGGCGCAACCTGGGTCAGCTTCCACCATGGCGGCGGCGTGGGCATAGGTTACTCGCTTCATGCCGGTCAGGTAACCGTGGCCGACGGCACTCCCATGGCGTCGCGCAAGATTGAGCGCGTGCTCTCGAACGATCCCGGCCTCGGCGTGGTTCGCCACGCGGATGCAGGCTACGAGCTGGCGCAACAAACCGCGCGCGAACGCGGCATTCGCATGCCCATGGGAAGGAATTAGGAGTTTGCTATGTTTATTCTTTTTGTTTTACTCTCAGGATTCTTGGCCATTGCCGCGATCCTCGTACTTACGCGCTGGGTTCCCATTTCGTGTTCCAGATTGGCGAAGGAAGCGAGGGTTTGGCCGACTACCGAGGCAACTGTACTAGGATCGGAAATGCGACTCATCAGTCGATATGATCAATTCCCGTGCTTCACTTTTTCCTATGTGGTTGGTGAGGAATACTACTCAGGTTCGTTTGTGCTATCAGCAGAAGGCGATCAGGCTGACACTTTACTCAGAGAAATGATCGACAAGAAGGTCGCTGTGCAGTATGACCCGAACCATCCGTCGAAATTCTATATCTCCGACAAGACCATCCAAGGCTGTGAAGTGAAATTCCGGGGTGGAGTGTGGTAATCGCCGTCGTCAACATCGGACAACTCGTCACACTCGCCGGACCAGCGCGTCCGCGCGTCGGCAAGGAACTACGTGAACTGGGCATCGTTGAAAACGCCGCTTTGCTCGTTGAAGACGGCCGCATTTTTTCAGCCGGAGCTTACTCGCAGCTTCATTCGCAAATTCCCGCCGAAGCCGCGATTATCGATGCCGAGGGTTGCTGCGTAACGCCAGGCTTCGTCGATGCGCACACGCACCTGGTCTTTGCCGGCAATCGCGCCGCGGAGTTTGAGCAGCGCATCGCCGGAGCCACCTATCAGAAGATTGCCGAGGGCGGCGGTGGCGTTCTGCGCACCGTGAAATTGACCCGCGCGGCCAGCGAAGAGGATCTGCTCAAAGCGGCGCGACGCCATCGCGACTGGATGCTTCGCTCCGGCACGACGACCATCGAGGCCAAATCCGGATACGGGCTGGATCACGAAACCGAGTTGCGCATGTTGCGCGTGCTCGCTCGGCTCCATGCCGAGGGCCCAGCGCGCATCGTTTCTACTCTGCTGGCCGCGCACACGGTTCCCCCGGAGTTCACGGGCCGCCGTGAAGAATACGTCCGCTGGATTGTTGAGGAGTTGATTCCCGAGGTTGCTGCTGCAAAACTTGCCAGCTACTGCGACGCTTTCTGCGATGACCACGCCTTTACGGTCGATGAGGCGCGCAGTGTGCTCACCGCGGCGCGCCGTCACGGCCTGCATCTGCGTGTTCACGCCGAGCAGTTTCGGCCTGGAACGGGAGCCGCGCTGGCCGCGGAATTGCGCGCGGCAACCGCCGATCATCTGGAGGCCGCTACCGCCGAAACGCTTGAACTGCTGCGCAAAGCTTCGGTGCAGCCAGTGCTGTTGCCGGGCTCGGTCTTCGCATTGGGACGCGAGCAGTATCCGCCCGCGCGCAAGATGATCGAGCTGGGTCTTGCAATAGTCCTGGCTACCGACTTCAACCCAGGGTCGTCTCCGGTAGCGTCCATGCCGTTTATTTTGTCGCTGGCCTGCCTGCAAATGCGCCTAAGCCCTGCCGAGGCGCTCACCGCTGCCACCCTGAACGCGGCGTGCAGCCTTGGCCTGGGTGACCGCGCGGGGTCATTGGAAGCAGGCAAGGATGCCGATTTTCTTATCCATGAATTTGGCGATTACCGCGAACTTGCGTACTTTATCGCCGCGCCGTTCAGGCCGCGCGTCTTTGCCGCCGGCAAGGAAGTAAAGCTATAACAATCCGGTGTGAGTGAATTGCCGCAGTGGATCAATTCGCGCTGATCAGTACCTTATGTTTGCCGCGCGGGAGGTGCACGACAAACTCCCCGTACAGCTTCAGGTCGCTCGGTCTGTCATCAACCATCAATCGAGTTGGACGGCGATCCATTAGCGCAAGGACGCGTGAGGAGCTTTCGTAGTTAAGCTCAACTCCATCGGAACGAGCCGCTGCCGATAGGAGTGTGCCATTGAAGTCCAACACGCGAAGCGCGGAAGGATTTGCGCTCGCATGCAGAACGTGTCTGCCGGCTGGAACCCAAATGTGCTGGTCATCGCGTACAGGCCACTCTTCTCCATCCAGCGAAACAGGGCTGGACCAATTCAGGCCCACCCCGTAAGGCGATTCAATCGTCAGATCGCCGCCATCCAGTTCAGCGTGCGTGACGAGCGCAGAAGCCGGCGATAGGAGTGGCGCGTCAAAGGAAGAAACGGACTTTTCGTAGTAGTATATGACTCGCGGAAACGCCTCCGATGCAGTGTGAATCAGTTCTGCCAGCTCCGTCCCAGTCTGGCGCGCGGTCGGATAAACAGGCTTCTCGCGGTCCACGATGTTAATATCCACACCCAGATGTTCTTGATGCGTGGTAAGCGGTCGATAAAGCGCGGCTATCTCCGTGTAGCGTTGGGGACCCAGGTTCCAAACCGTACCTGGATCTTCCACGATAAACGTAAAATCGTAACGGTCCAGAAGCTTCAGCGCGCGCGCTGCATCTGCGCCGATCGCGTCGTGCATTTTCGTATCGAAACGGTCGTCCACGTGCGTCAGCACCAGATCGAGATCCGGCTTCTCCTCCCGCATCGTCTCCAGCGCGGCTATCCAGGTTTCCTGTAAGCGCGCTACCAGCTCCAACCTGTAGTTGAGAAACGTGCGCAGCTTCTCCGCATCCCGCGGTTGGCCATTGAAAAGCTCGATAGGATCAAAGCCGTACCGGCGTCTCACCTCGCGGCGGACGTCGTCATTCAGCGGCGTAAACTCCCTGGGCTTGGCGATTCCATCTGTGCCGTCAAAATAAAGCTCGGCAAAGTTGACGCCATCCCAGTCGAAACGCATCAGCATGTTATGAACGCCATCAAGCACCGCGCGCTGGCAGTCGGGATTTTCCAGATTCATCAGCAGGCGCCAATCCACATGTGCGTCCTTCAGCCTCGCGGTTTTTTCGCGCCAGGCCGGATGCTGGTTCCAAAACTCGGTACTCACGTGCGGCAGCTCCAGCCAGGCATAAACCAGAATCCGCTGGCGATGGCAGGCCTCAATCAAGCGCTGCAAATAGCGATCAGAATCAGCATCTGACTCAAAAAAATCCCACGCGCCCACGTGAAGCGCGGCAATGCCTTCCTGGCGCCACTCGCGCGCAAGCTGATCAACATCGGCATCTCGACGATAACTTTTATCAAAGAATGTCCATAGGCGCCGGGAGACAAACGACGGGCGCAAACCGATTTCCATGATGGCCTGAAGCACATAAGGAAATCGCTCATAGCCCCTTTCGCCGGGCGAAACAGCGAGCCACAGCACGCCTCCTGTCCCGCGGCGCATTCCCGCCATCATTGGAACTTGACTTCGCTTCTCCCGGCAGAAAACTTGCGCATCCTTCGGCATGCGGAACTCGGACAAGGTGATTTGCTCGGCCCAGGTGATGGCTAACTCTGGCTGGCGCAGATCTTCGATCTTGCGGATCGTCACGCTCCGCGAAGCGGGAACGAAGCCAAGAGCGCGCGCCAGTGGCGAGTCCCCTTCGAGTACCAGCAGCGCTCCTTTGTTGAGCCGCTCGAGTGACTCCTGAACATCAATCCGGCTTCCTTCGGGGTATATCAACACCCGGGCCAGCGACGCCGGCTGTTCTTCAAGACCCAGAGTGCGCATCAAAACCGGCCAAGGCCCGGTTTTCCCGCCTGCAACGGAATAGCCGGGCAGGTCGGGCAGGCCCGCTCCCATCATCGGCGGCGCCAGCAGCAGGAGAGCAAAGAGCGTGACTGTGAATCTATTCATCATTTCAACCGGTGGTTGCGGAATCGAGCGGGGTACTGTCCGGTTTGTGCGATTGTTGAGCCTGCAAATATGCACAGCAATGGCGGGCAATGTGTTCTGCCGCATGGCCATCGCCGTATGGGTTCCGGGCAGTAGCCATGGCTCGGTATGCCGAGGGGTCTTCCAGCAACCGCAGGGTCTCTCTGATAATCGTTTCGGTTGCGGTTCCAACCAGGCGAGCCGTGCCCCCTTCAATGGCCTCCTGCCGCTCCGTGGTATCGCGCAACACCAATACAGGTTTTCCCAGCCCCGGCGCTTCTTCTTGAATTCCGCCCGAATCTGTAAGAATCAAATACGCATTCTTCATCAAGGCGACGAATTCGCGGTAAGCCAAAGGCTCGATGATTCGCAGGTTGTCCACCTTGGCCGCCAGAGGACGAAGGATGCGGCCGACTGGATCCTGCACGTTCGGATTCAAATGCGCTGGATAGATAAACAGCACTTTCGGGCAACGAGTCACCAGTTCCGCAATCGCGTTGCAGATCGATTCAAAGCCTGGGCCAAAGCTCTCCCGCCGATGGGCGGTGATCAGCACCATGCGCCTGCTGTCCACAGTCGCGTGCTTGTCTTCTTTGATCGTCGCGGCGGTCATCAGCAACGCATCAATGCTGGTGTTGCCGGTAATAAACACGCGATCGCGCGGCTGCCCCTCGCGCAGGAGATTCCCGGCAGCGCGCTCGGTAGGAGCAAAATGCAAGGCGGCAATGCGGGAGGTCAGAACGCGATTGACTTCTTCCGGAAACGGGGAATATATATCGCCGGTGCGCAGCCCTGCTTCCACATGCGCGGTGGGAACCCGGCAATAGTAAGCGGCCAGCGTCGCCAGAAATGTGGTTGAAGTATCTCCCTGAACCACCACCATATCGGGGGCAACCTCGGTGATCACCCGCTCCAACTCGGGTATCGCCCGCCCGGCAAACTCTCCCAGGCTCTGCGCCGGACGCATAAGATCCAAATCGACCTCCGGCTTGATGGCAAAGATCTCCAGAACCTGATCGAGCATTTCGCGCTGTTGAGCGGTGACGCAGACTATAACCTCGCATCCCGGCTGCGAGCGCAGGCGCAAAATAACCGGCGCCAGCTTGATAGCCTCCGGCCGGGTTCCAAATACTACAAGAAATTTCGCCAACATCAACCTCCAGAGTCATTCATCGCATGGGCAATGAAATAAAGCTATCCTATCCCGGCAATCCCGGCAACGGCCAGCCGGGAAAACGCAAAGATGCGCATCTCAATCCTTTCTTGCTCCGGGTCATACTTTACGGCGCGGAAAGAGGCGGCGGACCCGGATGGAAAGGAAAATGATGAGCAGAATCACAATGGAGAGTGTGCCGAAAAGCACGATGAGGGAAGAGGAAGCGAGACCGGCAACATCCAGAAATGCCGCCACGCCGCTTGAACCGGTGATCTCCACCCGATGACGCCCCGCGGGCAAAATCACCACCGCGCCAATTTCGCGCGCTCCAGGCAACACCGTGGCAGGCGGTCCGTCGACAATGACCTCGGCGGGTGCGCGATTTAGTCCTGCCAATACCGGGCTTGGTGAATCGTAGTTAAAAATCAAATGGCCGCGCACCGCGTCCGCGGAGATCAGAGACGAGCTGATTTGCATGAGTTGCGGGCGCAACTCTCTGGTGTCTATCAGATGAAACCAGGTTGTTGGCGCGGTCAGCGTATAACTACCGGGGGGAAGGAGGGCGAATCCCAAACCGCGATAGGGCCAGTCTTTGCCATTCCGATAAAGATTTTCCAAATCCGATGGTACATCCACTTCGATCGCATCCGGCGTTAGCACCGACCAGGTAAAATTGTGCGTGGTCACCGTGGCCCGGTCGGCCGCGGCATAGGCAAGCAATTCCAGGTCGCGGCTGCGCACCGTGCCATCGCCATAGAGCGCCACCCGGTCAGAGAGTCTGCGCGCCGCGCGCACCGTTGCCGCTAACTCCACACCGGATGCAAGAGCCAGCGGCAGATGGGTGGAAGTGATATTGCGGCCGGAAACTACGTTCACGTCAAACATCAGGCGGGAGTTCGGCTGCATGAGCGGCCGATAGCGGGCTGCCAGTTTTAAATAACGCGACGGCGGATCCGACCAACTTGCCGCGGGATCTTCAATCTGTAAGGTAAAGGGAAACTCTCGCTGCAGCTTGAGGATAGCTAGAGAATCGACGCCTGCTTTGGTCGTCACCTCGGGGTGTTCCAGGCTGTCAAGCATGGTTACGATCACTTCATGCCCGGAATTCGCAAAAGGCCTTAGTACCGTCAGAAAGATGCGTTGCCACTGCGTAACCATGGCTGTGCGTGATGCTAAATAGTGGTTCCATCCTTCCTGGTCGCTGCGCCACCAGTGGCGAGATTTGCGATTGAACAAGTCTTGCGGGTCGAAGCCGTAGCTGGAGCGGAAAGAACTCCGGAAGTCGTCGTTCATGGGAACGACCGATTCCGGTAGATCGCCGTTCCCCACGCCATCGAAATTCAACTCGGCCAGATTAGCGCCGTCCCACGCCCAGCGATCCAGCACGTCCGTCATCACTCGCTGTGCCGCCATCCGGCAATCCGGGTTGGCAAAATTCATCGCCAAACGCCACGAGGGATACTTATTGCCTGCGGCTGGCACCTCGCGCCATTCAGGATGCTGTTCCCAGAAGAGCGGGCTGACCTGGGGAAACTCAAACCAGGCATAAACCAGAATGCCGTTCGCGTGGCAGACGCGAATCAACCGGCCGTAATCGTAGATATAGGCCTTGTCGAAGACCCAGGCTGCGGCGTAGATTACACGCACGCCGCTCCTGCGCCACTGGACGGCAAGATCCTCAATGCTGATGCCTTGACGAAGGCCGGGATCGAAATAAAGCTCCGTGGTGCGCCGGCGCACAATCAGCTCTTGCTGAAAACTATCCAGTACCTGCTCAAAAAGAAATGGATAGCGGCTGGTTCCATCCGCGGTGTAGGGATCGAAAAGCGTGCCCACGTAAAGAACAATTCCCGCTCCGCAGGGAAAGTTGACGGCGATAGGGGTTTCGGCGATCGTATCATGGGCCAGAACCGTTTCTCCGGCAGGGACATGAAAGCGCTCCATGATTGCGCTCGGCTGCCATTGCATGGGGGAATCAACTTCGGCAAAGCTGGTAATATTGCCCACCTCGACTTCTCCCCCCGGGTAGATGACTCCCGTCGCCTCCGCCAGCTTTGAACGTCCGTCCAGCAGCACCTTGCCGCCCGCGCGCACCCACTCCGCAATCCGGCCAACATCGTTCTCCCCAAGAACCGCGGCTGCGGCATGTGGCACCACCAGCACTTCGTCCTTCGCCAAATTTGCTTTGCGCAAATCCGCCACGGGAATCATGCGAGGCGCAACGCCATACGCGCGGAACAGGTTGGCCAAACTGGCCTGGTCGTTGCCTTCCTCGCCTTTGGCGGCGGCGTTCCACACGACCGCCACTCTCAGAACCTCGGGCAGCTTAACGGTCGGAGTCTTCTTGCGCAGGCTGGAAACGGCGCTGGCAAACAAGCTGCTCATGCGCCCGGCAAATCCCGGGGGTGGAGGACGTCGTTCATCCACGCCGGCCGCAACCAGGATCTCGCCCTCAGCGGGCAGATTAGTAAGTTGCACATAGCCCGTCTGGCGCTTATCGGACCATGATTCATCGCGCCGCACACCGTTGCGGCCAATGATGAACTGATGCAGGTAGGAGTCGTGCAGCGTGATGTTGGCGGCGGCGCCGTGGGTTGCAATCAACTTGTCCGGCGCGCTTACCCGGCAGGAAAAATCGCGAATGGAAATGAATGTGTATCCTAGCTGTTTAACGCCTCGAACCACGCTTTCCAGATATTTGGGATCGATAAAGTCGTGCACAAACGCCGAAGCGATTCCATCCCGGACCACCAGAAGGGCGCGGGCATTGTCAATCAGCACATTCGGATCAGGGTTCTCTACAGGCAGGTAACCGATGTTTTCCGGAACGATTTGCCGGCCTCGCACATCGATGGTGGCATAGGGATAGAACTGCTGCGTCCCCCGGGCGTCGATGGTGGACTGTTCGTAGAGGGTTGAAAATACGCGGCCGAACTCAACATAGTCGCGGGGCGATGCCATGTAATGCGGCGTCTCCCAGGCAACAGGATAAATTTCGTTGCGAAAACACTCCGCCAGCGCCGCGGCAAGCTTATCACGCACCAGTTTCGCGGAATCGTCGCCTCGCGGGCCATTCCTCATGCCGTCCCAGAACTCAAAGTCGTCGGCTGTGACGCCATGGTATTGATGCGTGTAGCCGTGCAGAATTATCGTCCCGCCCGAGGCCACAGCTTTGTGCAGCACGGCCACCAATTCAGGGTTTTCCGAGAGGCGAATCTGTTTGTGCGCGTTGGGGTTTACAAAAAGAGGTATTACGCCAATCTGAAAAGGGATGCCTTCGCGGACAAAAACGTCGACCGCGCGCTGCACCGACTCCGCATCGTCGTCGGCATTCACGTCTTCCAGACGGATCATGGCGCGCCGCGAAGTCTCGTGATAGATGCCCAGCATATCGTGCAGCAAATCGCAAAAGGCCAGATACCGGTCCCGCGCGTCCACATAGGCAAATGGAGAGTCGGCGACCAGCCATAACTGGTTGCGACGCAGAATGTAGGGGACCTCATGGCCCTCCGTGTCGATTGCGGTCGCCATCAATTGCACATGCGGGGTGTCAATTATGGTGATAGGCGTCAGCATCGCGCTGCCCTTGTCCAGAACTGTCCCGCGATAACGCACATGGCGGAATTTACTGTACAATTCCACCGGTTTCACGCTCAGCCCGCGCTTGCGATCTTCGCCATTGCTCAAAAAGCTGTCCAGCCCGAATCCAACCCACGCGAGCATCGTTTTGCGGGCGCGCGCTTCGCGCAACAGAGCCTCCGGCCAGACGCTCTTGCTTGAACCACCCACCACAAATACCGCGTCGTAACGGGCCATTTCCCCGGGCTTGAAATTCTCAATTGGCCGCAGCGTCGCACGATAGGAGAAATGCCCCATCAAATTGGCAATGTAGAGTCCGTCGACAGTTCCTTCGTGCGTCCCGGTAGAGGTTCCGTCATAGAGAATCAGGGCTCTGGGCGAGGTAGCCGAAGGCGCAGTCGGCGAGTCGCTAACCGCGCTCATATCCGTCTGACTGGCGGTTTGAGCGCCGGCCACAACGGTTAGAATCAGCAAAATTGCGCCGGCCCCTAAGAAACGGAGCCAAAGAGTTTTCATGGCAATCGCACCTCCGCAAACCGCTCCGTTTTTGCCCACGTGCGCTTGCGGCGAAGCACGACATCTTCAAATATGGCTCGGATCACGACCAGAATCCAAAGCTGGCAATAGGTAAAATATGCGGCCACCACCAACAGCATATTTCCAACCGAGTCTTCTCCGGATTCCCGCGACAGGGCAATCCCCACTTCGAGCACGAACAAGAGAAACGCCAGAATCCAGATACTGGAAAAAGGGCCGATTGCATGGATTGAAATCAATCCAAAAATGCCAAGCACAAACAGAATATCGGAAAGCGTGATGGCTCCGCACACCACGTAATAAAGCACAAGGGTGTACGCAAGTTCAAGGGCGAGAACGCGCGGACGAAGTTTCAGCAGTCTGGGGGCATGCTTGGTCAGCACGTAGTTTTGTCCTCGCGCCCAGCGCACGCGCTGCCGGAACCAGACTCTCAAGCGCTCCGGTTCCTGCTCCCACGTAACCGCCTGGGGCACAAAGCGAATGCGCAGCCCGGTTTCGTAGATGCGGATGGAAAGCTCGGAATCCTCGGTCAGCGCCTCGTGATCCCAGCCGCCCACTTGACTGATCACATGACGCCAGATAACAAAATTCGTTCCCGGAAGCGTGGTAACACCCAGCATGGCCCATCGCCCTGCCTGCACAATCCACTGGAAGGCCAGGGATTCCAGGTTGATAAAGCGGGTCAGCAGGTTCCGGTTTCTGTTAATGGTGCGAAACTTGCCCACGGCGGCTGCCAGCGTGGGATCGTTCACCAGCGCCGCTACCAGAATGCGCAGCGAGCCGCTTTCCGGGCGGTTGTCGGCGTCGTAGATCGCGATCAGGTCGTGGCTAGCCGCCTCGGAGGCGTATTCCAGAGCGGCAGCCTTGCCCTGCCCGGAGAGGGCTGCTGGAACCGTCAAACACCGGATGCGCGCATCCTTCACGGCAAGTTCTTCCACAATTTTGCCGGTGTCGTCCGTGCTGCCATCATTAATGACAATGATTTCCATCGAATCGCGCGGGTAATCGAGCGCGCAAAGCGCTTTCAGCGTACTGGCAATTACTCTTGCCTCGTTGCGCGCCGGGATGAGAATGGACACCTTTGGCAAAGGCTCATCGGGCGGTAACGTCGTGCCCTTCCAAGCCTTTCGCAGACTATATACGTACCCCGCCAGAAATAAGACAAGCTGATAAGCGATCATGAACCAGATGATCGTCGTCGCTTCAATAAAAAGAGTATCAAGCCACAGAGATGAATACATGGGTAAGATATCCTTTGTATCGCGGTAAGCGCATGAAAATCAAGTATATCAGTACAATAGAGAAATCTCGCGGCAGAAGTCCAGAGACGGTTTATGAATTTTCCATGTATTTCCCCGCTCGACTGGAATCCGTCACATAGAATAGCCCACCGGACTCATTTCTCCGCAATTTAAATCATATGTAATCAACATTTTATGCGATTTATTATCATTGCGGCCTCCCTCAAATAGGTTCACAACCCCGCTCACCTTGTCGGTCGCGCTGGAGCTCTTCTGCCAGCATGTCCAGAAGCGCATCCGTCCATCTCACCCTACCGGTAAACCTGCGGAATAAAGTTCTGTTCCTGGATGGGCGGGCGCACGTATTTCGACTTTTCCAGCTTCGGCAACTCCAGCGGCGCGGGCGTCAGATCGCTATAATCGAACAACGACAGCAGATGCCGGATCACGTTCAGCCGCGCGCATTTCTTGTCTTCCGCATTCACCACATACCACGGAGACATTTTGGTGTCGGTTATCTCGAACATCTCGTCCTTGGCGCGCGAGTAATCGGCCCAATGCTTGCGCGATTGCAAGTCCATCGGGCTCAGCTTCCACCGCTTGGTCGGGTTCTTCATGCGATCCTGAAAGCGCCTCTCCTGCTCCTCGTCACTGACTGAAAACCAGTATTTAATCAGCCGTATCCCGGAGCGGATCAACATGCGCTCGAACTCCGGGCAACTCTGCATGAACTCCATGTACTGCGGCTCGGTGCAAAAGCCCATCACCCGCTCCACCCCGGCGCGGTTGTACCAGCTGCGATCGAACAACACCATCTCGCCCGCCGCCGGCAGATTGGGAACATATCTCTGGAAGTACCACTGCGTCTTTTCGCGCTCGGTGGGCGTGCCCAAGGCCACCACGCGGCAGATGCGCGGGTTCAGCGATTCCGTGATGCGCTTGATGGCGCCGCCCTTGCCTGCCGCGTCGCGGCCTTCAAAGATCACCACTACCCGCAGGCCCTCGTGCCGAATCCACTCCTGCAATTTGACCAGCTCCACCTGCAACCGGCGCAACTCGCGCTCATAGTCGCAGTCTTTTCCCAGTTGCAAAGTCTTTTCATCGTCCTGCTTCGGCGCCGGAAGGTCTCCGCCAACCTGGATGTCATTTTCAGGCGTCGCCTCCTGCTCCTTCTCCGCCTTTTTCTTCTTGTTCTTGTTTTTCATCGGTCTTCCTCCGGCGTCATCAGCGAACTCTTTTCTTATCGGCAGGATTCGCCGCCGTATGAATCATAATCCTCGGTTTCGCGGCTGAAAGATTCCTTAAGCGGACAATTCAAAACCAACTGGCGCAGGCTGGCGTCTCCACCTTCCTGCGCCCACTGTGTCACGCCCACGGCTTTACGCCAGTTCAACCTTCAGCGTAATCGCCACGTCGGAAATCTTCTCCGCGGGCATTTCCACCTTCAGGCAAGCTTCGTCCTGCTTCCACTTGAGCTCGCCCTTGTAGCCCAGCAGCTCCACTTTCTGGATCTTTCCGGGAGCCTGCGGGCTGGCCAAACCGAGCGCCTGCACCACGGCCGCCTTCTCCGGCCAGCCCATCACGATGGCGTACAGCGTGCTTCCCTTGGTGGTGAAGCGCACATCCTCGGCGGTAAAGCCCTTCTGCTTGTCCTCGTTGAAGTTGCCGGCCTTGATTTCCACCTTGGTCGAAGGGCCTTCTCCGTAAATCTTCCACGGCCGCGTGAAATAGATGCCTTCGCTGTTCACTGCCATCCACTTGGTGATGCCGTCGAGAACGACCATCTCCTCGTAATCCAATGCGCCGGAATTAGGCAGCGGAAAGTTCAGCAGCAGGTTGCCGTTCTTGCTCACGATGTCGGCGAGCAGGTCGATTACCTTCTTGGCCGGCTTATATTTCGCGCCACGGTTGTAATGCCACTGGCCGATGCAGGTGTCGGTCTGCCAGGGGTTCGCGGCAATGCCGTCGGCGACGCCGCGCTCGTGATCGAGCGCGCAAGTGCCGATGGCGCAATCGGTGTCAGTCTTGCTGGTGTAGACCGCCTCTGTTTGGCCGCCATGGACCTGCGCGCTCACATTGTAGAGATGCGCCACCATCTTCAACCCATATTCCTCGAATGGAAGATGACCGTCGGTGTACAGAAGGTCGGGCTGATACTTGTCGATCAGGTCGGTCATGCGGTCCAGGTAATGCTGTTTCCAGGATTCGGGTATGTCATCGTCATTCCAATCCCAATGGTCGGCCAGGCGGGCGCAGTTGGCGTCATGATAGAGGTCCGCGTATTGCGGATCGGCGCCGTCATAGAGTACGCCAGCCAGCGGACCGGTCTTGTCTGCGCCGTGGCTCACCGCAAACCACTTGTAACTGATCCAAAGATGCTCGCTGACTCCGAAGCGCAATCCCTGTTTGCGCGCCTCATCCCGCCACATTCCCACCACATCCTTCTTCGGCCCCATCTTCACCGAGTTCCACCGCGTGTGCTTCGAATCCCAGAGGTCGAAGTTGTCGTGATGAACGCCCATGCTGACGAAGTACTTTGCTCCCGCCTTCTTATACAAGCTCATCAGGTGTTCCGGCTCCCACTTGGCCGCCTTCCAGTCATTCACCAGGTCTTTGTAACCAACCTTGGTGGGATGGCCATAGGTTTCCACATGATAGCGATATTGGTCCGTTCCCTGCACATACATATTGCGCGCGTACCAATCCCCGTCTTCGATGGCCGACTGCGGACCCCAATGCGCCCATATGCCGAACTTGGCGTCGCGAAACCACTCCGGAATACGGTAACCCTCCAGAGAAACCCTGGTTGCGTCGAAATGACTGCCCAGCGCCGCCTGGGCCCTTGCAAACCTTGAGAGCGCCAGCGCGGAACACGCCCCGCCCATCCACTGTAATAATTCACGCCTGTTCATGGTTATGCTCCTCCATTTACCCTCCGCAGAATACCCGCGCCGCCCTTTCGCGTCAATTACGGGCCGCAAATGGCCGTCAATTATAATGAGTTGATCATGCTGTCAGTTCAACGGAAAATCCGCCGCGCGCTGCTCCCGGCGCTGCCTGTCAATGGACGGGAACGGACAGTCGCATGAGTACAACCACCAGCGCGCCGCATCATGCGGACGAACATCACGACTGGAAGCCGGCGGTCAACCCCTGGTTGGTTGCCGCGTCCGTCATGCTGGCCACCTTCATGGTGGTGCTCGACTCCTCGGTGGCCAACGTCTCCTTGCCGCACATCGCCGGCAACCTCTCGGCCACCACCGATGAGTCCACCTGGGTTCTGACCAGCTACCTCGTCTCCACTGCCATCATGCTGCCCGCCGCCGGATGGATCGCCCGGCGCATCGGCCGCACCCGCCTGTTGCTCATCTCCATCCTCATCTTTACCGTCGCCTCGCTGCTCTGCGGCATGGCTGTCTCCATGCCCATGCTGATCGTGGCCCGCATTCTGCAAGGGGTGGGCGGCGGCGGAATGCAGCCGCTGGCACAGTCCATCCTGCTGGAAAGCTTTCCCCCTCGCAAGCACGGCGTCGCCATGGCCGTCTATGGCCTCGGCGTCATCGTCGCCCCCATCATCGGCCCCACCCTCGGCGGTTGGATCACCGACAGCTACTCCTGGCGCTGGATCTTCTACATCAATCTTCCCATCGGCATCCTGGCACTCTTCATGGTCAACCTCAACGTCGAGGACCCGCCTTATCTCCGCCACAAATTCAAGGGGGCAATCGACTATCTCGGCTTCGGCCTCATGGCCCTTTGGCTGGGAACATTGCAACTGGTGCTGGACAAGGGGCAGGAGTCGGACTGGTTTGCCTCCACCTGGGTGCGATGGACGGCTGCCGTTTCAACGCTGGCGCTCATCTGCTTTGTCGTCCGCGAGCTGAAGTACCGCGAGCCCATCGTTCACTTGCAAGTCTTTGCCGACCGCAACTTCAGCGTGGGAACGCTGGTTACCGGCGTCTATGGTTTCGTTCTCTATGCCTCCACGGCCATGCTGCCCCTTTTCCTGCAAACCATGATGGGCTATTCAGCGCTGCAGAGCGGCATGTCCGTCAGTCCGCGCGGCTTCGGAGCCATGGTTTCCATGGTGACCGCCGGCCTCCTCGTCCGCTACATCGATGGCCGCCTGCTGATGGCCTTCGGCTTTGCCCTGCTCGGTTACTCCACCTGGCTGCTGGGCCAGATCAATCTGGCCATCGGCATGGGTTCGGTGGTCGTGCCCAATGTGATGAGCGGCCTGGCCATGGGATTCGTCTTCGTCCCCCTCACCACCATGACTCTCAGCAGGTTGCCCAAGCAGGAGATGGGCAACGCCACCGGCATCTACAACCTGATGCGCAGTATCGGCGGCTCCATCGGCATCGCCACCGTCACCACCATGCTGGTGCGCGGCGCTCAGGCGCATCAGAATTATCTAGCGGCCAACGCCGGCGCCGGAAATCCCATCGCCGGCGGAGTGGTGCGCGGCCTCCAGGCCAAGCTCTTCTCCCAGGGCGTCGACATGGTCACCGCCCATCAAAAAGCAGTGGGAATGCTCTACCGCAGCGTGCAACAGCAGGCCGCCCTGATGGCCTATATGGATAACTTCCGCCTCATGGCCTTCCTCGCCCTGCTCTGCGTCCCGCTGCTCCTGCTCTTCCAGAGGGTTAAGAAGCACGATTGATGCAACGTTGGACGATAGTGTGCCGCTCAGGCTCTCTTTTTGATCGATTCCAGCAAAGTGCTGTCGATGCGCGTCTCCAGCCTCGTCCTGTCGCTTTGAAGTGATTGATCACTTCGGGTGACAAGCGCAGTGAGACCAGCGTCTTGGTGGGAACCACTTGCGGACCGCGCTTGCCTCTGCGAACCAGCCTTCCATGGCGAATCAAATCTGCCTGAGCAAGCCAGGCGCGCGCCGCCTCGGCATCGTTCGGGTCATAGGGGCCATCCGCAGGCTCGTAGGGAATCGGATCGCCTTCCTTATGTGCCAGCACGCATTTCCAATCGGTTTCACTTGGCGTCTTGTTCATATTGTTCGCGCTCCTCTCGCAATGCTGGCCGGAGGCAAGCAATTTGTTCCTGAGTTCTCCACTAACCTGCGTCTGTTCTTCGGCAGCACCCTATAGCGTGACTATTTTAAGCCCTGGGATGAGGCGGAAGTGTTTCACGTTGAGCGTGGCCACATCGTAACCAACATGCAGGGCCGTGGCTCCTATGACAGATCCTCGAAAGCGATGGAGATACCCTGGGCGGCTTGTTCACCCTCGATGCGCCCGGCAAGTTGAGCGATAGGCAATGAAACTGGATGAACGATCAGATCATTGAAAACGCCTTCGGCAAAGAGTTGCCGCCGTTCACGGTCGGCGCTGGTTCTGGCCCTGTAGATTCCATGCGTCAGTTCCACGACGCTGACTGCCGATAGGGCAACATCGAACTCGCCCTGCGCTGCCCTTGCCGAGCGAAGAATATCCTCTACTCCTTCGCCGCGCCGCTCGCTTGCGATCAGGACGCTAGTGTCAAGAATGAGTCCCAAGGTATCAGTCCCAGGCCGAAGTATCGCGTGGCTTGCGGTTGCGGATGATCTCTTCCATATCGGAGGCGAACTCGGCATCCATGACCGGCTTGTATCCAAGCTTCTTCGTGCGCGCCTCGGCCAGGGCAATGGACTCGGAGACGGAACGGTGTGGCGGATATGCCGCCCGTACCAAGGCTACAGGTGCAAAACCCGACTCAATGATGACTTCCGCTCCGGCGCGGACGCGGTCCATCAATCCGGCGAAGTTAGCGGCGGCCTCAGCTTCCGAGATGTGGATCGTCTCCATGCTTACAATGATACCCCGATTTGCTCCGAACCGCCCTACCCCTCCGCCTGCACCAGCAGGCAGGTGATATTGTCATGCCCGCCGGCCAGGTTGGCGGCCTCCACCAGGTTGGCGCAGAGTTCGGTGAGTGGCGCCTCGGCGGCCAGCAGAGATTCGATCTGCGCATCGGGGACTTCTCCCGTCAAACCGTCCGAACAAAGCAGAAATATATCGCCAGCTTCGGCCACTACCGGATACAAATCCGGCTCGACGCTCGGCTGCGTGCCCAGAGCTCTGGTGATCACGTTGCGCAGCGGGGAACGCTGGGCCTCCTCCTGGGTTAAGTGGCCCATCCGAACCTGCTCCTCCACCAGCGAGTGGTCCTCGCTGATCTGTCCCAGTTTGTCGTTGCGCAGCAGGTAGCAGCGGCTGTCGCCCACGTTGAAGACCAGCACGCGCTGCCCTTCAATTGCCAGGCCCACCAGCGTGGTGCCCATGCCGTTGAGCTGGGGATTGTCCTCCGCGCGGGAATAAATCGCCTCGTTGGCGCTGCGGATTGCCTCTTCTACCGCCTCTTCAAGCGGCGCGCTCCCGTCCCGGCTGCCCAGCAGGCGCAGCATCTCGTTCACCGCTATGGAACTGGCGACTTCTCCGGCCGCGGCGCCGCCCATGCCGTCGCAAACCACATAAACGCCATGCTCGGCGGAGACTCCGGACATGTCTTCGTTGGATTCACGCTTGATGCCGCAGTCGGAAAGCACTGCATACGTGTAGCGAACGTCTGTCGTGGACAAGAAATCTCTCCCGTAGCCCAGTTTACACGGCTCCATGGGTGAGCGGCTCAACGGTTAAGCGGCGGAGCGGGCAATGCAGCTTCCGGCAGCGGCGCTGGCGCCGGCAACTCGAAAACCTGAACTGCCCCGCCGTTAAGCACCGCCGCGCGCCGTCCCGAGGGAGAAATGGCCACATTCCCTCCCGCGTCCAGCACCGGACTGGCCGCCGTCTCCAGCACGACTCGGCCGTCCGCCGCATTCACAACCTCCACCAGTTGCCCTACGATGTCGTCTTGGTCGAGGGTCGTGCGAGCCCTGACCGGGCGGCTGACCACCAATGCCTCTCGTGCCAGCCGCAGGCCGTCCGGCGAGCGCACCACCAGCGGCCACACCGTCGTATTCGAAGTCGCCGCATCCCACAGGCGCTGGCCATCGGTCGTCATCGCCACCAGCTTGCCCGCGCCCTCCGAGGCGCACGTCGTCGCCAGCACCTCCCGCTGCGACAGAAAATCAAAGAGCGGCGGACAACTCGACTCCACCTGCCCAACAAAGGTGCTGCCGCCGCTGAAATACTTCAGGTTCAGCAGCCATTCGCCGCTGCTTGCGCGCAGGCTCTCCAGGTAGCCGTCGGAGTTGATGGGCAAATGCACCGTGGAGCGGGCGCGGCTTACCAGCATCACCTGGCCGGAGTCCCGGCGAAGAATGCGCACCTCCAGATCGGACTCCATCTCGGGCTTTTGCCCATACCCGTTCTGCGATGCCTCGCCGGCTTTACCGCCCGCCGCCGGCTCGCGCGTGTTGGTCACCAGAAACTGTTGTGTGGGGTCCATCTCCAGCCACAACAACGGCCCCGGAAAGCGAAGAAAAGGCTTCAGCTCCAGCGTCGCGTCGCCCATCTCCAGGTTGTTGCGGTCGCGCAGCAGGAAGCGGCCTCCGCTCAGCGCCCACAGATAGCGCTGCCGGTCGTGAACCGTCCACAGGGCCTCGGCCTCCACCGTGCCTTCCGGCAGCTTCAGAACCACCGCGCGAATCCGCCGCTCCTCGCCTTCTCCGGTGTCGCGGTGGACCAGTCCCGGCACCCGAAAGGTAAACAGCAGCCGGTTTTCATCCAGAAAATCCAGTGAAACCACGCTGTTCCGCTGGCCAAGATAGATTGCTCCCGGTCCAGAAAAGCCCAGCGGCCCAACGGCTATCTTGAAAGCCGGCGGCTGAGAGGGCTTGTCGGCAATCCGGTCGGGCAGCGCGTTCTCTTTGGGAATCAGGATAGGCGCCGGCGCATCCGGTACCTGGCCCACCGCGGCCAGTACCACGCACACCGCCGCCCCCATCGCTGCCAGGCTCAAGCCCGCGCGCGCACCCCATCCCGCTGCAAACAACCGCTTCGCCATCTATGGTTATTCTCGCCGATGCGACCGTACTTAGGCTGTGATGCGGCTTCCGGTTTGCCTGTAATTCAATCGCAAGGACGCCCCAAGACGCTCACTTAGTGGGAAGGCGATTTCGCAACAGTTTAGGGTTATTCCGGTAGTGGGTCAGTTTGAATCGTAGTCTTCAGGAACTGCAAGCATGGTCCGCAGGCAGTGGTTGCTCCGAGCCGCTTGCCGCATTTCCCGCAGGGCGTGAAAACTTTCTGGATATTGATTTTTCTTGCTGTAGCTTTAGAAGCTCCGTAGAATTCCTCGCGGCTAAAACCGCTCTGCGCAATCAAGCTCTTAATGAGATTCTCTTCAAATTCGTCGTAGTCGTCGATTGGCACAACTTTACGTGCGCGTATAGCATCCGCATCCCTCTCATAGCACGGGTGTTTACCGAAGCGGATCGGACGGAAGCCTAATCCCAAGAAAATGGCTACCATTTCGGATTGTTTTATAGGTGGATACCTTCGTTTTCCCATTCTGGCCTTTAACTCGCATCAACAGTGGGCGATCCTTTTCTCCTCACTAAGAGGGGCCTGAAATACTCTAGTCGCGAGATGATATCTGATTCCAAATAAATAGGATAGACGCGCCATAAGCACGTGGCGATAATACCTTAGCCACGAAGCAAGCGGCGCACGTCTTGGGATCAATCCTACGGAGGATTTTCCATCCAACAGCACTACGCTAACATAAGAAAACATCGCAATCTGAAGACGGCGAATAGCTTCCTCTTGAGTGTTTCCTCGAGACATCAAATTCAGCGATACGCATTCCCCATAAAATACGCCACGCCGCTCATAGACGAAAGCTCTAACGTCGATTTCCTTACCACAATCCTTACACAGTAGTTCGGGCACCATAATCATGGGCGCACCGCAGCACGGACAGTTGATTACCGTCTCAATGGCCTCTTCGAGAGCTTCTGGAATGGAAATTAGGTTGGTTCGATCATACATAGGCATCGTCTCAGTAACGGACGGCATGGCGGTCACTCACTTTCAAGATGTTGGGCTGGCAGTCGATGTTAACTTTGCGCCAACGCGCTGCGCTTACTGACTTGGCGATCTCTGTGCGACGCTCCGCAGTGATTTACCCAGCTCGTGAAGGGCCACCCAAGAGGTCACCTTTGCGAGCTGATTCTTTTTGCTTGTCGGGCATAGCACGTTCTGCAAATGCCGCTTGAACAACATAGAGTGTCCGCACGTTTACATCCATGACACATCCCTTTGGGTTAGACGGTTCATAGACGTGGTGGACTCATGATGGACCACTGAATACCACTTCTACCTGTTCAAGTGCAAGAAAAATCTTGATTGCACGCCCAAAGACTGTCATGATTATCGGCTCTCGTATGGACAAAAATGCACTATTTTCAATTAAATGGAAGAAAATAAGGGCTGAGTGGGGGAAAATGGGACTATTCCTTTTATTCGGCCTCCCCGGATGACAGGTGGCCCGATCATCAAGCCCAGTGGATTACATGAGTCATGAGAAGCTGTGCCCAGTTTTTCATGGCTTTATCGTGATGAGCGGGCGGCAAGCCTTTGCAGATTATTTCCTCACTTTGTGCACAATAATCCTTAGAAGCTTTCCCTCCAATCGTCCCGGCACGTCCTTTTTGCGCCGCATTCCAGCCGGAAGCGGCCGAAACGGCCCGTAACTCCTTGTCCTGGACGATTTTGCAGGGAACTCCTTTGTTTTGACGATTTTACAGCGCAACCCTGCCTGTAAACTCTTGGAAACAAGGATTTTGTGCCCAAAATATGGGTGGGGGTAAGGGTTGCCAAGTTTGGGCAGTGATGCGGCCTTTATAATCTTGCGCATCAGTTACAGGGATGTCCATCCAATGCCGGCGCGGCTTTGACGCCGAATGTGCAAAGTCGTTTAATGATTCCAGCATTCAAGTCCTTCCCGCAACTGAGGTGAAACGCATGAACCGTATCGGAGGGCGGCTTCTCTATTGGTCGCCCAGGATCCTTTCCATTGGCTTTGCGATTTTTATCAGCTTTTTTGCGCTGGAAGCGCTGAACCAGGGGTATGGCTTCTGGCAAACGGTGCTGGCCATTCTGATCAATCTGGTACCTGCGTACATCGTCGTAGCTTTGATTCTCGTCGCCTGGCGATGGGAGTGGGTTGGCGCAGTTCTATTCGCCGCTGCCGCGGTTCTTTACACGATCCAGGTTCGGCCCAGGCATTTCAGTTGGGCCGTAATCAGCACGATCGCGCTTCCTTTACTGGTCATCGCGGTATTGTTTCTGATCAACTGGCTCATGCGCCAAAAACTGCGGACTGCGCGCTGATCGCACCCGCATCGTCTGTGCAAGGTGAGATGCATTTATACGATGGAATGATGGGAAGGAGTTTCCTATGACGATGGCAAGGATAGTCTCCGTTGCGGTGCTCTGTATCTCTTTATGCGGCGCGTTGATGGGACAGCGCACTAAAGAGGAAGTGGCCGTCGAGAAACGAATCACCGGCACTCTGCACCAGATGTACGAGGCAGAGAAGCGGAGGGACCTCAATTTTGTCTTATCTCACCTCGCCGGCGATTTTGCCGAAGTTTCAGGTAACGGAGGCGTCTATCACCGCGCGGACATCGAGGCGGAATGGCACAACGTCGTACTGCACGACTACAAACTCTCGGACTGCGCCTTCAAGCTGATGACTCGCGATTCCGCGTACTTAAGTTGCAGGATGGAAGTGGATGCGGCTTACAAGGGGCAGCCATTTCCAGGCCGTATCCGGGTAACCACGGTATGGACTCGTCATGGAGGCGAATGGTCAATACAGTTTGAACAGGGAACGGCAATCGCCGAACCGTCGAATAGCAATTAGAGAAGCTCTGTTTAAGCCGATGTTTTGAAAGGGCACGGCTTTAGCCGTGCCGTAAAGGCAGCAAAATCAACGTGGGCTTTAGCCCCTGAGGGAATGCTGGATCAATAGAAGCACTTGATCAGAGGTTCCTTAGCGAATTCTGGACCGTTGGCCCGGTAACTTGTAGACTGTACCACTCTCGGTTTTTTGCAGTGATACAGCAAGCCCCGCGCGTGTGCGACAGTAAAGAAGGATGGCAAAGAACCCGACAATCTCTCCGCGCCTCGCCTTTCTCGGCTATGGAGCCTGCTTCATTGCCGGCTGCCTCTGGGGCACGGGCTTCTACTGGGGCCGGCTGGCGCTCAACGAGATGAGCGTCGAGCACATGGTGCTTTATCGCTTCCTCTTTGCCTCCCTCGGCATGTTGCCCGTAGCTTTTCTCCATCGCCGCAGCTTCCGGCTCTCCGCCGCCGAGACTCGCCTGCTGCTCCTCTGCGCGTTACTCGGCGTTCCCCTCCAGTTTCTGCTCCAGTTCCATGGCCTGGCTCGCACAACCGTCAGCCACGCCTGCCTCATGGTGGGCGCCATGCCGGTGCTGCTGGCCGCCGGCGCCGCGTTCTTCGCGCCCAAAGGATCCAAAGAGGAACGCCTCGACCTCTTCGGCTGGATGGCCCTTGCCGCCTCCACCGTCGGCGCCGCGCTCATCGCCCTGGGCAGCAATCGCAGCCACGCCGTGCGTGGTGAACCATCGCTCAGCGGAGACCTGCTGGTTGTCTTTTCGCTCTTCATTGCGCTGGCCTGGATTCTGCTCAGCAAGAAGCTGATGCAAACTCACTCTCCGCCCGTGGTCACCGCCTACACCATTCTCTCCGGAACCATGATGCTGCTTGTCTGGGTGCTTGGTCCCTGGTTGCTGACCCCGCTGACCCACGCCAGCGTATCACCGCCTCCCTTCGCTCACGTCAGCCTCACCGCCTGGGTGGCGCTGGCCATCAGCGGCCTGCTCTGCACCGCCACCACCACGCTGCTGTGGAACTGGGGCATTCACCACGTCCCCGCCTCCCGCGCCGGCGTCTTTCTGAATATTGAGCCCGCTCTTGGCTCCTGGCTGGGCGTCCAACTGCTCGGCGAGCATCTCGGCCCCTATGCCTGGGCCGGCGGCGGCCTCATCCTGGCGGCGGCTCTCGCTCTCACCACCCGCGGCCATCATCCGGAGCCGGCCATCATCCTCGAATAATTGCCGGCAAATGCTCTAATATCGGTTCCATGGCAGCCAGCAGAATCCCCATCTCCGCGCGCAGCCCCCGCCGCGACCTCATCGAGCTGGCCGTTGCCTACACTCTGATTCTGCTCGTCATCTGGTCGCCCCGCCCCTGGCAAGGAATTCTCAGGTGGGTCGCGGCCGCCGCCGTCCTGGCCATCGCCGCATTTTCCTTCGAGGGCCTGCAAGCCATGGGCCTGCGCCGCGAAAACTTCCTTCGTTCACTCTGGATTGTGGGCGCGGCGTTGCTGCTCTCCGCGGTTGCCGTTGTCCTTGCTGTCTGGGTGCGCACACTGCACGTCCCCGCCACGCCTCTACTTTTCATCAAGACCTATGCGGGCTACATCCTCTGGACATTCGTGCAGCAGCTCCTGTTGCAATGCTTTTTTCTCGCGCGTCTCCTGCGACTGCTTCCCAACCCACAACTCGCCGCCGTCGTCACCGCGCTCATCTTCGCCGCGGCCCATCTGCCCAGCCCCATTCTCGCGCCCGTCACCTTGCTTTGGGGATTGGCCTCCTGCCTGCTCTTTCTCCACTATCGCAATCTCTATACGCTGGCCATCGTGCACGCCATTCTGGGAGTCACGCTCGCCATCACCGTTCCTACGGCGGTACACCATAATATGCGCGTCGGGCTGGACTACCTCACTTACGGCCACGCCCATCGAGTTGCTCCATTACAGCGGTTCCACAATTGCTGTACCCCGAAACCACTGCCCTAAAGTGGCATTTTCCTCAAGAAAATGCCACCCTGCACGATGCTGGAAAGGGCACGTGAATTGTGGAACCGCTCTAACGCAGCCATAGCGACCAGATCGCATCTACTGAGGCGTGGGTGATGGCCGAGGCTCCCACCCGGCGCTCGCTACGCCACGCGCGCCCATAGAAGATGCCCGCCACCGCGGCCAGCAGCACATAGCGCCAGTTGAAGTGCGCCGCCCGCTTGTTGAAGTGCGCCAAACCAAACAATATCGCCGTCAAAATCAGCGCGGCAGTACGCCCCACGCGCCGCTCCAGCAGATTCTGCATCCAGCCGCGAAAGAAAAGCTCCTCCGGCACGGCGATAAAAACGAAAGTGAAAACCCATGCTCCGGCTATCGCCGCCAAACCCGGCCATCCCGCGTGCAGATGCAGAAACCCCAGGCTCAGGCCCAGCGCGAGCGCAATCGGCGTGTACCAGCCCAGCTCCCGCAAGCCGATGGCCGCATCACGAAGGCGAAGCCGCAGGTCAAAGCCGCTTCCCTCCAGTTGCCGCAGCACGATGAAGCCGTAGATTCCCGCGTCCAGCAGCAGCACCTTGTTGAAGATCGCCAGATGGGCCGGCCACGCGCCCTCAAACCAGCGCAGATCCACCGACAGCCCCAGCACGGCCAGAACCAGAAAATCCCGCCAGTTGCCGCGTTGGTCTCGATCAATTCGCCTCGCATCCCAAAGCAATCCCGCCATTGCCACCGGCAGCAGCGCGTACAGCGCAAACCAGCTCCAGCGGAAGACGCCGCCGCCGCAGGCCACCAGCAGATAAGGCACACACAACGCTGCCGGAGACGCCAGTTGCGCCCACTTCGGCAATGTGCGCGCCCGTCCCGCTGCCCACTGCGGAAAGAACGCCGCCGTCAGAAACGGCGCCAGCACCAACAGGGCGGCAATCAAGTTCGCCGGCGTGATCAGCGGGTTCACTTCCATTCGGTCGCCTCATTCTGTAGTATCCACCGGCGCACGGGCCGTTCAACAAGTGAATCAATGCCTCAGCCATGGCCAGAGAACTTCCCGCTCTAATCCCTCCGGCAAACCTTGGTCACATAAGCCGGCCATATTTCGGTGATACTCGGCTCCGCGCAACCGATACATCAATTGGTTATTGAAGGAGTCTAATGTGACCGTTATAACCTGGAACCACGCCTGCTCCGTAGGCGTCAGGGCCATGGATGACCAGCACGGCATCCTGATGGACACCATGAACGAGCTTCGCCTGGCGGTGGTTCGCGGTTTGGGCCGGGAACAGGTCAGCGAGATCCTCGACCGGCTCATCGAGTTCACCCGCATGCACTTCTCCAGCGAGGAGAAACTGATGGAGCAGCATCTCTTTCCCGGCCAGGCTGAGCACCGCGCCGAGCACCAGCACATCCTGGCGCAGATTCTCCAATCCTCCCATCATGTGCAACACGGCGAGCAGATGCAGATGCGCCCCCTGCTCTGCTTCCTGCGCGAAGCCTATACCGAGCACATTGAGGGCATGGATCGCGAGTACGGCCCGTGGCTCAATGACCGCGGCGTGGATTGAATCCCGCTCCCACTGTCCTGTTTTCAGACAGTGCCGAACGTCCATCTAATAAGATTTTCATTCATTTTTATTGCATCTTATGTCGATGAAGCTACTGTTAGACAATCTCCAGCAGGAGAGGAACCGTGGCCTTATTAAAGTGGACCAAGAAGTATTCCGTGGGCGTGAAAATCCTTGACGAGCAGCATGCCGAATTCGTCAAGTGTTTGAACCAACTGCACGCCGCGATGATGAAGGGCGATGCGCAGAGCGTAGCCAGAGAAATAGAACCACAGATGATGAACCTCACGATAAATCACTTTTCCACCGAAGAACGGCTGATGGATGAAACAATATTCCCTGGGCTCGCCGAGCACCGCGCCGAACACCTAGTCTTGGCCGCCAAGGTCGAGGAATTTGTAGCTCGTTATAAACAGGGCGACCAGTCCATGTACCCAGAACTACTACGTTTCGTAGGCAACTGGCTGCATAACCATACACTGACTGTGGACAAGCAATACACGAAGTGGTTGAATGAGCACGGCGTCCGCTGAGCTGTTGCCGTTGCTCACTGTCCTGTTTGCGGACAGATGAGCGTCCCATCTAATGAGATTATTCATTAAACTTTTTTAATCTGCTGCCGATAAAACTACTGTAAGACAATCTCCCGGCAAAAGAGGAATAGTGGCCTTATTAATGTGGATCGAGAAATATTCCGTGGGCGTAAAGTCCATGGATGATCAGCATGTCAATCTTATAGAAATCCTGAACGAACTGCATACCGCAATGGTGAAGGGTCAGGCGCATAGTGTAGCCGGTCCGCTTCTTAATAAGCTGACGGATTACACACACGAGCACTTTATAGATGAAGAAAAACTGATGGAGAGCATAAAATATCCAGGTCTGGCCGATCAGCGCGCCGAACACCGTGCCTTGGCCGCCAAGATCGAGGAATTCGTGGCCCATTACGAGCAGGGCGACCAATCCATATACCCGCAACTGCTGCACTTCCTGGACCACTGGCTGGTAAACCATATGCAGACCGCAGATAAGAAGTACTCCCAGTGGTTGAATGAGCGCGGCGTCCACTGAGCCGCCGCCGTACTCCGCTGTCCTGTTTGTGGACAGATGCGCCTTCCATCGAATGAGATTTTCATTAAAAACTCGCGGCATTTTTACCGATGAAACTGCTGCAAAACAATCTCCGGAAGAAGAGGAACCATGGCTTTATTGAAGTGGACCAAGAAGTATTCCGTGGGCGTAAAAGCCTTCGACGACCAGCACGTCAATCTTGTCAAAATACTGAACGAACTTCATGCCGCAATGCTAAAGGGTCAGGCGCAAAGCGTGGCAGGCCCGCTTATCAAAAAGTTGACGAACTATGTGCTCGAGCACTTTTCCACGGAAGAAGGGCTGATGGAGGAGACAAAATTCCCTGGGCTGTCCGAGCACCGCGCCGAACACCAGGACGCAACCTGCAAGGTTGGGGAATTCATGTCCCGTTACGAGCAGGGCGACCAGGCCATGTACCCTGAACTACTGCGCTTCGTGCGCGACTGGCTGCATGAACATATGCTGATCGTGGACAAGAAATACACCCAGTGGTTGAATGAGCACGGCGTCCGCTGAGCTGCCGCTACTCGCGGTTGCTTCCGCTCAACTATTTGCCTCGTCTGCCGATGAGTTTCTTACCGGATTATTCCGGCGGGAGATGGTAAATGGCGCTATTGACATGGAATAACAGTTACTCGGTCAAGGTACAGAAAATCGACGATCAGCACCACGTCCTGTTTGACATTCTGAACGACCTGCACTCCGCGATGATGAAAGGCCAGGCGCAAAGCCTGACTGGTCCGCTGCTGCACAAGCTGGCTGACTATACTCACACGCACTTCGCCGCGGAAGAGTCCTTGATGTCCGCCGCCAGGTACCCAGGGCTGGCCGAGCACAAGGTCAAGCACAAAGAGCTGCTCAAGCAGGTCGAGGATTACATCCTCCAATACGACAAGGGTGAAGTCACCCTGAACCTGAAGTTGCTCAATTTCCTGCGCGATTGGCTCACCAACCACATTCAAAAGGTGGACATGGCTTACAGTGAATGCCTGGTCAAGCACGGCATGAAATAGAGCAGCATGACGGCTTATACCTCGAAAGAGAGCTGGTTTGAGACGAATAAAGGCGCGGCCGCCTTGGGCTCCGAGGCCAGTTCGTACACCAGCCGCTCCAGCACCAGCCGCTTGTCCGGCGGCGAGGAGCGCAATTCCAGATCGGCGCGGGCAATCAGCTTGAGCGCCCGCGTCAGCTCCCGGCGGCTCTTGTAGCGCCGCGCCTGGCGGATCAGGTCGTCGGCGGCAAACGGCGGCATCCGGAAGCCCTGCCACAGCGCCTGCCAGATGGCGCGCGAGTCGCGCACATTCTTTTCCAGAATCACCAGCATCTGCCGGAAGGTCTTGGCCAGCATGGAGAGATGGAAGATGCCCGCGTCCTCGCCCGCATCCGAGCTGTTCAAGAGGCCCTGTAGCAGCGCCAGCGCGCGCGTCCGGTCGTGGGCGCTGATGGCCTCCGTCAGCTCGTACAGCGAGCGCTGCTTGGCGGCCAGCACCATCGTCTCCACGTCGCCCAGCGTAATGCGTCCCCGGCCCAGCGTATAAAGCAGCAGCTTCTCCAGCTCCGAGGAGATCAGCATCATGTCCGCGCCCAGCGCGTCCACCAGCTCACGGGCCGCGTCGGCCTCCACGCGCGCGCCCTGCTCCTGCGCCGTGGCCACTACCCAGCGCATCGCGTCTTCCTCGCTCACCCGCGCCAGCTCCACCATGCCGCAGTGCGCGCCCAGCGTCTCGCTCAGCCGCTCAAAGCGATTCTTATCGTCCATCTCCATGCGCCGGACGTCCGATGGGATGCTGATGAAGTCGGCCACAAACAGCAGCAGCGCCTGCGGGTTGGGCGAGCGAAAATAGCGCTCCAGCGCCTCAAACTCCTCTTTTTTTGCCCCGCGCGTGTAAAGCTGCTTCACATTGCGCACAAAAATCACCTGGAACGGCGCCATCAGCGAGGGCGTCTGCGCCCGGTCCAGCACCTCGAAGATGGAGGTCGAGGCCAAATCCAAATCTGACAGGCAGAAATCCCGCAGATCCAGGGGAACAAAGGCTTTATGGATGGCTTCGCGGCAGCGGTCCAGAAGAAAAATCTCGTCGCCCGCCAGCACATAGCCCGGCTTCAGCCCGCCCTTGCCGGCCGCCGCCGCCTCTATCTCCGCCACAAAGCGGCCCACGGCGGTGAATCCAGCTCCCCAGCGCGCCCCGCTCATAGGTTCAACCCCCGCTCAGCGCCGTCATTGAACCTCTCGTCCATGCGCCCTCAGAATACCCCTCCGCCACGCTTATGTCAGCGAAATTCCGCCTGCAATCTGCTCTGTTCTCTGACCGCTGATCACTGTTCACTTCTTCACTTCTTCACTCATTCACTGTCCTTAAAACCCTTCCAGCACATCCCCCACCAGTTGCCGCGCAAGCTCCCGCGAAAGCCGCTCCATGGCCGCCGGATTCTCCTCAATGAAGCTGGCCAGATCGGTCGTTGATTGGTACTGCTGACGATAGACGTAGTTCTTGTTCTCGTAGAGAATCTTGCCGTCCCGTCCAGTCAGCGTCACGGATACCACCACGGTAATCACAAAGCTGGACGACTGCTGCGTTGCGGCGTTGTAGGTGAGCGGCTGCACCGCCTCCTTCAGAATCGTTCCATGCAGCACCGCGTCCGGGTCTCCGCTCGCGTCCGGCGTCACCCGCAGCCGCGTGCGCGTGGCAAACTCGCGAATCACCGCCTCGGTCATCACCACTTCCGTGTGGTAAGCCTCGGTGCGCGTGGCAAAGACCGGCACGGCCAGCGTCTGCATGCCCGCCGGCAGGTGGGTCGCCGCTCCCAGCGTGTGATAGCCGCAGCCGGAGAGCCCCACCAGGGCAAAAGCGATGGGCAATAATGCAAACTTGCGCATGTCTCATCTTATCGCGTTGCCCAGCCAGGAGCGTACTTGATTCGGCCCCCAGGGAATGACATCGCCACAAATGCTAACCCGATAATCCACCTTTCGGAGAGCGTTCTAATGAGAATGCTCATCTTTCCCACTTGTACCGTTGAGGATGTATTCCGCCATGGTGTCTGAAGCATCCCTTACCGGAGCATTTTCAATGTTGGAAAGCACCACAATGAGCAAATGTTGATCGGGATAGCGGGCTTCAAATGCCGCAAAACCAGGATCCCCGCCCTCGTGATAGATTCTTCGCCGAGGGGCGCTGTTAACAAACCAGCCATATCCGTAATGACCAGGAGGATGGGCCGTGAACATGAGATCAAGGGAATGGCGCGTGAGAAAGCCCGGTGAATCGAGAGCATTGTTCCAAAGGGCCAAGTCCTCAACGGTTGTATAAATTCCCCCGGCGCCAATCTCAAGAGATCGGTCAAAGTAGTCTCGATGCCGCAAGCGCCCATCCTCGAACGTGTATCCCTCAGCCGTATTGGGAATGATTGCGAGTGTGGAGGCATACCCGGAGTGGGTCATCTTGAGCGGCTCGAAGATGTGATGGGCAAGGTAGGCGCCATAATCCTCGCCCGAAAGCTCTTCGATGATGTACGTGAGCAGGTAATACTCGGTGTTGGTATAAGCCCACTTTGTTCCGGGTGGAAAGGCCAAGGGTCTGTCCCGGAAGGTTTGGATGAGTTCATCAAGTGTGTATGGCGCGGCAATCCCTTTTGTATAATCTTTGATGTCGTTGTTTGGAATTCCGGAGGTGTGAGTTAGAAGCTCGTGAATCGTGATCGCCTTCCAGGATTCCGGCGCATTCTTGTAGTGTTTCCCGATGGGATCATCGAGCGAGAGCTTTCCTTGCTCGGCTAATTGCAGAATCGCTGCTGCCGTGAATTGCTTGCTGACGGATGCGATTTCAAACCTGGTTTGAGCCGTGTTTGGAATCTTCCAGCCTTCGACGGCCATGCCGTAACTCTTCTCCAGAATTGTTTGCCCATCGCGCTCGATAAGGATGTTTCCCTGAAATTGCCTTTCCGGCGGTAGTTTTTGCACAAAGGCGTCCATCCTGTCACTCAGCTCTCTTTGTTGAGCATGGACACTGGTGGAAACTAGCAAGATAAGTAACATTGGCCATTGCTTCATAGTGCGAGACTAGCAGAGCTTTGAGGGTGCGGCAATTGAGAAAACAACTCCCGTCAGTAAAGCAGCTCGGAAACGAAGTAATCCATTCATTCCATGTTTTTACGCAGAAGAATGGAAGATGGTTGCATTCCAAAGGTTATACAACTACACCCATGCCGTCGCCACCCTCCCCAGCTTCACCGCCGACAGCTTCAGCCCATCCTCCCGGTCCTTGAAATATATCTCGTTCAACTGGTCGGAATCCAACTGCTCCACGCGTCCGAATCCCGCGCCGCGCAACTCCGCCTCCATATCTTCCGGCGTAAAAAACAGTTGAAACGGCTCTCCGGCAGCGGCCACTCTCCCCGCCAGCGCGTCAAAGGCCTTCCTGCCCGCCGCGCTCAAGCTCTCCGGCCTCACCGAGTAATCAAAGCTCACCCCGCTCCCCGCCGGCAGTTGCGCAATCACGTCCAGCGTCGCCCTGAATGCCATGAGCGTGAGGTACGGAACCACCCCCAGCCACCCGAAAAACGCCGCCGATCCCCGGGCAAATCCCGCCTTCTCGAGCCCCTCCGCCAGCGTCTGGTGTTCAAAGTCCAGCGGAACAAACCGCAGCCCTTCCGGCTGCGCAATCCCTGCCTTATCCAGCAGCGCCCGCTTCCACTCCTGCGTGGCCGGCAAATCCACCTCAAAGACCCGCAGCCCGCTGTGCGGGTTGCGATAAGCAAATGTGTCCAGCCCCGCGCCCAGCACTACGTACTGCCTCACGCCCCGCTCCACCGCCTCCGCCAGCTGGTCCTCCGCATACCGGCTCCGCGCCGCCACAAAGGCGCGCAAATCCCGTCCCACCGCGTGCGAGGCGCGCCCCATCTTTCCTCGATAGCCCTCGCCAATCAGCCGCACCGCAATCGGATCCTCCAGCACCGGGGGCGCGTCCACCAACTGGTGCGCCGCGCGCCGAATCGCCACGCCCAGCGCCGTCTTGCTCGCCCTGCCCGTCTCCATAAATTCGAGTGTAGAGCCTGCCGCCACCCTTGCTTGCTAGCCCGCATTGCGCCGCCATTGTTATAGTGAGGACATCATGAAACGCCTTCTTTTCTTCGCTGCCTCATCGTCGCTGACAGCCGTCTTTGCGCTCTCCCAGATGCTTGCTCAACCCGCGCCCCTGGGAGCTGTCGTCAATGCAGACCATTCGATTACCTTCAGCCTGCAATTTCCCGGAGCGAAGCAGGTTTCCGTCGCAACCGACGCTCTTCTCCAGCCGCTTCGCATGACGCAGCAAGCCGGCGGCCTGTGGACCGCCACTACCCCGCCGCTCAAACCCGAGCGCTACGGCTACACCTTTGTTGTGGACGGTCTTCGCATGCTCGATCCGCTCAACCGCGACGTGCATCCGAACTTCCTCGACCTCTACAGCGACATTCTCGTGCCCGGCGACCCGCCCGCTCCATGGGAACTCATCGACATTCCGCACGGATATGTCACGCGCCACATCTTCACCACCAAAATCGCACTGCACTATCCTGGTAACCAGACAGCTTATGTCGTCTACACGCCTCCCGGCTACGACCCCAAACGCGAGGTCGGTTATCCCGTTCTCTATCTGATGCACGGCTTCACGGATACAGAGGAGGGCTGGACGCGCGCCGGTAAGGCGGACCTCATGCTCGACCGCATGATTGCCGAGGGCAAAATTCTTCCCATGATTGTTGTCATGCCGCGCGGTTACGGCGACTTCGACATCGTCAGCCACGGTCACAACGCATTCGGCGATCCTGACATCGGCCGGCGAAACATCCAGCTCTTTACCCAGACCGTGATCGATGAGATCATCCCCGCTGTTGAGCGCGATTACAACGTAGCGAAAGGCCGCGACAATCGCGCCGTCGCCGGTCTGTCCATGGGCGGGCAGGAAAGTTTGACCCTGGGGCTTACGCATCCCGAACTCTTCGCATGGGTTGGCGCCATGAGCGCCGGCTTGCCACGGAAAGCCGATTTTAATGCTCTGTTTCCGGGAGTCAACGCAAGCCAGACCCATTTCAGTCTGCTCTGGATCGCTTGCGGCACGGACGATAGCCTCATCACTCCCAATCGCGCTTTGGTCGCATGGGCCCGTCAGAAAGGCCTGTCGCCAGTGCCCATCGAAACCCCCGGCGGCCATGCCTTTCCTGTATGGCGTGACAACCTGCTGGCCTTGGCGCCCCTGCTCTTTCGCAAGTAGATTCCGAGGCGGAGTAAAAGGTACCGTACTACGGAGGGAGCAGGGGAGCTTTAGCCCTCTGACAAAAGCTCATGCGAGCGAATAGTGAACGACTGGCCGCACCGCAGGTGCCTTCAGGCCCGGGCCTTTCCCAAAACGCTTATTGTTCACCAATCTGTCTCTACGCCAAACGCCGTGCGCTGTACCATATTCCCCATGAGCTGGATCGCATGGGCAATACTCTCCGCCGTCTTTGCCGCCGCTACCGCCCTCTTAGCCAAGGTAGGCGTGGCGCACGTCGACTCAAACCTGGCCATGGCTCTGCGCACCTGCGTGGTCGTGGTCTTTGCCTGGGCAATCGTATTCGCCCTCGCCAAGCCGGGCGTCGGCGGCCTGGCGGAAATCCGCTCCCTCGACCGCCGCACCTTGATCTTTCTCGCGCTCTCCGGCATGGCCACCGGCCTTTCCTGGCTCTGCTACTTCCGCGCCCTCCAACTCGGCCCCGCCTCGCGCGTCGCCCCGCTCGACAAGCTCAGCGTCCCCCTCGTCATCCTCTTCGCCTGGCTGCTGCTCGGCGAAAAGCTCACCCCTCCCGCCCTCATCGGCGGCCTGCTCATCACCGCCGGAGCCGTGGTCATCGCGCTTGGCTGACTCCGGCATCAAGGGGCGCCTTCATTTCCAGGAGCCGCATTGAAACATTGCGTAATCGGGGGAATCTCTCTTACAGCGAATCGCGATCGCTTGCCGCGCCAGTCAGCAGGCATGCCTGGATGTCCCGCTTCGGCGGCTGGCCAAAGAAACGTCGGTACTCCCGGCTGAACTGGCTGGGGCTTTCGTAGCCGACCTCGAAGGCCGCGCTGGCGGCATCGAGGCCGCTGGTGAGCATGCGGGAGCGCGCTGTGTGCAGGCGCAGCCGCTTCTGGTACTGCAGGGGGCTCATCGCGGTCATGGAGCGGAAGTGATGATGCAAGGTGGAGACGCCCATCCGCGCAACCGAGGCGAGTTCCTCGACGCGCAGGGGCTTGGCGTAGTTTTCTTTCAGCCAGGCGACGGCTTTGGCGGTGCGGTTGCTCTGTTCGCCCAGCGTGGCGATGGCGCGCAGATGCTTGCCCAGCGGCGAGCGCAGCACCCGGTAGAAGATCTCGCGCTGAATCAGATGGCCGACAAAGGGAATGTCTCCGGGCTTGTCCAGAAGCTCCAGCAAACGGCAGCATGCGCTGAGCAACTCGACCGGGGTCTTGCCAACAGCCATGCCGCGGACTCCGAATGGAACCTCGGCCGCGTGAAATTCCTCCTGGCTGAGGATCTCCCGGACGACGGGCATCTCCAGCTTGAGAACCAGGGCCAGGTACGGTTCGCTCCTCGATGCCTTGATGATTTGGCTCTCCACCGGCAGATCGACCGAGGTCAGAAGGAATGTGGAACCATCGCAGATGTGAGTCGTGCCGCCGAGAGTAATACGCTTTTCTCCCTGTGCAAAGACCACCAGCTCGGGCTCGTAGGTGGTGCAAAAGCACTCTGAAGGCGCGGTTCTGCGGGAGAGGATCAGGCCGGGAACGACGGTGTCCACCGGACCCTCCGTGTGAACATGGGCGGCGATCCTGCGCGCCAGTTCCAGCCGCATCTTCTCCACCTCCACCCGCGAGTCCGTGCCCGCATCCTTCTTTTTCAGCATTTGGATCTCCTATTGCCCCTGTAAATTCAGCCTACCGCTGTTCCGGCCCTCAATGCACATAAATAGCATCTCTCGACAGGAATAGGCAATCAAAAGGAAGGATCGGGATACCGCTCAAAGAACGTCCGGGCCTATTCTGTTGACAGAGAGGCAGTGCGGATTAGATCGCCGCCTCGCTTCTCAATAATCCCCGAGAAACCCAAGAGGTGACCCCATGTACAACGCCAAAGCTTATTCCGCTGCCAGCGCCACAGCGCGGCTTGCTTCCGCCAAAATCACGCGGCGCGATCCAACTGAAACCGATGTCCAGATCGAAATCCTCTTCTGCGGCATCTGCCACTCCGATCTGCACACGGTGCGCAACGAGTGGAGCGCCACCATGTCCACCACCTACCCCTGCGTGCCCGGCCATGAGATCGTGGGCCGCGTCACCAAGGTTGGCTCCGCGGTCACCAAATTCAAGCCCGGCGACCTTGCCGCGGTGGGTTGCCTGGTGGACTCCGACGGCGTCTGCCCCGCCTGCAAGGCCAACCTCGAACAGTTCTGCCCCAATGGGGTCTTCACCTACAACTCGCCCGACAAGCACCTGGGCGGGGTCACCTACGGCGGATATTCGGAGAGCATCGTCGTCACTGAGCGATTCGTCCTGCGTGTGCCCGCAAACCTCGACCTCGCCGGAACCGCTCCCCTGCTTTGCGCCGGAATCACCACCTACTCGCCCCTGCGCCACTGGGGCGTCACCAAGGGCAAGAAGGTGGGCGTGGTCGGTATCGGCGGGCTGGGCCACATGGGTGTCAAGTTCGCTCACGCCTTCGGCGCGCACACCGTTGTCTTCACCACCTCGGAGAGCAAGAAGGAAGACGCGCTGCGCCTCGGAGCGGATGAGGTCGTCCTCTCCCGCAATGCCAACGAGATGCAGAAACACGCCGGCAGCTTCGACTTCATCCTCGACGCCGTCTCCGCCGAGCACGACATCAACGCCTACATCAACCTGCTGCGCCTGGAAGGCACCCTCACCGTAGTCGGCGCGCCAGAGAAGCCGCACGCCGTAAATGCCTTCGGCCTGATCTTCGCACGCCGCAGCCTCTCCGGTTCGCTCATCGGCGGCATCGCGGAGACCCAGGAGATGCTAGATTTCTGCGGAAAGCACAACATCACCTCCGACGTCGAGGTCATCCCCATCCAGAAGATCAACGAAGCCTATGAGCGCATGTTGAAATCCGATGTCAAGTACCGCTTCTCCATCGACATGGCCTCTCTCAAATCCGAGTAACCGCCGAAAGCAACTCTGAATACGCAAGAAGGAGAATCAATGCAAAAACGCAAATTGGGAAACAGCAATCTGGAAGTATCGGCAATCGGCCTGGGCTGCATGGGATTGACATTCTCCTACGCTCCATTTCCGGAAAAGAAGGATTCGATCGCGCTGCTCCGCGCCTCCGTCGAGCGCGGCGTCACCTTCTTCGACACCGCCGAGGTCTACGGCCCCTTCAACAACGAAGAGCTTATCGGCGAGGCCCTCGCTCCCTTCCGCGGACAGGTGGTCATCGCCACCAAGTTCGGATTCGATATCAATCCCGACGGAAGCCGCGGCCCGAAGCCGGTCAATAGCCATCCGGAGCACATCAGGCAGGCCGTGGAAGGCTCGCTCAAGCGCCTGAAGATCAACACCATCGATCTCTACTATCAGCATCGCGTCGATCACGAAGTGCCCATCGAGGACGTGGCCGGAGCGGTGAAGGAGCTGATTCAAGCGGGCAAGGTCAAGCACTTCGGCCTCTCGGAGGCCGGCGCAAAGACCATTCGTCGCGCCCACGCCGTCCATCCCGTCACCGCCCTGCAAAGCGAGTACTCGCTCTGGTACCGCACTCCCGAGGCCGAAATCATTCCCACCCTCGAGGAGCTCGGCATCGGCTTCGTGCCCTACAGTCCGCTCGGTAAGGGCTTCCTCACCGGCAAGATGGACGACAGCAGGACCTTTGAAAAATCCGACATTCGCAGCTCCATCCCTCGCTTCACGCCGGAAGCTATGAAGGTCAATCAGGCTCTTGTCGATCTGCTCGGCAGCATCGCCGCGCAGAAGAAAGCCACGCCCGCCCAGATCGCGCTGGCCTGGCTGCTGGCCCGCAAGCCTTGGATCGTTCCCATCCCCGGCACCACAAAGCTGCATCGCCTGGAAGAAAACATCGGAGCCGCCGCCGTCGAACTCACATCCGAAGACCTGTGCGAGATCGAAAGCGCGCTCTCGCAGATCACGGTCGAAGGCGCGCGCTATCCGGAGGCATTGGAGAAGACGACCGGCCTTTGAAATGGAGACTGCAAGATGAGCAAGAAAGTACTGATTCTTTCCTCGAGTCCCAGAAAAAAGGGCAACTCGAGCGCTTTGTGCGACCGCTTCATGGAAGGCGCAATCGAAGCCAGCCATCAGGTTGAAAAAGTCGTGCTGGCGGAAAAGAAAATCAACTACTGCACCGGTTGTTATGCCTGCCGGGGCAATGGGAAATGCGCGCAGAAGGACGACATGGCGCAGATCCTCGACAGCATGACGGCGGCGGACGTCATCGTCATGGCCACGCCCGTCTACTTTTACACCATGTGCGCCCAGATGAAGACGGTAATTGACCGCACCGTTGCGCGCTATACCAAAATCGCCAACAAGGAGTTCTACTTCATCGTAACTGCGGCAGACAGCAACAAGGCCGCCCTGGAGCGAACCATTGATGGCATCCGGGCATTCACCTCCTGTCTGCCGGGCGCAATAGAAAAAGGCGTCGTCTATGGCGCGGGCGCATGGCAGATGGGCGACATCCTCAAGACCCGCGCCATGAAACAAGCCTATGAGATGGGGAAGGCGCTGTAGCTGTATCGAATCATGCTCGCCGTTTTGTGCGGTTCTTACATTTGTGCGGCTAGTACCGTGACCGCATGAATTTGTATTAGACGGATTGTAGCGCCGGTCTCCTGACCGGCTGTAGTGCGGGCGTCCTCGCCCGCGCTTGTTCAGGAATCATTACCAATCTATGTGGTCTAAACACCAGATCAGAAAGTACCAGAGGAGGGAATTCAAAATGGAGATCAAGCGAATCGGTTCCGTGCCTTCGGGCAAGGGTCCGGCGGAGTACTTCACCGGCACGGTGCGCGTCGAGATGTTGTTTGATGCCCCCGCTCCGGCGCGCGTCGTCGGCGCCAGCGTCACCTTCGAGCCCGGCGCTCGCACCGCCTGGCACACCCATCCCCTCGGCCAGACGCTGATCGTCACCTCCGGCTGCGGCCGCGTGCAGCGCTGGGGCGGGTCCATCGAGGAGATCCGGCCCGGCGACGTGATCTGGTTCGCGCCGGGAGAAAAGCACTGGCACGGCGCGGCGTCAGCCACGGCTATGACCCATATCGCCATTCAGGAGAAGCTCAATGGCAAAACCGTCGATTGGATGGAACACGTGAGCGATGAGCAGTACCAGCCGTAGAAGCTGTACAAAAGATGCTGTGCCTCGTTCATCGCATTATCGCGATGAGCGGGCGTGTGGCGCAGATCCTCATGAGTCACAAATGGGTGACCTAGGTCCCTCGCATTTGGGGAACTGGGATTCCACAAAACTTATTGATCCGCCTTTCGGGCGGGTGCCCACCCTCGGTACGTCTTTTCTGTGCCAGGGCACGACTGGTAGGTCAGGGTTTAACCCTGACTGCCGAAAATGCAATAAAATGTTGGGCTTTATTGATGGCGGTATAAGAAATGTCCTGATAAGCGCGCCGTAGGCGCAGTGTTTATTCACCTATCCGCGCCGTAGGCGCAGTGTTTATTCACCTTTCCGCGCCGTAGGCGCAATGTTTATTAGCCTATCCACGCCGGAGGTGCAGTGTTTATTCACCTTTCCGCGCTGTAGGCACAATGTTTATTAGCCTAAGCGCGCCGTAGGCGCAGTGTTTATTCACCTTTCCGCGCCGTAGGCACAATGTTTATTAGCCTAAGCGCGCCGTAGGCGCAGTGTTTATTAGCCTTTCCGCGCCGTAGGCGCAATGTTTATTAGCCTAAGCGCGCCGTAGGCGCAGTGTTTATTAGCCCCGCGCTTTAGCGTGGGGAAAGCGGATTTCACAGATTCACACCGGAGTCCCGTAGGGACGGCACGAGGACTTTAGCAGGTATCAATAGCCCATGAGGGATATCCTCTCGGCTTGGCAGGGATGGCTTTCAACCCATCCATTCATCCCCGCAGTATGCCTTCGGAGGGAGCAGAGAGCTTCAGCCCTCTGATAAAAGCCTATGCGAGCGAAGATCGAGCGACTGGTTGCACCGCAGGTGCCTTCAGGATTTGCATGTTTACCGGAGGGAGCAGGAGCCTTCAGGTGTTCCCTCCGGTAGCAAAGATATAGACCCTCTTCCCCGACATTGAGTGGGGTAAAACCCGCCAGCCCGTATCCATTCTTAAGGGTCAATCGGCACAGCAAAGCTGCGCCAATCTCGATTCTGAGATGCCGACTTCTCGTTACAAATTAGTCTCATTGTATGTACTGACAATGATGTTGCTCACTGTATTGTCACCCGCGCATTATGTGCTATAGTTTCTAATCGGGCTACAAACACGTCCCGGAATTAGTCGTTTGGTCTTTACGAATGTGAGCTGAGCCCCGAACATCTACACGGCAGAAGCTCCAAAGGAGATACACTATGGCTCAAATCACCGTCATCGACGACGACTTAGCAATGGATATATTAATAGAACAGTTTCGGTATTGTGGACACGATGCAATCAGAATTCCCTCAGCTGAAACCGCACTTGAACAAATAGATAAAATCAGTAATTCTGAGCTCATCATCTTGGACATCATAATGGCATGGCCGGACTCGCGTGAACGCTCCGGGATAAAGGGGCCAATGACAGCCGGTATGGAAATTCTAATCGAAATCCGGAAGCGGAGAACTGACTTGCCGATAATCATCTATTCTGGGATCCATGATGAAGCTGTCAAACAAGCCCTTAGAGAGCAGCCAAACTGCACGTTCATTTCAAAATGGGGTGGCGAAACATTGCAGGAGTTTATCTCGATTGTCCAACAAACACTTGGCATCGATCCAAAACCTATCCCGCCACGGGCGTTTATTGTCCATGGCCATGACGAGACGGCAAAATTGGCCTTGAAAAATTTCCTGCAGAATTTATTGCACCTCCCTGAGCCGATAATTCTCCATGAACAACCCAATCTTGGTCGTACTCTAATTGAGAAGTTCGAAGATTATGCAACCGCATCGCAGCTTATTTTCGTCCTATTGACGCCTGACGATATCGCAGCAACAGCGAGTGACCCCGACGAAGTCAAGAGACGTGCTCGCCAGAATGTGATCTTTGAGATGGGTTTCTTCCTCGGGACCTTGGGACGTGAGAGTGGGCGGGTAATCCTACTCTACAAATCACCGCTTGATCTTCCAAGTGATATCACAGGTTTAACCTACATCGACATATCCAAGGGCATAGAGGCAGCTGGAGAGCAGATCCGAAGGGAGCTTGAACATGTCAACTACTGAGGACCTTACTCAACGGGTAAAGGAACTTGAGAAGAAACAAGCCGAACTCCAAAAACAACTACAAACAGTTGAACGTGAGCGAATCGAATATCTCCAAAATGTTTCCCACCAGCTTGTTGCACCGCTAAATGCAATCAAGTGGCACATTGAAAACTTAACTGGGGCTCGAGTCGGTGTCGAGCGTGCCCAAAAAGTCCTCAAGTCAATTTATTCTCAGGCGACTATTGCAGTTCATCTGGCAAAGAACTTCAATTTAATGTCGAATCTCGAGGCGGACCACGCGTTAAATCGACTGAAGGAGCCGTTACGAGACGTTGACCTAAAAAGGCTTCTAATCAACCTAGCAAATGATTTTCAACCATTGGCCTGGGATAAAGAAATCGACATTGCCGTCAGAGATAGCCAATTTGATAATGGCCCAACGGTGCTTGCGATGAAGCCACTGATAAGCCAAGTATTCAGTAATATCATAGAGAATGCAGTCAAATATTCCGACGTGAAAACAAAGATCATCATCGAAGGTTCGTTCCGAAAAGACAGCGGTACCTTTGTCGTCACCGTCCGAAACCACGGAATAAAGTTGCCAGGAGAACATTGTGACGACGTCTTCTCTCGTGGATTTAGAACCGCGGAGGCCAAGCAGAAGTACCCAGCAGGGACCGGATTCGGACTTTACATTGCCAAGCGAATTGTTGAGATTCACGAAGGTAAAATCAGAGCACGATCTGCAGATGGATGGACTATATTTGAAGTCGAATTGACGGTTAGCGGCCTGCAAGGGAAGGCACGATATGAGCCCGAATAAGACCGTACTTCTCATCGACGACGAGCAGTCATTCTTGGAGCCGCTTGCGGATGCCTTGGTTTTTGAAGGCTACCGCGTATTGAAAGCGAGAACAGTTGAAGAAGCTGTTAATTTACTCAAGTCTGAACACATCGATCTAGTGACAATTGATATTATGCTCGATCCAGGTGAAGGACTGAGTCATAAAGTCAACAGCCACAGCTCAGGACTCCTTCTTTGTCGATATGTGAGGGAAAAGTATCCCGAAATCGATGCATTCAGCATTAGCGTTGTTAGCGACTCAAGCACTATCAAGAGTATCGAATCTCTTGGGATTCGCTTTTTACGAAAAGGCGAAACACCACTTCGTACAGTACTCAACTTACTTCGATCAAAGTTGACAGGAATCGCTTATTCTACAGACCCCGATTGGCGGAGACGCTAAGCACTACGTGATATATCGCATTGCAAACATAAGGCATACTGCGGATATTAGTCCCTACAAACGCCCCTGCGTTCACCGATTCTCCCCATGTCCTCCATTACACCCGCAACTACGCATGAAATTCGCGGTAACTACACGCAACTACGCGCAAAAATCACGGTAACTACGCGCAACTACGCGCAAAAATCGCCAAAATTACGCGCATTGACGCGTATTTCTGCCAAAAACTGTACGCGCATGTACGCGAAACCGCTCAAAAGCGAATTGGACTCCATTTATCCAGTAATCTCCTTTTGGGTGCCCCACCCTCGCCGCGTTTTTGTCTTTGAGGCTAGGGTGGGATACCATGAACACGATTGTGGGTGCCCCGGGTCCGGGGTCCCCATGGACAGGTCTTCGTCCATGGGGTGGTGATCCCTCGCTTTTGGGGACCAGGGATTTACGCAAGTCCCTTGCAGAGAATTGTCAGAGGACGCGCCAACTCTGCTACTACTCAATCGGCCCAATCGATCCTTCGTTGTCGTCCGACGCCGGGTCTATGCGAAAGTCCCAGACGGACGGGCTGATCTCCGTGGCGGAGAGGATCTCTATCAGCGCGTATTCGCCGGCGTCGAGCCGCTGGTTGGGCGTGATCTTGAGCCAGTGCTTGCCGGCAAGCGCCTCGACCCTGGCCGGAATCACATTCTTCTCATGAGTGGTTGTTCCGGTGGGGCTGGCGAGGAGGTTGCCGATCATGCGCTTCGTCTCGCGTTCTTTCACGCGCACCAGGGTATAGCCCGAGGCGGGGGAATGCGTGCCGCGCTTGTTGCCGGCTACCTTATTGACTTTGCTGGTTTTAGCCGCCGGAGTTGGAGAGATGGATTTCCCGGCGCTGTTGCGCTCGTCGAGCGGCAGATAGATGGCGGGATAGGAGATATGCAGATGAACTTTGGCGTGCGCGCCATCGAGTGCGATGCTGGCCCTGGCGCCTGAGAGCGGATTCGGTATTCTCTGCCCGGGTTTGTACTTCCCATTCTCCGTCAGGTCAACAGGCACCAGTTCGATCAGTTCCGGCTTGTCATGAAAGGTATCCAGGGCAAAGACGGCGTCCTCGTCGGGCAGTGCAAGGCCCTTGGCAACTTCTGGGTGGCGCGCCCGTTGCTCGTCGCGCTCCTCGGCCTCGGCCTTTTCCAGGTCCTCGGCTTCCTTCGCGGTGAGCTCGTGCTCCACCACGGGCGCCGTGGCCAGATCCTGCTCCCACTTGCGCGTAGCCTCCCAATCGACCAGCGCCACGGGCAGCTCTTCCCACTCTCCGGCCCGCTCCGCGGAGATGTAGCGCACACGATCGCGAACAATCGCGTACTTGCGCACGATCTGATAGGTGCCGTCCTTGAGGATGAGGCGATGGCCCGCGGCCGCGACGTGCTGGTTGGGCTGGAGTGGCAGCGGAGCCTGAGCGTGGGCGGCACTGGATAAGGCCACAGCCAGCAGAAGCCTGGGATAGGCTCGCAAAGTACGCCGGATTGGGCGGGAATTGAGCATTATTCAATAGTTTAGACGAAGCAGCCGGGGAAGCGTTGGCGAGTGGTTATTGCCAGGAATCGGGCAGATATTGGAACCTCAGCCGCTGCAAGTGCGTCTAATACTGTGTATCCTAGAAGCTGGGGATGATTCGTTGATACGGTTGCAGGCAGATTTTCGCGGGATTGGCCGCCGGAAGCCGCGCGCTTTCGGGGCGGCCGCTATTCTTTGCCTGTCACTGCTGGCGCTACTGGTCCTGGTCCAGGTGGCACACATGCATCCTCTGGATAGCGATGCCGACCATTGCTCGCTGTGCATCGCGATGCATTCGGCTGTGCCGGTTGCGGCGATGGCAGCAGCGGTTGTCCTGGTCAGAATGGGGACTCCCGCGCCGGTTGTCGAGGCGCGCCCGGTCGCCCGCCACTGGCATCCCAAGCTTTACACGCGCCCACCGCCAGCCGGCGTTTAGGGCATCCTTCGATCTTCCGTTTCAGTTGATTCCGGTTGCGCAGAGTACATTTTCATGCGCGGATTCGGAGCTTTTTGGCAGGCTGATTTTGAAATCGAAACGATGGTCCTTCGCCCAGAGGATGCCGCCGCGGCGAAAGCCATGGCCTGCTTTTTGCATCATTCAGCCATGATTAGGAGACTTCTTATGCCGTTCAAGCTCGGCACATTTCTTCGTGTTCTTCCCGTTCTCGTTCTGTTTCTCGCCGTGCTTGCCGCGTCTGCCCAAAGCGGCAACGCCGGCGCCGTCCGCGGCACTGTCACCGATCCATCCGGAGCCGTGGTTCCCAACGCAACGGTCACTCTGGATAATGCGCGCAGCGGCCTTTTACGCACTGTCCAGACAGACGCCACCGGCCAGTTTGTGTTTTCCAACGTTCCCTTCAACCCTTACCGGATCAGCATCATCGCCAACGGATTTGTTCCGTTGAGCAGGGAATTCGAACTCCGGTCGGTAGTGGGAACCAGCCTTAACCTGGTTCTACAGGTGGCCGGCAGCACCCAGACGGTAACAGTCGAGGCCAGTGGCGATCTTATCGAAACCGATCCCACCTTCCACACCGACGTAGACCGCGATCTGTTCATCAAGGTGCCACTAGAGAGCCAGTCATCTACCCTCAGTTCCCTGGTCACACTCACCACGCCAGGCGTGGCGGCGGACTCCAACGGCCTCTTCCACGGCCTGGGCGACCACGCTTCGAATTCGTTCTCGATCGATGGCCAGTCAATCACCGATCAGCAGAGCAAAATCTTTTCCAATCAGATTCCCGCCAACTCGATTCAGTCGATTGAGGTAATCAGCGGCGCGCCGCCGGCCGAGTACGGCGGCAAGACCAGTCTGGTGATTGTGGCCACCACGCGCTCCGGCCAGGGAGTTACCAAGCCTACCGGCAGCATCACCAGTTCTTATGGTTCCTTCGGGTCGGCCTCGGCCGGCTTTGACCTGGCCTATGGCGGCAAGAAGTGGGGGAATTTCATCGAGGCCGACGGGCTGAACACCGGACGCTTTCTCGATCCGCCGGAGTTTTCTGTCTTTCACGACAAAGGCAACGAGCAGAACGTTTTCGATCGCGTGGACTATAACTTCACCGCAATCGATTCCATCCACCTGGACATGAATTACAGCCGTTCCTGGTTCCAGACGCCTGACTCCTACGACAGCTTAAACGTGCAGAACGTGGTGAGTGGCGGCAGGAGTTCGAGCCCGGTTTTCGGAAACGTAGGCAACGCCGATCAGCTCTCGAAGATATCGACTTACAACATCTCGCCCACGTATACGCGCGTCATCGGCAATAACACGGTCTTCAACCTGGGCGCATTTGTCCGCCGGGATGGCTATGATTATTACCCCAGCACCAACCCCCTGGCCGATTTGAGCGCATCCAACCTGCAAACCTCGTCCATCGCGCAGTATCGCACGCTGACCAACACCGCGGTTCACTCCGACCTCTCCTACGCCAAGGGGCACAACAACATCAAAATCGGCGCGCAATATGGACAAACTTTCCTGAGAGAGAACGACAGCCTGGGCATCGTGGATGCGTACTATAACTCGCCCTGTGTGGATGCAAGCGGCAACCCCTTGCCAGGTTACTCCGATCCCACGACTTGCGACGGTGTCGTAGCATTCCAGAATCCAAATTACCTTTCCGTTCTGGCGCTCTACGACTTTACCCGCGGCGGAAGTTATTACAAATATGCGGGCCGCACTGATATTAAGGAGCTGGCCTTTTACGCCGAAGACCAGATCAAGGCCGGCAACTGGCTCTTCAACCTGGGATTGCGCGAGGATGTTTACAACGGCCTCACGGATACCAGCCAGATTGAGCCTCGTACAGGCATTGCATATAACATCAAGCCCAGCAAAACAGTGCTGCGTGTATCGTATGCGCGCACGCTGGAAACGCCCTTCAACGAGAACCTGGTGCTCTCCAGCACGGGATGCTCGAATGCCGTGCTGGCTCCGCTTCTTCTCTGCACTCCCGGTGTTTCAGGGACGCTGCATCCCGGTTATCGCAACGAGTTCCATGCCGGATTCCAGCAGGCCTTTGGCAAGTGGGCGGTGGTCAGCGGAGAATACATCTGGAAGTACACGCACAACGCCTTCGACTTCAGCGTGCTGGGCAATACGCCTATCTATTTTCCCATCGACTGGCATAACTCGAAGATACCGGGCTATGCGTTAAATGCCGAGATTCCGGATTTTCACCACTTCAGCGCCTATCTCGTCGCATCGTCGGTAGCTGCTCGCTTTTTCCCGCCACAGGTGGCCGGAGCCGGAGCCACCGTGGGCACAACCGGCCTTCCCTTCCGTATTGACCACGATGAAAAGTTCAACCAGACCACTCATCTGCAATACACGCTCTCCAGCGGCAATATACTGAACGGACTGTGGGGCGGCTTCAACTGGCGCTATGACTCTGGCCTGACTGCCGGCTCCGTGCCCTGCTATAACTCGCTTTCCAACGATCCCAACAGCGCCTGCGATCCCACTTCGACGACGATTGGCGGGCAGCCTGCGGTGATTCTGAGCGGTCTGACGGCGGACGAAGAGTATCAGGCGGGACTTACCTGCAACGGCGTAAAGGCGAGCCCCGGTCATCCTCTGCCGGCCGTGTGCCTAGCGTCGGAGTATTCATCGAGCCTGGTAACGATTCCCGCTCCAGGCACCGGCGACAACGACAAGAACCCTCCGCGCATCGCGCCCCGCAGCCTGTTTGACGCTTCCCTCGGCAAGGACAACCTCTTCCACGCCAATCGCTACAAGATGAACTTCGACATGACAGCTATCAATGTTACAAATAAGTACGCGCTGTATAACTTTCTATCCACCTTCAGCGGCACGCACTATGTAACTCCGCGGGCGCTGACGGCTAAGATTACGCTGAATTTTTAGCTCAATGGTTTGCCATTATTACGGCAGAGGGGCGAATGTTGCCTTCTGCCGTTCTGCATTTTATGACTTGCTGCCGCTGCTTCGCGCCAGAAGCTCCGCAAAATGCATTCCTTCGCGTTCCGACAGCTGGCTGATCTGCTCGCGGCAACTGAAGCCATCGGCGACAATGATGGTCGCGGGCGCGGCGGAGTTGATTGCCGGCAGCAAGCCAAGATTGGCGATGGCTTTGGAGACTTCGAATTTATCCGCCTCAAATCCGAAGGGTCCGGCCATTCCGCAGCAAGTGGAGTTTATGAGCTCAACCGCTACGCCAGCCTTCTTGAGCAAGGCGATTTCGTTCGCCGGGCCGCCGAAGATGGCCTTGTGGTGGCAGTGACCGTGGAGGATGACCTGCTCGTCCTGAAGCCGTCCCGTGACCCACTCAGGAGCCTTAGCGGCCAGCCAATCGGCCAGCAGCCAGACCTGATTGCTCATGCGCTGCGCCCGCGTGGCAAGAGGCCCGGAGGGAAATAATTCCAGCGCCTCATCGCGGAAGACGCTGGCGCAACTGGGTTCGAGGAAGATGAACGGGAGGCCGGCATCAATCTCCGCAGCCATGCGGTCGAAGACCCGGGCCAGGTAAGCGCGTGCAGCGCCCAGCAGGCCGAAGTCGTAGAGCGCACGGCCGCAACAGACGGGTCTTTTGGGGATTTGAACCCGGAAGCCAGCCTGAGTGAGAATCCTTTCGGCAGCGGCCAGGGTTTGCGGGTGATAGTAGTTGTTCCAGGTGTCGGGCCAGAGAATGACTATCTGCGGTGGATGCGGGGGCACCGGCGCAGGGCCAGACCAGTGTTCGCCTTTCGCTATTGGCGGCGGGCGCGGCACATTGAAGTGCGGCTCGGTAGTAACTCCCACTTTCCTGTAGCTCTTCGCGGCCAGGCGGGGCATTTTGCGCTCTTGCGCAACGCCCACAATGCGCTTGATGAGCGGGCTGGTGAGGGGGCCGGTCAGTATAGTGTTGGTCAGCGCGGGGAAGATTGAGCCCAGGCGGGCGAGCTTGTCGGCAAAGCCGAAGATGTAGTGGTGCAGCGGATGCGGGCGGCGCTTGTAACGCTGGGCCAGGTACTCGGATTTGTAAGCCGTCATATCGACAGCCACGGGGCACTCGGTTTTGCAGGCCTTGCAACTAAGGCAAAGATCGAGAGCCTGGTGGACGGCCTTGCTACGGAGGCCTTCTGTGCGCAGCGCGCCGGCCAGCATCCCCCAGAGCAGGCGGGCGCGGCCGCGGGTGGAGTGCTGCTCCTCGCCGGTGGCGCGGTAGCTGGGGCACATGACGCCGCCCTTGGTGTTGAGGCATGCGCCCACGCCGACGCAGCGCTCGGTAGCGCGTTCCAGCGAACCGCCATCAGCGGCGAAGACAAAGTGGGTTTCCAGCTCCGCGGGCGTCTGGCTGGGAGCGGGCGGAGCGTGGCGCAGATTCTCGATGGGATCGTAGACGCGCACTGCGTCGGAGAGCTTGCCGGGGTTCATGCGGTTGGCCGGATCCCAGATGGCCTTGAACTCCTGAAAGGCGCGGATCAGCTCGGGACCGAACATCTTGGGAAGCAGGGCGGCGCGGGCCTGACCGTCTCCGTGCTCGCCACTGAGCGAGCCGCCGAAGCTGAGGACAAGATCAGCGGCGCGGTCGATGAAGCTGCGGAAGTTGCGCACACCTGTTTGAGAGCGGAAGTCGAAATTGATGCGCATGTGGACGCAGCCCTGGCCATAGTGGCCGTAGAGCGGGCTGTTGTAGCCGAACTCACTCATGAGAGCCGTGAGGCGGCGCAGGTAAGCGCCCAGATGCGCGGGAGGAATGCCGGCATCGTCCCAGCCCTCGTGGCGCTCCGGCTCGCCGGGAACAAAGGCGGTTGCGCCGAGGGCCGACTCGCGCACGTGCCAGATGCGGGCGGCGTCGGCGCTGTTGTAGATGCGAGCGACAGGCGCTTCAGGCCAGGATTGCGCCGCGCGAATCAGAGACTCGGCTTTGGCCTGCGCTTCAGCCGCATCCCATGCTCCCATCTCCACCAGCAGGAAGCCGCGGCCGGGCGGAAGCAGAGCGACATCGTCGACTGCCAGCTTCTTGCGCTGCATGAAGTCGACGATCAGCCCGTCAAAGCCTTCCAACCCGATGGGATTGTGTTCCAGTACGCGCGGCACAACATCGGCGGCGAGAAAGCCGTCGGTGAAGGCCAGCACGGTGAGCACGCGGAAGGGCGGACTGGCGGTGAGGTTGAGCGTGGCCGAGACGACCGTGGCGCAGGTGCCCTCCGAGCCGACCAGCGCGCGAGCTACGTGAAAGCCGTTCTCGTCGAGCAACTCGTCGAGGTTGTAGCCGGAGACGCGGCGTGGAATGCGAGGGAATCGTTCACGGATAAGCGAAGCGTAACGGTCGCGCAGGCGAGCGAGATCCGCATAGATTTGGCCGACGCGGCCGCCGGAGCGGATCAGGGCATCGAGTTCGGCGGGCGATGTACGGCCCACAGTCATGTGCGTGCCGTCGTAGAGGACAATGTCCAGTGATTCGACGTTGTCCACCACCTTGCCAGCCATCAGGCCGTGGACGCCGCAACTGTTGTTGCCGATCATGCCGCCGAGCGTGCAGCGGGAGTGAGTCGCTGGATCGGGACCGTACGTGAGGTGATGCGCTTCGGCGGCCTCGCGCAGGCGGTCAAGAACCATGCCCGGCTCAACGCGCGCCAGCTTGGCGGCGGGATCGATGGAGGTGAGCTTGTTCATATAGCGCGAGTAGTCGAAGACCACGGCAACATTGACGCATTGGCCGGCAAGACTGGTTCCGGCGCCGCGCGGCAGAACAGCGGCTCCGGTCGAGCGGCAGGCGGTCAAAGCGGCTTCCACGTCTGCGGCGTCGCGGGGAAGAATGACGCCGATGGGAATCTGACGGTAATTCGAAGAGTCGGCCGCGTAAAGCGCACGGGAACCAAGATCGAAGCGAACATCTCCGCGCAGAGATTTTTTGAGAAGAGCCTCCAGCTCGCGATGCGCGGAAAAGCGCTCATGGTCGAGGCGAGGCTGATTCAAAAGTGCGGAAAAAGAGGAATCGTCCACCTTGAGATGATAACGCGTGGCGTGAAGGCGCGTGAAAGTAGTTGATATTGCAAGAGTTAATGGCTGGTTTATTGTATAAAGCGAACAAAAGGTGAACGACCCCCCGGGGGGGAGGGTATGCCTTTTTCCTCTAAGTCTCACATTTCATAGGGGATAGTTGGAAATAAATCAGGAAACACGGAACATAGAATAGAAGAACTTTGCGGCTCTGGACCTTGTTCATAAGATGATTGTGCGCCAACGCAGGGTAATTATCTGCAAAGGCTGGCACATGCGACTTCCAACCCCACGGACGCAGGCCTGTCCCTTGCCCAAACGAGTAAAAATCGCTCATTACCACCCCAGGAAGCAGAGTTCGCTTCCTGGGGGCCCCGGCTGTTAGGGACCCCGAGCCGCCGGGATGATTTAGCCCCAAATCCAGTGACCTTGGTGCGGATTTCTGTGACTTTGGCGCGAGTTCCGCAGCAGTATATTGTGCATTTTGCTCATGGAATGCCATACTGGTGAGTCTATGTTGAGGCCAGGGGAAGATTGTGCTTATCGGCCGCGCATAGAGTGACGTGGAATAGGCACAGGATAGGAAGAGCGGACAATGAAGCGATTTTCGTTAGCTTTGCTCGCATTACCGGTCCTGCTTGCCTTCACTCCAGCCGCATCGGCTGATACGTTCAGCTTCAGTTTCATCGGCGTAGGCAACACCATCGTCGTCACGGGCATCTTCGCAGCAACCGAAATCGGCTCCTCCGGCGTTTACAACATCACCGGCATCGAGAACGGGAAATTCACGGATCAGAACAACGGCCTCAATATCGCCGACGCCCCGATCAGCCTGATTCCGGACGCCGGCAGCCTCAGCTATATATCTACTGTCGATGGCGCGGGCATGGACTACAACTCTCCCGATCTAACGGAATATTACGACAACGAACTGTACTACCCTGCAATGCCTTACAGTCTTGACGACTGGGGCGGCATCCTCTTCAGCGCCGACGGTTACGAAGTCAGCATCGCCCAGGATATTAACCTCACTACATACGGCGCCTGGGTCTCGGTCCTCGGAGTAGATGCGGATTCCAATAGCGCCGGTTGGGCGGACACCGGTTCAAACATCAACTTCGGCGAACCGCTCAACGGAGACGTCCAAAAGACCCCTGAACTTCCATCTCTGCCGCTGCTCGCCACCGGACTGCTCTCCCTGGTTTTTATCCTTTGTTTGGGACGCCCGGATTTATTCTGAGTTGCAATTTCGGGACGCTGTCCGCACGCCCGCCATCCGGGGACGATGTCACGAGCAGCGACCGGTTCTATCACTGGGGCGCCTTGCTGGGTTATATGGAGTATCTGGAGCAAAGCGAAACGGTTCCGTAAGCACACGTTGTGTGGGCAGGCGCATCGTATTGCATAGAACGGCAATTTAGGGGCAAAACAAAGGCGAATCCTCATAACATCTTTATACGGCGCGTTATATTCGTGCTATGATTTCACCAAATCTTTAGAAAATTCAAAGGAGTCCGGCCTCATGAAAAGCCTCTCGATAGCCCTTACGGGCACGATGGTTGTTCTATTTGCTTTTCTCGCTTCTATCTGCGCACCTGCCGCCATGGCGCAGACCTTCCGGGGAAGCATTCAGGGCACGATTACGGACAGCACGGGAGCGGTTGTGCCCGGGGCGCAGGTCAAGGTCTTCAGCCCGTCCACAGGCTTGTCGCGCACCTTGACCGCCAATGACCAGGGTGAATATGTGGCCTCGGAACTTCCGTTGGGCACCTATAGCATAACGGTGGAGAAGGGGGGCTTCCGCACCACGACGCTGAAGCAGATACCGGTGAGCGTGGGGTCGCCGACACGCGCCGACGTCAAGCTGGCCGCCGGGACGGTAGAGCAGGTGATCGAGGTGAATGCCACTGTTCCCATGGTGGAGACCGCTTCCAACACCACGGGGGGCACGATCGAAGCGATCCAGGCCTCCGAGCTGCCGGTGAACGGACGCGACTTTACCAAGCTGTTGGAACTGGTTCCCGGGGCGAGCAGCGATCCGGTGGGATCGACCGAATCGGCCGGTTCCTACGGATTGTTCAGCCTAAACGGCAATCGCGGCCGGTCAAATAATTATTTGTTGGACGGCACCGATATGAACGACGGTTATCGCAACCTGCCGGCGATCAACCAGGCAGGCGTATGGGGCTGTCCGGGGACCATTCTCCCCGTGGACGCGCTGGCGGAGATTCCGGTGACGGGCAGCCCGGAGGCGGAGTTTGGCCGCAGTTCCGGAGCGACGGTCAACATTGTGACCAAGAGCGGCACCAATACCTTACATGGCAGCGCATTCGAGTACTTCCGCAACGACACGCTGACCGCGCGCAACTACTTCAATACCGTTGCCCAGCCCAAGAACTCGTTTACCAACCACCAGTTTGGCGGACTGCTGGACGGCCCCATCGTAAAGGACAAATCCTTCTTCACGCTGGCCTACGAAGGGCAGAGAGAGAACGGCGGACTGCCCCAGTTGGGCATGGTGCCTACGCTGGCCGACATCAATGGCTATACCTCCGGAGGCGGAGTCATCAACCCGGTGATCCAGTCCCTGCTGAACGCCAATCCCTGGGGAACCCTGCCATCGACGAACGAGAGTGAGACCTTCACGACGCCCTTCAATAACGTAAGCGACAACATTATCGCCAAGGTCGATCAGCATCTGCATTGGTTAAGCGCCGGCGACCTGTTGACCGGGCGCTACTTCTACAGCCACGGCGTGCAGAGCTTTCCGCTGGGCATGCTCTTCACGGGCAGCAGCGCGCCGGGATACAACACCACCACGCCGACACACGTCAGCATCGTATCGCTCTCCTATACATCAATTCCCAGGCCAAACCTGATCGTCGAGCTTCGAGGCGGCTATAACCGCTTCCTGGAGCAATTCGTGCCGCAGAACATCGGTCTCAATCCGGAAACAGCGTATGGCCTGGACACCCTGCCGCCGGACTTCTCGCCGCATGACCTGGGATTGCCGACCATCACCGTGTACGGCTCGGCCGGCGAGTACAGCCCGATCGGCTCGACCGCCAGCGACTCGCGCGGCCGTATCGACTCCAACTACCAGCTTTTCGGAAATGTTTCGCTGACCAAAGGCCGGCATAATATCAAAACCGGTTACGAATGGCGGCGGACGTTCATCAACAGCTTCATCGATTCCGGACATCGCGGCGCGCTGGTCTTCGACAGCCTCGCCGATTTTCTGTCGGGCACGATTGATGGCGGCAGTTCAGCCGAGGGCGACGGCACGCGCTACTCCTACCAGAACAATAGCGGAGTTTACCTGCTGGATTCCTGGCGCCTGAACTCCAAGATCACCATCAATTATGGATTGCGCTGGGATTATTTCGGCGTGATCGGCGCAAAGAACAACGCCTTCAGCATCTTCAACGTGAAAACCGGAGGGCTTGAAACGGTGGGAGCCGCAGGCGGGCCCGCGGCGCTATATCCCAAGGACATGACGAATTTTGCTCCGCGCATCAGCGTGGCCGACGACCTGCTGGGCAACGGCAAGCTGGTGATAAGAGCCGGCGGCGGCATTTACTACGATAGCCCATCGCAGGACTTTTTCGTGGGTAACCAGGCATACAACACCAATGCCGCCAACGCCGGGCCGGCCTTCAACAACATAGGACTCGCATCACCGGTTATCCCGACGATTGAGCCGGGCATGGCCATTTATGGCGACTACACGCCAAGCAGCGTATTTACCGTAGATCAGGGCCTGGTGACGCCACGGTATGGCTCTTACAACCTCAACATCGAATCGCAGCTCGCAAGCAAAGTTGCGCTGCAAATCGAATATGTGGGTTCGCAGGGCCGTCACCTCTTCCGCTTCCGTGATCTCAATCAGTTCAATAATGTCGCCGGCAGCATAGACAATTGCGGAAACGGTACGACGATTACCTATGGCAATCAGTGCTTCCCGACCTACTCCGTCGGCTCGTTCGTCGACATTCCGCTCGTCTACATCAACCAGATCGAAACCAGCGCGCTTTCCAACTACAATTCGCTGCAGACGTCGCTGAAAGTGCAAAACTGGCACAATCTGACCTCCACGTTGAATTACACCTGGTCGCACTCGATTGACACGGCCAGCGACGGCATGGACTTTGTTCCCAACGCCGCCATGCCGGACAACAGTTGGAACCCCCACGGCGAGCGCGCCAGCTCCAACTTCGATGTTCGGCAGCGCGTGCAGTGGTACTGGACTTACAATCTGCCCAAGTTCCAGCAAGCGAAATGGATCACCAACGGCTGGGCGCTCGACGGCATGTTCAACTTTGCCACCGGCCAGCCGTACACGGTCAGTTATCTCTTTGAAGCCGATTACAACGGCACCGGCGAATACTTTGGCCGGCCGGACATCATCGGCAATCCATACACCGGCGCCAGCGGCACCAACCTGCTTAATCTGGCAGCCTTCGCCGCGCCCTGTACCGTGGACACCAACCCCTCGAGCCCGACCTACGGCGAGTGCATCAATCCGCATCCGGGCAGCGAGGGCCGCAATGCCTTTAATGCTACGAATTACACCAACTTCGATTTTTCGCTGACCAAGACCTCGCACCTGAGCAAAACGCTGACGATGGAACTTCGCAGCGATTTCTTCAACATCTTCAATCACCCCAACTTCAGCAACCCGCTTTTGCCGGGATTTGGCATTGATGTTTTCGGCAGCAGCAACGTAGTGGGTGATCGCCTGGTGGCCGGCTCCGGACCGGGCCAGTATCTGCCCACAACGGCAACGCCAGATGTGGGCAGCGGCAACCCGTACCTGGGTGGCGGAGGTCCGCGTAGCGCGCAGTTGGCGGTTCATTTCGTCTTCTAACGGTGAGTGTCCTGTAATGGGGGACTGCCCGCCTGGGCGTGTGAGGGTTAAACGGGAGAAGCTCTAGCGCGTGGGCCACTCATCGACGACGAGGCCGAGATCGTTGAGTTGCTGAATGACGGCTTCGACGTTGCGGCCAACCTGGGGACGGTCCTTTAGGCTGGCAAAAGGCGACTCGGCAACGGCGATGACGCGGCCATAGCGCCACGCGCCGGGCGGCAGGGCGACCAGAGCCTGGGCCAGGTTGGCGGGACGCAACTCGATCTCCCGGCGGCGGGCGGCGCGGGGTCGAAGCATGGTTCCCTTTCCGATGGCGCTGGGGTTGGCGTCGGCCAGAGTGATGCGCAGGTTGAGCGTGTCAGGGCCAACGGTGAGAAAGGGATTGGCCCATGCGCCCGGCTCATGCACATCCACATACATGCTCTTGGTGGGTAGCGGAATCAGGGCCAATGCGGCGCGCTGCTGGTCGCGGACGGCGGCGGCGGCCTGGGCCTGATGCTCGGCATTGACCGCGTTCTGGGCGACGTTGGCCACGGCCTGCTCTTCGCGGTGGCAGGCGGAGAGAGGCGAGAGCATCAGCAGGGCCAGAAGAAAGCTCATGGCCGCGAATCGATGGAGTCTTGAGTGCAGGATCACGCATTGAGAATAACAGCGCGGGCTACGGCTGAAAGCAGGCTAAAACTCATAGCGCAGGTTGAAGACCGGGTAGCGGCCCATCTGGTCGGCCTTGGTGATGGGCAGGCCGCTGCTGTTGCCACAGTCGCCCCAAGAGACCTTGCAGTCATCGAGCCAGACATAACCCATCAGGTTGCCGTGATTGAGGATGTTTTCCGCGCCGGCGTGGAGGACGAAGACGCCCCTGGGCACGCGGAAGCGGCGTTCCAGCTCGAGGTCCAGGCGGTTATAGAGCGGACCGCACAGGGCGTTGATGCGGGTGAGATCGTAGATGCCGCGGCTCTGCGCAAGCGAATCAGTTACATCAAAGGGCGTGTAAGGGCGGCCACTGGAAGCCGAGTCGCGCAGATCGAGCTGGATTGCCTTCCAGAGGCGGACGTTTCCGAGCGCCGTGGCCGCTATGGGAGTGTCAAAGTTGCCGGGGCGGCGAATGCCGTCGAGGGCGCGGTAAGTGGTTTGGGCGCGTGCGGCGGAGAGCAGCAATTGCATGCGGCTGCGCCAGTGAGCGCGCAAAGCCAGCTCCAGGCCGCGTGACTGTGCAGTTCCGGCGCTGGTCAGCGGCAGCCAGACAAATCCCTGCCCCAAAGTATCAACCATGTTGGATAACATCAAGGCCGGATACTCGGTGGAGACAGCTTCGCGGCGATAACTTTTCTGATAAGCCTCTGCGTCGAGAGAGCCCCAGTTAGCCTGCCAAAGCCTCGCGCCCAGCGCGCCCTGACGAACCTGAATAGGTTGCAAGTTGCGATTGACGTGATAACTGATCATGTCCATAATAGGCGGCAATTGCGAAGAGATATTCAATGAGCCGTGGAGGCTCTGGCGGCTGTTAAGCCGGTAAGCGACTGAAACGCGCGGGTCGAGAGCATAACTGCCGGTGATGGCGAAGCTCTCAGCGCGCAGGCCGGCCAATAACTTCCAGCGCTTGCCCAGGCTGCCCTCTGCCTCAATAAAACCTGCGGATTGGCCGGTGGAAAACTGGCGTTGAAAGGTGACGGCGTCGGAGCGCGTTGTATCGGCGCTGAAGGGAGATAACTGACCGATGGGCTGGGCCACGGAATCATCCGGGGTAGTTAGTTTGCCGCTGACGCCGGTAGATAGTAGCCACCCGCGCACATCGACTCGCAGCTCATAGTTCAATGCCGACAGGCCGGTGAGCGAATCTTCACTATAAGCAGGCAGCAGAGTTATAGGATGGCAGTTGCCGCTGCTATCGATCACTTCGCCTACCTGCTGCTGCTGACCAATGTTTTGTTTGGTAAGCGAGGAGCTGGCGCTTAGATTGGATGTAACTCGCGGGGAATAGTTGTGCCGCCAGCCCAGCGCGTTGGTTATGCGCCAGCCGGAATACTGGGTCTGATAGATGCTGGTCGAGTCAGGCGACGGGCAGGGCGTCATATTGATGGAATCGGCGCCGCTCAGGCTGAAGACCGAGAGTGAGTCGCGATCCGTGGGATTCAGGTCCAGGCGCGCTATGCCGTTGGTATACGTGGGAACGCCGTTGATGCCGATGTCGTTGGTGACCAGATTGAGGATGCTGCGATGCGCCGAAAGCAGCAGGTTTCCTTTATTGGCCAAAGCGCGCTGGTAAAGTCCGCCCGCGCCCGCGATGCCCGCGGAGAGATTTCCAGACTGGCGCCCTTCTCCCAGATCGCGAGTATGAATTTCGATCAGCGAGGAGAGTCGGCTGGAATAGGCCGCATCGTAAACATCGTCTCTCATGTTCATGCTGCCGACGGCCGTGGAATCGATCATGGAGGTGAATCCGCCGCTGGAGCTGGAGAGCGAAAAGTGGTTGATGTTCGGCACTTCGACGCCATCCACGACGAAGAGGTTCTCCGTGGGATGGCCGCCGCGCACCAGCACATCGTTGCTAAGATCGGAGACCCACACCACGCCCGGCATCACCTGCAGATAGCGGCTGAAGTCTCCATAAGTTCCCGCCGAAGAGAGAATCTCTTCCCCGGTGACGTTCGTGGCTGGCGCCAAGGCCTCCAACGCGCCCGGTGCATCGGCAACCACGCGCAGCGTTGTGGATACTTTGGGGATGACGACTTTGGGCGAAGCAGTGCCATCGACGGCGGACCCGTTGACAGGCGCTACCACAGCGGAGTCGGCTCGCGCAATCTCCGGCGGCGACTGCGCGAGCATGAGTGCCGGATACGCGGCACAAATCAACAACAGAGACTTGTAGAAAATGTTTCGGCTCACAGGGAGTTTCCGCATTCTTGCGAAAGCCGAGCTGTCCGAATTTGATAAGTTAGTCATTTCTAATTAAGTGTCGCTTGAATTAGATAAATTAGAAATATCTCATTAGTAAATATTAAAGTAAATAGTAATTTGTATGTGTCTTGTATTGCTACAGGTATCACGAGATAACTTAGAACATTCTAATGTAAGTGTGACTACAGTATAACTATATGTAACTCAGATTGCTATTAGCGAAGAATCTTATATAGGGCTTGGCGTTTCGGGCTTGGCGCAAATCCTTAATCCGGCATCTCGAGCACGGTCCAAAGATTTTTCAGATAGAAGTGGTAGACGGTGCGATGGTCAATGAGCGAATCGGCCAGGGCGTCATGGTCTACGGGAGCCGGGCGATGCAGCAAACCGATTTGCGCGGTGCGAATCTGCTCGGGCGAAGCGGGGTCGATGCCCCAGTTGAAGCCGAGAACGCCGCTGGGGTCGTGAGCTTGCAGGCGCTCGGTCTCCGGCGCGGCGGAGAGCACGTGCAATTTGGTTGGGGCGCTGGAAAAGTAGACCAGCAGCGAGACCGTTCCCTCCGCGGAGCAGAGGACCGCCCAATCGGGAGAGCCGGGGCGCTCCAGGCTGGCGTGGATGACGTTTTCCGGGTGATGGGCTTCGTACGTCTGCGGGATGAGGCAGCTGCGGCGATTGAGCAGGACGGCAAGCTCATCGGGAATCTCCGGAAACGAGCTGACGGGCAGATGACGGATGAGGTAAGGGATGGATTGGCCGGCGACGGCGATCTGGCCGGAGACGTCGAGTTGCACGGGGGCCGGTGCCGGCTTTTGAGCAAGGAGCAGGGAGCAGGTGCAGAGCAGCATCGCTGGCAGCCAACTGACCCGGTTTATTCCGGAAAGGACCACGGAATTACCTCCTGCTCATCATCTTCCATTTTGCTGCGATTGCAAAATCAATTTTGCAGCGGCGGCTTCAAGAGGCGGGATGCGCCTGAGAAAAATCCAGGAATTCGCCGGTTTGTCCCAAATCGAGACCTTTTAGCCTGCGGTTTCCAGAACTGGACCGGCCCCGTCCGCCCTTTCCCTGCCTAAGGCATGTGCCCTGCCCTTGGACTGCATTCCCGCCGATGAGAGGACATGAGAGCAGGCGCCTGCCCCGTGGCGCGCCGGCGCCAAGCTGCCGTGAAAGGAATCTATCGCATGTCCGCACTCCGCGACCTCCGCGTCTCCCGCAAATTCGGTTTCTCCTTTGGCACGATCTGTCTTCTGACCATGGTGCTGGGCGCGATCTCGATTATTGGCTTCGTGAAGGTCACCGCGGCCACCGGCGACATCGTCAATATCTCCATGAACGCCATGCGGGCGTTGGGAGATATGCGCTTCAATACCGCCACCATCCGGCGCACAGAGGGCTACGCGGTGCTTTGCGAAGACAGTGCTTGCGTTCAGCACTACGTGACCAAGCGCCAGGACGCTCTGGCCGCGTACAAGGCGGACGATGCGATCTATGCGCCCACCGTCAACTATCCGGGAGAAAAGGAACTCTATACGACCATCAGCCAGAACGCAACCGCGTACTTTGCGATTGGCGATCAGGCCATGGCGTTGCTTATGGCCGGCAAGAAAGACGACGCCATGCATGCGCTGCTCGCTCCGGATTCGCATAAGACCTATGACGCGCTGGCCGCCGCGATCTCCTCGGATGTGGATCTGAACAACAAGATGGGCGCCCAGGATGGCAAGGATACGATCCAGATGGGCCATACGCTGCTGGTCTGGACCATCTTCATAGTGGCCGTGGCGCTGCTGATGAGCTTGGTGATCGGCATGACCCTGACGCGTCTGATTGCGCCGCCGCTGCATGCGGCCACTTTGGCGCTGGAGCAGTTGGCCGAGAAGGATCTGACGGCGGAGGTGGAGGTGCTGGGCAGCGACGAGATCGGGCGGGTCTCGTTGGCGACCAACACCAGCATCGAGTCCCTGCGCGAAGTTCTGCGCACCCTGACGCAAAGCGCGGAGACGCTCTCAGCCGCCTCGGAGGAGATGAGCGCGCACGCCAGCCAAACCCGCTCCAACTCGCAGACGCAGACCAGCAAGACCAGCCAGATTGCGGCGGCGGCGCAGGAGATGACGGCCACCATCGGCGAGATCAGCCATAATGCGGAGACCGCGGCGGATGCCAGCCGCGCCTCGGCCGAGATGGCCAGCCAGGGAGGACAGGTAATGCAGGCTACGGCAGCCACCATGGAGCGCATCGCCTCGGCCACCAGCTCGGTCTCCGAGAAGATGGACTCGCTGGCCCACCGCTCCGAGGAGATCGGCAAGGTGGTCAACGTGATTCAGGATATAAGCGAGCAGACCAACCTGTTGGCGCTGAACGCGGCCATCGAAGCAGCCCGGGCCGGCGAGCACGGGCGCGGCTTCGCGGTGGTGGCGGGCGAGGTGCGGCGGCTGGCCGAGCGCACCAAGGGAGCCACCGAGGAGATTGCGGCCACCATCCGCAGCATCCAGGAGGAGACCCGCGATACCATCAGCGTGATGTCCAGCAGCCGCGAGGCCGTGGAAGCCGGCCTGACCGAGACCAGCAACGCGCGCAACAGCCTGGAGATGATTATCAGCTCGTCGAAGGAGGTGGAGCAGCAGATTCACCTGATCGCCACCGCAGCTACCGAACAGACCGCGGCCTCGGGCGAGATCGCCGAGTCTGCCGGGCAGATTTCAGCGCTGGCCGCAGATGGCGCCCGGGCCGCCGAGGAGGCCGCTGAATCAAGCCAGAACCTCTCCCAACTGGCGAATGACCTGGACGGCCTCGTCCGCCAGTTCCGCATTGACGAAGAGACACAACAGGGCGGGCGGTTGAAGAGCGCGGACAGAAAGGCAAGCAGATTGTCTCCAAGCCTGCACATTGCCTCCTGAGCAGCCCGGATCGTGCGGCCAGACTGGATGCTGAATAGTATCCGGCTTGGCCTTTTTTCTGCCCACGATGAACAGATTCTGAGTTGGTTCGCCGGCGCGGGCAGAAATAATAGGATAGGTCTTCGTTTCCGAATGCATCCGGAGTTCCCTGCGAAATATTCCGGTTTGACCCTGCACGGTCGCGGGCACTAGCTTGGAAGTGTGCGAGGGTGGTTTTTGGCGACTCTCGGACAAAGGAGACCGGATGCAAAGCAAAATTTCCCCATGGTTATGGAAGGGCGCTTGGGTGCTGGCGCTGATGGCGATGGCCGTCGCGGGCGCCCAGGCCCAGAATCTGAAGAGTTTCGAGCAGCGAATTACCACCAAAGTCCTGCCCAACGGGCTGACGCTCATCATCTGCGAGCGGCCGGAGGCGCCGGTCTTCAGCTACTCCACCTTTATCGACGCGGGCGACGTGAACGACCCTTCGGGCCAAAGCGGCCTGGCGCATATGTTCGAGCACCTGGCCTTCAAGGGAACCAGCCAGATCGGCACCACGGATTACGCCGCCGAAAAGATTGCGCTGGAGAAGGTGGAAGCGGCCAACAACGCTTACGAGGCCGAGTACCTGAAGGCCGTGGGCCGCGATGAGAAGACGCTCGCCGAGTTGAAAAAGGCCTTCCTGGCAGCTCAGGCCGAGGCGCACAAATACGTCATCCCCAACCAATTCACGGACGTGGCCGAGCGCAACGGGGCCGAGGGCCTGAACGCCGAGACCAGCCTGGACGACACAATGTTCTTCTGGTCGATGCCGGAGAACCGTCTGGAACTTTGGGCGTGGCTGGAGAGCGGGCGGCTGGCGGACACGGTTCCGCGCGAGTTCTACAAGGAGCGCGATGTGGTGAATGAGGAGCGCCGGATGAGCGTCGATTCAAACCCCATCGGCCGGCTCGTCGAACAGTTCGTGGCTACCGCGTATGTGGCGCACAACTACGGCCGCAGTCATATCGGTTGGCCTAGCGAGGTGAGCCAGATTACGGCCACCGAGGCCATGGACTTCCACAAGAAGTATTACGTGGGAGCGAACATCGTCATCGCCGTGGTGGGCGACGTGAAAGCTTCAGAGGCGCTGCCGGTGCTGGAAAAATACTTCAGCCGCATTCCTGCCGGTCCCAAGCCGGAGGAGATGACCACCGTCGAGCCCAGGCAATTTGCCGAGAAGACGGTGGCGATTCACGAGCAGACGCAGCCCTTTTACATTGAAGGCTACCACCGGCCCGACTATCGCAGCCCGGACGATGCGGTCTACGACGCCATCAGCGACATACTGTCCAACGGCCGCGTCTCGCGGCTCTATCGCAGCCTGGTTCGCGACCAGCAAATTGCCGCCGAGGCCGCTGGCTTCAGCCCCTTTCCCGGAGAAAAATATCCCAGCCTCTTCGCCTTCTTTGCTATTCCGCTCCCCGGGCATTCGCCGGCCCAGATGCGCGACGCCATCCACAAGGAGATTGACAAGCTGAAGACCTTCGACGTCAGCGACGAGGAGCTGGCCATGTTCAAGACCCGCGCGCGCGCCGACCTGCTGCGCGGACTGGCCAACAACCAGGGCCTGGCCAACTCGCTGGCCGAGTACCAGACCCGCTACGGCGATTGGCGCGAGCTCTTCCTCGAACTCGACAAGGTGGACAAGGTGAGCAAGGCCGACATTCGCCGTGTGGCCAACGAGATTTTTATCCCCGGCAACCGCACCGAGGCATGGATTGAAACCGAAGCGGCGACAGCCGAAAAATCCGCAGTCGCGCAGCACAATGGAGGCGCGCAATGAAGAAGTCGATTGGAAGAGCCATTCTATTTGCAGTCTGCGCACTTGTTCTCGCGCCGAACGCGCTTCATGCGCAACAATCAAAGCCATGGGAGAAGATTCCCACGCCGAAGCTGCACGAGTTCAAGCCCCACCAGCCGCAATGCATCGAACTCAAAAACGGCATCGTTCTCTTTCTGCAGGAGGATCACGAGCTGCCCTTTGTCTCCGGCTCAGTGGCGATTCCCGGCGGCGCGCGCGATGAAGATGTGGCCAAAACCGGCTTGGTAGGGCTATATGGACAAACGTGGCGCACCAGCGGCACGGCAAAGCTCAATGGCGATGCGCTGGATGATCTTCTCGAAGCCAAGGCCGCGCACATTGAGACCGGCGGCGACGTGGACTCCACGGCTTTGTCGTGGGACTCGCTCAAGGGCGATTCCGATCAGGTTCTTTCCCTGGCGCTGGATTTGCTCTTCCATCCCAACTTTAGCGCGGAGAAGCTCCAACTGGCCCAGCAGTTGGCGGCCACAAACATTGTTCGCCGCAACGACGATGAAGACGGGATTGCAGGCCGCGAGTCGGCGAAATTAGTCTATGGCGTCAATAGCCCCTACACGCGTCAACCGGAGCTGGCCACCATTAGCGCGGTCACCGTGGACGATTTGAAGGCCTGGCACGACCGGACCATCGGCGGCAAGCTGATCGTCTCCGTCAGCGGCGACTTTGACCCGGCGGCGATGGAAGTCAAACTGCGCGCGGCCTTCGAAGGGTTGCCGATGGTCAAGATTGCGTCGGCGCGGCACGATGATTTTGCCGGACCTAAGCCCGGCGTTTATTTCATCGACAAAGAGGACGTGAACCAGTCGAATATCGAGATTGTGGGCCTGGGCACGGACCGCCGCAATCCCGACGTGCCGGCGCTCGCGGTGATGAACGAGATTCTGGGTGGCAGCTTTGCTAGCCGCCTCTTTCAGAAGGTCCGCACCGAGCTGGGATTGGCCTATGCCGTGGGCGGCAGCTACGGCTATGCCTGGGATCATCCGGGAGAGTTTCACGCCACGGTGCTGACCAAGAGCGCCTCGACCGTGGACGCGACCAGGGCCACGTTGGCGGAGATCGACGGCCTCGCCACCCGGCCCTTTACCGGGGAGGAGTTGGCGCGCGCCAAGGACAACATCCTCAACTCCTTCCTTTTCCGCTTCGACACGCGAGAGAAGGTCCTCGCCGAGCGCGTGCGACTGGAGTTCTATGGCTATCCGCCGGATTACCTGGAAACTTACAAGGCCGCGCTCGAAAAGGTAACGGTAGCCGACCTGAACCGGGTGGCAACCAAGTACATTCATCCCGGCAAACTGGCGATTCTGGTTGTGGGCAATGGCCCGGAGATCAAGCCGTCCTTGGACGAACTGAAACTAGGTCCGGCGCAGACGGTGGACATTACGATACCGATGCCGAAGCAGCCGGAAGGGAATGAGAAGAAATAATCAAGCAGGAGTGATTGAGGAATAGGTCTCCCAGGTCTCAAAATCGAGACCTGGGAAACTTCGACAAGGAGCCATTAAACGTGTCAAAACACGACTTCGGTGAGAATCATCAACATAGCGCAAGGTATTAACGGTATATGATCGCGCCCATGGTGAAAGTAATGAATTCTGTGTCTGAATTTGTTTATGCCACTCGAGAAAATGTGTCAGCAACTCTCGTATAGTGTTATCATTTCCTGCTACGCCCGGTGCCACATTACGACAGGTGGGGATTATACATACAGGCAATCTTTGTAATCATTTGTTGGGCATGGTGGTACTTGAAAGATACTCCACCCGGTCTAGCAATTGCAGCACTCGGTGCAGCGGCAGTCGTTATGACCATCAGGACAGATGCGTTTACTAAGGTAGAAAACTAAATTGGATCATTATTGCTTTTGCACTTTTACTAGTGGAGAGTAATGCGATATATCGACAAGACAAGCAACAACGAGAAGAAGTTAGTCGTCAGCACACTGAATTTAAACGTGTACTTGATCAGAACCAAAATCACTTCGAGGCCACAATAAAGAAGGTAGAGGATGTATTGAAAAAGACTAACAAAGCAATTGAGACGGAAAATGAAGCTATAAATACGGAAACTGGTGGGGATAGCATCTGCTATCTAAGGAACCTCTGATTAAGTCCCGCAGCCGCATCGCAGTAGTATTAAATTGTAGGTGGAGTGAAAACGCGATGCGCCAGATAACATTTGCCTGCCAGCCGAGTTTTGAAAAGTATGCGCGAGC